>UMHA01062402.1_pt1 | contig 76162 bp, 74 predicted proteins | sample 1965401 | NCBI WGS metagenome assembly UMHA01 (sample SAMEA4836085, study PRJEB28245) | human gut metagenome | biome: gut microbiome; material: fecal sample | place: Denmark | collected 2008 | reverse complement strand
TATTGTTTTCGGTTGCTTGCTTCTTTACCGTACATGAGCATTTAAGCACGGGTGATATTGTGCTTGATTTTTTCTCAGGCTCAGCATCGACCGCCCATGCCATGTTCCTGCAGGAGCTCGGAAAAGATGATCGCTATCAGTTTATCCTTGTCCAGCTTCCAGAGCCTTGTGACCCGAAACGCGACGCCTACAAGGACGGGTATGAGACTCTCTGCGACATAGGCGAAGGACGCATTCGCCGCGCAGGCGACAAAATCAAAACCGAGCTCGAGGAATCCAACCGTCAACTCAAGCTTGGCGAGGGACCCAAGCAGCTTCCCGACATCGGCTTCCGTGTGTTCGAGCTCGATGAGTCCGGCATTGAGAAGCCCGAGCCCGGTCAGCTCCTCTTCGACGTGGTCAAGCCCGATCGCTCCGATATGGATATCGTCTTCGAGATGATGCTCAAATGGGGCCTCGAGCTCACGCTGCCCGTCGAGAAGTCTGAAGCCGCGGGCTATCCCATCTGGTCCGTCGCTTGCGACGAGCTCGTCTGCTGCATGTCCCGAGGCCTCACCATTGAGGCGCTCGAGGCCATCGCCGACATGGAGCCCAGGCGCGTTCTCATCCTCGATTCCGTCCTCGACGACACCCTCAAGCTCAACGCCGTGCAGATCTTCAAGCACGCCGGCGAGCGCATGGGCTGTGAGATCGAATTGAGGACGGTCTAGCATGGCGGCGCTCGAGTTCAAGTTCTCATCCGACCAGCAGCACCAGCTGGAGGCCATCGAAGCAACCTGCGACCTGTTCCGCGGACAACAATTTATTGGCAGCGTATTCTCCGCCGATTCCGGCCGCAAAGGCCAGACGGCAATCGGCGAGCTCATGGTCGGCCACGGCAACGAGCTTCGCGTGGCGCCGGGCCAGCTCCTCGACAACCTGCACGCCGTGCAGGAGGAGGGCTGCCTCCCGGCAACCGACGTCCTCACCGATGGGCGCCTGCGAGACTTCACCGTCGAGATGGAGACCGGCACCGGCAAGACCTACGTCTACATCCGCTCCATCTACGAGCTAAACCGCCGCTACGGCATCACCAAGTTCGTTATCGTCGTGCCGAGCGTGGCCATCCGCGAGGGCGTCCTCAAGAGCCTCCAGACCACCCGCAGGCACTTCGAGACGCTCTACGACCGCACGCCGCTCGACTACTTCGTGTACGACTCGAAGGACATGGGGCCGGTGGGTAACTTCGCCACGTCGAGCTCCATCCAGGTCATGGTCATCAACATCGACGCGTTCAACAAGGGCCTCGAGAAGGATGGCACCGCGAAGGAGGGCAACCTCTTCCACCGTCCCAGCGAGAAGCTCACCGGCGGCTTCAGCCCTCGCGAGCTCGTGAGCGCCTGCAAGCCCGTCGTCATCATCGACGAGCCCCAGAGCGTCGACAACACCAAGCAGGCCAAGGCCGCCATCAAGAGCCTGAACCCGCTGTTCGTGCTGCGCTACTCGGCCACGCACAAGCAGGCCTACAACATGATCTACCGCCTCACGCCGGTCGACGCCTTCGAGCGCCACCTGGTGAAGGGCATCTGCGTGGACTCGATCAAGGCCGAGGCGAACCTCAACGGCGCGTACGTGAGGCTCGAGTCCGTCAAGTCCGACCCGTTCTCCGCCAAGGTGTCCATCGACGTGCGCCAGGCCGACGGCACGCAGAAGCGCAAGGCCGTCACGGTGAAGACCGGCAACGACCTCTACCAGAAGAGCGGCGAGAACAGCGACTACGAGAGCGGCTGGGTGGTCAACAACATCGGCGCCGCAGTGGGCGACGAGTTCATAGAGTTCCAGAACGGCGAGGTGCTCGAGCTCGGCGAGGCGCTGGGCGACGTCAACGAGGAGGTCGTCAAGCGCGCGCAGATCCGCCGCACCATCGAGGACCACCTGGCCCGCCAGTTCGAGCTGTGGCCGCGCGGCGTGAAGGTGCTCTCGCTCTTCTTCATCGACCGCGTCGACCGATACCGCGTCTACGAGCCCGAAGTCCACGGCGGCCTGTACGCCCTGATGTTTGAGGAGGAGTACGCAGGTGCCCTGAACTCGAAGGCGCCTCGTCGCATCGCAAAGGCGGCGGGGATCGGCAAGGGCACGTGGCTCGAGTGCTACGAAGCCGTCGGCGCCCCGCTGGTGCGCGACCCCCACGCCGTGCACCAGGGATACTTCGCCAAGGACAAGAAGGGCAAGTTCAAGGACTCCAAGGGAGCCGCCGGCACCGCCGACGACGCCGGGGCCTTCGAGCTCATCATGCAGAAGAAGGAGACGCTCATCTCCTTCCCGGACGGCAAGGACGCGGACAAGGACGTCTCTTTCGTCTTCAGCCACTCCGCGCTCAAGGAGGGCTGGGACAACCCCAACGTGTTCCAGATCTGCACGCTCGTCGAGACAAAGGACAACCTGACCAAGCGCCAGAAGATCGGCCGCGGTCTGCGCCTGTGCGTGAACCAGGATGGCGAGCGCCTGTACGACCCAGAGGCGAACGTGCTCACCGTCATCGCGAACGAGAGCTACGACGACTTCGCCAACGGCCTGCAGAAGGAGCTTGAGGCTGAGGACTTCAAGTTCGGCGTCATCACTCCGGAGAGCTTCACGAAGGTCACGGTCAAGGGCGATGATGGCGTCGAGGAGCGCCTGGGCTACGAGAAGTCCAAGCAGGTCTACGACCACCTCGTCGCGACCGGCATGGTCGACGACAAGGGCGCGGTGACGCCCGAGCTGAAGGCGGCCGCCGAGGAGGGCAAGGTCGAGCTCCCCGCCGAGCTCGAGCCTGCCAAGGAGCAGGTCGAGGCGATCATCATCCACAAGTCCCAGAGGGTCCAGATCCGTGACAAGGCCAAGGAGGTCTCGGTCGAGCTGCAGAAGGACGTCACGCTCGACCCTGCGTTCCAGGCCCTGTGGGACCGCATCCGCCAGCGCACGCGCTTCCAGGTCGAGGTCGACTCCGGCAAGCTCATCGAACATGCCATCGAAGCTGTCGACGGCATGCTCGCCGTGCGCCCGCCCCAGGTGACGAGCGAGCGTGCCTCGCTGGGCATCGACGACGCGGGCGTGAGCGCCGAGGGCACGGGCACCTCCGTGGTGTCCGTTTCGGGAAAGGTGAAATACGACCTTCCCGACCCGATCGCAGAGCTGCAGGACGCCGTCGGGCTCACCCGCGGCACCATCAAGGCGATCCTCGAGGGCTGCAGCCGCCTCGACGAGTTCGAGATCGACCCCGCGACCTTCCTCGCGCAGGTCGGCGACAAGATCAACCGCGTGAAGAACGACCTCATCGCCCAGGGCATCAAGTACGTGCGCCTTCCCGAGGACGAGTGGTACACCATGCGCGACCTCGAGCTTGACGACTACACGGCCTACCTTGGGCAGAACGCGTGGAAGCCGGACATGACGAGCAAGAGCCTGTACAACTACGTGGTCTACGACTCGGCGGGGGTCGAGCGCTCCTTTGCCGAGGCTCTAGACAAGCGGGAGGAGGTTCTCGTGTTCGCGAAATTGCCCTCGGCGTTCAAGATCGACACGCCGCTCGGCAGTTACAACCCCGACTGGGCGTACGTCGAGGAGGCCGACGGCGAGCGCCGCGTGTACTTCGTGACCGAGACCAAGGGCGGCAAGAACGGCGAGCCCGCCCTGCGCGACGCGGAGAAGATCAAGATCGGCTGCGCCAAGAAGCACTTCGAGGCGCTGGACCTCGGAAACGACTTCCATTACAACGTGCGCACGACCTACCAATACGAGGCGGTGAAGGCTTAGGATGTCGAAGCTGCCCGGAAAGATGACGCGAAAGCAGCACTGGGTGCCGCGGTTCTACCTGCGCCATTTCGCGGATTCCTCCGGGCAGCTTCATGCCTACAGCAGACAGAAGGGCTCCTTCTTCCGCACGAATTGCGAGAACCTTTGCAGCATGCGCGATCTTTATGAGGTCGAGCATGCCGATGCGACAGGCGATGCGACAGACAGATTCTATGCGCAGAACCTCATCGAGGTTAAGCTATCTGAGCTCGAGAGCCGCATCGCGCCGCTTTACGATCGCTTTTTGGAACGCCAGAAAGAAGACCAGTGCGAAGACGAAGGGTATTCTGATGGGAAAGCCGCCGTTTGCGAGCTGGCAGCAAATATCATCGTCCGGCACCCTATCAGTATGCGCGTCGACAAGAAATGGTCACGCGAGACTGCCGAAGAGCTGCTCAGAAACGTTCATCTGACACCCTATGAGCTCGGCTTGCTCGATTGGTCGGATTGGCGCGGGGATTCCCAAGCGGTGGTCGAGCTTGCCGCCGCCGCAACCATGCTCTTCTCCAACGATGATATTGTGCCAGTTAACCGTATTCGAAAGGCTTTTTTTGAGAAGAGCTTCTCCATCCTTAGGGCACCCGTCGGCTCAGGGTTCGTTACGACGTCGATGCCTATGTTCATCATCGGGCCCGAGGACGACTCGTACGATTTTCATCTCGCGTATATGCCGTTGAGCAGTGAGTATGCTGCGGTCTTTTCAGATGACCCTCTATTTCCGCCGTTTGCGAGACTCGGTTTTTCGGGCGTCGAGTTCATGAACCGACTTCTTCTGCTTAACTGCGAGCATTGGGATGTCGCCATATCGAGGGGAAGCGGCCCGCTCGAGCACGCGGTACGCGATTGAAGTCAAGCGAACAGTGCCGAATTCATGCACGAGATGTTCACGCGCGACGGCAGGGAGCTATCCCTCGACACAGTGATCTACGACCGCTCGAAGAAGAAGGGGCAGACGATGATCGATACCATCGACCGTGGCTGCCTCGAGGGCGGCTGCCTTGATGACGAGGACCTGCGCATCATCTTCGAGCACCTTCTGGGGAGAAGACGGCAAGGACCGGGAACATTAAAGGGTCAAGCAGCGTATTGATAAAATTGACCCCGCCAGCAATAACCGCAAAGGATAGATAGGGCTTTAAGGATGGATGCAGGAAAAGCAACGATAAGCGGCGTGTTCAACGGATCGCGCCTGCTCGAAATACCTTTTTACCAAAGGGCGTACGTCTGGGGAGAAGAGCAATGGGAGCGTTTCCTCGGCGACATGGAGTTCGTCACGGCCTCGAAGCGGCCCTATTTCCTGGGCTCCATCATCCTGAAGCAGGCCTCCTCCGGCAACACCTGGTCCGAGGTCTCCGAGGTTCGCACCGTCATCGACGGCCAGCAGCGACTCACGACCATGGTCATCTTCTTCAAGGCACTCTGTGCAAAAAACGGCACCAACAATTTGTTTGAGCGAGATTTCGTCCTGGAGACCGGCGATGTCGCCTTGCGGCACGGCAAGTACGACCGGCAGGATTTCGAAAAGGTCGTCAGCGCCACGGGCTGCGAACCCCTCGAGGGCTCCTCGGCCATCGTCCTTGCCTACAACTACTTCCTCAAGAATATCGACCCGGAGAAGGTCGACAGGAACACGATCAAGTCGAACGTCCAGTTCGTCTGCATCGATCTTACCGAGGGCGAGGACGAGCAGCAGATATTCGACACCATCAACTCGCTCGGGGTGCGCCTGACGACGGCGGAGCTCCTTAAGAACTACTTCTTCAACCGCGAGAACGAGCAGGCGTTCAAGGAGTGCTGGGAAGACGTCTTCGAGCCCACGGCTGAGAAGAGGGAGTATTGGGAGCAGGAGATCGTTACCGGGCGCATCAAGCGCACGCTCGTCGACCTCTTCTTCGACGCGTTCCTCCAGATTCTGGTCCAGGACAAGAGGCGTGGCGTCACGACCGAGGACAAGCTCTTCTATTCGCGTACTTCGAACCTCTTCCAGTCCTACAAGGATTTCATCGGCAGGTACTGCAACGGCGACAAGGTCGAGATTCTCGACAACATGAAGGCGTATGCCGAGGCGTTCGAGTCCACGTTCGACCCTGGCTACTGCGACGCGGACATCCCCTCCGCTTCCGGCGTCGAGCGCCTGAACGTGCTGATATTCGGCCTCAAGAACTCGACGCTCATCCCGTACGTGCTCTACGTTCGAAAGAACGCGGAGTCTTCGAGCGAGGAATCTAAGATCTACGCCCTGCTTGAGAGCTACATCGTCCGCCGAATGCTGGTTCAGGCGACCACGAAGAACTACAACAGGCTGTTCACCTCGCTGATCTTGAACGAGGTGAAGGACGCGGAGGCGCTGAGGAAGGCTCTCGAAGCCAATGACGAGGCGACGACGTACATGCCCGGCGACGCCGAGGTTCGAGCGGCATTCGAGGAATCGTGTCTGTACAACCTCCAGTCCAAGGGCGTCCTCTATCTGCTGGAAAGCGCCATTCGTCCGGGCATGAGCAGCACGGCCCTGCTCGGGTTCAACCAGTACACCCTCGAGCACATGATGCCCAAGAAGTGGCGCAACAAATGGGGAGCCCTCGACGATGAGGCTGCCACGCGAAGGGACCGGAAGCTCCTCACGCTCGGCAACCTCGCCATCATCACGCATTCGCTCAACGCCTCCATCCGCGATGCCGATTGGCCCACCAAGAAGCAGGGAAAGGGATACAAGGACGGCCTTGCCCTCTGCGCCGCCGGCCTTGCGACCATGGCCGGCGCCCTAGAGAAGGAGTCTTGGAACGAGGGCGATATCGCCGATCGCGCCGAATGGCTTGCGGACAAGGCGTTGGAGGTCTGGCGCTAGGCCCTACCTGCGTCCCATCTCGAAGATGCTTGCGGTGTCGGAACCCGCATCGATGACGGATGGAACCGGCTCTTCCAAAAACGTAGTTCGTGGCGATGTCTCTTCCGTCGGCGCGTCAAGAGGCTCGCCGAGCGCTAGGAAGAACCTCATCACGTGCTCAATTCTCTGTTGCAGGGACTCGCTCAGCTCGCCGTAGGAGGCCGCCAGCCGCACCTCCTTGGCCAATTCCGCCATCGAGTCCCTCAGTGCCTTCTGCACGCTCACGGAGGGCCTCACCTCGACCTGGGTATCGGTGAGCTTGGCGATGATGTAGTCCTGCCTGTTCATGCCGCTCCAGGCTGCCATCTCGCATATGAGCTTGCGCTCCTCGGGCGTGCAGCGGAACGCCATCGTCTTGCTGCGCTTGCGGGCGCTGTTCTCGCACGGCATCCTTCTTACCCCCTCGCCCCGTCGAGCGCGGCGGCCATCTCGTCCTGCTTCGTGGGGAACAGGTGCGCGTAGCGGTAGGTGATGTCCACCGCCTCGTGGCCCATGCGCTCGGCGATGGCCAGCGCGGAGAAGCCCATCTCTATCAGCAGGCTCACATGGCTGTGGCGTATGTCGTGTATGCGGATGCGCTTCACGCCCGACGCCTTGCACCCGCGCTCCATCTCGTGGGCCAGGAAGTGCTTGGTCACGGCGAACAGGCGCTCGTCGGGGGCGACGTCGTCGCGCATCTCGATGAAGTCCGCCATCTCGTCGCGCAGGAAGGCGGGCATGACGATCGTGCGCACGGACTTGGGCGTCTTGGGGTCGGTCACGGTGTCAACGCCGTTGAGGCTCTGGTACGACTTGTTGATGCGCAGCCGCGAGCTCTCCAGCATGAAGTCGGACGGCGTGAGCGCCAGGAGCTCGCCGCAGCGTATGCCCGTCCAGTAAAGCAGCTCGAAGGCGTGGAATGAGAGAGGCTTGTCCATGACGGCCTCGCTGAACCTCAGGTACTCGTCCTTGGTCCAGAACTGCATCTCGCCGCCCTTCTTCGAGCCTATCTTGTCGACCCTGCGCACCGGGTTGTCGCTGAGGCCGTAGTAGCGCTCGGCGTGGTTGAAGATGGCGTTGAGCTGGTTGTTCACTGTGCGCAGGTACGTCGGTGCCCAGGGCTTCCCGTCGGCGTCCCGGTGCTCGGTGAGCTCGTTTTGCCACCTGATGACGTCGATCGGCCTCACGTCGCACATGCGCATGTCCCCGAAGAACGGCACGAGCTTGTCGTTGATGATGTACTCCTTGGTGATCCACGTGTGCTCGCGTATGCGCGGCTTCACCTCGGAGGCGTACACCTCGACGAACTCGGAGAACGTCATGTCCATGGCCCCGCCGTTAAGGCTCTTGAACTGGCTCTCCCACACTGCGGCCTCCACCTCGGAGGAGAAGCCGCGCTTCGTCTTGTGGCGCTTCGAGCCGCGGGCGTCGCGGTAGTAGCACTGCACGTAGAACGTGCCGTTGCCGTCGTCCTTGTACACGGGCATGTCAGTCCACCTCCGGGAAGTACAGGGCGTCGAAGACGTCGCTTCGAACGCGCCCGCGGATGACCACGCGCCCGCGCGCCTCCTGCTCGGCGTTTATCTTCCTGATCACCTCGTAGGCGCTGCCTTTCTTGATCCTCAGCAGCTCCGCGACCTCGTCGGCGTCCAGCATGTGCGGCCTCGGCGTCTTCGCCACCTTCTCGTCCATGGCTCCTCCAATCAATGGCGTACGGATGCGTACGGTTCACAGATTCAGAGTAAACGTACATATCTGTACTGTCAATAGAATTGCGTACATTTGCGTACGCTGATAAGATGTGCTGGTACGTAATTCCAGGAGGAGGGCTCATGTCCGTAGGCGAGAACATAAGGCGGTACCGCAAGTCGCGCGGCATGACGCAGGCGCAGCTCGCCGAGGCGGTCGGCCTGACCGAGGGGGCCGTGCGCCACTACGAGAGCGGCATCCGCGCCGTGAAGCCCGAGCTGCTCGAGTCCATCTCCGCGGCGCTCGGCGTGTCCGTCAACGCCCTCAAGGATTACGGCGTCGAGACTGCGGGCGACCTCATGTCGCTGCTCGTGCGGCTCGAGGACTCCTTCGGCATCGTGCCCGCAGCCGACGGCACGGGCCTCTCCCTGAACCCCAAGGCGCCGCACGCGCCCAAAGCCGCGATGGCGATCGAACTGTGGGCAGAGAAGCGCGCGCAGCTCGAAAACGGCAAGATCGACGCCGACGAATACGAGGACTGGAAAGCCTCGCTGTAGCGGCTCTCCGCATTTCGCGATCAACGCAACCGAATCAGGACGGTGGACCAGGCGGCGAGCGCCGCTCGGGCCTGCGTAAGCTGAGTTTTTACTCCCCATTGCATGCCAAGGCATTTCCGGCGCACCTGGGGAGTAAATGACGCGGTGGCTTACACGGCGGCACGCGGCAGTACGCCGCGGCATTTCCCCTGGTTACTCCCGTTTTCATTGAGGCGGCGAGATTCTTTACTCCCCATTAACCACCTGGGAAAACGCTGTGAGAAGACCGCCGAAAAGCCTATTGAGTTCGATTTGAGTTTCACAGGCCCCGAAACGGCCCCGTTTGGCTCTCGGAGACAAAAATCGCGCGTCTACTCACTTGGGATGAATCCTTACTCCCGTTCCTCCGAATGCCGCACCGTGCCTTGCCGTCTTGAAACACGGGGGAGTAAATTGCGAAATCGCAGGTGAAAGGGAGTAAAACGACAAAGAAAAAGCCTCCGTCCCAACGCGGGAACGGAGGCTCGGTTATCGTATTTACTCACCAACATCGCTGGCGGCTTTGCCATGACTCTCGTACGAAACGAAACTCAGCGGCACAGTGCGGCACTCAAAAATGCAGGTCAGAACCCTATCAGCCTACTCCCACTCAATAGTGGCAGGGGGCTTAGACGTTATGTCGTAGCACACGCGGTTGGCCCCAGGAACTTCAGCTACAATGCGGCTGGAAATCTTAGCAAGCACATCGTAGGGAAGCTTTGCCCAGTCCGCGGTCATTGCATCGCTCGACTCAACGGCACGCAGAATGATCGGGCGCTGATAGGTGCGCTCGTCGCCCATAACGCCAACGCTCTTGATGTCGGGCAGCACGGCGAAGTACTGCCAGCAGCTGTGCTCGGAGTTGCGCTCGCCAGTCTGCTCAAACAAGCGCTCGTTGTATGCATCCAGCTCTTCGCGAACAATGGCATCAGCGTTCTTCAGGATCTCAAGCTTTTCGGGGCTTACTGCGCCAATGATGCGAATAGCCAAACCGGGGCCAGGGAAGGGCTGGCGGTGAACGATGTGCGCGGGCAAGCCAAGGGCTGCGCCCAGTGCGCGAACCTCGTCCTTGAAGAAGTGGTCAAGCGGCTCAATAAGGTCGAAGTGAACACCTTCAGGGAAGGGGATAAGGTTGTGGTGGCTTTTGATGGTGGAAGCCTTTCCGCCGGTTTTGCGAGCACCAGATTCAATGATGTCAGGATAGATAGTGCCCTGAGCCATGAACTGCACGGGCTTGCCGTCTTCTGCGATATCCTGTGCAACGGCGAAGAACTCTTTCCAGAACTGGGTACCGATAATCTTGCGCTTTGCTTCAGGGTCGGTAATGCCGTCAAGCAGCTTGGCGTAGCGCTCTTCGGCATGAACATGAATGAAATCCACATCGAACTGCTTGGTAAATACCTCTTCAACCTCTTCAGGCTCGTTCTTGCGAAGCAGGCCATGGTTTACGAATACGCATACCAGCTGCTTGCCAATTGCCTTAGCGCACAGGGCTGCAACTACAGAAGAATCAACGCCGCCGGAAAGGCCTAAAATAACGCGCTTGTCGCCAACCTTTTCACGGATAGCGGCAACGGAGTCTTCGATGATGGAATCCATGGTCCAATCGGCTTGTAAATCACAAATATCAAACAGGAAGTTGGAGAGCATCTTGTTGCCGAACTCGGAGTGTTTAACTTCAGGATGGAACTGCGTGGTGTAGATGTTGCGTTCCACGCATTCCATAGCTGCAACGGGACAAATGTCGGTGGAAGCGGTTACCGTGAAGCCAGCGGGCACTTCGGTTACCGCATCGCGATGGCTCATCCAAACTGTTTGCTCGGCAGGGGTATCTTCGAACAGCGCTCCGCCAACAACATGTAAGCCTGCTGCGCCGTATTCTCCCTTTTCGGTATGGCTCACGGTGCCGCCTAATTCAACGGCAATAGCTTGATGGCCGTAGCAAAAACCTAAGATAGGAACACTCAATTCAAGAACTGCAGGGTCAATTTTTGGTGCATCATCTGCATAGACGCTTGCCGGACCACCCGAAAGAATAATTGCGCTCGGCTTCATCTCGGTGATTTTCTCAGCGGATTCATCGCACGGTACAATTTCGGAATAAACGCCTAAATCGCGTACGCGACGAGCGATGAGCTGACCATATTGAGCGCCAAAATCAAGGACTATAACCTTTTGATTAGGGGCAGTAGTTGCCATAGTTCCTCCTGCAAAAATGGGTGATTAGTAACGTTATTTCATACTAACAAACACAAACCTCTTTGCGAAACAATCTCAAGAGGATTCTTTTGCTCAAGCGCTGCTTTTGTTGGTTGTTTGTGTGGGAGACTTTGACCTATGGATAAATTCTTCACAGATGACTGATTTAGTCTACATTCTTTCAGATGGCGGTAAGGAGTCAGAAATGTCAAAAGTCCTTGAAACATTACGAGGCGTTAGGTAATTCATAAACGTTTATGCGCCCGGGGAAGTGTAAATAGGCAAAATGTTCCTTACTTCCTGGCAAGATCCAGAAGATGCTCTCATGCATGAAGTGGCGTTATCTCTTAGAGTTGATGCAATTATTTCTCGCAATGCTCAAGATTATGAGGGAAGTTTTGTGTCAGTTTTGCCGTGTTCTGAATTGTTTGAAGAGTTCAAAAGCTAGGGAATTGTGTATGAGGAAATTGAATGGTAAGGCAGTCGCAGAACTCCTAACTTTTTCCTTACATTTTGGTGGAGGGTTTGTTGAATATTGCGCATTGCTATTCTTGTCTCGTACAATGAACAACTTGTGAAAAGGGCATTTGGATTTGTGGTTTACGCTTGTATGCAGCCATGCAGCCATGCAGCCATGCAGCCATGCAGACAGACGCGTTGTTGCGCTTGTTGCATCGCTGCTGTATGTATTGGTGCTATTGTGCGCGTCGCATTGCTTGCTGTGTGTTGGTGCCATTGCGCACGTTGTGTTGTCACTGTGCGTATTGGCTCTGTTGCGCGCGTTGCATTGCTTTTTGCGCATTAATACACCGTACACCTGTGGCTAACAAACCAAAGAGAGCCCTTCTCAAAAAAACGAGAAATCGAGCAAAAGCAGGAATGTAATTTATGTCTATTGACTTACTTATCGAGGCACTAAAAGCTGCTCTTATTGGTGTTGTGGAAGGTATTACCGAATGGTTGCCAATTTCTTCAACCGGTCACATGATTCTGGTTGATGAATTTGTTCAGCTCCAGGTAAGTCCAGAATTCTTGGCGCTCTTTTTAGTTGTTATCCAAATCGGTTCAATCATGGCAGTTATCGTTTCATTTAGGCACAAGCTCAATCCTTTCTCTCGTACTAAAACTCACGATGAGCAGCGTGGAACTTGGCGCTTATGGGGTATGGTGGTAATTGGCGTTATTCCTGCCGCGGTATTTGGTTTACTTCTTGATGATTGGGTGAGTTCTCATCTGTTCAATGCCTATACTGTTTCTGCCATGCTTATTCTCTATGGCGTTATTTTCATCATTCTTGAACAGCGCAATCGCCGCCGTGAACGTAAATACCTAGAAACTCTCGAGCCTCCTCGTGGTAAACATGCGGCACCTCTTTCTGAAGAAGACCAAAAAGCTGGCATGTTCAAGATTAATGATGTAAGCGAAATCGACTGGAAAATGGCAATCAAGATCGGCTTTTTCCAGGTGCTTGCTATTGTTCCAGGAACAAGTCGTTCGGGAGCGACCATTATCGGTGGTATGTTGTGCGGTTGTTCGCGTACGGCAGCTGCTGAGTTCACGTTCTTCTTGGCAATTCCTGTCATGTTTGGCTGGGGTATGGTTAAAATTGTCAAATTTATTCTCGGTGGACTTGTTATGACGCAAACCGAAATAGTGGTTTTAGTTGTTGGTATTGTGTGCGCCTTTGTGATGGGTGTTATTGCCATTAAGTTCCTTATGGGCTACATCAAAAAGAATGACTTCACGGCATTCGGCGTATACCGCATTATCATTGGTTTGGTTGTTTTGGTGTACTTTGGTGTCAAGGCATTTCTCTAGGTTTCTTTAAGTTTCTCTGCACGCTTTTTCATTCTCTTGTCGTTTTACTTGTTGGTGTCGAATTGGCTCTTTCGTAGTAGCTTCTTAGATGTTTTTGAGCCTCAATTTTCAAGTTTTACTTTTCTGCATATTGATATCGTTCGGCCTCGCATCGTAAGTTTGGCCTTGTATCGCATAAATTGTCCGTCCTATATCCCGTGAATTACCTAGTCGTGCATCTGATTTTAATTATGTGAGAAATAGTACTTTTCTCGTAACTTGGGTGAAAAGTTCAATGTTTACATGCAACCTTGAAGCGAGGCCTTAACGTGCAAACCAATTGTTCCAACTTACCTATATCGGTCGAGTTGAGCATGTCAGGTATGTTTCATGCGTCAACAATTTGTGAAGCCTTGTAGTGTAGCGTGTGCTCTCAAGTACAATAGACGAAAGGTATAAAGAGGGTGAGTATCCATGGCGGATAATAAAAATAAACTGTCCGAAGAAGAAAAAGATCAGCTTCGCTCGGCGGTTAATGCTCATATTTCTCAGTACTGCAATTATGCAGCGCTTGTTATTATCCTTATCTCTCTTGCGTCATTTGTGCTTGGTCAGTTTGATGCGTTTTTTGTTCAACTAGGCATCATGATCTCTATTGCGCTTCTAGCCATTGCGGCAATTAATAATCCTACGCGCAAAAAATAACGGAAAAAAGTTCTCGGCAGGCGTTCCCGGTAGGTGTAATAGGTTGAGTCTTAACATGCCCAGCAAACCGAGTTTTCGGCGCGAATTTTCAACGGGTGGCAACCTAAATCTCCAGCGGGTCGAACCTCCAGCAAGTTTAATCTCCAGTAAGCCGAGCCCCTAGCGGGCTGAACTGAACCTTCTGCTATGTCAATTTCCAGTGGACCGAACCCCTCAATTGTGCTCAGTTTTAACTCTTAATTCTTTGCGGTTTTACAAGTGATATTTTTAAGTTTATAGGGGCTTATTCTGCTCATTTGCGTCCTTATGCGTTATTCTTCTAGTGATACTTGAACAGAGAAACTCTATAGAAGTACTATACAAAGGAAAGGAAAACCGATGTCGCAAGAAAATGAGGCGTTCGCTGAAATCGAAAAGCATCGTGAGCAAATTGATGCCATCGACAAGCAGCTCGTTCGTCTTTTAAATGAGCGCGCGGGTCATTCGCTCGATATTCGTGCTCTTAAACCCGATGCTCATATGGGTTTGTATGACCCAAAGCGTGAGGAAGAAATCTTCGCAAAATTATCTTCATATAATGAGGGTCCTTTGTATAACGAAAACCTCGTTGAAATTTACCGTGGCATCCTCAAAGTTATGAAAGAAGTACCTTCCCGTGATTAAAAAATTATCCTCCCTCCCTGATTACGGAACCCGCTCAGATGAGATTACTCTCTATGCTGGTCCCTGTTCGGTTGAATCCGAAGAGCAGTTCAATGAAGTTGCAGAATGTATTGCCGGTCTTGGTCTAAAGTGGATTCGTGGCGGTGCTTTCAAGCCGCGCACTAATCCTCATTCTTTTCAAGGTCTTGGTGAAGAAGGCCTCAAGATTATGAAGGCTGCGGGCGAAAAATATGGCCTTAAAACTCTCACCGAGGTAATGGACTCTGCTCATTGTGAAATGGTTCATTCTTATGTTGATGGCCTGCAGATTGGTGCTCGCAATATGCAAAACTTCAGCCTGCTTAAAAATGTTGGTGCGGTAACTGCCGAATCTCACAAGATGGTTCTTTTGAAGCGCGGTCTTGCGGGCAGTATTTCCGAGTGGCTTTCGGCAACTGAATATATCACCATGAGTGGAAACACCAATGTTGTTTTGTGCGAACGCGGCTTGCGCACCTTCGAAACCGCAACACGTTTTACGCTTGATATTTCCGCGGTTCCTGTTATCCATAAGCAGTCAATCTTTCCAATCTGCGTTGATGTGTCGCATCCTGCGGGCGTTCGCGATTTGGTTCCCTCGCTTGCTTACGCAGCGGTTGCTGCTGGCGCCGATTCCATCATGATCGAAGTTCATCCAGAACCTTCGGTGGCACTTTCTGATGGTCCTCAGCAGCTCACACCTGCGCAGTTTACTGAATTGGTTGCTCAGCTGCGCGAGATTGCTGCAGTATTTGGAAAGAAGATTGTCTAATAAATCACAGATACTAAAACCCGCTGATATCTAAAACCCTGTTTAGCGAGGTAGAGGTTTTAAGTATTTTCATCGTTTGAAAAAGACAAACAGAGGCTAAAAAGACAGAAAAAGGCAGCCTCAAGCACTTCTTTTTCCGTATGAAATTATTGCAATCTTTACCAATGGCGCCAATCTTGCAACGCCCATACGGTACTATGTAACAGCTCAATTTTGCCGAGCCCTCTTTGGGTATTTCGGACAATAATAATTGAACGAAAAATAAGAAGTGGCTCAGCTCTTGCAGGGCCACTTCTTTACTGATACTCGTTATTTACGGGGCATTCGTAATTGAGCGATGTCTACATATTTAAGTAAAAAGGAATACTGTATGCCAATTGATATTGACAGTTTGAATCCTGCTCAAAAAGAAGCCGTGCTATGCACCGAAGGTCCGCTTTTGGTATTGGCGGGCGCGGGGTCTGGTAAAACACGCGTCTTAACGCATCGCATTGCTCACTTGGTGGAAGATTTAGGTGTTGCACCGTGGCAGATTATGGCTATTACCTTTACAAATAAGGCTGCCGCAGAAATGCGCGAAAGGCTTGGTGGGCTTATTGGTTCCAATGCGCGTGGTATGTGGGTTTCAACATTTCATAGCATGTGCGTAAGAATCCTGCGTGCCGATTGTGAGCGCATTGGCTTTTCTCAAGGGTTTACTATCTATGATGATGACGATTCAAAACGTTTGATGAAGCAAATTCTTGAAGAACTGAATGTCGACCCAAAAAGATACCCCATCAACGCTTTGCGCAATCGAATCTCTAAAGCTAAAAATGACCTCATTGTGCCCGAGGTTTTTATTGATCAATACAAAGATGTCATGAACCAGGTAGTGGGTCGTGTGTATAAACGCTTACAGGAACGTTTACAAGCGCTCAATGCCTTTGATTTTGACGATCTACTCATGTATACGTGGCTTCTTTTGAAGCATAACAACGATGTGTTGCAGGCATACCAAAATCGCTTTAAATACCTTTTAGTAGACGAGTATCAAGACACCAACCATGCGCAATACGTGCTCACCCAGCTTCTTGCCGAAGCAAATAAAAACATCATGGTTGTAGGTGACGACGATCAGTCAATTTATTCTTGGCGCGGCGCCGATTTGCGTAACATCTTAGATTTCGAGAAGGATTATCCCGAAGCGCACGTGGTAAAGCTTGAAGAAAACTATCGTTCGGTGGGTAATATCTTGGCAGCTGCCAATGCGGTTATCGATAACAATGTTACGCGTAAGCGCAAAAAGCTGTTTACCTCGCAAGAAGATGGCGAAAAGATTTCCGTATATATGGCATCTGATGAGCGCGATGAAGGTCGCTGGATTGCTTCCGAAATCGAAAAACAGCATGCTGCGGGTATTCCGTATGACCAAATTGCGTTGTTTTATCGTACTAATGCCCAGAGCCGTATGCTTGAAGATATGTTGTTGCGTGCAGGTGTTCCGTACCGCTTGGTTGGAGGAACGCGCTTTTTTGATCGTGCTGAAATACGTGATGTTATGGCGTATCTCAATTTGGTGGTTAACCCCGCAAACGATATTGCCGCCCATCGCGTGATTAATGTTCCACGACGGGGCATTGGGAAAACAACCATCGAACATATTGATTATGTGGCGCGCGAAAACGAGTGCACCTTCCTTCAGGCGGCTGAGCTTTGCACGGCAGACGATGCCATTCGCTTATCAACACGTAAAGCCATTGCAGAATTCGTTGCGCTTATTCATGAAGCATCATCCTATGCTGGAGAACTGCGTCGTGTCGTTGAAACGATTGTTGAGCGCTCGGGTATTATCGGGGCGCTTCAAGCAGAAAATAGCGATGAGGCTGCAGGACGCATTGAAAACATTCAAGAGTTATTTGGCGTAGTTGATGAGTATGTCCAATCTCACGATGATGACGACGCGCTCTTTGAGCCACCTTCTGCCGAGCAAGATGAAAATGCGGAAGCAGAAAAGCCTCCCGTTCGTACCTTTCAAGCCCAATCGCTTTCAGACTTCACCGAATGGATTATGCTGCGTACCGATATGGACACCATGAGCGAAGACGGTTCTGCGGTAACGTTGATGACTATTCATTCTGCAAAAGGTTTGGAATTCGACTGTGTATTTGTTGCTGGTATGGAAGAAACCCTCTTCCCTCACAGTAATTCTTCGTTCGACCCGCAAGGTTTAGAGGAAGAACGTCGCTTGGCTTACGTTGCCATTACGCGTGCACGTAAGCGTTTGTATCTTACCAATGCGTTTACGCGCACAATTTTTGGTCAGTCTACGGCAAACCCTGCTTCGCGCTTTATTGCTGAGATTCCGCAGGAGTTGCGAAAGTCGGTCGGTACGGGTTCTTCGGGCTTTTCAGGCTCTGGCTGGGAAAAACGGGGAAGTCGCCGAGGAATTGCGGGTTCTGGAACCGAAGCGGGCGGCGGTCGTGTCTTTGGTACGTCAAGTGCCTCAGGGTCAAGGCCAAGAAAAGAATCACGAGACACAGGCAAGAAGGCAGCTGCCAAAATGTCGTTTGCTCGGGGCGATAAAGTCGATCATAAGGTTTTTGGTAAGGGCACCATTGTAAAGGTCGATGGCGACACGCTCCATGTGAAATTTGCACGTTCGGGCCAAACCAAAAAGCTTCTGAAAGACTATGCTCCTATCGTAAAGATTTCTTAATTAAATGGGTCATAGTGGTGAGCAGTTATACAACGTAAACTACAATCAGAAACATATAGAAGAAGAGAAGGGCAAACGATCTATCGTTTTAGTTGGAGGAGAATCATGGCAACACCAGTTATAGTTGTTGGGCATAAGCATCCCGATAACGATTCAATTGCAGCGGCAGTTGGGTATGCATATCTCAAAAATCAATTGATGAAACGCACACTTAAAACGAATCCCGAAGCAAAGGAATATACTTATATTCCGGCTCGTTTGGGTCCATTGCCCGAAGAAAGTGAATCTATTCTCTCCCAGTACGAAATTGAACCACCAGAAGCAATCGCTCACGTGCATGTTCGTGTTCAGGACATTATGAGCAAAAATCCTGTTTCCATTTCGGAAAACGCTTCGCTTATTGATGCGGGTCGCCTGCTTCGTAAACACAACATACGTGCGCTTGTGGTGAATGATGAAGAAGGAAAGTATCGTGGTCTTATCACTACACGAATGATTGCTGAGCGCTATATTTCCGCTATGGATACCGATAGCGAATCAACCATCGATACTCTTGCGGTGGCAAACGACCTTATTAATTCATTAGCTCAAGTTGTTTCAAGCCTTACCGAAACTGACGTTTTGGTTTTGAGTCCTGATGGATTACTTAAAGATGCTATTGCTGATTTGATGGGGAGCGAATTGCGCGAAGCGGTTGTTCTTGATACCGAAGGATACTGCATCGGAATCGTTACGCGCTCTGATGTTGCGCGTCAAACCCGTCGCCGTGTCATTTTGGTTGACCATAATGAGCGCAGTCAGGCGGTTAATGGCATTGACGAAGCTGAGGTTATGGAAATTATCGACCACCACCGCATTGGCGATATTTCAACAGCCAATCCCATTCGTTTCCTCAATTATCCTTTAGGATCGTCGGCTACCATTGTCACCATGCAATTTCGCGAATATGGCGTAACTATCCCTGAGGGCATTGCTGCCGTTTTACTTTCTGCGATTATGACCGACACGGTTATTCTGAAATCGCCAACAACCACTGATGTTGATCGTATTCAGGCGGATTATCTCGCAGATATCATTGGTGAAGATGCAACTGAATTTGGCTTGAAGGTATTTCAGTGCCGTGGAGCAGATGCCGAGCTTCCTGTTGAAACGCTTGTTTCGTCTGACTCCAAAGAGTTCCAGGTTGGAGATGATACCATCCTCATCGCACAGCATGAAACAGTTACCTTGCAGGCGGTGCTTAATCGTGAGGCAGAAATTCGTGAATATATGAGCGATATTCGAGAGCGTCATAACTATGATTTTGTATTGCTTCTTGTTACCGACATTTTTGCAGAAGGAAGTCAGTTCATTGTTGAGGGTGACCATCATAAGGTTGACCGAATCTTTGGCATTGATTCCTCGAAGAGTGTTTGGATGCCCGGCATTCTTTCGCGTAAAAAGCAAGTTGCTGCGCGTTTGCTTGGCGCATAAGGCTAAAAACACTCTTTAAAAGAGAAACGCCAGAGGTACAAGGTAAGAAGCGTACTAGACGCAAACCAAGAAGCGGGCACGGAACAAACAGAAAAGCGAGCTCGGCATAGTCCCCCTTTCAAGGACAGCCCTTTTAAAGATAGGGTTATTTGTATAAGAAACAGGATGTAGGGTATTGCCTGAGCTCGCTCTTACTTTCTTTTTATTTTGTTTTCATTTATTTTTAATCAGCTTTTCATTACTTTGATACGTATATAGAGCAATTGCACGTTTAACTGATGTCTCTATCCCAAAATTTTCTCCTGAACAGGCACAACGTCGAAATTATCGCTTTGATAATACGAAAATGTAGTTATATAAAGAGCGAAAGGCTTTTCACCTTTGTTGGTCTTAGACAAGTAAAAGGGTACTGCTTAGAGGTGGATAATACGAGCGTGCTGAAAAGTCTTTCTTTTTTATATTTGTTATGAGCCCATAGCAAGCTTTTCTCTGCCTCTTTTTATATGGAGTCACCTCGAAAAATAGGAATTATGGAGATATGGATACACCCGGGTGCGTGGCGTTTGACAAGGTATGTGCTGGGTGATAGAGTTCTCGATCGCGCCACAAAGAGGGCGTAGTTTTCGCGTGCGTAACTGCAGAACGCACAGAAAACGAAGAAAAGTAGCAAAGATTAGATAAGGAGTTGAAGTCTTGCCTACTATTAATCAGCTGGTCCGCAAGGGCCGTGCCAAGTCGGTCGATAAGAAAAAGACCCCGGCACTCAAGGGTAACCCCCAGAAGCGCGGCGTTTGCACGCGTGTTTACACCACTACCCCTAAAAAGCCTAATTCGGCTCTTCGTAAGGTAGCTCGTGTACGTCTCGTTAATGGCATGGAAGTAACCGCATACATTCCTGGTATCGGTCACAACCTCCAGGAGCACTCAATGGTTCTCATTCGTGGCGGTCGTGTTAAGGACCTTCCAGGTGTTCGTTATAAGGTCATCCGCGCTGCTCTCGACTGCGCTGCGGTTGACAATCGCGCTCAGGCACGCAGCCGTTATGGCGCTAAGAAACCTAAGAAATAGTTGTAGTTTTGTGTAATTGCTTTTCTTTATAAAGGCAATTGCTTAATCGAAAGGAAGTTATATGCCGCGTCGTGCAGCAGCAGTCCGCCGCGAAGTGCAGCCGGACGCAATCTACAACAACCGTTTGGTCACTCAGTTGATCAATAAGGTGTTGCTTGACGGCAAAAAGTCCGTCGCTGAAGGTATCGTTTACGGTGCTTTCGACATTGTTGCAGAGAAAACTGGTCAGGATGCTATCTCTGTATTTAAGAAGGCTATGGATAACATTCGTCCTACGCTCGAAGTAAAGCCAAAGCGCGTTGGTGGTGCTACCTATCAGGTACCAATGGAGGTTAACTCCCGTCGTGCAACTACTCTTGCTATCCGTTGGATGGTCGACTTTGCTCGTAGCCGTAAAGAAAACACTATGAAAGAGCGTCTCGCAGGCGAAATCATGGATGCAGCTGAAAACACTGGTGCGTCCATCAAGAAGCGTGAAGATCTCTATAAGATGGCCGAATCCAACCGTGCATTCTCGCACTATCGTTGGTAGGAGGGTCTTCGAATGGCAATTTCTTTGCAAGATACTCGTAACATCGGCATCATGGCTCACATTGATGCTGGTAAAACCACTACTACCGAGCGTATTCTTTACTACACTGGCAAAACTCACAAAATTGGTGAGGTTCATGACGGTGCAGCAACCATGGACTGGATGGTTCAGGAGCAGGAGCGCGGCGTAACTATTACCGCTGCAGCTACTACGTGTTTCTGGAAGTACCCAGGTGGCGCTGAAGACGGAAAAGAATATCGTTTCCAGATCATCGACACCCCGGGCCACGTGGACTTTACCGCTGAGGTAGAGCGTTCTTTGCGTGTTCTCGACGGTTCCGTTGCAGTTTTTGATGCTGTTGCTGGTGTTCAGCCTCAGTCTGAAACTGTTTGGCGTCAGGCAGAACGCTACGGTGTTCCTCGCATCGCTTTCATCAATAAGTATGACCGCGTTGGCGCTGACTTCTTCCATGCTATTCAGACCATGCGTGATCGTCTCGACGCTCCTGCTGTTGCTGCTCAGCTTCCTATGGGTGCTGAAGACGGCTTCTGGGGTATCGTAGATTTGGTTACCATGACCGCATGGGACTTCAAGGCAGACGATAAGGGCATGACGTATCCTGAACCAATGGATGCAATTCCTGCTGAGTTCGCTGAAGAAGCTGAACTTCGTCATCAGGAGCTTCTCGAAGCTGCTGCTGACTGCGATGATGACCTCATGGAAAAGGTTCTCATGGAGGAAGAAGTTTCCGTTGAAGAGCTCAAGGCTGCTATCCGCAAGGGTGTTATCTCCTGTAAGCTCAACCCTGTATTTGTAGGCTCTGCTTACAAGAACAAGGGCGTTCAGGAACTCTTAGATGCTGTTGTTGACTACATGCCTTCTCCTGTTGATGTTCCTGCTATTAAGGGCACCAACCCAGAGACGGGCGAAGATGACGAGCGTCCTTCTGACCCTAAGGCTCCATTCTCATCCTTGGCCTTCAAGATCATGACTGACCCATTCGTTGGTAAGCTCACCTACCTTCGTGTTTACTCCGGTAAGCTCGATTCTGGTTCTTACGTTCTCAACGCTTCTAAAGACAAAAAAGAACGTATCGGTCGTTTGCTTCAGATGCACTCTAACAACCGTGTTGACATTGACTCTTGCTCTGCAGGCGACATCGTGGCTGTTGTTGGCTTGAAGAACACCACCACTGGTGACACGCTTTGTGCTGAAGATGCTCCAATCATCTTGGAGTCCATGCAGTTCGCTGATCCTGTTATCGACATTGCTGTTGAGCCTAAGACTAAGGCTGAACAAGATAAGATGAGCGTTGCTCTTCAGAAGTTGGCTGAAGAAGACCCAACCTTCCGTGTTTCTACCAACCATGAAACTGGCCAGACCATTATCGCTGGTATGGGCGAGCTTCACTTGGAAATCATTATCGACCGTTTGCTCCGCGAGTTTAAGGTTGAGGCTAATGTTGGTAAACCACAGGTTGCTTATCGTGAACGTCCAGGTCATGAGGTATTAGGCGCCGAAGGTAAGTTCGTTCGTCAGTCTGGTGGTCGTGGTCAATACGGTCACGCTGTTATTAACATGTATCCACAGGAGCCTGGTAAGGGTTATGAGTTCGAGAACAAGATCGTTGGTGGTGTTGTTCCTAAGGAATACATCCCTGCAGTAGACAAGGGTATTCAGGAAGCTCTCAACTCTGGTATCTTGGCTGGTTACCCAGTTGAAGATGTTCGTGTTGAATTGGTTGACGGTTCTTATCACGATGTTGACTCTTCTGAGGCTGCATTTAAGGTTGCTGGTTCTATGGCGATCAAGGATGCTTTGAAGAAGTCAGATCCTGTTATCCTCGAGCCTGTTATGGCTGTTGAGGTTGAAACTCCTGAAGAGTACACCGGTTTCGTTATGGGCGACATTCCTAGTCGTCGAGGCATCATTCAGGGCCAGGAGCAGCGTGGCAATGCAGTTTGCATTTCTGCAAAGGTTCCTCTGGGTCAGATGTTCGGTTACGCAACCGATCTTCGAAGCGGCACTCAGGGTCGTGCAACCTATACCATGCAATTCGATTCTTACGAAGCAGTTCCTAAGAACATTGCAGACGAAATTATTAGCAAGGCTGGTGGCAATGCGTAAGCCCTCTGGGTTTACGTGTCACCCCACAATGGAGGTAAGTTAAGTGGCTAAAGAGAATATCCGCATCCGCTTGAAGGGTTACGACCATGAAATCGTGGATCAGTCCACGAAGCTCATCGTTGATACCGCACAGAAGACGGGTGCTAAGGTTTCCGGTCCTATTCCACTGCCGACCGAGCGCAACCTTTACTGCGTTGTTAAAGGTCCACATGTTGATAAGGACTCTCGTGAGCAATTCGAAATGCGTACACATAAGCGTTTGATCGACATCCTTGATCCAACCCCTTCTACGGTTGACTCTTTGATGCGTCTCGATCTTCCTGCTGGTGTCGATATCGAGATCAAACTGTAGGGGAGTGTGATACTAAATGATTAACGCTATCTACGGTACTAAGATTGGTATGACTCAGATTTTCACCGAAGACGGTGTAGTTATACCTGTTACGGTAATTCAGGCAGCTCCTAATAAGGTTTGCCAGATTAAGACCACTGAGTCTGATGGTTATGAAGCAGTTCAGCTTGGTTTTGGTTCTATCAAGGAAAAGAACGTTAACAAACCAATGGCTGGTCACTTTGCAAAGCTCGGTGTAGAGCCAGTACGTCACCTTCGTGAGGTTCGTGTTGATTCTGCTTCTGAGCACACGGTAGGTGAAGAAGTTACGGTTGCTAACTTTGCTGAAGCAAAGAAGGTTGACGTAACTGGCACCTCTAAAGGTAAGGGTTTTGCTGGTGTTATGCGTCGCTACAACTTTGGTGGCGGCCCTGGCGGACACGGTGCTCATTTCCATCGTGCTCCAGGTTCTGTTGGCCAGTGTGCATATCCTTCCCGCGTATTCAAGGGCGTACGCCTTCCGGGTCACATGGGTTGCGATACCGTTACCACTAAGAACCTTGAAGTTGTCCGCGTAGACGAAGATATGAACCTCATTATGCTTAAGGGCGCTGTTCCTGGCGGCAAAAACGGCGTGGTTCGCATTCGTATGGTCTAATACGATACGAAGGAGTTAAATAATTATGGCAAGTATTGAAGTGAAAAACACGAGCGGTAAGAAGGTTTCTGACACCGAACTTTCCGCGAGCGTTTTTGGCATTGAGCCTAACATGCATGCTATGCATGAAGTTGTTCGTGCTCAGCGTGCTGCAAGGCGTGCAGGCACCCACAGCACCTTGACCCGTGGTCAGGTTCGTGGTGGCGGCAAGAAGCCTTGGCGCCAGAAGGGTACTGGTCGTGCTCGTCAGGGTACAATCCGTGCTCCTCAGTGGGCTGGCGGCGGTACCGTTTTTGGTCCTCACCCTCGCTCTTATGCGTTTAAGGTACCTAGCAAGGTTGTTAAGCTCGCTATGCGTTCTGCTCTTTCCGCTAAGGCTGCAGACGGAGAATTGGTTGTAGTTGACGCCTTCTCTTTCGAGAAGCCTTGCACCAAAGAAGCTGCTGCTATCTTGAAGAGCTTAGATCTTAACGGTCGCATCACCTTGGTTATTGCAGATGATGATATTAACACCTATCTCTCATTCCGCAATATCCCTGCTGTTCGTGTTCTTGCTGCTTCTGAAGCAAACACCTATGACTTTATTGACAACAAAGCTCTCGTATTCACGAGCGCTGCATTGAGCCGCATCGAGGAGGTGCTTGCATAATGAAGGATCCTCGCGAAGTTATTATTCGCCCGATCATCTCGGAGCACTCCTATGACATGATGCAGGAAAACGTATATACCTTTGAGGTTGCTAAGTCAGCTAATAAGGTAGAGATTGCTCAGGCTGTTGAAGAAATCTTTGACGTTACGGTTGTTAAGGTTAACACCTTGAACGTTAAGGCTAAGCCAAAGCGTGTACGTTATCAGGTTGGTAAAACTCGCACCTGGAAAAAGGCTATGGTTACCGTAGCTGAAGGTGACTCTATCGAGATTTTTGCTGCTCAGTAGTTATCGCTGAAATAGGGTTACAATGGCAATCGCAGATACCTGCGGTTGCCATTTTTTTTGTAACGCTACAGCGTTGGAGTATCGGAGCATTCCTCTGGGTAAAACGTCGAACTCGGCTCGGAAGCATGTGCCCCCGATGGTGAATATCCTCTTGTGGCTTAGGATGGCATTGTTTAGGTAAAATTGTTCTATCAAAATCTTTGTAGAATGTTGCAATATTGCTTGTTTTAAGGTTAAGGGAGGCTTGAAATGAATTCAGTTCTTTTTATTGAGTACCCAAAGTGTTCAACCTGCAAAAAGGCCAAGAAATGACTCGAAGAGCACAACGTTTCGTATACAGATCGCGACATTGTTCAAGATAACCCTACGGCAGAAGAGCTCCAGACGTGGCATGAGGAGAGCGGTTTACCCCTACGACGTTTCTTCAATACAAGTGGAATGCTCTATAGGGAGTTGAATATAAAAGATAAACTTAATGCAGGCATGTCTGATGCGCAATCCTATGAGCTCTTAGCGACAAATGGCATGCTTGTTAAGCGGCCTCTTCTGATAGGAGATGGCTTCGTTATTCCTGGTTTTAAGGAGATTCAGTGGCTTGAAGCTCTTGGTCTAGAAGAGCAGGAATAGTAGGTGCGCTCTAAACAACTTAGGTTCTATACGAAAAGCGTATGAGAAAGAAAAATGCCACCCCATTGAAGCGGGTGGCATTTTTTGTAGCAGCTGTTTATTGATAGCAATTGAGCAGCTTGTATGTAAAAGACTAAGCTGTTTCAGCGTCTTTTCCAGGGTTGAAATTCTTGCCAGCAATGCGTTGTTCACGATAGTCGGCTGTGGCGGTAAACAGGGCATCGGAAGAAGAGTTAAGTGCCGTTTCGCAGGAATCTTGAATAACACCAATAATTAAGCCAATGGCAACAACTTGCATAGCGATGTCGTTGCTAATACCGAACAAAGAGCAGGTGAGTGGAATGAGTAAAAGTGAGCCACCTGCAACGCCTGATGCGCCGCAAGCACTTACAGCTGCCAAAACGCAAAGGATTACGGCGGTAGGAAGATCGACGCTTACGTTCATGGTGTTACAACAAGCAAGCGTCATAACGGCAATAGTTACTGCAGCACCTGCCATATTGATCGTTGCGCCTAAGGGGATAGAAACGGAATAGGTATCCTTGTTTAAACCAAGCTTGCGGCAAAGCTCCATGTTCACAGGAATGTTTGCGGCAGAGCTTCGGGTAAAGAAGGCATACAGGCCGCTTTCTTTAACGCAGCGCCATACCAAAGGATACGGATTCTTGCGAATATTGACCCATACCATAAGAGGATTAACGATAAAGGCGATAAAGAGCATGCATCCAACAAGAACAAGAAGAAGATGACCATACTCGGTAAAGATTTCGAGTCCATTTTCTGAAACCGTGGTGTAGACCAAACCTAAGATACCAAAAGGAGCACAGGCAATTACCCAACGAACTACCTTAGAAACTGCTTCAGAAACATTAGTGAAAACCTGTTTGGTGTTATCGCTTGCGGCACGCATTGCAATGCCTAAAACGATAGCCCACGCCAAAATGCCGATATAGTTTGCATTCATTAAAGCATCAACGGGGTTTGAAACAATATTCATTACGAGAGCGGTAAGAACTTCTCCAATATCCTGTGGTGAGGCCTGAGCAGTTTCTGCAGCATCAATGAGGGTAATAGTGCTGGGGAAGAGGAAGCTTGCCACAACTGCTGTAAGAGCTGCTAGGAAGGTACTTATCATATAAAGAATAACAATGGTTTTCATTGAACCAGCGGTTCGCGCATTCGCAAGGGCACTGATAACAAGGAAAAAAACCAAAACAGGGGCAACACCTTTAAGAGCAGAGACAAAGAGGGTACCCAGTAAAGAAATGATTTCAATGCCCGTGGGCGCGAACACACCAAGTAGGGCACCAATAATGAGGCCGATAATAATGCGCTTTACCAGGCTTATGCTGCTCCAAGCGCGTGCAATTGTTTTCATTGCGTTTTACTCCTTTTGACTAATACTTCTACGCTAAACTAAAGACAAGAAATAAGGCTCGCACGAAGTGTCAACCTTATTTAAATGCTACCTTTGGAATAGCAGCCACTTAGTATACTCCCGATTTTCTTAATCTTTTTCTCAATTCGGGGGATTTCGTGGTGATTTAGTGTTCTCTCAAAATGTCTTGTTTTTCTCCTTGCATGTATATATAATGTTTGTCTGCGTCTGAATGGTTATGGATACACCCGGACGCGTGGAAACTCGGAATCGTCGAGGCTTTCTCCCAAAAGCCTTCAGGGCGGTGATGGAGTCCACATAAGAGATAAGGGTCAAACAATGGTGTTTGCCCCGTAGAAAGGAAAAAAATGGGAGTAAAACAGTACAAGCCCACGAGCCCCGGTAGGCGCTTCCAGACTGTTTCTGATTTTGCAGACATTACCTGCACAACTCCAGAAAAGTCTCTCTTGAAGCCACTGCCTAAAAAGGCCGGCCGTAACAACAACGGTCGTATCACTACTCGCCATCAGGGTGGCGGAGTAAAGCGTCGTTACCGCGTAATCGATTTCAAGCGCAACAAGGATGGCATTCCAGCTAAAGTTGCAACTATCGAATACGATCCAAACCGTAGCGCACGCATTGCTCTTCTTCACTATGCAGACGGTGAGAAGCGCTACATTCTTCATCCTCGTGGTTTGAAAGTTGGCGAAACCGTTCTCTCTGGCGCAGATGCAGACATCAAGCCAGGCAACGCATTGCCACTTTCTTTGATTCCTGTTGGTACACTTGTCCATGCTGTTGAACTTCAGCCTGGTCGCGGTGCTGCCCTTGCTCGTTCCGCTGGTACCAGCATTCAGCTTATGGGTAAAGAAGGCGATTATGCAATTCTTCGCATGCCTTCTTCCGAAATGCGCCGTGTTTTGGTAACGTGCCGCGCAACCGTTGGTGAAGTTGGTAACGCTGAGCACAGCAACATCAAAATCGGTAAAGCTGGCCGTAATCGCTGGAAGGGTATTCGTCCTAGCGTTCGCGGTACCGTTATGAACCCTGTTGACCATCCACATGGTGGTGGCGAAGGCAAGAACAAATCTGCTGGTCGTCATCCTGTTACTCCATGGGGTGTACCTACCAAGGGTCATCGTACTCGTAATCCTAAGAAGGCTTCTAGCCGCTTAATTATCCGTCGTCGCAAGAAGTAGCGCACAAGCGTTAAGGAGAAACATTGAGTAGAAGTTTGAAAAAAGGTCCTTTCGTGGAGCCTCGTCTTCTCAATCGCATTGAGGCGATGAATGAAGCTGGCGAAAAGAAAGTTGTAAAGACCTGGTCACGTTCATCAACCATCTTCCCAGAAATGGTTGGTCACACTATTGCCGTTCATGACGGTCGTAAGCACGTGCCTGTATATGTTACTGAGTCTATGGTTGGTCACAAACTTGGCGAGTTCGCACCTACGCGTACTTTCCGTGGCCATGACAAATAAGAAAGGGTGAAACATGGAAGCTAAAGCTGTATCTCGCTACGTGCGCGTTTCACCTCGTAAGGCGCGTATCGTTCTCAATCAGATCCGCGGCAAGAATGTTATTGCTGCACTCGAAACTCTTCGCTTCACCAACCGCGCTGTTGCTGAGGTTGTAGAGAAAACTTTGAATTCTGCAATTGCAAACGCAGGCCAGAAGGGGTATTCCAACCCAGACAACTTGGTTGTTAAGGCATGCTTTGCTGATGAGGGTCCAACCATTAAGCGCATTCGTCCTCGCGCTAAGGGCTCTGCATCTCGTATCAACAAACGCACGAGTCACATTACTGTGATCGTATCAACCCGAGAGGAGGCATAGTATGGGTCAGAAAGTAAGCCCAACCGGTTTCCGTCTCGGTGTTACTGAGGATTGGCGTAGCCGCTGGTATTCAGACAAGGACTATGCGAAGAACCTTGAAAATGACTTGGCTATCCGTAAGTACTTGGAAACCCAGCTTTCCCATGCTGCCGTTTCTCGTGTAGAAATTGAGCGTGCTGGTGATAAGGTGAAGGTTATTATTACCACGTCTCGTCCTGGCGTTGTAATTGGCAAGAAGGGCGCTGAAGTCGACGCTCTTCGCAAGAAGCTTAACCAGATTGCTAACGGCCCTGTATCCGTTGAGGTTATCGAGGTAAAGCGTCCTGAGCTCGATGCAAGCCTGATTGCTCAGTCTGTTGCTGAACAGCTCGAGAATCGTGTTGCATTCCGTCGCGCCATGCGCAAGGCAGTTCAGTCTGCCCGCAAGTCTGGCGCTAAAGGCATTCGTATTCAGTGCTCCGGTCGTCTTGGTGGCGCTGAAATGAGTCGCCGCGAATGGTATCGCGAAGGACGTGTTCCTCTGCATACTCTTCGTGCAAAGATTGACTATGGTTTTGCAACTGCTGCAACTACCATGGGTTCCATTGGTATCCAGGTTTGGGTTTACCATGGTGAAGTTCTTCCTGGTCAAAAGGCTCCTCAGCCAGCTCTCGAAGGTACTTCTCGTCCTAACCGTTCTCGCCGCCACAACGATAGGGGGGCTAAATAATGTTAGTACCAAAGCGTGTTAAGCACCGTAAGGTGCAGCGTGGTTCAATGAAGGGTAACGCTAAAGGCGGTACCACTTTGAATCACGGTACTTGGGGTGTACAGGCACTCGATCGTCACTGGATCACCAACCGTCAGATCGAAGCTGCTCGTATTGCTATGACCCGTCGCATGAACCGTACTGGTAATGTTTGGATCACTATCTTCCCAGACAAGCCTATTACAGCAAAACCTGCTGAAACTCGTATGGGTAAAGGTAAAGGTAACCCTGAGGGCTGGGTAGCTGTTGTAAAGCCTGGCCGTATTATGTTCGAAATTGACGGTGTTGATGATGAGACCGCACGTGATGCATTGCGTCTTGCAATCAACAAGTTGCCCATCAAGTGCAAAATCGTCAAGCGCGAAGCAGAAGGGCAGGAATAAATGAAGTCAGCAGAAATCCGTAATCTTTCAGCTGAAGATTTACAGGCGAAATTGAAAGAAGCACGCGCAGAGTTGTTCAACTTGCGTTTTCAAATGGCCACTGGTCAGCTTGACAATACCGCTCGTATCAAGCAGGTAAAGAAGAACATTGCTCGCATCCAGACCGAGATGCGCGACCGCGAGCTTAAAGCTCTCAACGCATAGAGCGCGCTAGAGGAAGGTTTTAGATATGAGTGAAGAACGTAACTCTCGTAAAGTACGCCAGGGTGTAGTTGTTAGTGCTTCTAACGACAAGACCTGCGTTGTGCAGATCCATGAACGCAAGCCTCATCCTGTTTATGGCAAGATGGTTAATTCCACCAAGAAACTTCATGCTCATGATGAGAACAATGAAGCTGGTGTAGGCGATACCGTAACCATTATGGAGACTCGCCCGCTTTCCAAGAAGAAGCGTTGGCGTCTGCTCGACATCGTAGAGAAGGCTAAGTAATCAGCATTGCTGATACTTAGTATGCATCGAAAGGGATAAGCAAATGATTCAAATGCAGAGCATGCTCGCCGTTGCTGATAACTCCGGCGCACGCAAGGTGCAGTGCATCAAGGTTCTCGGTGGCTCAAAGCGCCGTTATGCTGGCCTTGGTGACGTCATCGTTTGCAGCGTTAAGGAAGCTATGCCTAACGGTAACGTTAAAAAGGGTGAAGTTGTCCGCTGCGTAGTTGTGCGTGTTAAAAAAGAAGTACGTCGCAACGACGGAAGTTATATTAAGTTCGACCAGAACGCGGCGGTGTTGATTGATGCCAATGGTGCTCCTCGCGGTACGCGTATCTTTGGCCCAGTAGCACGTGAACTTCGTGAAAAGAAATACATGAAGATCGTGTCTTTGGCACCTGAGACGCTCTAAAAGGGGATATGACACATGACTAAGATGAACATCAAAAAAGGTGACAAAGTTAAGGTTTTGACCGGTAAGGATCGCGGTGCAGAAGGTGTTGTTCTTTCTGCTCGTCCTTCCGAGCAGCGTGTTGTTGTAGAGAAGGTCAATGTCGTTAAGAAGGCACTTCGTCCTACTCCAAGCAACCCACAGGGTGGTATTTCAAGCATTGAGGCTCCTATTCACGTTTCCAACGTGCAGCTTATCTGCCCATCCTGCAAAAAGCCATCTCGTGTAAGTATTAAACGTGAAGATGGCAAAAAAGTTCGCGTTTGCAAGAAATGCGGCAAGAATATCGACTAATATATCTAGTCGGCTAATTTTATGACCCTCGCGGAAACGCGAGGGACGCAGGGTCGGAAATCCTGTGTTTAATTCATCGAAGAAAGGTAAACAATAATGGCAACTCCTCGTTTGAAGGAAAAATACGTTAACGAAGTTGTTGACAAGCTTTTTAAAGAGCTTGAATGCGCTAACATCAACCAGGTTCCACGTCTTGAGAAAATCGTTGTGAACATGGGTGTTGGTAAAGCAGCTGGTGATTCCAAGTTGCTCAATGGTGCTCTTGAAGACATGCGTGTTATCACCGGTCAGCAGCCAATGATTACGCGTGCTAAAAAATCCATCGCAGGTTTTCATTTGCGTGAAGGCCAGGCAATTGGTTGTAAGGTAACTCTTCGCGGTGACCGTATGTGGGAGTTCTTTGACCGTTTGATGTCAACTGCTCTTCCTCGTGTTCGCGACTTCCGCGGTTTGAATCCTAAGAGCTTTGATGGTCGTGGCAACTACACCATGGGTCTTACCGAGCAGCTCATCTTCCCAGAAATTGAGTATGACAAAATTGACCGTACTCGTGGTATGGACATCACTTTTGTAACCACCTCCGAAACTAATGAGGGTGCCAAGGCTCTTCTCGACGCTTTAGGTTTCCCGTTCAAAAAGGAAAACTAAACTTTAGGTAACGGCCTAGAGTTGGTTATAAGAAAGAAGGAAATTGAATGGCTAAGAAATCGATGATCGCCAAATCAAAGCGTGAACCGAAGTTCTCGACTCGTCAGCACAATCGCTGCACTCGCTGTGGTCGTCCACGTGCGTACTACCGCAAGTTTGGTTTGTGCCGTGTCTGTCTTCGCGAACTCGCTAATAAAGGCGAACTTCCAGGCGTGACCAAAGCTTCTTGGTAAGGCAAACAACTACGTCACGTTTTGAGTGTCGAAAGTCAAGGCGCATACACTAAGGGTGTATGCGAACCGTCTTTTCGGCTCATCACGAACAAAGGAGAAACAAAACAATGAGCATGAACGATCCTATTGCAGATATGCTTACGCGTGTGCGTAATGCTAACTCTGCAGGCAAGCAGACGGTATCCATGCCGTCAAGCAAGAAGCTTGTCGAAATTGCCCGCATCATGCAAGAAGAGGGCTACATCGCTGGCTATGAAGTAGAGAGTGCAGAACCTCGTGATATTCTCGAGATCACTCTTAAGTACGGCGAGAAGAAAGACCGCACTATCCGTGGTCTTAAGCGTATTTCTAAACCAGGTTTGCGTATTTATGCTGGCAAGGATGAACTTCCTCGCGTTTTGGGTGGTTTAGGAACCGCAATCATTTCAACGAGTAAAGGCGTAATGGCTGACCGCGACGCACGTAAGATGGGCGTTGGCGGAGAAGTTATCGCTTATATCTGGTAAGAAGGGAGGAATACACATGTCACGTATCGGTAAGATGCCTGTTGCTATTCCTGCCGGAGTCGAAGTAAAAGTCGACGGACAGACCGTTACCGTTAAGGGTAGCAAGGGTGAATTAACTCGTACTTTCAACGATATGATGTGCATCAAAGTTGAAGGCGAGCAGGTTATTGTTGAGCGTCCTGATGACAGTCGTGAAGCAAAGAGCTTCCATGGTCTCACTCGTACGCTTATCGCTAATATGGTTGAGGGTGTTTCTAACGGTTACTCCAAGAAGCTTGTTCTTGTTGGCGTTGGTTATCGTGCTGCTCTTAAGGGTTCTGACCTTGAAATTCAGCTTGGTTTTTCACACCCAGTAATCGTTAAGGCTCCCGAGAACATCAAGTTTGAGGTTCCAAGCCAAACCGAAATTATTGTTAACGGCATCAGCAAAGAGCAAGTTGGTCAGGTTGCTGCAAATATTCGTGCTTGGCGCAAGCCTGAGCCTTACAAGGGCAAGGGTATTCGCTACGAAGGCGAATATGTACGTCGCAAGCTTGGCAAGGCTGCTAAGTCTGAGTAGACGCATTAGCTAGGAATTGAAGGGATTAAGCAATGAAAAAGCTTCAAAAGAAACAAGCCGGCTTGCGTCGCCGCCACACTCGTGTTCGCGGTAAGATCTCTGGCACGGCTGCTCGTCCGCGTTTGTGCATTACGCGCTCTAATGCAAATATGTACGCTCAGGTTATCGACGACGTTGCAGGCGTAACTATCTGTGGCGCATCTACACTCGGTCCTGAATTTAAAGCTACCAACAAGGGTGGTGCTACCGTTGAAGGTGCAGCTGCTCTTGGTGAGATCATTGGCAAAAAAGCACAGGAAAAGGGAGTCACGGAAGTTGTATTTGACCGTGGCGGTAACTTGTATCACGGTCGCATCAAGGCTGTAGCTGATGGCGCCCGCGAAGCAGGCCTGAAGTTTTAAGAGAGGGTTACATTTATGGCTCGTAAACAAGAAAACCAGGCAGCCGTTCCTGAGCTTCAGGAGCGTGTCGTCTACATCAACCGCGTTTCTAAGGTTGTTAAAGGTGGCCGCCGTTTTGCATTAACTGCACTTGTTGTTGTTGGTGACGGCAATGGTCGCGTAGGTGTTGGTATGGGTAAGTCTCAGGAAGTACCTGTAGCAATCAAGAAGGGCATCGAAGACGCAAAGAAGAATATGTTCACCGTTCCTTTGACTGCTGAAAAAACTCTTCCTCATGAGATCATGGGCGTTTACGGTGCAGGCCGCGTTCTTCTTAAGCCTGCTACTCCTGGTACTGGCGTTATCGCTGGTGGTCCAGTTCGTGCAGTCTTGGAGCTCGCTGGCGTAAGCGATGTGCTCTCTAAGTCCTTGGGCACTGACAATGCCATGAACATTGTTAAGGCAACTGCTGAAGGTCTCAAAGAAATGCAGAGCCCAGAACAGGTTGCTCAGCGTCGCGGCATGTCTGTTGCTGACATTTATGGTTGGAAGGAGAAGAACTAATGGCTGAAGCTAAGAAGACTCTCCGTATTACCCAGATCAAAAGTGAGATTGGGTATAAGTATGATCAGGGCGCAACGCTTAAGGCTTTGGGTCTTGGTAAGATCGGTCGTAGCGTTGAACAGGTTGATAATCCAGCCGTTCGCGGTATGATTTTCAAAGTTAAGCATCTCGTCGAAGTTGAAGAGATTTAATTTTGTGAGTTTTGTTCCGCCGTTCTCTTGAGCGGCGGAACGTGTGTAATCTGCTCTGAAGCATAAAAGGTGTTTTAGAGAAAAAGTTCGTCGGCTGCGAGCTGCCGACCCTCAAAAATGAGGATAGCGAAAAGGAGAAATAATGGAACTTAAAGATTTACAACCAGCAGAAGGCTCTAAGCGTAATCGTAAACGTGTTGGTCGTGGTCCTGCTTCTGGTAACGGCAAAACTGCTGGTCGTGGTCTCAATGGTCAGAAGTCTCGTGCTGGTGGCGGTAAGGGTGTAGGATTCGAGGGTGGCCAGACTCCTTTGGCACGTCGTCTTCCTAAGCTCCCTGGTTTCCGTAACATCAACCGCACCGAGTATGTTCCTGTAAACGTAGGTCGTCTTGAGAAATACTTCAACGCAGGCGATGTAGTAGATACTGCAAGCTTGGTTGAAAAGGGAATCGTAAAGCACTCCACTGATCTTGTTAAGGTTTTGGGCGACGGTGAGCTTACTAAATCCCTTACCATTAAGGTTGATAAGGTATCTGCTTCAGCTCAGGCTAAAATCGAAGCAGCTGGAGGAAAGGTTGAACAACCTTGCTAAGCTCTCTTGTACAAGCGTTCAAGATTTCTGAGTTACGTACCAAGATCCTCTTCACTTTGGGGATCTTGGTACTCTATCGTCTTGGCGCATATATTCCGGTTCCGGGCATTCCATTTCGCGCTTTTGCAGATTCCTTTTCTAGCCAGGGTGTATCAATGGTTATGCTTGACCTCTTTACCGGTGGTGCGCTCTCTAACTTCTCGGTGTTTGCGCTCGGCATTATGCCCTACATCACCGCATCAATTATCATGCAGCTGATGCAAGGTGTAATTCCTGCAGTTGGTCGTTGGGCACGTGAAGGCGAAACAGGACGCAGGCGCATTACTCAGGTAACTCGTTATCTCACTATGGGTCTTGCATTAATTAATGCAATTGGCTACTTGTTCTTGTTTAAATCTTCCGCTTATGGCGTAGTATTTAGCCCCGCAGTTCCAGAGATTGTTACTAACATTCTTGTTGTATTCACCCTAGTAGTTGGTGCAGCGCTCATTATGTGGATGGGTGAGTTAATCACTCAGCGCGGTGTCGGTAATGGTATGTCTTTGATCATCTTTGTTTCCATTATTTCATCCGTGCCTTCCGCAATTTTCTCTTCTGTTAATCTTCAGGCAGATACGGGAATGGGTATTGCTGTTACGGTTCTCATTTTGCTGGTTGTTCTTATCTGTATTCCTGCAATTATTTATGTAGAGCGTGCACAGCGTCGTATTCCTGTAAGTTATGCAAAGCGTGTTTCTGGTCGCAGAATGATGGGTGGTCAAAGCTCTTACCTTCCTTTGAAGGTTAATGCTGCTGGTGTTATTCCTATTATCTTTGCAAGTTGTTTGATTTATTTCCCTGCACAAATTGCTGCACTTTTCAATATTGACTGGTTGACGGGTGTTTCAAATGCAATGTCTGCTGGTGTTGTTAACTGGATTCTTACCGTTATCTTCATCGTATTCTTTGCGTACTTCTACACCTCAATTGTTTTCAATCCGAATGATACGGCTGAAAATTTGCAGCGTCAGGGCGGATTTATTCCAGGAATTCGTCCTGGTGAAAACACCGTTCAGTATGTGAAGAATGTTTTACATCGTGTAACGTTGCCAGGCGCTATCTTCCTTGCAATCATCGCGGTTGTTCCCTCTATTTTGTTCTACTTTACGGGCAATACACTGATTCAGGCATTTGGTGGAACTTCAATCCTCATTATGATCAGTGTTGCTCTTGACACCATGAATAAGATTGAGTCTCAACTTAAGATGTATAACTACGATGGTTTCTTTAAATAAGAGGAACTCGTTTGTTTTTATCAACCCTTCTCTCGTGTTAATGCGCTAGGGAAGGGTTGTTTTAATGAGGGGCCTATTTGTAAAATAGTGCTATGGCACAGTTGAAAGGATTATTAATGAATATCGTTTTGTTAGGTGCACCCGGTGCTGGCAAAGGCACTCAGGCTGCCAAGTTAGTTGAGAAGTATGGTTTTGCTCATATTTCTACGGGCGACATTTTGCGCGCAGCGGTAAAGAATCAAACTCCTTTGGGAATTAAGGCAAAAACCTACATGGATGCGGGCGATTTGGTTCCTGATGATCTTGTAATTGATCTTGTTAAAGAGCGTCTCCAAGATAAGGACACTGAAAAAGGTTTTATCCTCGATGGTTTTCCTCGTACGTCCACTCAGGCTGTCGCTCTTGATTCTGAGCTTTCTAAGCTTGAGCGTCCATTAACTGCAGCTCTTCTTGTTGATGTTGACAAGGAGGTAATCATCAAACGTCTTACCTCTCGCCGTATGTGCCGTGAGTGTGGTTTTATTGGAACTGATGCTGATGCAACATGCCCTAAGTGCGATGGTGAAATGTATCAGCGCGATGACGATAATGAGGCAACAGTTCGCAATCGTCTTGATGTATATGAAAACTCAACTGCTCCTTTGATTGATTACTATCGTGGATGTGATCTTTTGGTTGAGATCGATGGCGACCGTGATCCAGAAGAGGTTCTTGCATCTATTGAAGAAGCTCTCAAGCTCTAGATAACTGCTTTATAAAACAAAACGTAAATCCTCTAGGGAGGTTCTCCTTAGAGGATTTTTCTTGTTTTTGTTACTTTTCTTTTACAATAAGGAATCGTGATATCCGTAGAAAACATAACAGAGCAACTATACTGGGGTCTTAAGAAACATAAGGCCACCTTGCTTCATACTGTCAAATGCGCTCTGGTTGTTTTCGTTATTGCTTTTTTGCTTGAATCGTTTGTTTTTAACATGAACTATTTTCGTTCGAGTTCCTATAACGAAGTTAAGCTAGATTCTCAAATTGATCTTCCGCTCACTGATGACGAAAAACAGTTTAAGTTCACTGCCCAAGAAAAGAGCGTTGAGTTTCATAACCTTAATAAAGACGTGTACAACATACGTCTTGATTTTGATAATTCACAGCCTGCGCAGGGTGTTACGCTCTCTATTTGGTTTACCGATGAGGCGCACGAAACGTATTTTTCAACAACGGAATACACCTTTGGTGTTCCCGATGTTAATGTTGCAACAAACAATGAAGACAGTCAGTACATCTATCTGGAAACCTCGGGAAGAGTCGATAGCTTAAAGATTGAAATAACAGGTGACGAAACATCCTATCCCATTTTTCTTAATTCAATTTCTGTTAATGCTCCTCAGTCGTTCGCTTTTAATTCAACGCGTTTCTTGATGACGGCTGGGTTGTTGGCTCTTCTTTATATCTTCAGGCCCCGTTCAAGTATCTATCGGTGCTACTTAAAAGAGCATCCTCGGAAAACTAAACTGTGCACGGTGTTGGTTACGGGTATAGAGATTGTTCTTATTTCCGGCTATCTTTTTATGGGATCTAACTTAGTCGGTGTTGCGACACCGAACTACAATTCAGGTTCTTGGGATGGTAGCGCTCCTATTACCACGTTTAAAACGGGGGGCGACAATGCTCAGCAATATGCTGAACTGGCCAAGGCAATGGCGGATGGACAGCTTTATTTAGAAGTTGAGCCTCCTCAGTGGCTTGTTGATATGGACAACCCCTACGATAAGGGTGCAAGAGAAGAACTTCAAAAACAAACAGGTGAAGAATATCTGTTTGATGTGGCATATTATGAAGGTCATTACTATGTCTACTTTGGCGTAGTTCCTGTATTGCTGTTCTATTTGCCTTTTTATTTACTTACAGGGGCATCGTTTCCGACCGCGATCGGTGTTTTGATATCGTGTATTGCTTTTATCTTGGGAATTACGGGCTTGCTCGATAGGTTCGCGCGCTATCACTTCAAACGAGTTAGCCTTGGACTCTTGCTCTTGCTTCAAATTCCTCTTGTTATGTGTTCGGGGATTTTGTATCTCATAAAATTCCCTACGTTCTATTCGCTTCCCATTATGCTGGCTTTGGCGTTTACGGTTTGGGGCCTTTATTGTTGGATGAGAGGAAGAGCTTCTGAAAAAGCGTGGCTTTGGTATTTGGCTGGCTCATTATGCATGGCTCTTGTGGCGGGATGTAGACCACAGCTCCTCGTTTTTTCACTGTTGGCATTTCCGTTGTTTTGGAGAAATTTCATTACCGAAAAGCACATCACTACGAAAAAAGGAATTAAAGAGTTCATATGCTTGATCGCTCCTTATGCGGTAGTTGCCATCGGAATTATGATGTATAACCGTGTTCGATTCGGATCGTTTACTGATTTTGGTGCGAACTATAACCTTACGGTTAATGACATGACGCAGCGCGGAACAAATCCTGGCAGATTCCTTCCTGCACTGTTCGCTTATTTTTTGCAAACTCCATCAACAACAGGTGTGTTCCCGTGGATTCAGCCAACAACGTTTGACACGACCTATATGGGTCAAACCATTAAAGAAGTAACCTTCGGCGGAATCTTTGCTTGTCTTCCTGTTTTGTGGTTGCTTGCTTTTTCGCGAAGGATTTTAGCCTTCCGCTTCAGAACGCGCTCTACGAATACGATTGCAGGCGTTGTAATTACCATGCTGGTTTCGGGAGTGATTGTGGCACTCCTTGATGCTCAGATGGCTGGCATTTTACAGCGCTACTATGCTGATTTCGCGCTGTTGTTCTTGGTTCCCGTTATTCTTTTGGCCTTTATAGTTAATGAGGCATGTAAACCAGAAGAACTCAATCATAAAGTCTTTTTGCGTATTATGGCGGTTCTGGTGTTTGTGAGCGTTTTTTATTCGCTTATGTTGTGTTTCGTTCCTGAAACAGGGTGGTATTCTGATGTGTATTCATGGGCTTACCAGGGAATACTAGAAATGGTCGAATTCTGGACCTAGTTCTTTTGAGAGGCAATCTCAATATTTGAATATTGCCTGAAGGGTATCTTGATTATGGGTAATTCCCGTTGACCGAATCTAAAACTACGACCCTAGATACTTCTTTCTCGCATTAGTTTGCAGCTGTTAGAATGGAGAAGCTTGTTTGAAAGCAGACCTTAAGACGAGAGGAGAGGTATGTCACAGTTGACCGAAATCCGCTGGCACGCTCGTGCAGGCCAAGGTGCGGTTACGGCAGCGAAGCTCGTTGCAGATACGGCGCTTTTGCAGGGCAACTATATCCAGGCAATGCCTGAGTATGGCCCAGAACGTACGGGTGCTCCGCTGAAAGCGTACACACGTGTATCAAGTGAGCCAATCGAAGTTCACAACAACATTCAGAATCCAGATATTGTTATTGTTTTGGATGACACGTTACTGGCATCAACAGACGTAAAAGAAGGTATGTCTGATGATGGAACAATTATTTTCAATACTACGATGTCTGTTGAAGAGGCTCGCAAGGCAGTTGATGCTCCAGCATCAATGAAAGTTGCCGTAGTAGACGCTACAGGCATTGCTCTTGCAACTATCAAAAAAGACATGCCTAACACTCCTATTGTTGGTGCTTTAGCTAAAGTATCAGGCTTGTTCCCGCTTGATCTTGTTAAAGAGCGTTTGGTTATTACTTTTGGAAAGAAATTCTCACAAGAGATGATTGATGCTAATCTCGAGTCCGCTGATCGTGCTTATCAGGAGGTGCAAGAGTAATGACTAAGTTTGACGGTTCTGATTACGAAAACTGGAAGCCTTCGGATTTCCCTACGGGTTTTGTTTGTCCAGAAGGGGGCACTTCAGTCAATTGCTACACCGGTGGTTGGCGCTCCATGCGTCCTATTTGGGATAGCGAGAAATGCACCAACTGCATGCTTTGCTGGGCTTACTGCCCTGATTCTTCCATCGAGATTGAAGATGGTGAAATGACCGGTATCGACCTTCAGCACTGCAAAGGCTGCGGCATTTGCGTTCACGAGTGCAAGTTTGGCGCTCTTGAGCTTATTCAAGAGTCTGAAGCTCAAGCTCAGGAAGGGGAGTAGTCATGACTGATAAGAAGATGTTTTCTGCTACGGGTAACCAGATGGTTGCTGATGCTTTCCGCCAGGTAAATCCTGACGTAATGGCTGCTTATCCTATTACTCCTCAGACCACCATTGTTGAAGGATATGCAAAATTCGTTGCAGATGGCAAGGTAACTACGGAGTATGTTCCTGTTGAGTCTGAGCATTCTGCGCTTTCTGCTTGTATTGGTGCATCTGCTGCAGGCGCTCGCGTTGCAACTGCAACGAGTTCTCAGGGTCTTGCCTTTATGTGGGAAGAATTACATGTAGCATCTGGTATGCGTTGTCCAATTGTTATGGCAAATGCAAACCGTGCTCTTTCTGCTCCTATTAACATTCATGGTGACCATTCTGATATTATGGGGGCGCGCGATACGGGCTGGTGCATCATGTTTGCTGAAACTGCCCAAGAGGCATACGACAACACCATCATTGCGTTTAGGGTCGCTGAAGATCCAAATGTTTTGCTCCCCGTTCTTACAACCCTTGATGGTTTTGTTACTACCCACGCAATGGATTGTTGCGTTATGGAAGAAGACCAAGTTGTAAAAGACTATGTGGGCGAATACAAACCGCTCTATCCTTTGCTCGATACCGACAATCCTGTTGGTCAGGGTATGTTTGCAACGCTCGGCAATGGTTATATGAAGTACAAGCTCACTGAACGACAAGCTGCAGATAATGCTCTTGAGGCATTTGAAAAGCATGGTAAAGAGTGGGCAGAAATTACAGGTCGTCCTTTTGATCTTGTTGACGCTTGGGGTTGCGAAGACGCCGACTACATCATTGTTGTTCTGGGTTCTTGCGCTGGTAACGCTCGTTTCCAGGCACGTAAACTTCGCGCTGAAGGCAAGAAGGTTGGAGTAGTTCGTCCTCGCGTCTTCCGCCCATTCCCTGCAAAGCAGATTGCAGAAGCATGTAAAAACGCTAAGGCTGTTGCGGTTCTTGATCGTTCCGATTCCTTTGGTTCTCCTCATGCTCCTCTTTCGTTGGAGGTTCGTTCGGCGTTTTACGAGGCTGGCCTCACCGTTCCTGTTAATGACTACATCGTTGGTCTTGGTGGAGCAGACATTACGCTCGACCAAATGAACGAAGTATTCACTGAACTTGAACAGCGTGTTCAGGGTACCTATGACGGTTCCATCAAGTATCTTGGTATTGAAGAGTAAGGGGGCATAACAATGGCTAACATTAAAGAATTATCTACTCGCCCCGACGATTTAGCTCCTGGACATCGTCTCTGCGGTGGTTGCGGTGCTTCTATTGCGGTTCGTCAGGTTCTTATGGGTCGCAATGATTATGATGTAGTTTGTGCAGGCGCTACGGGTTGTTTGGAAGTTTCCACCAGCATTTTCCCTGATAATGCTTGGAATGTTCCTTTCATCCATAACGCATTTGCTAACGCTGGTGCAACGATTTCTGGTGTTGAGGCAGCGTATAAGGGTCTTCAGCGTGCTGGTAAAATTCCTGCAGACAAGAAGATTAAATTTGTTGCTTTCGGCGGCGACGGTGGCACCTATGATATTGGTCTTCAGTCTTTATCTGGCGCTATGGAGCGTGGCCACGACATCGTATATGTTTGCTACGATAATGGCGCATACATGAACACTGGTATTCAGCGTTCATCTGCAACTCCTAAGGGCGCATGGGCAACCACTTCCGAGGTTGGTAAGGTCCAACAAGGCAAGATGGAATCTCGCAAAGATCTTACTTCCATCATTGCTGCTCATGGTATTCCTTATGCAGCTCAGGCAACTGTTGGCAATTGGCGTGACCTTGTTAATAAGGCAGAGAAAGCTATTGCTGTTGACGGCCCTGCTTTCTTGAATATCTTAGCTCCATGTCCACGTGGTTGGCGTATCGGTTCTGCTGATACGGCGGAAATTTGCCGTATGGCTGTTAACTCCAAGTTCTGGCCTCTCTTTGAGGTTGATCATGGTAAGTGGAAGCTTACGCCTGTTCGCGATAAGAATCTCATTCCTGTTGCTGATTTCTTAAAGCCACAGGGTCGCTTTAAGCACCTCTTTAAGCCAGGCAATGAGCATCTTCTGGAAGAGATTCAAAATGATGTTGATCGCTACTGGAAGTATCTTGAAGGTCGCGTAGAAGGCTCTAAGGATCTCTAAGGAATTCTTTGGGTTTTTCAAAACTCCCTTTCGTTTATCAATGCGGAAGGGAGTTTTTTGTCTTGACGAGATTCTTTGGTGGAGTATAGTAGCTAAGTGAAAATTGAATACGATCTTCAGGGCGAGGTGGAATTCCTCACTGGCGGTATCGGTTTTGTGAATGAATAGCTGTAGTTCATGCAAACCTGAAGCCCGCGACCCTCTTTGAGCAAAGAGGCTGATTTGGTTAGAGGCCAAAGCCAACGGTTATAGTCCGGATGAAAGAAGATGCAAAGAGTTCACTCTATTACGTGGTGATTGTCGAGCCCTGAAATGCTTTTGTGTTTCAGGGCTTTTTTACACCTCTTTTCATTATTCCGAGAAGTTGTATTCGCAAGATATCTGAACAGCGAAAGGAGGTGTTGCAATTGAATGATCAAGATTATATGCGTACGGCAATAGAGCTTGCGCAAAATGGTGCAGGATGGGTTAATCCTAATCCTTTAGTTGGTGCCGTCGTAGTGAAAAACGACCAAGTAATTGGTAGGGGCTGGCACACAAAATTTGGGGCATTGCATGCTGAACGTGAGGCTCTTGCTAGCTGTGTTGAAAGCCCCAAGGGTTCTACGGTGTACGTAACATTGGAACCTTGTTGTCATTGGGGGAAAACGCCTCCTTGCACTCAGGCTTTGATTGAAGCAGAGGTTTCTCGTGTTGTGGTTGGCTCTCCTGATCCGAATCCTTTAGTAGCGGGTAAGGGTATCGCGCAACTTAAAGAAGCGGGAATATCGGTTACTGAAGGAGTTCTTGAAGAAGAATGCAACGGCGTTAATCGAGTGTTTTTCCATTACATTCAAGCAAAAACCCCGTATGTTATTGCTAAATACGCCATGACTCTTGATGGGAAAATTGCAACAAAAACAGGCGCTTCAAAATGGATTACTTCTGAGAAAGCACGCAAACGAGTCCATCTCGATAGGCAGCGCTATTCTGCCATTATGGTTGGTATCAATACCGTTTTAACAGACAACCCTCAGCTTACCTGTCGCCTTGAGGGTAAGGAAGTCAAAAACCCCTTGCGTGTAGTGCTTGATTCTCATCTAAGAATTACTCCCGATTTACAAATTCCTCGCACGGCACATGAAGTTCCTACTCTTATTGCCACCTGTTGCAATGACGAAAAGAAGATCGAGCAACTCAAAGCGTGTGGATGCGATGTTGAGATTCTTCCCGAAAAAGAGGGAAGCGTTGATCTTTCTGCTCTGATGCAATGCTTGGGCACAAAGGGTATCGATAGTGTAATGGTTGAAGGGGGAGCAACGCTTCTCTGGTCTCTTTTTTCCGATCATCTTGTCAATCGCGTTCAGGCATATATTGCGCCTAAAGTTTTCGGTGGTAAAACTGCGCCTTCACCTGTTTCGGGTGAAGGCGTCGAACTACCAAGCCAGGCGTTTCTTTTTACAAAACCTTCGGTTGAGGTTTTGGGAGACGACATTCTTCTCGAATGCGAGGTGAAATAGATGTTCACGGGGATTATCGAAGAGGTGGGTTCAGTCGCTTCCATTCGAAAGGGGGCGCATTCTTGCGTTTTGACCGTGAATGCAAGCAGAGTTTTGGAAGATGTTCACTTAGGGGATAGTATCGCAACCAATGGCGTTTGCCTTACGGTAACCTCGTTTACGAGCCATTCTTTTTCTGCCGATGTAATGCACGAAACTCTCAATAGGTCTTCTTTGGGAAGCTTACATATTGGAAGCCCTGTTAATTTGGAGCGTGCCATGCTTGCTGGTGGCAGATTTGGCGGTCATATTGTTTCAGGGCACATCGATGGGGTTGGCACTATTTCTTCTATCAAAGAAGACGACAATGCGGTTTGGTATACCGTTGAAGCTCCCAGTAACATCTTGCGCTACATCATTGAAAAAGGGTCCATTACCCTTGATGGGATTAGCCTTACGGTTGCTAAGGTTACCAATTCCAACTTTAGTGTTTCAATCATTCCTCACACTCGAGCTCAAACCAACCTTGCATCAAAAAAGGTTGGGGATGTGTTGAATCTTGAAAACGACCTTGTGGGCAAATATGTCGAACGGTTGATGTTGCAGCCAATTGCTGCTTCGCAAGAACAGCCAGAACAAAAATCATCAGGAATAACCAAAGAATTTTTAAGCCACTATGGCTTTTAGGAGGACAGAATGTTTGAATTTTCAACCATCGAAGAAGCGTTAGAAGATCTTCGTCAGGGAAAAATTATCTTGTGCACCGATGATCCTGATCGAGAAAACGAAGGGGATTTTATCTGTGCTGCCGAGTTTGCAACTACCGAAAACGTCAATTTTATGGCTGTTCATGGCAAGGGCCTTATCTGTATGCCTATGAGTATCGATATTTGCAAAAAGCTTCAATTCCCACAGATGGTTATCGAAAATACCGACAACCATGAAACTGCCTTTACTGTTTCTATTGACCATGCAGAAACTACAACGGGTATTTCTGCTGAAGAGCGTGGCTTTACGGCTCGTATGTGTGTCGACGAGAATTCAAAAGCAACTGATTTTCGTCGTCCAGGTCATATGTTTCCTTTAATGGCAAAGCCAAATGGTGTTCTTGAACGCAATGGTCACACCGAGGCAACGGTTGACCTTATGCGTTTGGCTGGACTTAAAGAATGCGGTTTGTGCTGCGAAATTATGCGTGAAGATGGAACCATGATGCGTACGCCAGAACTTATTGAACTTGCGCAAAAATGGAATTTGAAATTCATTTCCATCAAGGCTCTTCAGGAATATCGCAAAAAGCATGAGATATTCGTTGAGGAAGTGGCTGACACTAAAATGCCAACGCGCTATGGAAACTTCCGTGCTCATGCCTACATCAATAAACTCAACGGTGAACATCATGTTGCTTTGGTAAAGGGCGACATTGGAGATGGTGAAGATGTTCTTTGTCGTGTTCACTCTGAATGTCTCACGGGCGATGCGTTTGGTTCTCTTCGCTGTGATTGCGGTCAACAGCTTGCCTCAGCCATGCGCGCGGTTGAGGAAGAAGGTCGCGGAATTGTTTTGTATATGCGACAAGAGGGTCGTGGAATTGGTCTGGTAAACAAACTTCGTGCTTATGAGCTGCAAGACCAGGGAATGGATACCCTTGAGGCAAACTTGGCTCTTGGTTTTGAGGGGGATATGCGCGAATACTATATTGGTGCTCAAATCCTTCGTGATCTCGGAGTGAAAACCATGCGTCTTCTTACCAATAACCCCGATAAGGTGTATCAGCTTTCGGATTTTGGTCTGGAAATTAAAGAGCGTGTTCCTATTAAAATGGACGCAACCGAATACGACCAGTTTTATCTCAAGACCAAGCAAGACAAAATGGGTCACTTGCTCGATATGGAATAAGGGATAGTTACTCTTCAAGCAAAGAAAGAGAATGAAAGGAATACTTGTATGAATACCTTAGAAGGAAAACTCGTTTCAAAAGACATTAAAGTTGGCATTGTTGCGGCACGTTTCAATGAATTCATTACTTCAAAGCTTATCTCTGGTGCAATGGATGGTCTCATTCGCCATGATGTTAAAGAAGAGGATGTAGATATCGCTTGGGTTCCCGGCGCTTTTGAGATTCCTCTTATTGCTCAGAAGATGGCTGAGACCAACAAGTATGATGCCGTAATTTGTTTAGGTGCGGTAATTCGTGGTGCTACTTCTCACTATGATTTGGTCTGCAACGAGGCAGCTAAGGGCGTTGCTCAGGTTGGCTTAAAAACAGGGATTCCTGTTTTGTTTGGGGTAGTAACTACCGATACCATTGAGCAGGCTATTGAGCGTGCAGGTACAAAGGCTGGCAACAAGGGTTATGATTGCGCTCTTTCTGCTATCGAGATGGTTAATCTTATTAACAACATTGAAGCTAAGTAAATGGCGTAAACGGTCGAATAGAGTTAAGCGAACAAGAAACCGCCCTTTTCGTGGGGCGGTTTCTTGTTTTTTTATGCAATTACAAATAAATTCCACCCCAAATGGGTCAGGTGCTAACCAAGAGGCGGCCAACGTGCCTATTGTACCTTTCAGTCATCAGATCATTACTCTCATTTTCTTTTTGAGCCACATGGCTCAAAAACATTCGTTAACTGAGTCTCAGGTTACTTCTTGCATCACCCCTCTCGTGATATCATGAAGCTATGATGATGAACGTACTAGCCGTAATTGCGGCGAGGGAGTCTGAGAAGATGTGGTTGCAATGAAGGCAACAAAGAAGATCATCGCGGTTCTGGCATGCGCCTTTGCATTGTGCTTTGCACTGGTCGGATGTAGTTCTGACGCAGAACAGTACAAGAAGAACTTCCAGGGAGATTGGGAGTTGGCAGGCTTAACCGAAGGCGATACCACTTATTCCGAGAGTGATATTTCTATGCTTAAGGCATGGGGCATGGAAGTAAAAATGTCCCTCAATGAAGATGAAACTATGGTTCTCGAATATTTTGGTGAAAAGGTTGAAGGTAATTGGGAACCCAAGGATGCCACCACGTTTAAGATGACGGCGGCGGGCGATTCGGTTGATGGCAAGCTGGCCGACGGAATGATATCCATCGAAATAGATGGTGCTGAGATGAAGTTTAAGAAGATGGAATAACAAGGGGGTGAAGGGTAATGAAGCTTAAGTTTTTAGGAATTATTGCGTGCGCACTTGCATTCTGCTTCGTCCTTGTGGGATGTAACTCACAGAAGACAACTGACTTCACTTGGTATCAGGCGGCAGTGCCCGATAAGTACGAACTGAACACCAGCCTTGGCAACAATGCAGCAAAGGTGTCGTTCGCCAAGACCGATGAGGGCAAAGAGATCCGCGTCAACTGGAACGGCGTAAAGGATGCTCAGGGAATTACCCAAGCATTCATGGAATGGGAAGGTACCGGCTCTGAGCAGCTGGACGACATGAAGATCGGCAACTACACCTGGAAGGTTGCTCAGAACACCGAGGCAAGCAAGCCAAAGATCCAGTTCTGCACCGACCTGCCCGATGGACGTGTTGGCATCGTTGATGCCCGCGGATTCAGCGACATCAACGACAAAGACCTGCAGAGCTTCGTTAAATCGGTAAAGTTCGCAGATGATGTGAGCGAAGCATACGACAAAGCCAAGGAAGTCAGCTCTGACGACCTGAAGATCCACTAACACCCTTGGGCGGAGCCGCAATCGAGTTCCGCCCGTTTTCGAAACAGACTGAAGAGGAGGACATCATCATGAAGAAAGCAGTTATCGCACTTCTTGCCCTCTGCATAAGCCTTGTTTCTGCACTTGCCTTAGTTGGTTGCGGAGGAAGCGGGCCTGCGGACAAGAAAGCGGATTTCATCTGGTTTAAGGTTGAGGTTCCCGAAGGCGTAAGCGTCAGCAACTCTGCCGGCGACAACGCAAACAAAGCTCAGCTGACATTTTCCAACAACGATCGAATCATCCCGTTATGGGAAAAGAAAATGACAGCTGAAGAGTTGCTCGCTCGATACGAAGATCGCTACAGCGGGTCTTTTAAATGGGAGACACATGACCCTGTGACCTACGGCGACAAAACCTGGTTGACCGGCGATTATAAACATTCGGGAGGAATTACTTCCGTTTTCATCATCGGGGTAAATGAGGGGAGCGTGTCTATAACCGTCGATAACTTCGATGATCATAAGGCTGAAGTTGAAACGGTGCTTAATACCATCGAATTCGCTGATGACATGAATGAAGCCATGAAGGAAGCTAAAGAAGTTAAGCTTACCGACATCGACTTGAAACGCTAACCATCCTGTCATAAAGAAACCTAGTTTCTTTATGACACTCCAAGCAGAGAAGGACCAGCACTGCTGGTCCTTCTCTGCTTGGATGCAAAATGGAACGAGCAAGAAAGGCTGCGAAAAGAAGGTTTGAGGCATAGTTCCACGGAGACTCGGCATTATAATTCTCTGTTCTACTAAAGTAAAACCCCAGTTCAAATAAGGTTCGTATTAACGAACCTATGCCAGATAAGGCATTTTGGACAGAATAAGATCCGCATGTTTGCAAAAAGAAAGGTATTTCATGGTGGATCGCGCACATAGGGTTTCTCCTCAAAAAGCTCTCCTTAGTTTTGTTTTGGCGATTGTTCTCGTTGTAGGGTTGATTCCCTCGGCGGCATTTGCTGAAGGAGCGACAGAGAAGAAAGAGGATTCTTCTTCGCTTTTAAACGAAGAAGCCACAGAAGCGGAATATGATGAAACGCTGCAGCTCTGGAAAACAACGAAAGGCGTTACGGGAGTAAAGACTGACGAGCGTGATCCTGCTACAGGGGAAGAAAACTTCCATGATTATGGTGCTGTGCTTGGTGAGACTATTCCTGCTCAGGTGTATTTCAAAATCGATGAAGTGGCTCAAGAGAATGGACAAACTCGCAAAGAGGTGTCTATTCTTTGCTTTGATCATGGAGTAAAGGAATTTCAAGTACCTGCAGAAATTGACGGAAATCCCGTGGTTTCGGTGGGTACGGTAAACAACGGAAGCTGGTTACCTAGTCCGGCGAGCGATTACCTTAATGCGGGTCCAGGCCCACTCGAGCGCATCACCTTTGCGGAAGGCAATCAAATCAAATCCATTGGATACCTTGGGTATTCGCATATAACTGAAATAAGCATTCCTTCTACCGTTGAAACTTTAGGTGATTCTATTTTTGACAGTTGCATCTATCTAAAAACAGTGAATTGGAATAATGCAAAAATTACCACCATTCCAGGAGAGGCGTTCTGGAATTGTTCTAGTCTTGACGATGAAGTAGTAGAGACGCTTCCTTCTTCGGTAACGACAATTAAGCACGATTCTTTTTATGGTTGTGGTACGGAAGGAAGTCAATCGGAAGAGGATTTCGGAAAGAGTTATTTTACTGATTTGGTTATTCCGGATACGGTTGAAACTATTGAGTCGGGTGCGTTTCAGCATTGTCTGTTTTTAACATCAGTCAAGATTGGTGCTAGTGTAAAACGTATTGGAGATGGAGCGTTTGCTGCTAACCCTTATCTTACTGAACTGACCTTACCTCAAAATGTGCAAGTTATAGGTTGTGCGCTGTGTGATAAATTAGCTACTACCGCTTCTACTCTCTCCATCCTTAATCCAAACATTCAGTTTACAAGTTATGAAGAACCTCGCTACGACGAGAAAAAGGACTTTGCCGTTGACGGAAAGGTCTATTACAACCCTTTCCATTATGGACAAACGATTATTGCTTATGCAAAGAAGGCAGATGGTAGCCCCACCATGGTGAGACAATTTGCCGATTGGTATGAAAATGTTGCTGAAGATAAAACATATACCAGCAGCACAACGGGCGAAGAAAAGCCTTGTTACACCTTTTTGTGGCTCGATGAGGAATTGAAGGTGACCGGCTCGTTGCCTTCAGGAGCGAAAGCTTTCCTTACACAAACTGGGGCAACAAAAGAGATTGAAATAAACGATGACGGATCGTTTAGTGTTAATGCACTTGCTAACGCGCAGATTTCAATCCGAGTCTCGCTTCAAGGATATTATGATAAGGAATTCGTTCGTAGCGCTGAAGAAATGACGGGTGATTGGGATATTGGCACGGTTGCGCTTGATACATTTCATGAAGCGCCCGTTGATCGCTCAGTGGGCATTACCGCGAAATACCGAAAAGGGACAGATGAAAATGGCGATGATACCTTTGTTTCGTTTGGCTCACTAGACCAATTTGACGTTACCTTAAAGTTTAATGATGAACTCCTTGAACCAGAAAAAGACTATCAGTTAGCAGGTTTGGGAGCAGTTCTTTCGGAAGAACGAGCAAAAGAACTTCATTCAAATCTTGAGACCACAAAGATGACCTGCCAACTTTCTCCAAAGGAAGGCTCTAAACTTAAGGTATCAGCAAGTCAACCTACCTCCCTCAACACCGAGACGGGTGTTTTTGACGTTACGCTACCTTCTTGGGGTTCAGCTGAAATTACCGCAGTGAACAGCTCTGGAACGCGTAGTCGCGTGCTGGTTTTTAATGGAATGAGCGACAGCTCCATATGCATTGAAGACAATTACACCGATATTGTTTGGCCTGATAACCAAAACGATCCCTCATGGATTTATTCAACCAATCAGCTTGCTCCGGGGGATTATACGGCAGTTGCGTTTTTGGGTGATGTTGTTGACTTTAATGTTCGAACCATTGCGGGCCTCAACAGAATGGGAGTGCCTTATGCTAAGCAGGTATTTCATGTTGAAGATGATGCCCAGCAAATAATAACGCTTGATGTGCCGGACTTCGATCTGTCGAGCATCCTTCAGGATATGAACGTTTCATCGCTTACGGGGAGTGTTAAACCATCGCAGGTCGCTGTTGGCGTTGAAGCTATCATGGCGATTGACTACTCGTTTACGCGCAAACAAGCAGCTACGATAAAACTTGAACTACCCAGAAATTCCTACTCTGATTTAGTAGCAGGAACAAAAGAAGCTGACGGAAATTACGTGGCAGGAAAATATGCTTCTGTCACCGATGATACCGTCGAGTTTTCGCTGCCTGATACGTCAAAACAGGGGACTCTTTATATAAGCCTCAAGCCTACGAAAGCGCAGCCTTATTCTTTACCCGTGTATCTAACTGTGGGAGGGAAAACGGCACCTGCTGCCAATATTGCTTTTGTTGCGTCCGATGCGACCATGGAATTGGGGTGCGACTACCTTGCAAGTGAAGGTAATACGGCTACGGTTTACGCGGAACCTGGCTCTACTGTTGCAGTAAAAATCGGAGACGTTCAGCTTGGCGAGGGGACAACAAATGAGTTAGGCCGTTGCCCAATCACGTTCTCCGTTCCCACTGAACTCGCCTCTTCGTATTTGACGAACGACCAAATAAAAGTTGAAGCAGAAATCACTAAGAAAGGAACAACTTCCAATACCTTTGCTTATGGAACATGGAGAGACTCTGCTCAATTGTGGCAGTTCAATATAACGAACCATGGAGTGACACAACAGGTTATTTCTGATGGTAAAGAAACGGACGAACACATCACTATTACCTATCAGCTGCGCAGGAAGGAGAATGCTTACTGGAGTTTTGACATCACCGTAAAAGGCAATGGACAAGAAACCAACGCGGATGATACGTTGCTTATGTATGTAGACTGTGAAGGTGATTTCACGGTACCAATAACGTTATCTAAGGTGTCAAGCGAAAACGGGCTAACACGCTATGCGGGTGAATATGTGGATGAGTCGTATCTTGATTTACTGAACAGGGAAGGCGATAAAGTTGGCACATTCTCAAAGGATGAACTTCTTGCACAGGAAGATCTATTTATTCCTAAGAGTTACCGTTTTGATATGTTTGACCTTGCCTATAAAGCAAATTTGGACGAGGAAAACCTTGCCAAACAAGCAAAAAAGCGCACTGAAGATGAACTCAATGCACAGCTTAGTGCTATGCGTCCGATCATTGCGGACTATACCGTCAGTGATGATACCAAGGCAATATTAAAAGAGGGAGAGGATGGTCTGGATGGTTTGGTCAAGAATATGCAAGCTATTCTAGATGATCCTGCTGCGACAACCGAAGATAAAGCTGAGGCTAATGAGGTAATTAAAGAGCTGGAAAGTTACAAGAAAGAACTGTCAGACCCTACATCTTATTTTGAGGATAATCGATTCGAAAGTGCCGATGGACTCGATAACCTAAACTACTTTGAGGCATGGTTATTCTCTGATGATACTGACTTTTTTAACGATGATGAGCTTGAGAATTGGACACCGCCCACTGATGATGAGATAGACAGTCTAGCGCCTGATTTGCCAGAGGCTGATAAAGCAAAAGCCAAAGAGAGCGTGAAGGTAGTTAATGATAGGATTTCTGACACAATAGCACGATCGAAAAAGGCAACGTCAGCTGCCAATAAGGCCCGCAAGGAAATTGCTAAAAGCGCAGGTCTTGATCACGATCTTTCCTACTATAAATCGCTTACAGGGGTAGGTAATGCTGTACTGAAGGAGCAGGCACAGGGGACGGTGTCGATCTCTGATGGTAAAAACGCTTCAGGAGAAAGCGTTGTCAGTCAAACGATAAACGGTTTAACGGGTACTACCTATGTTTCACCTTCGGAAAAATCAGATGGTTTATATTCGGGGTCAACATCGGTTGTTTCGGGTTCAAAAAGTGATGGGTCTTCTCGAGATCTTACATATAAAGCTACGTATGACGGTAGCGACTTCAAGAAAGGCGCTTGGACTGATGCGGCGTGGTCGGCTGGTCTTGATTCAGCGGGTTTGTTAACAGATGCAATCGGAGGTGCTGCTCAGCGTGGTGCTGATGCCTATGAAATGAATGTTGTTATGCGTCAGCTAAGCCTTCTTCCTGTAAGACAGCAGTTTGTTTTGGGCCGTAGTTGGATGAAGGCTCATTTGAACGATGCCTGCAAGTATGAAATTAGTGTGGGTGTAGCAAAGTGTAAAGCAACGAGTTATGCCATGAAGGCTTTGGGCATTGGGGGTGCTGCCGTAGGAGTAACTCGCGCAACTGATTCGTATATGCAGTCTGAAGATGCCTATAGCATGCTTGAAAACGACATTGAAATTATCGGCAAATGGATTGCGTATTATGAAGCGCAAAATCCCTGTGATAGTGATTGTTCCAATTGTCTTACTGCTTTGCGTGCCGAAAAGAAAGCGGCTCAAAAATATCAGGAAGTGCTAAAGAAAGAACGCAATCACAATCGTTGGGATTTGGGAGTCGGAACAACAACTACGGTGCTTACCGTAGTGGGCGCTTTCGTTTCATTTGGCACCTATGACAAAGCTGTTACGGGTGTTTCTCTTGGTTACGATGCGGGTTCAACAGCTATTCATGTTGCACGTTCGGCCACGCTTGATATTCGTAAAAACGCCTACGATAAGGCAACAAACTATCGAGAAAGCGTGTGTAAAGGCACAAAGAAAAAGAAGAATAAAGACGAATCGGAAAACAACGGAACTACGAACGGTGGCGGCTCTAATTCAGGTTGGTATGGGGAGCGTTCGGTTAATGCAAAATCTATTCTCGACCCATCAGGTATTGTGTACGAGGGCTTAGAAGACAATGTAGTAGAAGGTGCTACTGCTCAGGTATATACCAAAGGAATGTTTGGTCTTGGAGAAGAAGTCTGGGATGCGGAAGCGTATGAGCAGATCAATCCTCAGATTACGAGTAGTGATGGTGCCTTTGCTTGGGATGTACCTACTGGAGAATATAAAGTCAAGGTGACAAAGGAAGGGTACGAGGAGGCTTCTACTGACTGGTTGCCTGTTTTGCCAATCCAAACAGGACACAAGATTAGTTTGAAGTCAAAGGCTGCTCCTGAAGTGGTTCTCTCAAAAGCTAATCCAGACTATATCGAACTTGAATTTAGCCAATATATGAAAGCTAAGGATGATTTGGATGTCAGTGGGTTGGATGTTGACCATATAGAGTGGGTTAACCCTCAAGAGGCATCGGAGTCTGATGGCTACGGTATGCTTTCTAAGACGTTACGTGTGTATCCTAAGCAGGAATTACCACAAGGCTCGCAGATTGATCTTTGCATAAAGGGTGCTCAGAATTATGTTGGAACACAGTTAAGCAATGGTAATTGGCAAAAGTCCCTTATGGTTGAAAAGTATCCAAGTAAATTGGTAGCAAATTATGAAAATGCGGTTGTTCTGCAAAACGGCGAATCGGTGCAAGTTATTGCGTATGTTCGTTATGGTGACGACAGTGCCGTTTCCGGTCAAAAAGTTACCGCAAAATTGGAATCATCGAGTATCGCAAATATTGAGGGTAGTTCCTATGCGGAAGCAGTAACCGATTCAGAGGGCAAGGCGCAATTTAGTCTTAAAGGGGGTCTTGCAGGTCTAACCAAACTTACCCTTGAAGCTGAAGGTACGGGTCTTGCAAAAACAATTATGGTTCGTACCACTAATGATGCTGCCCAGCCTTCTCGTCCCGTAGCGAAGATTGGCGACGTGGTGTTTGATGCTACTTCGCCTAAGGAAAACAGTATAACGGTGCCAAAGGGTGCAATTCTTGATTTGAGTTGCGCAACGCAGGGAGCAACTATCTATTACACCACCGATAACACCTGTCCTTGTAAGACCTCTGAAGAAGGGGGTACCCGTATGGAATATACGGGGCCAATAACGGTAACGGAAAGCACGAAATATCGTATATGTGCCTACAAGGAAGGAATGTCGTTTGACGACTATTCTGAGCGCTTAAATATTGATGTTACTGCAAAGGAAGACAACACTTCTATTGAGCCAATCGTTCCTGATGTTCCATCAAACCCAACTACTCCTGATAATCCATCAAGCCCAACTAGTCCCGACAACCCCGATAGCTCGGGTACAGAATTAGGCCAAACGAAAGCAGGCAATACGAACGACACTTCTGCTTCTGCAACGACAGGTGATAGTTTATTTCCTTTTGCGTTCGCTACTTTATTACTGAGTGTATGTGCAGGGGTTGTTTTGGTTGCATTGAAGAGAAGGAACCGGGAAATTTAACACTCTCTTTCTGGGTGGTTACTTTATAGTAGGGGTGTAATGCCCCTACTATAAAGCTGGTTGTAACAATGAAAAAAGGTACAGTATTTTTCGACTACGATGGAACGCTTCATAACAGCATGCTTACGTATGGGCCAGCTTTTCGAGAGGTATATGCGGATTTAGTAAAAAATGGCTATCTTGAATACCAAGAGCTTACTGATGAGGAAATAAGTCATTGGCTTGGCTGGACTGTCGAAGATATGTGGAATACGTTTGCTCCTGATTTACCCGAACCTGTTTGGCGGAAAGCCTCCATGAAAATTGGCCGCATTATGGATGAGCGTTTGGAATCGGGCAATGCGGGCTTGTTTCCTGGAATCAAAGACGTGCTTATTCAGCTTCATGATGAAGGATACGAACTCGTTTTTTTAAGCAATTGTGGAAAACAATACCGTGATAAACATCTCTCTACTTTTGGTATAGCTCAGCTTTTTGACGCTGCCTATACCGCTGAGGAATTCAATTTTATTCCTAAGTGGCAAATCTATCAGAAGGTTAAAGAGCACCATCCTAAACCCCACGTGATGATAGGGGATCGCTTTCACGATTTAGAGGTTGCGACGCGTGCGGGCATTCCTTCCATTGGGTGCGCGTATGGGTTTGGAAATCCAAGCGAACTTGAAGCGGCAGATATTGTTGTAAATAATCCTCAAGAAATTCCCGCGGCGGTTAAGCAGTTGATCGGATAAAACGTATTCTGTACCTTTTAAAGGATTGCAGGCTTATCTAATCTTGTAGAGCTGGAGCAGCAAGATGGGCTTAGGAATGTAAGGACTTAATCTTGGGTTTATGGGCTATAAGCTATAAGCCCATAGGGAGCCTAGAAAAAAGAAGCCATCGGTTGATGGCTTCTTTTCCGTGTACCTGCGAGATGTTTGGCTTTCGTAAAAACTAACTAAGCAATTTTTCTACGCTTGCCAGCTTTACGCAGCAGACAAACACCTTCATGGCAGCTTCGAGCTCTTCTAAAGGGGGAAGGGTAGGAGCAATGCGGATGTTAGAGTCTTTGGGGTCGTTCTTGTAGGGATAGGTTGCGCCAGCACCGGTCATGGTAACTCCAGCTTCCTTTGCCAAAGATACAATGCGCTTTGCGGTGCCCTCCGGAGCATTGAAGGAAACAAAGTATCCGCCACGAGGATTACTCCATGTGCCACAGCCTGTGTTCGTTAAGCCCTCTTCGAGCATCTTTGCCACTAAAGCAAACTTTGGACGAAGGATTTCTGCGTGCTTTGCCATGTGTGCGGCAATGCCCTTAGCGTCTTTTAAGAAACGAACGTGACGAAGCTGATTGAGCTTGTCGTGACCAATAGTCTGTACGCCCATGCGCTTCTTGATTTCGGCAATGTTGTCCGCGCTGGCAGCCATGGCGGCGATACCAGCACCAGGGAAGGTCACCTTAGAGGTTGAAGCGAATTTGTAGTAGCGGTTAGGGTTTCCAGCTTCTTCGCATGCTTTTGCAATATCAAGAAGTTGATCTTGCTCTGCGGCATTATCGAAAAGGTGATGAACGGTATACGCGTTATCCCAGAAAATACGGAAATCTTCAGCAGCACAGTTCATGGAAGCTAAACGACGAACAACATCATCGCTGTAAGTAACGCCACCTGGGTTGGAATATTTTGGCACGCACCAAATACCCTTGAAAGAGGAATCGTTGGAAACGAGTTCTTCAACGGCGTCCATATCGGGACCGTTTTCGGTCATAGGAACCGTCACCATTTCAATGCCAAACTCTTCGGTTACACCAAAATGACGGTCATATCCAGGAACGGGGCAAATAAACTTTACCGTATCTAACGTGCTCCAAGCGGGAGACCCAAGGGTTCCAAATACCCAGCAACGCATGATGGTGTCATACATGATATTGAGGCTCGAATTGCCAAATACAATGGTGTTTTCTGGCTTGTCGTCAAGCATTGAAGCCATGAGTTCTTTTGCTTCTGGCAAGCCATCGACAATGCCATAATTGCGAATATCGGTTCCATCGGCACTCTTGCACTCATCTGAAGAAGGAAGAATGTCGAGCAACTCCATGCTTAAATCAAGCTGGTTGGCAGCTGGTTTGCCTCGAGCCATGTTAAGAGAAAGCCCCTGCGCACGATACGTTTCATACTCTTCAGTAAGTGCTGTTTTAAGCGTTGAAAGCTCCTCTTTGGTCATTTCGTCATATGTTGACATACCTCTTCCTTTCGTATTTCGCTCTATCACGCAAAAGTGCTCAAAAACGCGTGACGAATTAAGTATAATCCGACCTGCTTGCGTTCAAAAGAAAAGCCTTTGGAAAAATGAAAAGAGATTTGAATGATTACTCATGACTTTTGGGTTTTGCTTGCAATGCTCATCTACTTCATTGTGGTTGTAGTGATTGGCTTTGTGTATGCAAAACGCTCAAACCAATCAACCGAGAATTACTTTCTTGGTGGCAGAAAGCTCGGGCCGTGGTTAACGGCTTTATCGGCCGAGGCATCAGATATGTCTGGTTGGTTGCTGATGGGTCTTCCGGGCGTCGCTTATTTTACGGGTGCCTCTGATGCTATGTGGACTGCAATTGGTCTTGCTATCGGTACGTATTTGAATTGGAAGTTTGTCGCAAAACGTTTGCGTAAGTATTCAGAAGTGGCAAATAATTCAATTACGTTGCCTGATTTCTTTTCTAATCGTTTTCATGACAAGAAGAATATCTTAATGACCATAGCAGCTCTCATTATTTTGCTGTTCTTCTGTATATATGTGGGAAGCTGTTTTGTAACGTGCGGCAAATTATTTGCAACCCTGTTTGGACTTGATTATGCAACCATGATGGTTCTGGGTGCCTTGATTGTTTTCCTTTATACCTTTGTAGGGGGGTATCTTTCGGTTTGTACAACCGACTTAATTCAGGGCTCAATTATGATTTGCGCTCTGGTTATCGTTTTTGTTGGTTCTGTTGCCTCTGCTGGCGGAATTGACAACACGGTTGCTTTCCTCCAGTCGATTCCGGGATTCTTGTCAGGTACAGAAATCGCATCGCCTATTCTTGACGCTCAAGGAAAACAGGTAATAGAAGATGGTCAGCCTTTGTTTGGATCCGCTCTTGATTATGGAGCTATTACTATAGCTTCTGGTCTTGTTTGGGGACTTGGTTATTTTGGTATGCCGCAAGTTCTCGTTCGCTTTATGAGTGTGAGCCATTCGAGTCAAATTAAGAAAGCGCGTATTATTGCCACGATTTGGGTAGTGGTGTCTCTTTCGGCGGCGGTATGCATCGGCCTTGTGGGACGTGCGGTTATTCCTGCTCAGTTCTTGACACAGGCAAGCGCTGAAAACATCTTTATTGTCCTTTCAGAACTCATCTTGCCTTCTTTTGTATGTGGTCTCGTTGTTTCGGGTATCTTCGCAGCATCAATGTCTTCGTCTTCTTCGTATCTATTGATTTCGGGTTCTGCGGTTGCAGAAAATATTTTTCGTGGACTTATTAAGAAGGACGCGACGGATTCTCAAGTAATGATTGTTGCTCGAATCACTTTGGTGGTTGTTTTGCTCTTTGGTATTGCAATTGCGCTTGACGAAAATTCCTCAATCTTTCAGGTTGTGTCGTATGCGTGGGCGGGTTTTGGTGCCTCGTTTGGACCCTTGATCCTCTTAAGTCTTTATTGGCGGCGCACGAATCTTCCTGGAGCAGTGGCTGGCATGATTGTAGGCGCAGCAACGGTTCTTATTTGGAATACATTCATTAAACCTTTAGGTGGAATATTTGCCATTTATGAATTGCTTCCTGCATTTGTTTTGAGTCTTATTGCTATTGTGGTTGTTTCACTGCTTACTAAAGAACCACCAAAAGAAGTTACTGACGAATTCGATAGCTACATGGAAGCGGATTGCTAAAGAAAAAAATAAAAACATTCGCCGAAAAATATTTTTAAAACTATCTTGTATTTTTGAGCTGTCAGTATAAAAAATGGCAGCTCATTTTGTGCAGTGTAGAAGTGTGATAGTGTATTTCATCAGGCATTTTAATAATGAGTAGGTTTGATTTTTGGGAAATTTATGAATGGATACACTCGGTGGCGTGTAAAGCGTTGACACAAAGGTTTTCATAGCGTATTATTCCCTTGCTTGCTTGAACCGCATAGCGAAGAAAAGCAGGCGGCAGCTTGAAAATTACACATGACACAAGCGAAATGGGAGTGTTCCAGAGCGGTCAAATGGGACGGACTGTAAATCCGTTGGCTCAGCCTTCCAAGGTTCGAATCCTTGCACTCCCACCAGTTTGCCCATATAGCTCAGTCGGTAGAGCACTTCGTTGGTAACGAAGAGGTCACCGGTTCAAGTCCGGTTGTGGGCTCCATTTGGCGGTGTAGCTCAGTTGGTTAGAGCACACGGTTCATACCCGTGGCGTCACTGGTTCGAATCCAGTCACCGCTACCAAATTCATTCGCTTACTATTTAGTGAGCTTACTTTTTTAAAAGAAAACTTGCCTAGTAATAGGCGCCCCTTTTAAGGAGGAAAAATGGCTAAGGAAAAGTTTGAGCGTACTAAGCCACATGTTAACATTGGTACTATCGGTCACGTTGACCATGGTAAAACTACGCTTACCGCAGCAATTTCTAAGACTCTTTCTTCAAATGATGGCTCTCATGGTACTGCAAATGCAGACTTCACCGCATTTGAAGACATCGATAAGGCTCCTGAAGAGCGTGAACGTGGTATTACCATTTCTATCGCTCACATCGAGTACGAAACTGACACTCGTCATTACGCACACGTTGACTGCCCAGGTCACGCTGACTACGTAAAGAACATGATTACTGGTGCTGCTCAGATGGACGGCGCTATTCTCGTAATCGCAGCTACTGATGGTCCTATGGCTCAGACTCGTGAGCACATCCTCTTGGCTCGTCAGGTTGGTGTTCCTTACATCGTTGTATTCCTTAACAAGTGCGACATGGTTGACGACGAAGAGCTCCTCGAGCTCGTCGAAATGGAAGTTCGTGAGCTTCTTTCTAGCTACGACTTCCCAGGAGATGACACTCCAATCATCCGCGGTTCTGCTCTTAAAGCTCTTGAGGGCGAAAAAGAATGGCAGGATAAGATCTGGGAGCTCATGGAAGCAGTTGATAACTTCATTCCTACTCCAGAACGTGATGTTGACAAGCCATTCTTGATGGCTGTTGAGGATACTATGACCATTACTGGTCGTGGTACTGTTGCAACTGGTCGTGTTGAGCGCGGTGTTCTTCATGTTAACGACGAACTTGAAATCGTTGGTATCAAAGAAACCACTAAGACTGTTTGCACCGGTATTGAGATGTTCCGTAAATTGCTTGACGAAGCACAGGCTGGCGACAACATCGGTTGCTTGCTCCGTGGTGTTAAGCGCGAAGAGATTCTTCGTGGTCAGGTTCTTTGTAAGCCAGGCAGCGTAACTCCTCACACTGAGTTTGAGGGTCAGGTTTACATCCTTACCAAGGAAGAAGGCGGACGTCACACCCCATTCTTCGATGGTTATCGTCCTCAGTTCTACTTCCGCACCACCGATGTTACTGGTGTTGCTCATCTTCCAGAGGGTACCGAAATGGTTATGCCTGGTGATAATGTTGAGCTTCGTGGTGAGCTCATCCATCCTATCGCTATGGAAGAGGGTCTTCGTTTCGCTATTCGCGAAGGTGGCCGCACCGTTGGTTCTGGTCGTATCACCAAGATCATCAAATAACAATCTTTTGTTAATGCATGTACGTGAAGCCCGCTTTGGCGGGCTTCACTGTCCGCATGTTCATGTGTAAAGCAAGCAATGCGAAAAGTAATTAAAAGGAGAATTCATGCGTACTTTGGTCACATTGGCATGCACTGAGTGCAAGCGCCGCAACTATACGACCAAGAAGAACAAGCAGAATAATCCTGATCGTATTGAGTTTAAAAAATATTGTAAATGGTGTGGTCATCACACTATGCACAAGGAAACTCGTTAAGATTAGGCAATATATAGGCCAGTAGCTCCAATTGGTAGAGCGGCGGTCTCCAAAACCGCATGTTGGGGGTTCGAGTCCCTCCTGGCCTGCCAGCTTGTTAATAAGCAGCTCGATGAAGCTGCTTGTTTGGCGTTATAGACTATTGGATTTCCAGAGCAGGAAGTTATATGGCAAAGAAGTCAAAAACACAGAAAGCAAAAGCATCTGCTAATCGCGCAGCAAAGAAAGCTCGTGCAGCTGAGCAGAGCAATGTTGTTCCTGTTGTTGAAGAGGCTCCCAAGAAAAGCTTCTTCGGCAAGAAAAATTCTGCGGAGACGAAGCCTGCTTCTAAGCCCGCTAAAGAAACTAAAAAGGCTCCTAAATCTAAGAAGCGCCGTTTTGGTTTCCTTTCCGATGTTCGCTCTGAACTTCGTCGTGTAACCTGGCCTTCCAAGCAGGAAGTGCTCCAGTGGAGTGGGGTTGTAGTTGTTGCACTGATTTTCTTCGGTGTTTTTGTTGTTGTTCTGGATGATTGGGTAGTAACCCCAATCTTGTTTGCAATTTCAAGCCTGGGAGCGTAGTTCATGACTAAGAAGTGGTACGTATTGCATACGTATTCTGGATATGAGAATAAGGTAAAGAAAAATCTCGAGAATCGCATTGAGGCAATGGGTCTTGAGAACAATGTTTTCGCTATCGAAATTCCTACCGAATCAGTTACGGAGATCAAAGATGGTGGTCGTAGGGTAGAAACCGAAAAGAAGGTTTTCCCGGGGTATGTTCTTGTTCGTATGGAACTTGATGACCGTAGCTGGGCTGCAGTACGAAACACTCAAGGTGTTACTGGTTTTGTTGGGAGTCAAGGTAATCCTTCTCCGCTTACTCGTGAAGAGTACAACAAAATTATGAAACGTACGAGTCATGAAGCACCAAAGAAAACTTCAACTAGTATTGAAGTTGGCCAGTCCGTTAAGGTTATTTCTGGTCCTCTTGCAGAGTTTGATGGTGTGGTATCCGAGGTGTCCCCTGAGTCAGGAAAAGTAAAGGTTTTGGTTTCCATCTTTGGTCGCGAAACTCCCGTTGAGCTTTCTTTTGATCAGGTGGCAAAAATTTAAGTTGATTACAATGCGTGTGTTTGCGCCTGCATGTGGACAGGGCTTCTCGCACCGCGCTTGTCATAGTAGAAATTAGTTTTCAGTCGAAAGGAACCACTGAGATGGCTGATAAAAAGGCAACGGGCTTTGTTAAGCTCCAAATTCCAGCAGGTGCTGCTAATCCTGCTCCTCCTGTTGGCCCTGCTTTGGGTGCTCAGGGCGTTAATATTATGCAGTTCTGCCAGGCATTTAATGCAGCAACGCAGGACCAGTCAGGAACTATTATTCCTGTTGAAATTACCATCTATGAAGATAAAACCTTCGATTTTGTTTGCAAAACCCCTCCAGCTGCTTTCTTGATTAAGGAAAAGCTTGGTCTTAAGGGTGGATCGGGTATCCCTCAACTTAAGAAGGTTGGCGAATTGACCGAGCAGCAGCTTCGCGAGATTGCAGAGGTTAAGATGCCAGACTTGAATGCAAACACCATTGAAGCAGCTATGGAAATCGTTGCTGGTACTGCACGCTCTATGGGTGTAACTATTGAGGGTCGTGCTCCTAAGAAGGAATACAAGATCACTCGTCGTCTTCAGGCAATTCTTCAGGGTGAAGACGCAGAATAACGTAGCGTAAGTGGCAGAGCATTTTGGCTCGTCATGACCACGAAAGGATAAATTAAATGGCTAAGAAATATGAAGCAGCAGCCGCAAAAGTAGATAAAGAAAAGCTTTATGCTCCTCTTGAGGCACTGTCTTTGGTAAAAGAAATCGCTCCAGCAAATTTTGATGAAACGGTAGAGGCTCACTTCCGTTTGGGTATTGATACTCGTCAGGCAGATCAGCAGCTTCGTGGCACCGTAAGTCTTCCTAATGGTTCCGGAAAGACTGTTCGCGTTGCAGTGTTTGCTGAAGGTGAAGCAGCTAAAGCAGCTGAAGAGGCTGGTGCGGATATCGTAGGTTCTGATGAACTTATTGCTGACATTCAGGCTGGTAACATCAACTTTGATGCTACGGTTGCTACTCCAGATCAGATGGCTAAAGTTGGCCGTTTGGGCAAAATCTTAGGTACGCGTGGCCTTATGCCTAACCCTAAGCTTGGTACGGTAACTCCTGATGTTGCTAAGGCTATTAAAGAGCTTAAGGGTGGCCGTGTTGAATATCGTGCAGACCGTTTTGGTATTTGCCACGTTATCATTGGTAAGTGCAGCTTCAGCGCAGAACAGCTTGCAGAAAACTACGGTGCTGTTTTTGATGAAATTATTCGTATGAAACCAGCTGCAGCAAAGGGTAAGTATGTTAAGTCCATTACCGTAACTTCTTCAATGGGTCCTGGTGTTCCTGTTGATGGTTCTGTTACGCGTGATTACACCTCTGCTGCTGAGTAGTTTATACTTCACTACTGTGACTCTAAAGCCCGCGGTCTTCCGCGGGCTTTTTTATTCTTCTCGTAGAAAGAAAAGTAGCTGCTCTTATCATTGTTCTTCAGCACACTTATAATGAAATGGGATATTTTTATAAAAAATCATAGGTTAATTCCAGATGAAAAAAATTGGATCGGAGGGTATTTGTGAGTGAAAAGTCACAAAATATTAAGGAACTTGCAGAGCAGGCACTAAAAAGTGAAAAACTCATGGCAGATTTAGCTGAGAAGCTGGAAGGATCATCGAGACGTACCCGTCAAAATGCGGCTTCGGTTTTTGCTCAAATTGCAAAGGCTAATCCCGAAGCTTTACTTTCTTTTCTCGATGCGTTTGTCGATGCTCTCAACAGACCTGAGGCTCAAACGCGTTGGGAATCACTCGATATTCTTACTTCGCTTGTTCCTTTCGACTCTCGTGGTTGCGATAAGGCTCTTGTTGGTGCAGAAACCGCGTTGTTTGATGAGGATAATGGGTTAGTAAGGCTTGCGGCCATGCGTTTTCTCTGCAAGTTAGGAGCAACAACAGAGAATCGTTCGGAAAAAATATGGCCATTGCTTGATGAGGCAATTCAATGCTATCACGGTGATTTTGAGTATCAGGACATGCTCGTTGCCATTATTTCATTTTCCGAGGGGAAGCTGTCTCCTGCAGTCAAGGAAGGGCTTCGTGCTCGCGTTACCTTTGATGCTGAGCATGGCAAAGGCGCGCTTAAAAGAAGAAGCCAGCAGATAATTGATAATCTTAATTAGATTGATGTAAAACACTACAAAACAAGGAGTGATAATGTCGCAGCATACCGTAACTCTTATACCTGGCGATGGTATTGGTATCGAGACTTCCGCTGCAATGCAGAAAGTAGTTCAGGCCTCTGGCGCCGAAATATCGTGGGAGGTAGCTGAAGCTGGTTCCTCCCAGATGGAAAAACGCGGTACGCCACTTCCTGAATCTACCATTGAATCAGTTAAAAGAAACAAAGTAGCAATTAAGGGTCCTATTACCACTCCTGTTGGCACGGGATTTAGAAGTGTGAATGTTGCGCTCCGAAAAACTCTTAATCTCAATGTTTGTTTGCGCCCTGTTGTGTCTATTCCTGGTGCAGGGGGTCGATATAGTGATGTTGATCTGGTTATCGTAAGAGAAAACTCTGAGGATCTCTATGCTGGAATCGAATTTGAAGAGGGTAGTGAAGGTGCTGCTGAATTAATTAACTTCTGTGCTAATAAAGAAGCAGGTATTATTCGCCCAGATTCAGGCATTTCTATTAAACCAATTTCTATTACCCAATCAGAAAAAATCGTTCGTTTTGCGTTTGACTATGCCATGAAACATGGATATAAAAAAGTTACTGCTGCTCATAAAGCTAACATCATGAAGTATTCCGATGGTCTCTTTTTAAAAACAGCTCGTGAGGTTGCTAAAGATTACGAAGGGAAAGTTGAATTTAACGACAATATTATCGATGCCTTTTGTATGAATCTTGTTATTGATCCTTCTCAGTTTGAGGTTATTGTTTTCCCTAATTTGTATGGAGACATTGCAAGTGATTTATGTGCGGGTTTAGTGGGCGGCTTAGGTATTGCTCCTGGGGCAAATATTGGTTCTGAATATGCTGTCTTTGAGGCTGTTCACGGATCTGCTCCCGACATTGCTGGCAAAAATATATGCAATCCAACGGCTGAAATTCTTTCCGCCGCTATGATGCTCGATCATCTTGGAGAACTTGAACAAGCAAATAAGATTCGTGAAGCTATTCGCCAAGTTTACTGTGAAGGAAAAGTACTTACTGCAGATATTCGCAAGGCAACCGCATCTTCTTTACCTGCCGCGTCATGTACTGAATTTACCGATGAGCTCGTCTCTATTCTTGAAAAAATGTAGCTCCATCATTTTTCAAGAATTACTACACATGAAAGGAAATAGCATGAAGCGCTCTGCAACGTTGAAGGTTGGCGATAAATCGTATGTGTATTATCCAGTTAGTACGATTGAAAGTCATGAAAAACTACCCTATTCATTGACGGTTCTTTTGGAGAACATTCTGCGTTTAGCTGAAACCGACGAACGTGCAGCGGAGTTGGCAAAACGTCTAGTCGATGCAGGCCTTAAGGGGGAAGTGGGTAGTGAAATAGAATTTAGTCCTGCGCGTGTTCTCTTCCAGGATTTTACCGGTGTTCCCGTTTTTGTTGATTTTGCTGTAATGCGTGAAGCCTGTATTGATCTTGGTGGAGATCCGAAAAACATTAACCCTCAGGTTCCTTGTGATTTAGTTATCGATCATTCAGTTATTGCTGACGTTTCTGGTTGTGAAAGTGCTCTCGATAAAAATATGGAGCTAGAGTTCCAAAGAAATCAAGAACGTTATGACTTTCTGAAGTGGTCTCAAGAGTCTTTCCAAAATGTACGTATTGTTCCTCCTGGGGCAGGCATTTGTCATCAGCTAAATATTGAACGTTTTGCGTCTGTTGTTATGACTAAAGAGGTAGGCGAAGACGAAGTTGTCTATTTTGATACGCTTGTTGGAACCGACTCTCATACTCCTACCGCTAACGGAATTGGCGTGCTTGGTTGGGGAGTAGGCGGTATTGAGGCTGAAGCTGCTGCTCTTGGTCAGCCAGTTACCACGTTGGTCCCTCGTGTTATTGGCGTTGAGCTTAAAGGGGAGTTGTCCGAGGGCGTGAGCGCTATGGATGTCTCTCTTACGTTTGCTCAAATGCTTCGTGCAGAAGGAGTAGTTGGTTGTTTTGTTGAGTGTTTTGGGGAAGGGCTAGATAGTCTCAGTGCAACCCAGCGCGCCTGTATTTCCAATATGACGCCAGAATACGGTTCAACATGTACTCTTTTTCCTGTTGATAACAAAACATTAGACTACTTAAGGCTGACGGGTCGCAGCGAAGAACAAGTTGCTCTTGTTGAAGCTTATGCTAAAGCTCAAGGATTCTGGAATGATCCCACTGTTCAGAAGCGCAAGTATAGCAAAGTACTTACCCTCGATCTTTCATCGGTTGTTTCCAGTATCGCTGGACCTTCAAGGCCACACGATAGAAAAGACTTTTCTTCGATGAAAGAGGCTTTTGGTGAAATATGCGAAGCTCGAGGTGTTGATTTAAACAAGAGGGTTCCCGTAGATATCAACGGAGTTACTCATGAGCTTACCCATGGTGCATTGGCTATTGCGGCAGTAACAAGTTGCACAACTGCTACTGATGCATCCATGATGTTGGCAGCGGGACTTCTTGCGCGTAATGCCGCTAATCAGGGGCTGTCTCCAAAACCTTGGGTTAAGTGTATTCTTGCTCCAGGAAGCAGGGCGACGGAGTCTATTCTTGATTCGGCGGGGCTCATGCCAGGTCTTCGTAAGTTAGGTTTTTATACATGCGGCTTTGGATGCATGAGTTGTATTGGCAATTCTGGTCCAGTTTTACCCTTCATGCATGACATTGCTGACGATATCGAGTTGGCGAGCATCCTATCTGGAAATCGTAATTTTGAGGGAAGAATTTCTCCAGATGTTTCCCAGAATTATCTTTCGGCTCCGATGCTCGTTATTGCCTATTCTCTTGTGGGCACGATGGATTTTGATTTCGAATCTGAACCTTTGGGTGAAAACGCTCAGGGTGAAGATGTCTATCTTCGTGATATTTTGCCCGATCAGGAAGAAATAGAGTTTTTGCTCGAAAAATGTTGTACAAAGTCTATTTTCGAAGCTGCCAATGCATCGCTTTTTGATGGAGATGAAACATGGTGTGCGTTGAGCAGAAAGGCAAGTGACACTTTTGCTTGGAATGAAGACTCAACCTACGTGCGCAGGGCTCCCTACTTTGACGGTATGAAGAAAGAACCTACACCACCCGAATCCATTTCGCAGGCACGTGTGCTTCTCAATGTTGGAGATTTTATTACTACTGATCATATTTCTCCCGCTGGTTCAATTTCAGATAACTCTCCAGCTGCGCGTTATTTACTTGATCATGGAGTGAAAGAAGAAGATTTCAACACGTATGGTGCTCGTCGCGGTAATCACGAGGTGATGATGCGTGGTACTTTTGCGAACGTTAAGTTAAGCAATAAGCTTGCTGATGGTAGAAAGGGCGGCTGGACAAAAGATTTCCTCGATGGAAACATCAAGCCAGTTTTCAATGCTGCAATGCACTATGAGGAAGAGAATATTCCCTCAGTTGTTTTTGCTGGAAAGATGTATGGTAGCGGTTCTTCTCGTGATTGGGCAGCGAAAGGCCCTTTGCTACAAGGAGTACGTGCTGTCTTTGCGGAAAGCTTCGAGCGTATCCATCGTTCTAATCTTATTGGAATGGGTATCCTTCCTTTACAGTTTGAAGAAGGGCAGAGCGTTGTATCTCTTGGATTGGATGGTTCCGAGGAGATTACCATTGCTTCTATTGATTTTTCGCAGGGGCTTCCTTCACCTTCGTTAGTTGATATTAAGGCGGTAAAACCAAGCGGTGAAGAAGTTGTCTTTAAGGTTTTAGTAAGGATTGATACTCCAACGGAAGGTGCTTATTACTACAACGGAGGCATTCTTCAGTATGTCCTTCGTTCGCTGGTAAAGTAGTATTGTTGGTATTGTTTTTGAATCAAAGAGGCTGACTCGTTCGGCCTCTTTGTGTTTTGTTCTTTATTCTCCAACAAATAGTTAAATCATCTAACTTTTCTGTAGTATTCGTTTACAATTATTCCTCAAATAAATCGACTCGGAGGAATATATGAACAACCCGAATCAACACGGTCCAATTGATTGGTCTGATTTTTTAAAGCAGGCAATGGGAGGGTCTCCTCATACTGAAAAGGGGACTGGATTTGGTGGCTCAGGCTTTGATGGTGGAAATGCAGACTTCAGTCACCTTAAAAAACGCTTCGCTGAAATGGGTAAACGCTCACTTATCGTTTTGGCAATTCTTGTTATCTTGATTGCTGCTTTCTGTTATTGGTGGTTCCATCCTCCCATCAATATTCATAGTGATGACCTTTGGTGGTTTATAGCAATCATTATTTTGCTTCCAAGTTTTATAGTGTTTTTCGTCTTCCGCCAAATCTATCAAAATGGTGCAGGTAAGCGGGAGGCAAGTCCAAAGAAGGCAAAGCTATTTAAATACCTTATGGCAATTCCTGTTGTTATCGCTCTCATTGGTGTTCTAGGCGCAGTAACATCGCTGTCGCTTTTCCCGGGAAATGCTGAGCGCTATTCGAATATCCTGCAAACTACGGAAGGAAACTTCTCTGAGGATATCGATGAGGCTGATTACAGTAAGATTCCGTTCATCGATCGTGATTCTGCGATTCTTTTAGGTAATAGAACCATGGGTACCATGGCAGATTACGTAAGTCAGTTTGAAATATCTTCTTTGTATTCGCAGATCAACTACCACGATGCACCCGTGCGCGTTAGTCCTTTAAACTATGCGGATTTCTTTAAATGGTGGGCAAACAAAGACGGCGGCATTCCTGCTTACGTAATCGTTAACATGAGTACTCAGGATACCGAAATCGTTCGTCTTGATAACCCCATTTATTACTCCGATTCTGATCCGTTCTTCAATAATGTAGATCGTCATGTTCAGTTAAGTTATCCGTTCTACATGTTTGATGAGAAGTCGTTTGAAATTGACGAAGAAGGCAATCCTTATTGGATTTATCCTGTTCAGGATAGAACCATTGGTCTTTTTGGTGGAACCACCATCCAGCGTGTTGTTTTATGCAATGCAAGTACTGGCGAAACCCAAGATTTGGCTATGGACGAGGTTCCTCAATGGGTTGACCGTGCTTATCCTGCAGAGTTGCTTATTCAGCAATACAACTGGAGCGGATCTCTCTCTGACGGTTGGATCAATTCTTGGTTGGGTCAGAATGGCGTGAAGAAAACAACACCGGGAACTAACGGTCAGCCTGGCTATAACTACCTTGCTCAAGATGATGATGTTTGGGTTTATAGTGGTGTAACGTCAGCAACATCAGATAACTCAATCATCGGCTTTGTTCTGATTAATCAGCGCACAGCAGAGTCAAAATTCTATCCTGTAGCTGGTGCAACAGAGGAATCGGCAATGAGTTCTGCTGAGGGTCAAGTTCAGCATTTGAAATATGTTTCCACGTTCCCTCTGCTCATTAATGTGGAAGGTCAGCCAACCTACTTTATGGCATTGAAAGATAATGCAGGGTTGGTAAAGATGTACGCGATGATTGATATCCAGAGATATCAAAATGTTGCAACGGGTAATACCTTAAGCGAGTGCGAGAAGTCGTATAAATCGCTGCTGAGAAGCAATGGAATAACTCCCGTTAGCGGATCGAGTTCCTCTGCAATTGAGGGGTCGATAACAGGAAAGATCATTTCGGTTTCCCCTGTTGTACTTGATGGAAACACTCATTATTACCTGCTTATTGAGGGAAGTAACTCGATTTACGATTGTCCTATAGCAAGCGTGATAGATGTAGTGCGCTACAAAGAGGGTGATACGGTCACTTTATCCGTTGACGCATCAACAGGAAATCTTATAACGGTAAACGCAATTTCAGCTGCGTAGGGTTTTACAACAAGGGTCAAAAAATTTGACCCTTGTTTTTTATTCGTGATGAAGTTGTGAAACGTAAAATACATGCTTGTAATGATTGACGGGTTTACTATAATAGACAAGCTGCTTTAAGAAGTAGCTACACGGAATACAACATGTTCCGCTGCCCAAGACAGCTGGTACCGTAAGGTTTAATCGTATACACGGCCCGCCGAGGTGGTCATAAAGATGTCTTTAGCCGACCTCTGCTGTCACGTGCAGTAGAGGTCGTTTCTTTTTTAAGGCTCGACCCATCTGTTAAGGTGCGGAACCCGATGCTTTAAAAAGAGGAGGTGTAAATAGAATGCCAAGTGTACAGAACACTGAAAGACTTGAGGTAATCAAGTCTGATCTCGCTGACATCACAGCAATGTGGGTTGTTGATTATCGCGGACTTACCGTTAAGGAATCTCAGCAGCTTCGTCGTAACATTCGTGAAGCTGGCGCAATTATGAAGGTTCACAAGAACACTCTTGTTCAGCTGGCTTTGAAAGAACTCGACATGCCAAATGTTGATGAAATTCTTTCTGGTCCTTCTGCTTTTGTTTTTGCTGAGGGAGATCCTGTTGCTTCAGCTAAAGCTATTAAGGACTTTGCAAAGGGAAATGAGAATTTGGTAATCAAGGGTGGCATCATGGATGGTGCTTTCGTTGATGCAGAGGCAGTTGAGAAGATTGCTGCTCTTCCTTCTCGCGAGGAGCTTATCGCGAAACTTCTTGGTTCTCTCCAGAATCCACTTACGCAAACGGTACGCGTTCTCAATGGTCCGATGGAGGCTTTTGCTCGTTGCGTAAATGCAATTGCAGAACAAAAACCCGCTGCATAAAGCTAACTGCTTTAAAGGGAATGAAGCTTGTAGCATAGGCTACAAATAAAAGTATTGAAACGCTACTAATGCGTACTAAAAAGACAAGGAGTCATATCATGGCTGTAACTCGTGAAGAAATCGTAGAAGCATTAAAAGAAATGCCTGCTCTCGAGCTTTCTGAGCTCGTAAAAGAACTCGAAGAGGTATTCGGTGTATCCGCTGCTGCTCCTGTAATGGTTGCTGGTGCTGGTGCTGCTGCTGCTGAGGGTGGCGCAGAGGAAAAGACTGAGTTTGACGTTGTTCTCGAAGGCTTTGGTGACAACAAGATCGCTGTTATTAAGGCAGTTCGTGAGATCACCGGTCTCGGCTTGAAAGAAGCTAAAGAACTCGTAGAGTCCGCTCCTGCTCCTGTACAGGAAGGCGTTGCTAAGGATAAGGCTGAGGAAATCAAGTCTACCCTCGAAGACGCTGGTGCTGCTGTTACCTTGAAGTAACTTACACTTCGAAAGTGATATATAGGGCGTTTTCAACAAGTTTACGCCTTACCAACAGGGAGCGTAATGCTCCCTGTTTTTGTTTATTATTGGATAAAAATCATGTAAGCAATAAGGAGTTTGATCGCATTGCAAAAAGGGTACTTTGCAGCTTCATGGGGAGATATTATTAATTCTCCAGGGTGGTTTTCTAAGTTTCTAAAACTCGGTCTTCTTTGCTTCATTCCTGTTTTTGGCGTCATTGTTGCCTTTGGTTATCTGTATGGATGGGCACGTGAAATTGCTTGGAATATACACCGTCCAATGGGTGAGCGTATTTTCGCCAATGAAGACGGAACCCTTTATAAACGTGGTTTATATATTTTTGTCATTAGCTTTGTTTTTAGCTTAGCACCAACGTTCTTCTCGTTTTTATCCAACTTTATTACTGGAGTTTCAATCGGAGTAGGTGTTTCTCTGAGTAGTATTGGTGGAAGTCTGTTCTTGGTTATTCTTACAACTCTTGTTGGTATCGTTCTTTCTTTACTTGTTGAGTTCTTTGTATATGTGGGCTCTATGCGAACCTCAATATATACCACTCTCTCGTCTGGGTTTCAGCTCGGTAAAATTTGGGCGATGATTCGCTACGACTTTACCGGTCTTTTGAGGATCTTGGCAATGTCGATTGTTGTGGGTCTTGTGGTAAGCGCAATAATCGGAATAATTGCGGTTGTTTTAGTTCTTTTGGGAGTTTTTGCAGCGACATTAGTGCATGGTAGTGAAGCAATCATAGCTGTTATGTTCCTGGGTATTCTTTTTGTTGTATTTGGTTGTCTTGTTTTCTTTTTTCTTTGGATGTTTCAAGAAGCGCTTGTGGCTCGTGCTCTTGGGTATTGGATGAGACAATTTGAGGTTTCTTCTTGGGGTGGACAAGAAGATCTCATGCCTTTTGAAAAGCAATACTGTGTTCCTCAGGTTCAGTATTATCAGCCTTATCAGGACGTTTCATTTCAACAGGGAGGAAGTGTTAATGAGGCAACTTACTCAGTGCAGCAATCGCAGCCTGTTCCCGTTCAAAATGAAGCCCACTTTCAGCCTCAAGGTGGCACAGAAAATACTGCGCCTTGTAGTAATGTGGTAAATCATCCTGAAGCGTCAAGTCAGGCGAGCCAGCAATCATCTTCTGGGAATCTTCCTTCGAATGATTCTTCTGATGTTTCTAAGTAGATAGCTTTCTGCATGGATTCTTTTGTTTCCGAGAACGCCTCTTCGTAGATACCGCGCTAAGGATTTTAGGTATTACGCAAGATTGCTTCGGGTAATACCTAAAACGTCCTACAGATTTCTAGACAGATCTTTATCGATCTCGAAGAATCATTTAGATTATCTACTGTAAATTACCTTACCTATAGAGTTTGTTTTGATGGGTGAAAATAAATAGAGACCCTCTTGGGTCTCCATTTATGTGTGTTTGCTTGTTGGATGTAATCTCTAGAAAACACAGAAACGAATTATCAGGTAAACACAGGCTATAGCTGTGCAAAGAATCATGATGGGGAAGCCTATTTTGGTGTATTCCATGAAGGTGATGGGATGCCCATTTCTATCTGAGATAGAAGCCATAACTACGTTTGCTGAAGCGCCAATAAGTGTTCCGCATCCTCCAATACAAGCGCCTAGAGATAGTGCCCACCAAAGAGGCTGTACATCAATTCCTGCACCGCCCATAGTGGTAATAATCGGGATCATCGTTGCGACAAGTGGGATGTTGTCGAGAACCGAAGAGATAATTGCACTTGCCCAAAGTAAAACAATAATGGTAAGGAAGGTGTCGCCATGCGTAATATCAATGAGACCCTGTGCAAGCATGTTTATTACGCCTGTTTCTGCCATGCCCCCAACCACTACAAAAAGACCTGCAAAAAAGCCAATGGTTGACCATTCAACCTCGCGAATTGTTTGTTCCATGTCCGCACCGCTAATCACAAGCATAACGGCGGCAGCGGTGAGAGCAATAACGCACGGTTCAATTCCGAATTGCCCATGAACAACAAAAGCAAGGGCAACAAGGAAAATCATAACAACGCTCTTACGGAAAAGCTTTTTGTCATGGATAGCGTTTTCTTCGATTAAATCTAATACTGCTTCTCGCTTTTCAGGTGCTACTGAAAGCTTGCGTCCATACAGGAAATAACACACCACGATTACGGAGATAAGCATAAGAAGAACAGCGGGAGTATCGTAGTTTACGAAATCGATGAATGAAAGATTTGCCGCTGACCCAATCATGATGTTAGGCGGATCGCCGATAAGTGTTGCGGTTCCACCAATATTTGAAGCAAGGATTTCAGTTATAAAGAACGGAACGGGGTTAATTCCTAATAACAGCTTACAAACAGTATAGGTTACAGGACCGATCAGAAGAATTGTTGTTACGTTATCGAGTAGAGCAGAGAGTAGGGCAGTAATAAGGACGAATACGATCATGATCATCCAAGGATTACCCTTAACCATTTTCGCTGATTTAATGGCTAGGTATTCGAAAATACCTGATTCCTTAATTACCCCAACAAAGAGCATCATTCCAACAAGAACTCCAAGTGTTCCAAAGTCAATGTGAGAAACACTTGTGTCGAAATCGATGATTCCGAAAAGGATGAGCGCAACTGCACCGCAGAGTGCTGCTGTAGTTCGGTGGATTTTCTCGGAAGCAATGAGGACCATTACTACCACAAAAATGATGATTGATATTATTTGTGCTGTAGTCATAATATTCTTATTTTAGTTATTCTTCTTTTAATATGAATCCTTTTTTACTAGTTGGTAATGATTGGCTATTTAGTCGCACTGAATGGGCGTAAGCTCACCTGTTGTTGAGTCGATGATAAATCCTCTAACATCAAGAGATTTAGGCATGAGCGGGTGATGTTTAATAGTGTTTACGGTTTCTTTTACACTCGTTTCTCCATTTTCAAATCCCGCCAGCCATTTTTCAAAATCAATTCCACAGTAGTGCATGAGATCTATATGATCCTGAGGAACTCCCGAGTTAATCATATGACGACACATTTCTTCAGCGTTCATATGCTGAGCTCCGCAGTTACTGTGCCCAATGACCATAATGGTATTTACGCCAAGTTCAAATACAGCAACAAGAAGGCTTCTTATAACGCTTCCGAAAGGATGGGATATTACTCCTCCAGCATTTTTGATAATTTTCGCATCTCCATTTTTTAAACCTAAGGATGCTGGCAAAAGTTCAGTAAGGCGTGTGTCCATACAGCTTACGATGGCGAGTTTTTTGTCAGGATACTTCGTTGTTTCATATTGCTTGTATTCTTCATTTTTGACAAATGTTCTATTGAACTGAAGAATTTCATCTATGGTGTTCACTGTTTCTCTTTTCGTTTTGTTTTCTTATTAGGTGTTGAATAGCCATGATGGGATGATGAAATATCATGCGTGGACCGCTAAAGGCCATGACTTCGCGAATTTTTTGCCGCATTTCAGGTTTGTAGCATTGTATGGAGCAAGTGTCGCAGGTTCCTTTATGCTTGTGTGGACAGGCATATGTTTTTGCGAAGGCGTAATCTATGATTTCTTTGCACTGTGTACACAGTGCTTCATTTCTCTCTTTTATATGGTTATGGCCACGGCAATATATTTGCGCCATGGCCATAACGGTTTTGTTGTCTCTTTCGAGTCTGCGTAGATCTGCTTGAGTGTGATCTTGTTTCGACATCGGAATTAGCCGTAAATCTTTTTAAATTCCGCGTAAGCATTATCCGCATCAGCCATTATGTCGCTGATAATCTGCTTAGTAGGCTTGGTTTCTTTAATAAGGCCAGCTATCATTCCTGCAGAAAAAGCGCCACGCTCAATATTTCCGTCACGGGCAGCACTTACTGTGCCTCGACAATACTGATCAAGCTCTTCACTACTTGCTCCTGAATCATGAAGTTTCCAGTATGCTTCAGTGAAAGGACTCTTTACGCAGCGTACTTGCTTCTTTCCATATTCGCCTGTCAAAACGGTATCGTGATCAGAAGCATCGATAACAACCTGTTTATAAACAGGACTGATTGGGCATTCATCTGCCACAAGGAAAGCGGTTCCCATTTGAATACCGACAGCTCCAAGCATAAGCGCAGCTATAAATCCTTTTCCGTCAGCAATTCCCCCTGCGGCAATAACAGGGATGTCTACCGCTTCTGCAACCTGGCGAACCATAGGGAAGGTGCACATGCGTCCAATGTGTCCGCCGCCTTCCATGCCTTCAGCAACAACAGCAGTGGCGCCAAGATCTTGCATTTTCTTTGCAGCGCGAGCATGAGGAATGAGGCATATTACTTTAACTCCACCTTCAACAAGAATTGGAACAATCTTTGAAGGATCCCCAGCGCTAATTGTGCAAATAGGAACTTTTAATTCAACGCACATACGAGCACATTCCTCAACAATGGCGCTTTCCATGATGAGGTTTACGGCAAAAGGTTTATCGGTGATTGAACGAGCAATTTCAACTTGTTCTTTTACCCATGCTCCATCATGGAGCGTTGAAGCTATAACACCTAATCCACCTGCTTCACTAACGTGAGCAGCAAATTGACCGTCAGAAATATGAGCCATTGCGCCCTGAATAATAGGGTATTCAATTCCCAATACGTCACAAAGTTCTGTTTTCATGCTAATTCCTTACCATTTATTGAACAGATACATCAGTAATAAGCGGTATTAAAACTGATTCAACCTATCGTAAAGTAATTTGTAAGTTTGAGGTATCCAAATATGGCAAATGCTTCCACTTATTACTGATGTATTTAGCAGAAAAAGATAGGTACAAACATAAGGATCGGAAAGAACTACCCGTAATCAATGCCAAGGTTTAGCCAAAGAGAATCGATGTGATAGGAAAGAGAGAATGGCTTTAAGGAAGAAAAGAGCGAATTATTTCAAAAAATGTGACACGAATCTTAACTTTTTTAAAAGAAATTTAAAATTCCCCCTTTACAACT
>UMHA01085948.1_pt1 | contig 85418 bp, 88 predicted proteins | sample 1965401 | NCBI WGS metagenome assembly UMHA01 (sample SAMEA4836085, study PRJEB28245) | human gut metagenome | biome: gut microbiome; material: fecal sample | place: Denmark | collected 2008 | reverse complement strand
TGTTGATGATTTTTATCCACCAACACTATTTATTATAGAACCTATAAACTCTACGGAAGTAGGGTTTTTCTTTTGTAAAAATTTATGGTAAGATAAAAGAGGTGAATCATATGAAACGAACCATTCAAGACATCGCTTATTTTATTTTGCCACTATCCTTGCAGTTGCTAGTCTGGGCCTTTATCCATCTTAGTTGGATGGGAAGCACCGATTATGTGTTGTTATCTGCTTTATTATTGGTTTGTTTTTTATTAATATTGAGTGACTTTGCTTGTTTTGTAGTAATCATTTCTCACATCATAAAAGATGGTTCTGCTCATAAATTGAAATTGCTGTTATTGACGATTTTTCTAAAACCTTTCTATGTACCATACTATTATGCGACAAAGATGAGAACTCCAAAACTAAAGGTAGTACCAATCGTAGAAATCTTTCTTATCATCATTTTTTTAATTTTATTTATGATAGACTTTACGTTATGGATACAAACGCCAATGGAAAGAGGCGATTCCTTATCACAAACGATGACGTTTCATCATATGCAATATGGATTACCGGAAGATTTTACTTGTGAAACTGTGGATAATACGATGACTTGTAACGATCCATACGAAACGTTTGGTACTTCTTTAATCTATTACACCAAAGCGGAACTAAACGACAAAGAAGGAGAGTCGTACTTCGAAGCCATTTTGGCAACGTATGAGAAAGAAGAAGACTATCAAGTGATAGAACCGAAATCTTATCACGAAACAACTTTTATGACTTACTATACGACTAGTTTTCGTGCTAAGGTAGAAGGAAGTCTTTACTTATTTCAGTTGTCTTTGTTTGAAAATGACAGTGATGAAATATACATATTGATTCAACTTTCTAACGAAGTGTTTCAAAACGATGCCTATTTGATGGATACGATTGAAGAGAATATGAAATATTACAATGTAGGAATTATTGCCTAACGAATAAAAACTCTATCCTAGCATCAAGATAAAGATGAAAGGAGAGAGTTTTTTTATGTCACGCCATAAAGTAGAACTAACTGGCGTGAATACAGCGAATATTGAAGTACTGAGTAGTGAAGAAATGACGAAGTTACTAAAAGAGTACAAAGCAGGAAACACAACGGTGAAGGATCGTCTCGTAACCGGAAACTTAAAATTGGTATTGAGTATTTTAAAACGCTTTACCAAAAAAGAAGAAAATATGGATGATCTATTTCAAGTCGGATGCATCGGCCTTTTAAAAGCGATTGAAAACTTTGATACTAGTTACGATGTGAAATTCAGTACCTATGCCGTTCCGATGATCGAAGGCGAAGTAAAAAGATATTTGCGCGATAATTCTAGCATTCGTGTCAGTCGTTCTCTAAAAGATTTGGCATATCGTGCCTTACGGTTTAAAGAATCTTATTTCGCCAACACCGGTCAAATTCCTAGTACAGAAGAGATTGCCACGGCATTAGAAGTAACACCATACGACGTCATCCATGCGTTAGATTCCCTAAAAGAACCGATTAGTATGTTTGAACCAATCTATAACGATGGTGGTGATACCATCTACTTGTACGACCAAATCGAAGATAAAAAAGGAAGAGAAGATGTTGCAACTAATATGGCCTTGCAAGAAGCTTTAAAGAAATTGACACCTAGAGAGCACATGATTATTGAAAATCGTTTTGTACTTGGCAAAACCCAAATGGAAATTGCAGAGTCGTTAGGAATTAGTCAAGCTCAAGTGTCAAGACTGGAAAAAGGTGCGATTGCCATGGTTAAAAAATTAGTAAAATAGAGTATAATGAAGTTGGTGATAATATGAAACAAGAAAAATCAGTTGGTGCAGTCATCTACCAAAAACAAAATGATACAATGTACGTCCTATTAGTAAAACATACCGCATCTACTTTACCATCCTTGTATGCATCTCATTGGGGCTTTCCTAAAGGACATATGAAAGATGGCGAAACAGAAGTAGAAACAGCGATTCGTAAAATTAAAGAAGAAACGAACTTGGATGCCACAATTAATCAAACATTTCGTGAAACGACGCATTACGAGTCCGCTCCTGGCGTGCAAAAAGAAGTCGTTTATTTTGCTGCCACACCAAACTCTGAAATTTTACTACCAGTTCATGAAGATGTCGCATTACTAGGATTCTATTCCTACTTAGATGCCAAAAATATGATCACGTATCCTAGTGATAGAGAAGTGTTAGAAAAATGGCATCAATGGATGATGACGAAGTAGCATCTGTTTTACAAATTGGTCAAAATATGATAAAATAGCCCGCTAGAGAAGGGATAGTATGAAATTAACAGAAATTGAACCAATTTGTGAAAGTTATGTAGAACTTCTAAGTCGTGACGATTTGAGTAAAATTATTGAACGTCCTCTTTTAGAAGCTTGTCAATGTCTATATGATAAAAAGATTCGTACTCTGATGACCAGTGCGAATCGTTATAACGTCATCGGGTTAGAGAAAATGAATGTAAGTGTAAAAAATTGCTACTCGTACGGGGAAGGCTATGCTTGGATGTGGATCGACTATGGTTCTTTGAATAAAGAAAACAGAGAACTTGTTCAGTCTTGGTATCGCCAAGATACTGAAATAGATTCTCAAAAAAGAAGATTTTTATGTACGATTAGTAACAATCCCGAATCGTGGGACTTTGACTCATTCCTAATCGAAAATCAAGTGCAACTAAATACACCCAACTATAGCAATAGCGGTTTTATCATGCGCTATCCAGTGAATGAAGAGACGACCGTAGAAGAAGTACAAGATTATTTTAACAATCTGACAAGTGCATTTTATCCACAATATGAGATGCAACAAGAAGGCCCTAGGAAATCTCTAAAAGAACTATGCGAACATTTCAAACCGTATTTAGATGCGATGAATTGGAATGTAGAGGAACTGCCACTAGATCCCACATTCCATTCCTATGACATTACAATCGATACCGCAGGAAAGTATCATACCACACACGATGCAACATTAGAAAGAATCGTTTTACTACTGAGTGTCTTAGAATCTAATCGTATGTTAAAAATTGATGCACTACCAGAAAACATTCAATTGATAGAAGAAGAAAAAAGCATCAAAGGATTAAAACGAATTACATTTACACTAGAGGGTAGACCGTATCAATTTGCTTTATCGGAAAAAGAGGCAGACATTCCAAATTTACAATTTGGTACGAGCGACAACCTAGAGGATTTAAAAAATGACAAATATTTGTTAAAACGTCTATCCCACTTAGATTGGAATGAAGTCTTACGACCAGCAACTAGTCAAATTCAGTATCGATTATGGAAAGAGAATCACTCATAAAGGATTCTCTTTTTTCATACAATAAACTGGTGATAGAATGAAGTTATCAGATTTAGAGAATAAAGATGTGGTCAATATGATGAATGGGAAAAACATCGGTCACATCGTCGATATTAAAATCAATCCTTCGACAGGAGGAATTTCATCGGTAATATTATCTCCCTGTAAACCCCAACGAGGACTCTTTAGTAAGACCGAATTCATGGAGTTATCTTGGTCAAACATCAAAAAAATTGGCGATGATGTTATTTTAATTCACTTGTCTTAATGATATAATACAGTTGGTGATATTATGAAACGAGTTGAGTTATTAGCACCAGCTGGGGATATGGATTCTCTCCTAGCAGCAGTAAACAACGGAGCCGATGCCGTCTATATCGGTGGTAAAAAATTTGGAGCAAGAAAGTTTGCCCACAACTTTGATGAGCAAGAATTAAAAGAAGCAATTCAAGTATGCCACACGCATGGTGTAAAACTGTATGTGACGGTTAATACTTTGATTCATGATACAGAATTAGAAGACGCTTTGCAAGAATTAAAGTTTTTGTATGAAATCGGTGTCGATGCCGTCATCATTCAAGATATCGGACTGATTCGCTTGGCAAGAAAGTATCTAAAGAATTTGGAACTACACGCATCTACACAAATGCATACGACGAATGAAGAGGCACTAGAAGAGTTAAAAGAATTAGGAATCAAACGTGCCGTTCTAGCAAGAGAGATGACAAAAGAAGAAATTGCCTCTCTTGACACAGATTTGGAATTAGAGGTATTCGTTCATGGCGCGTTGTGTGTTTCTTATTCCGGACAATGTCTATTTAGCAGTTTGGTATTAAATAGAAGTGGAAATCGTGGCGAATGTGCCGGAATGTGTCGTCTTCCGTACCGTTTGAAAGTAGATGGTACGGTTCAAAAAAAGGAAGGTTCGTACTTGTTAAGTCCAAAGGAATTGATGACGTTACCAAAACTAAAAGAAATATTGGACTTAGATAAAATTAGCAGTTTCAAAATCGAAGGACGGATGAAAAATGCCACGTACGTTGGTTATGTAACAAAGTTGTATCGTACCGCAATCGATGCTTATTATAATCAGAAAGAGTACTTGCTGAGTACAATAGAAGAGAACAATTTAAAATCTCTTTTCAACCGTGAATTCACACTCGGACACTTTTTTAAAGATAGCAAAAGAAATTTGATGAATCCCAACTCTCCCAACCACTTAGGTAGTGAGTTAGGAAAAGTTACAAAGGTGACAAAAGATAAAATTCAAATTTTATTGACGGAAGATTTGTATCAAGAAGATGGCATTCGGTTTGCAAATGGCACGGGTATGGTGGCCAATAAAATTTATCAAAATGGTCTCTTAGTAAGAGAAGGAAAAACCGGGTCTATCGTAGAAGTCGATAACAAAGTAAATCTAACCGAGACAGGCCAGGTACGAAAAACTTACAATGCTAAGTTAGAAAAAGAGATGAAAGAAGTTCCAGAAAGAAAACAAACCATTCAAATTACTGTCGAAGCAATCATTGGGAAACCACTAAAGGTAACAGTGAGCGATGGCACGCATACTGCTATGGCAAGTTCCTATATCGTAGAAAAAGCGAAAACAGCGCCTGTCACGAAAGAACGAATCGCATACCAGATGGAGAAGTTAGGAGGTACTTCCTACGTTGCTACAGAAATTCACGTGAATTCTTCTCCCAATGCATTTATTCCAATCGGAAACTTAAACGATGTACGAAGAAAAGCAATTATTGAATTAGAAAGACAAGAAACCAAACCCAAAACTGCATCTTGTTCTTGGCATTTGCCAAAATATACATCCGAAATGGTTGCCAATCTAAAACCTACTATCAGTGTTTCTGTAAAAACGAAAGAACAATTAGATGCCATTTTGCCATTAGCGCCAGATAGAGTGTATATAACAGATGAAAAATTGTATCAAGCATACCACGAAAGAAACAATGTCTATTACAGGTATCCAAAAGTGCATTCAAATTATGATGATAAACCAAAAGCAGTGATTACGGAACTAGGAGGATTGCTAAACGAGGCAAAAGAGATAATTACAGATTATTCGTTAAATGCATACAATCATGAAACGGTACATCAATATTTGAAAAAAGCAAATCTTGTTAATTTATCGGTGGAATTGACAGACTCTGAAATTGCAACACTTTTAAAAACATATTACAAAGCTTATGGCATCTTACCAGAAGTTGAGTTACTCGTCTATGGTAGAGTAGAACTGATGATTATAAAAAATGACTTTAGTAAAATAGATACCACGAAAAAGTATGAATTAGAAGACCGCAACCATGCTTGTTATCCCTTAGAGTTTCATAAAGATACCATGATTTTATATCATAGCAAAATAAAAGATGAAATCGATCAAGTATCCAAATGGATTGGTAAGATTCGATCATTTCGAATTGACTTACTTGAAGAAGATGGTGAAACTGCCAAGAAAATTGTGAATCGTTTGAAAAAGATTTTACTTCACTGTTAAATATGATAAAATAAATGTAAGGTGATACGTCATGTTAAAGAAAAGAAAAAAAGATAAAAAGCAGATCCTAAAAAAGTGGACATTGCTAATTATCATTTGTATTTTGACAATTTTAGTAGCCGTATTTATAAGAAATTGGCATCGTTCTTATCAAGAATTAGTAGCGTCTGGTCTTACAGATAGAGAAACTTCTCTAAAAGAAGTAAACGATGTAGAACTGTATAACTACTTATTAGAAGCGCCCCAAGCATTTGTCTATGTCGGTACGAGCGAAAATAAAAATTGTCGTACGTTTCAAAGGGAATTGGAATCCGCACTAAAGAAAATGAGTAAATTAGATTATATTATTTATTTGAATATGGAAACGGAAACGGATGCCTTTTATGAAGAGTTTAACACCAATTATATGACGACAGAAGCATTGGATTCCGTTCCAGCTTTTGTTGTTTTTGAAAATGGGAAAGCCAAAGAAATTTACAAAGGAGATAACCTTACTATCGAGCGAGTAAAAGAGGTATTAGAAAGAAGTGACAACCATGATTAACATCGTTCTATATGAACCAGAAATTCCTCAGAATACAGGCAATATCATGCGTACTTGTGTGGCGACCAATTCTCGTCTTCATTTAATCGAACCATTAGGGTTTAAATTAGATGATGCCCATTTAAAAAGAAGTGCTGTCAATTATATTGAACATTTAGATTATCGCGTTTATCCGGATTTTGAAACATTTAAAAGAAACAATCCAGGTACGTATTACTATTTCACTAGATATGGTCACAAGCCTCATACGAGTTTTGATTACAGTAATAAAGACGAAGAAATCTATTTGATTTTTGGCAAAGAATCCACTGGTATTCCGAGAGAAATTCTGAAAGAAGATTTGGATCATTGCATGAGAATACCAATGACGGATCACGTCCGAGCATTAAATCTTTCAAATTGTGTGGCAATTGTAACGTACGAAGTATTGAGGCAACAAGATTACCGTGATTTACTAAGAGAAGAGCCACATAAAGATAAAGATTATATTATGACAGGAAAAGAAACTCACGACTAATATAAAAAGTAACACATGTTGTTACTTTTTTAATTTGGCAGAATACCTCTTTATTTTTTTGAAAAGTTAGGATATACTTATTATATGACAAAATAGAGAATAGGGAGGGATACTTGTGATACTTAGAAAACCGTATGCGTTTTTAATTAAGCACTTTAAAATGATTCACATCATCCTCTTCTTATTGGGATGCTTTGTACTGTATCAAACAAATGGTTTGTATTCGATGATTGAAGAATACCAACAGTTGATGATATATAATGAAACCGTAAATTCTGTTTTAACGTACGTATCGACACCGACGATTTTGGCATTAGTTGCTATTATAATCATTTCAGGTGTCTTAATTTATCTATTGTATTATAAGAAAAAACCTGTTATTTTCTACTTTTTAGTAATTGCTCAATACGGTTTTACATTAACGATAATGCTTCTTACTAAAAACTATTTTGATACAGCAAGTACCTTGGGAGACGTTGCCCAAATTAGAGCTCTGCATGATTTTACATTAATTACAATGGTCTTACAGTACATTTTTCTGTTTTTCTTACTAATCAGAAGTATTGGACTAGATTTAAAAAAATTCGGATTCAATGAAGACCGTGAATTTATTGCTGAAGCAGGCGATGATGAAGAAGTTGAGTTGGATGTCGAATTTGACTATCATGCAACATTACGATTTATCAAAGGAAAGCTAAGAGAACTAAAATATTTTTATGGTGAGCATCGAAAGTTAATCAATGTACTTTTGATTGCTTTTATTGCGTTTGGATTGTGGCAAGGCTATACATACGTATTTGTTACAAACCGCGTCTATGCTCAAAATGAATATTTCAAAGCGAACTCATATCGTTTTAAAGTAAATAATGTATATTTTACGGATAAGGATTATGCCGGCAACTTAATTAGTACAACAAACAAATATATTATCGTAAGTTTAGATATTGAAAATGTGACAAGTAAATCACCGATTACATTCGATTATGAGAGATGGTCTTTGGTAACCGATCGAAATCGTTATGTTCCATCCACTTCCAAAAGTGATGAATTTAGAGATTTAGGTACGACTTATAAAAATGATTTGTTAGAGTACCAAAAAGTATATACATTTCTTTTAATCTATGAAATTAAAAATGAAGATTTGGGAAGCAATTATACATTGTATTATGAAGAAGTTCAAAATGCCAATTCTGTCTATGACCGGAAAGTCAAAATCAACCCGATTGATTTAACAAACTATCAAGAGACAGATACGAAATATATTGGTGAAGAAATGACAATTCCGTTCTATGATGACACACAAGCGATATTTAACTTGACAGCATATCAATTAGTTGATCAAAGTGGTTATTACTATGAAGGCTGTGCTTCTGCTAAAGAATGTGGTGTATATTATCGTGAATTATTAGCATCGTCATTTGCTGGAAATAACAAAATTATGTATATTCCATACACATCGAACTACAGTACAGGATTATTATTTAGTAACTTTATCGCCCGGCAAGGAAAGCTAGTCTATAAAGTAGGAGATACGACGAAGACGACAACTATAAAATCCGCTGTAACTAGAAACTATCGTGGTAACTTCTTATATTTAGTAGTACCTGCAGAACTGGAGAATGCAACCGAAATTGAATTCCAATTCGTAGTAAGAGATAAACTATATCACTATGTACTAAAGAGTGAAGGAAAGGAAAGTGAGACAGATGAAAGTACGACTTAGAGATTTGATAGAAAAATACAAACGTCAAATTATCATTGCTAGTATTATTCTAGCAGCCATACTAGTACTTGTACTTCTTTACATCTTTGTAATTGGACCTTGGATTGAATTTAAAGGGAATGAAAAAAAGTTTACCAATGCCATCCAAGAATACTATGACCGAAATTCAGGTTACTTACCAAAGAACGATGGTGATTATCGGACGATGACATTGCAAGATGCATACGACAATGGAATGCTATCAGAAACGTTATTTATTCCGAATACGAAAAGAATTTGTTCGTTTGATAATTCTTGGGTAAGAGTATTTAAAGAAGGCGACGACTACAAGTATTATACGTATTTGGAATGCGGATTCTATAAATCTAGTACCGATCACGAAGGGCCAGAAATCACCCTAGAAGGAGAAAGTCCTGTACTGGTATATTTCAATGGCACTTACGAAGATCCTGGTGTCAAGAGTGTAATCGATAACAAAGATGGAGAAATGGACGTTGCATCCGTTACAATTGACACAAGTAAAGTAAATACCCAAGCAATCGGCACTTACAAAGTCACTTATGTCGCATATGATAAGATGCGAAATAGGAGTGAGGTAACAAGAGATGTAACAGTCGTAAGTAATTTAACGGATTTGGTAAAAGCCAATACTGATGATACTAATATGTATAAAGGATTCGATGTCAACAACTATTTACAGTTTTCTGGAACGTTGTGGCGAATCGTTGGTATCAACGATGACGGAACGATTAAAATTGTCCTAGAAGACAGTGCGGCGAATCTAATATATGGTGCATCTTCTTATGATGAATCTAATGTCAAGCGTTGGTTGAATAATGTCTTTTATAATGCGATTCATAATAAAGACTATGTAAAACAAGATAGTACATTCTGTATTGATACCGTAACAGATGTAAATAATCCGACATGTAATGAGTTGAGTGTTCCTGCACCGGTTGGAATGCTATCTGCAACGGATTATAAAAATAGTTTGGATGCCAATGGCGAATCATACTTACTCAATATGGTTGGATTTTGGTTTACGAACCATACGGGAACAGATACAAACGTCTGGGCATCATTTAGAGGAAATCCGATGGATTATGAACAAGATAATCTGGGTGCTGTAAGACCAGTAGTAAATCTAAATACTGATGAGTTATATGTACAAAGTGGAATCGGTTCCTATACAGAACCATATAAATTATATGACTATGAATATGGCAAAGAAAATGATGCGTTGAATACAAGACTAATTGGTGAATATGTAATGTATTCCAACAACTCATGGCGAATTACTAGTATTGATCAAGATGGTAATATTGAATTAACAAGCGCTGGAATTATCCGAGATAGTGAAAATCACGATATCTATGCTTCTTATGGCGAAACATTAGAATATCCAAAATTAGATCCAACAATGCAATACAACTTAGGTTATGTTTTAGATCAACAAGTAGCATTACAAATTAGTAGTCAATATTTAATTCGTCATGATTGGACGATTAAAGAACTATCGGATGCATATTATGACGAGGTGGAAACCACAACCATTACATCTTATGTGAGTATTCCAAATAGTTCGGATTTGTTCTCCGGAACAAATAGTGATCCGCTTTTTAAAATCACTCAATATTGGTTGGCAGATTACATTACGATGTACTCTGGAGTTGTTCCAGTTGTAAATGCAGTCAATGGTTATGGCTTCGTGGTATCATTTGACGAATATCGAAGTAACGGTGTAAAAGCTAAAATTTATTTATCAAAAGACGCCATAATCAGCAGCGGTAATGGTACTGTAAACAGCCCATACTATTTAAAATAAGAGAGGTGTAAATATGAAGAAGAAAAGAGAGAAAAAGAACAATAATAAAGTCAATATCATTGTGATGGCAGTCTTCTTGATAGCAGTTGTAATTCTACTTGCGGTGGAAGGAACAAAACTATATCAAGAATACTCGAATACCACACCATACTATGAAGTGGAAGATCGCTTAACACAAGTTGATGAGACCACATTAGGAACACAATATCCAATTGGATGGATTCGTGTTCAAGGAACAGATATCGATTATCCACTTGTATATGAAAGCATCAGTATCTATGAGAGCGGAACCGATTATATATGGACAACTTATGTACCAGAAGGCGAAGAAAATCGTATGGTTGTTTACGGTCACAACTTGCGAAATGTTTCATCTAATCCTTTAATAGCAGATCCGGAACATACCAGATTTGAGCAATTGATGAGTTTTACAGATTACGATTTTGCTAAGGAAAATCAATATGTACAATTGACGCTAAATGGAGAAAACGTTTTATATAAAATTTACGCAGTTGGTTTTGTGACAGAAGAAGGAGACACTGGGTATTATACAGAAAATAAAGAGGAAACAGAAACCTACATCAAACAAGCTAAAGAAAACAGCTTATACGACTATGATGTTGATGTAAATGGAGATGATAAAATTATTTCTCTAGTAACATGTACAAGATACTTTGGAATCGATGGACCAACTCAATTTAGAGTCGATTTGCGAAAAGTACGTGACGATGAAAAAATTACAAAAAGCAAGGTTACAACTACAGATAATTATGATATAATCAAATAAGATAGGAGGAACTTAAAATGAATCAAAGTAAAATAGACAAGTCATCGCATTACTTATTTGGTTTTATATTTGTAACATTAACAATTTTTTCTTTCTTTTTAACCAAAGAAGTAAGTGCACTTAGAAATACTGCTCCGCAGGTTGGCAATAATGACCAAATTTGTGTAGGCGGTTATCTTTATACGATTACAGCGACGAATTGGCGTTATCAAAAACAACTTCAACAATATGCTGCATATATCGACTCAAGTGATATTGCGAGGGGATGTTTGCAAGAGTATGTCTTAAATGAAAGAACAGGAAAATATTCATTACAATGTAGACATTATGATGGAACAAATATAGATATGACATTTAGAGTTGACAATACTCAAAATCGTTTGAGTTGTAAATCGAGTGTCGATGTCGATGCAAATAAATTCCTTGGATATGAATTCAGACCTGATGCAGATTACCGGTATCAAACATGCCCGATTTCAGATTCCAACATAGAAGGAATCGAACCGGATGATTGGGGACCATTAGATATTTCAGATAAGATTACACAAGATTTTGATGCAAGTACACAATTATGGCGAGTTACTGTAACAGGACTTAAAAATGTTTCTGTACGATTAATCAACGGTACAAGAGCTAGTGCAAATGATAATATCAGATTCGTGAACGATTTAGGAATTCCAAATACAAGCTATGTAGCTGTAAATGGTACAGCACAAAATACATCTTTAACAAGTGCTCAGATTTCAGCCGGTTACGTTTCCAATTTATATAGAAGTGCAAGAGTAACAGATAATGGCGACGGTACCCAGACACTAGTATTTTATATGACACCAGGTAGCGAATACTACATTCAATTTATGTTAAATAATGGTAACAGTGATTGTAATGGACTTGAAGTTGCTCATGTAACTGGTGGCGTGTCGACAATGGTGCCATCTTCCATTTTTACAAATGGTACAAAGTGTCAAACGTATACAAATTGGGCCTTGACACAAAACAATAGTATCATTTCTAGCCTTTATAAAAGCTTAGTTCCAGAGTGCTATAGTTCAGCAGATATCGATTATACTCGGATTGATGAATATGAAAGAAAAGTTGATCGTGCAACATCAGTGCTACAATCTGTGGCATCTTCGGCACAAAATGCTACGACTGGAACAACAACAATTGCCTCACAATGTGATTTTAATCCAGAAAAAAATGTTCAAACCTATACTTATGCATCAAAGCTGAGTTCTGCTGGTTATGAAGGAGAATTCGGAACTTATTGGGATGCGTTATGTACGGAAACGGTTACAGTAACATTTGATACACCAAAAGCATTATCTGCAGCGGGAGCAGCATTTACGTACCCGTCGACGATTACCGTCAGCAGACAATGTACTCCGTATCAAGTTATTGCTCCACAATTCAAAACTCAATGTAAATACACAGTAGAATGTTGGGGTGGCCCAGCAAACCATACTGGTGAAGCTGGAGCAGGACCAAACGATGAATTTGATTCTTGCATTATGCAATGTGATGGCGGTTCTTATACTCAAAATTGTATTGATTCATGCTATAACAGTGTATATGAAAATCAAGCAACAGATTCTTTGATTACATCATTTAATTTCTTCACAGAAAATTATACATCAACAGAAAAGACGGCTTCTATCAGTGAATGTACTTCAAGCAACATCGGAAAAGTATGGCCAGGTAAAACGAGATTACCGCTTTCAAGTTGTAGTTATGATACCGGAAACATCCACTCTGGCGGAGGAAGCTGTACAGATACAACATGTACTTCCACACATGGTATTACTTATACATACTTAGATACTTGTAATGCAACTGGAAATATTTCTGGAACTGCATGTTACGAGGTATTTACGAGCTCACCATTGCCAAATTGTATTGAAGTATTTAATCGTGGTGGTACTTGGTATGTTGGTAATACAAACACACCTTATACTGATGCATATGCAATTCAGGAATATGAAAAATTGATTGCACAATCTAATTTAGAATATAGTAAGTTACAAGCTGCTATGCAGCAATTTAAAGATAACGAAAATAGTATTGACGTTGCAATTAAAGATTCTTACACAGGTGAAACTCATGGACCGGAAAGCGGTTATGAAGCGGTTATTAAATACAGTTATGTAGACAAGGCAACAGGCGAACAAAGCTATTTAACGGCTGAAGAATACAAACAGAAAACGGGAACTGATCCAACATTAGGTACTGCAGCAACATACGGCTCTCCTCAAACGATTCAATATGCAAATCACGGTCAGGGAGCTGATTATCAATCTATTACAATTCAAGGATATGAAGTGAATAAATCTTACGAAATCATTTTACCTGAAATGTATGTATCAAATGTCAACATTGGTGATTATAAATATGGATTGACGACAAACGATGAAAAATCAGGATACACAAATGGTGGAAATAAGTATTATACTCATATCTTATCCCCAGGAATTAATGACGTATTAGTTTGGGACAATTATACAACAGTAAGCGATTTACAACGCGAACATACGATTACAAACAACATTAAGGTTACTTATTCTTTAGGTACCTGGAACCAAATTCAAAATTCGACGATCGATTGTTTCTATGGAATTCCAGACAATTCGACATTTACTCCTGAACCAGAGTGTACTGGTGAAAATTGTTATAATCAACCGTGCGGACCAAATGATATATGCGATAATAATGGATTAATCTACGTTTGGAGAACAATTGACTTGTATGATATGTTCCCTGCTAATGAGACACTAGATGGCGGTGAAAGACAGCCACGTTGGAATTGGTCTTTAGCTGCAATCGATGTGACAAACCAACGTTATCCTGTTAATCCAGACAAAGTAATAGAAAATATTGAATCAAAAGGTGACACCATTTATGGAAATGAAGAGGAATTAGACTATGCGATACAATTAACGAGAGAAAATATTCGCAATCTTCGTTCTTATAATGCCACTCATGGAAGTTATACGGATTTCGAAGATATGACATGTACGTATGATGAGATAAAAGGCATTTCTGTATGTACGAGTAGTTTATTACCTGCTCAAGGTGGTTCAAGTGAATACATGACTATGATAGCCAAAGGTTTATCTGGCTGCAACAACCAAGAAGGGAAAGGCGCTAACGGTCAGTGTATTGATTCTGAATATGCAATTACGAATGGAGGTTAATGCAAATGAGTAAAGGTGTAATGGCCGCAGGTATTATTATGTTGGGAGTGTTGACCTTCGGCTTAATCAACATTATTTCAAATTATACAAGTGGAAATGAATTGGACTTTCAATTGTTAAGAGATACGGCGGAATCAGCGATGCTTGACGCCGTTGATCTTGGCTTTTTCCAAACATCTGGTGGACAAATTAGAATGGATAAAGAAAAATTCGTCGAAGGATTTATCAGACGTTTCGCCCAAAGTGTCAACAACGATAGAGACTATTTAATCGAATTCTACGATATCAATGAGACACCTCCGAAAGCAAGCATTCGCGTGGGCTCCAAGACATTAGCGTCTATTGAGGTACCAGGTGAAGAAGAACCATTTCGCTTCAATATTGAAAACAGAGTAGATGCTATCATTGAAACAAAGTATACGGATCCAAGAACATTGGACGAAGTAACAAATTATGATTAGGAAGGGATGATAAAATGGGAAACATAATGATTGGATTAAAAAAATTCTTATCCAACAAAAATACGGTAACCATCATTGGTGTGTTAGTAGCAATCGTCGTACTATACGTTGGTTATAACATGCGTGTTCAAGCCGCAGTTAATCCACAAGATATTCCGTGTGCGACACAAACAATTAGTCCTGGTACAAGAATTACTGAGGATATGATTGAAATTATTCAAGTTCCACCTTCAATGTTAAAAGGTAGCCCAATTACAGAGGTTGCTAACATTGTTGGTAAATATGTAGCAAACGACACGGTAATTCCGATTGGAAGTTTGTTCTATTCAAGAAGTGTTGTAGAAAAATCACAACTTGCTGATGCAATTATCCAAGATATTCCAGATGGATACGTATTGGTAAATATGTCAGTAGATACACAAAGTACGTATGGTAACTCAGTATATCCAGAAAATTATATCGATATTTACTTAAGAGCAACGAATCGTCTAGAAGAAGGAACTTCTGACGAAGAAGACCGAATCATGGTTGGTAAATTGATTGAAAACGTAAAAGTTATTGCCGTATTAGATAGTGCAGGTAACAACGTATTTGCTAACCTTGAAGATAAACAGACACCAGCAATGATCATATTCGCAGTTCCAGAAGAATACCATATCTTACTTCGTAAAGCAATGTACTTGAGAAGTTACGATGCTTCACTATTCATCGTACCAACAGATGAATCTTTGAAAGAGGAAAAAGGGGAAGTTAGAATTGCTAGCGAAGAACTAAGAGATTGGATTAATAGTGTAACTTACTGGACAGAAGATATGTCAGGTGGAAACATTAGTGCAACAACTGATAATAATCAAAATCAAGCTCAGACACAATAAAAAGAATAAGAATTGAAAGGGATGTGATTTATGAAAGAGAATATCTTTGACCAGATGGACTTTGGTCCGTTTAAAGAATACATTGATAACGACGATATTACCGATATTTCTTATAGTAATAATGGTCAAATCTGGATCAGATCCCTTACTCAAGGTTCTGTTCGTGTGGAAAATCCCAAAATCAACAATGCTTTCGTTGAAAAATTGGCATTTCAATGTTCTAACGTAATGGGAACGACATTCAACATGGCTAAGCCATTTTTGGATGCTGAATCTAGTGAATTGCGTATGAACTTCGTCCATGAATCCATTGCAACGAACGGCATTGCTTTGGTTATTCGTAAAACACCAGCCAAAATCAGATTGAAAGAAGACACCCTTTTACAAGAAGATTATGTTACCAAAGATGTCCATGATTTTTTAATCAAATGTGTCGAAGGTCACTGTAATATCATCGTATGTGGTGAAACTGGTTCTGGTAAAACAGAATTTGTAAAATACTTAGCGAGTCATACAAAAGCAAACGAGAAGTTGATTACGATAGAGGATACACTAGAACTTCACTTGGATAAGATTTATCCAACGCGAGATATCGTTGCTATGAAAACAAACAACATTGCAAGTTATACCGATGTACTAGTAACCTGTATGAGACAGAATCCCAAATGGATTCTATTAGCCGAGGTTCGTAGTGCAGAAGCTGTATCTGCAGTTCGTAACTCCATTTCATCAGGACACAATATCTTATCGACCATCCACTCTGATAAAGCAAGTGCCATTCCATATCGTCTTTACAGTTTGATGGAAACGGATGTAGATGTTGACCAATTTTTAAATACGATTTATCGTTACATTCAATTGGGTGTTCATATTAAAGCATATTATAGTCAAAAGTATAAAAAGTTCCATCGTGAAATCGACGAAGTAACAGAGTTTTATGTAGATGATGATAACAAATGTGTCACCAATACAATTTATCAAAAAATGGGTGATAAAATCATCAGAAAAGCACCAAGTAATCACCTTAAGGAGTACTTGATGGGACAAAATGTCAGTCTGGATACAGATATCAATGCTGGTGAATCCACTGTCGATGAAGCAATGAAAGAATCCAAAAAAGCAGAAGAGGGAACTGAACTTACAATGGTAACCCCAGAGAATGCTCCGGCAATGAAAACGGATGGTCCGATGATGTATGATCCAAATCGAGTAGAGACGTTGAATACACCATCTTCTGTTCCGACTCAAACTACTTCAACACAACCAAGTAATTTGACAACACCTGTTACGACGGTAGCAACAAGTAGTATGGGGACACCTTCTGTATCTGTACCACAACCCGCATCGCAGCCTGTTGTAAATAATCCAAATCCAACATATGTCGCACCAACGCCGGCTCCTGTAGTGACACCACCGCCGGTAGCACCAGCGAATCCAACAGTTAGCGATTTATTCTAATAAGGAGTTGATATTATGGAATTAATTATATTACTGGTCATTGCATTGTTTATTATGTTATACCGTAGTTATCGTGGTAATAACGTTTATAAGTACATTGTCGATCAAGTAAGTGTTGTATATGATAAGTTTGCTCCTTATTCATTTAAAGTGGTAAGAGAGAAAACGAAACAATTGGGACAAGAATATACACCACGACAATACGCAACCCAAGTTGCTATGTTTGCAATATTCGCCGGTGTTATTTCTTATATGTACTTTTACAACATCATCGTATCCATTATCTACATTGTCGTTGCTGTATCATTTATTCCATACTTAGCATTCTTAAGATGTAAAAGAGTATATAGTGAATTTATCTTTGAACAAGTTCAAGTTTATACAACCAACACGATTATGGAATTTGCAACGACCCAAAGTTTCGTTAAAAGTTTGGAAGGTGTTGTAAATAGTGGTGTCTTGGAAGATCCTGTTTTAACAGATGTTCAACACATGATTGATCTAGCATACGAAAATGGATCTATCGATGAATCATTAAAATATATGGATAATTTATACCATTATTATATTGTAAAAAACATGCATCAATTGTTCTTACAAATCACCAAAGAAGGTGCCAGAGATACTGGTGAATCGCTAGATAACATGCAAATGGATATCGATAACCTTGTTGAAAGCGTTTATCGTGACCGAATCGAACGTGCAACATTCCACAAATCGTTCTTAAAATATGGTATGATGCTATATTTAATGGTAATGTTAGTACAATACCTTTTAGGAAATGAGACGTACATTAAGATTCTAGATTTATGGTACATGCAACTGTTATTACACGGAATCTTAATTGTTAATTCTTACTTCTTAATTAAAGGTGAAAAATACTATAACGAGAATGTAGGTGCTGAATAATGGAAATAATAATCATTGGTGCAATTTTATTGTTTGTCTTGTTATATAATCAAACAATCGATGGGCAAAAATTCATTCGTGACAACGAGAAATATTTCCAAATGTTAAAAGAAGACGATTATGAATTCTTGGTCTATGCGAAATATGGTGAAAGTGTAGATGTTAATACATTATTCAACAAACGAATCACTTATGGATTCGTGACGATTGTAATTTTCTTATTTATTTTCTTAACAGATTTGAATTTAATTAACATTATTTTATCAATTGTTGTAGGGTTCGTAGTTTTTAAAATGCCATATAATAGCTTGCGTAGCTTTTATAAGCAACATTTACATGATATCGATGTTATGCTGCCATACTATTTAAAAGGGTTGGAAATTTTAGTACAACATTATACTGTACCAGTAGCGCTTGGTAAATCGATTGAAGATGCACCTGATATTTTTAAACCAGGCCTTCGAACTTTGATTTCTAGAATCGATGCTGGTGACTCTAGTATCGATCCGTATATGGAATTTGCTAATACATATCCTGTAAGAGATTCCATGCGTATGATGCGTTTGTTATATCGTCTTGGAATCGGTTCTCAAGAGAAGAAACAAGAACGACTATTGATGTTTTCTAGAACGGTTTCAAACTTACAAAACAAAGCCCGTGAAACAAAATATAAAGAAAGATTAAATCACATGGAAGGACAGACCATGTACATGTTAGTTGCTACTGGCGGTGGCGTCATGGTTTTAATCTTAGTTTCTATGATGTTTATGATGTAAATTGTCTAGTAAAATGTAAATAATATTGTTTCAAAAAGAAAATTATGGTATAACTAATAATAGAAAGGAGAATAGTTAAGGATGAAGGAAGCGACAGGTGAATTAAATATGACAGTTGTAACCATCATTGCAATTGGTGCTATCATTGCATTTTTCTGGATTATGTGGCCAAATATTCAAAATACAATCAATGACCAATGGGGCGCAATTAGTAACGATGATGATTACAACATCGTAAATGATTAAAATAAAGTAGGTGTTGAAATATGAGAGAAGCGATTGGCGGCGCTATGACAATTCAAATTATTGTTATCTTTATGCTTTTGATTAATGCATATCTTGCTTTTTCAGTAAGTTATACGAGAGCATTTAAGATGAAAAATCAAGTAATTAATATTATCGAAAATAACGAAGGATATCCAATGTACGATGAGGTTAGTACATGTACAGCTGATAATCCAGAAGGTGCGGTTTGTCAAATTGTAAGCTATATCAACCAAATTGGATACAATGGAGTTGAGTTTGCAGACAACGATGACAATTGTCCAAAAGGGGCAAAAGGAAAAAAATTTGGATTGTGTATTATACCACATAAAAAAGATATTGCTGGAAACTCAAATGCAAGTCAATCGTACAGCGGTATTTATTACACTGTTTATACATATATCAACATCAATATCCCAGTAATTAACAACCTGTTTAAAGAAATGCCAGATCTGTTTAAAATTCAGGGTGAAACAAATACGATTTATTCGTCTGGGTTAAAAAACATATTTACAGAGTTGTAAAACAAAAAAATAAAAGGAGAGGAACAAAATGAACGTAATTATAGCGAATCAACAAAAAGAAATCATTGCTGGCTTAGATATTGACATTATAAAATCTTTAGATGGTGAATTTGATGCTGATGAACTAGTCAGTATGTTCCAAAACTTTTATTTTGGTAAGATGATTTTGGATTTGACAGCAGTAAGAGATTATAAAAATTTACAAAATATTCAAAAAATTTCAATGGCATTAGATGTAGAAAAAATAATTATTCTTTTACCGGCTAGTGATCCAGAATGTACATCCAATGCCTTTTTGTCCCAATTGATTTCAATGGGAATATATAACTTTACAACTAATTTAGAAGGATTAAAGTACTTATTTGAACATCCGAATACATATCGCGATGTTGCCCATATTCAACAACTCGGACAATTATCTGCTGGTGAAGGTGGAGATGGCGGTACTGGTACAGTAGTCAATGTTACGGTTCAGGGGGATATTAATCAAACTGCAACTGTTCTTGGATTCAAGAATTTAACAGACCATGCCGGTGCTACTTCTTTAATCTATATGATTAAGAAGCAGTTGGAGCGTCATGGCGTGCCAGTAATTGCGATCGAACTGAACAAACGTGACTTTATGTACTTCAATGATAAATCGATGCTATCTCTTTCAGTAGAACAATTGCCAGCAGAACTTCTAAAGCATAAGGATGTAAAAGTTATTCTTTTAGACATTAATGATACAAATAGCGAGGAATCTTGTGGTGACGTTTTCTATTTATTAGAACCTTCTACCATAAAATTAAATAAATTACTACGAAGAGACCGTAATGTATTCCAAAAAATGAAAGCAAAAAAGATTGTTTTAAATCGTAGTCTTTTATCATCTTCTGATGTAGCTGATTTGGAATATGAGGCAAAGGCAAAGATTTTTTATTCCTTGCCTCCTTTAAACGATCGAATCAACAATAATGTACTAGATGATTTTCTAAGTACAATTGGAGTATTGAAAGTAGGAAGTGGATCTAGCGGCAAGTCCGGTGGCATGTTCTCCTTCTTTAAATAAAATTTATTGACAATAAAATAACGAATCAAGTATAATAGATTTATACATAGGAGGTTATTATATGGATTTGAGTTTATTCCAAGTACTAGCAACAGATGCTTGCGGTGGAATTTTACCAATTGTTAAATTTATTAGACAAGGTATTTTCCCAATTATCCAAATTGGTATCCCAATTATCTTGATTATTATGGGCTCTATCGATTTAGGTAAAGCAGTTTTATCAAGTGATGATAAAGAAATTAAAGGTGCTACTGGTCGTTTAATCAAACGTGCTATTGCAGCCGTTGCAGTATTCTTTGTTACGACAATTGTAACAATCTTAATGGATATGTTAGCAAACACAGGTGCTGTCGATGGTGACGATGGTGATACAACTGGATGGGCAGCATGTTGGTCAGCAGCTAGAAATTAAAAATTTGAAATATTTAAGAGAAAAATAAATTATACAACAATTGTATAATTTATTTTATTTTGTTATAATGGATATGAGATGAGTATAGGAGGTTTATTATGGACCGTAGTAAATTATATAAAATAATTATTATAACAGTTGTTGTAATTTTATTGGTTATAGGTCTTTGTGTTGCGTATTATTTTATTTTTGGAAACAAAAAGAGCTATTCAGCTATTGAAACGATTATGGAAAATGCCGCTGAAAGTTATTATGATGATCATGCAGAAGAATTGCCAACTGAGGCAGGTGCAACTGTAATTATTTCTGTAGACACTTTGGTAAGTGGTAAATATATGGATAGCATTGCAACACTTAGTAAAGACGAAAAAACAAGTTGTACAGGCGAAGTTCGTGTTATGAATAACAGTGGAAAATATCAATATGTTGCCAATATTGATTGTGGTGATACTTACCAAACAAAAAACTTTAAAGATTATATTTTAGAAAATTCAAAACAGGTATATGATGGCAGCGGAATCTATGAAATGGATGATCCATCTGCTCCAGCAAATGCGGATGGAACTTTAGCAAAAAAATGGGTATTTAAGGGTGAAAATCCAATGAATTATATGGAGTTTTCTGGAGCTACTTGGAGAATTGTAAGCTTCAATGAAGATTCTGTTGAACTAATTTATACCTCGGCAATCTATAATAATGAATTTGATGACAGATTCAATACAGATACGAATGCTAATGATGGTATCAATAATTATTCATTAAGTCGTATGAGAGAGTATTTGAATCAAAATTATAGTAAGATTGTTGATAAAGATTATAAAGACTATGTCGTACCTCACACAGTCTGTGCAGGTATTCGTCCATTTAATGACTTATCTGTCGATGGTTCTAGCGAATGTGCGACAAAAATTACGGGTGAACTAATTTCTTCTGTTCCACTATATGAATATATGAGAGCGAGCTTGGATTCCAACTGTACTTCTTTAAATAGTACATGTGCAAACTATAATTATTTATCAACATTAAGAAACTTCTGGACAATCACAGCGAGTGATATCAATTCTCATACTGGTTTCATCGTAGAACGTGGAGCTATCGAATATTATGAATTGAGTTATGCATATGGAATATACCCGATTGTATATATTACGACAAACATTTCAAATGTATCTGGAACAGGTGCTTCTGACGATCCATTTGTAATTAATAACGCATAGGTGGGATAAAATGAAGAAAATAAATTATTTGATTCTCTATTGTTTAGCTTTAATACTATTGATGATACCAAATACAGTTTTTGCTGCTAGATGCGGTGCAGCAGGAATCGATGCTGGAAAATGGCAGTTTTCTGAGACTATAACTTTAGAAAACGGTGATGATGATGATATAACTGGCGTGTTTGAAGACATGGGAAGTTCCGGAAGAAAGTGCTGTAGTTCTGGTTACGCTGGTAACGGTATTCAATATTATTGTGATATTTATACGTTAATTGATAACCAAGAAGGTAACGAGGTAAATACTGATCGAATTTACGATCCAGATAATGCAATTACATGCGATTATAGTTTAGATGGGTATACGTATGATTATACAGAGTCTAGTACTAGCGATACAACTTCTCAAAATGCCAATACGACCACATGCTGTAAAGAACAAGCTCATAATTCTGGAAATTATACATGCTCCTATTATGTTGCTCAAGAAGTAGTAGACGACGGATATGAAGCCGGTGGTAGCGCCGGAACGGATGCAACTGGTGAAAACAATTCAAATAGTGAAAGAGAAGACCTAGAAGATTTAAGAGGGGACATGAATGCAAATTGTGATGCCATCTTTGATTCAGAAGCACAAGAGTTGATTCAAAGAATATTTAGTATCATTTGCATTGCCGTACCTATCATATTAATTGTACTTGGAAGTGTAGATTTTGCAAATGCAGTTTTATCAAGCGATCAAGAAGCAATGCAAAAGGCTGTTAAGAGATTTACAACGCGTTGTATTGTGGCGGTGGCAATATTCTTCTTGCCAATGCTTGTTAATTTAATATTTAGCCTCCCAGGAATGGATGCTGTAAGAGGTGTAATTTTTTGCGATGTATAAAAGAAAACATAAAAGTTTTCTTTTTTGTTAGATTTTGTAAAAGGTATGATATAATAATAGTGTGAAACTTGTTCGGCTTTGACTTGGTGAGGAGGTAAAAATATGAATGACGGTGCCTATAATTATTTTTCCAGTCTAGTATTACAATTTTTAGGTTGGATTAGTTCATTAATTTATGGAATGGTATCCCTAGTAACACAAGGTTTTTTTAACTTGTCCTATATTCAAATATTTAAATCTGATGTCGTGGAACAAATTACAGCTAGACTATATGTTGTACTGGCTGTGTTTATGATTTTTAAACTTGCATTTTCCTTGATTCAATATTTAGTCAATCCTGATCAAGTAAATGATAAACAAGCTGGTATGGGAAAAATGGTAAGTCGGACTGCCACGGCGTTTATTATGTTAATTGGAGTTCCAATTATATTTACCGAATTTGTGTTCGGCCCAGAAGGCGCTTCCCCAGATCATACTTATCAAGCAATCATAGCAAGGTCAATTCCTCGAATTATTTTAGGAAGTAATGTTGACACTAGCAACTCAGATGTTGGACGTTCGATGGGAGAAACAATGGCTGCAACCGCCTTTTCTGCATTTGTTCAACCTAGAGAAGGATGCAATGCCCCTTCACTGACAACTGCAACGATTAGCGATATCGCGGATGCAACTTATGCAAGATGCTCAGATGTTGTCGATGGGGGAGAGAGTAGTATTTTTGCATATGACTATAACTGGTTGTTCGGATTAGCTGTAGGTCTTTTGATGCTAGTTATAATGCTTTTCTTTACAGTTGATATTGCAATTCGTGCAATTAAATTAGGGATTTTACGAATTATTGCCCCGATTCCAATTATATCTTATGTAGATCCCAAAAGTGCCAAAGATGGAGCATTTAATAATTGGTTAAAATCTTTGATATCTACTTTTTTAGAGTTATTTATTAAAGTAGCTGTTATTTATATAATTATCTTCATCATCAATGAATTAACTTCAGCTGGAGGTGGATTCTTTGATAATGCTGGTTTAGATGCTGGTGAACAGATGTATGCAACAGTATTTATCATTATTGGTATGCTATTATTTGCAATGCAAGCCTCCGCGTTTATTAAAAATATTTTTGGTATCAAAGACCAAGGCTTGGGAACTGGACTTGGAATGTTAATGGGAGGTGCAGGTGCATTACTTGCCGGTGGCGGTATAGCTGGAATGGCTAAAGGTATGATGCAAGGTGCTTCTGATGGCGCTCAAGGAAAAGCTAGCTTTGGTAACTTTAACAAAGGAAAAGAATTGGCTGCTAAAACTGCCAAAGGTAAGGCCCACGCTCAAAAGAAAGAACTTGCTCGTAATAAAAAGCTAGCAGAGAAATTTGGATTGGACGAACGTTATGAAAAGGCGGAAGAAGCTGCATCTGCTTTGGAAAGTCAAGCAGCAATGGCAGAAGCAAAAGCGTCAGTTGATGGTGCTAGTGAGCAGGACAAAATTAATGCAGCAATCTTACGTCAACAAGCAACCCAAGCACGTGTTGCTGCTGATAAAGCTAAGAAAGATAAAGATGATCCATGGGGAGCTTGGGCAAAAGGAAATACTCCAGAGGGCAAAGCTAAATATCATGCAACACAGTTTGCTCAAAGTGTAGGAAATGCAGTGCGGCATCCAGTACAAACCGCAAAAAAAGCTGGCGGAACTTTTAAAGCAGATTATGATTTATATCGAAACACTGGAAGCGGTAGAGGAGATGCATTTAATAATGCAGTAGATGATGCTATTACTAGAAGGGCACAGGCATACCAAAGTAGCGAGTTAAATCGCCAAAATGCTAAATCTCAAAATATTAATACAGCTGCTGCTCAAGCTGAATTTAATAAAAATAACGGCTTTGGGGGATTGCCTGACAACCTTGGTGGCCCTAGTGGCTCTGGCTCTGGTGGTCCTGGTGGCCCTGGCACTGGCGGAACTCCATAATTGTGAAAGTGAGTTGAATAGAAATGGGAAATTACTTAATACCAGCAAATACCAAAAAAGGTACTTTAATATTTGGTCTATTTCGTGAAGGCGACTTAATTATATTTGGTATTGGAATCGGAATAACGTTTATAATGCTATTGGCATTTCAACAGCAACTAGCAGATACCATGACAGCAGTCATGTGTATCTGTCCTGCTATGATTGCAACTTTGTTAGTTGCTCCTGTTCCTTATTATCACAATGTAATAACGGTTATTCAGGAAGCATACGAATTTATTTCTACAAACCAACGATTAATTTGGAAAGGATGGTGTTTTAAAGATGGCACAGATGCGAAAAAGTAATTATACAGAAGACTGGTTGCCAATTCAGGGGATTAACAATGGTATGATTTTGTTACCTGGTCAAATGCGTGTCACAGGTGTAAAAATCACTCCAAGAAATATCTTTATCTTAGATGAAGATTCACAAACAAATATATTGATAGCGTTAAAAAACTTCTACAATACGTTAGAGTTTGAGTTCTGGTTGGTGGTAGCAGATAGACCGGTTGATATTTCTGTTTACTTATCGCAACTGCAACTTCTTTATAACAACACGGCAGATCCTGCTAGAAGAAAATTGATTAATGAAGATATTCAAAAAGGAAATAGCTTTATGAATAACAACGTTGTAGATACAGAATATTTTATTCTTTTCAAAGAAAAAAATATGGAGATTCTACAAAAGAAAGTTCGTTTACTAATCAACGGCCTTTCAAGTTGTGGCTTGGTTGCTGCACAAATTAGTAATGAAGATGCTAGAATTATTTTAGATAACTTCCTAAATGGTGGAAGAACGACTGAGTTTGGAACGGTGATGCCAATATGATAGATATCAAATCGCAAATTGCTCCGAAAGGATTACATTTTAATCCTAGCGACTTTTTTATTAGCGATAAGTATGCGACAATTTTAACAATTGTTTCTTATCCAAAATACATCTCACCTGGTTACTTATCACAATTAACTAGTATGTCTGGAATTAAGATTGTCATTAAACACATTCCGGTTCCTTTTTCATCTATGTCTAAAATGTTAAATAAACAAATTGCAGACTTGAAAGTACGTTATCAAGATGAAAAAGATAATACGACAAAGGAACGAATTCGTCAAGACTATGAATCTTTGGAATCTTTCGTATCCATGTTAGCTGGAAGTCAATCAAAAATTTTCGACTTCCAAATGCACATCATGATTACAGCAGATACAAGAGAAGAGTTAGAGTTAAAGAAAGTTAACGTTAAGAACTACCTTGATGCGATGGAATTACGTGGAATCCCGTTACGATTTGAACAAGAAAAAGTACTAAAATCAATTCTTCCAATATTCCCAAAACAGGATATTGAAGACCGTATCGGTACTCCAATTCCATCTGTGACGATAGCAGCAATGTATCCATTTATCTTTGATACAATCAAAGATCCAGGATTATCTACCTTACTTGGTGTCGATTTTTCTGGTGGTGTTATTCTATTTAACCAGTTCTTATATCAAATTAAGAAAGAACCAAATAGAAATAATGCAAATTTAATTATTTTAGGTACATCTGGTTCTGGTAAATCAACTGCTGCAAAACTAATTTTACGTGGACATATTAGAAATGGTTGTCAGATTGTTGCAATCGACCCTGAAAACGAAATTGCTGATATGGCAAATGCTTTTGGCGGAGATGTTATCGATATCGGTAAGGGTGGAGATTTCGGAATGATTAACCCTTTGCAAATCGTATTAGATGCCGATGAAGAAGAAGTATCACAAGGTATGGGATATACAATTCTTACTCGTACACTACAATTTTTAAAAGCATTCTTAAAGTATTATGATCCAACAGTAGAGGAAGATGTATTGACACTATTTAGTGAAATTGTACAAGATACTTATGCCAGATTTGGAATTAACTTTACAAGTGACTTTTCAAATTATAGACCACAGGATTATCCGACGTTCTCGGATGTTTATGCAACAATCAAAGGTAAGTTATTATCGATGACGGATAAGACACACGAACGTGATATCATGGAACGTTTGGAACTTAAGATTCGTCCATTAACAAAAGAATTGAAGTATTACTTTGATGGACATACAACTGTTGCTACCGATAGTGACTTTATGGTATTCAACATCCGTGAATTGATGAATGCCGATGAAAATATCAGAAATGCATTATTCTTCAATGTATTGAAGTTTGCATGGGGATTATGTCTAGATAGAAGTAAAAATACAATTTTAATGGTTGATGAAGCCCACGTATTGCTATCTGGAAATAACGTTCTTGGTGCGGATTTCTTAGCACAAGTTCAACGTCGTGCCAGAAAATACAATACAGGTTCTATTATCATTACGCAACAACCAAGTGACTTTGCTAATCCAGCAGTTATTACACAAGGAAAAGCCATCTTCGATAATGCTTCTTATTACCTAATCATGGGATTAAAGAAACAAGCTACAGAAGATTTAGGTCAATTGATTGACTTAAATGATAATGAAAAAGAAAGTATTAAACGTTATTCACAAGGAGAAGCATTATTTGCTTGTGGAAATAGGCGTATGAGAATAAATGTTATTGTAACTAAAGAAGAATTAGATTCTTTTGGCTCAGGTGGAGGATTATAGTTTTTCTATAATCCTTTCTTTGTAAGAGAGGAGGTAAACAGTGAATAATAAAAATGAGGGCAATTCCTTAAAAATGATATTAGATTATATAAAGAAGATACCTAGTTTTGTAAAATTAGGATGTACAACTAGTTGTTTACCTTTTCTTGGTTGTTTTGCGATTGTTCTTGCTATCTTATTTGTTATTATTTCAATTACCGGAATGGTATTCGAATGGACTGTAAGTATTTCTGATGGCAGTGGTACATTGAGTGAGACACTTGGCAATTTCTTTGATGGAAATGGCTGGTTGACAGATGAGGAATACCGCGACGAACAAGAACGAAAATATTATCAAAAATTAGCAGATGTATATGAAAAGTATAACTCAGAAGCATTCGATAATATTAAGATTAACACCTCTTTAATCACAGCAACGTTATTTTATAATAAAGCTGGTGGAGATCTTCAAGATGATTATATCAGTCCTTCTTGTGATCCATCTAGTGACACTGATGATTGTGCCGTTAATTCCGACGAAGAAATGGGCGATTTTTACAGAAATGCACGTGGCTATGTATATACGCTTGCTAAATACATGGTTGTGTACAACAGGCCTGAAACACATTGTAATAATTATTGTGATCCAAATAGTCCTTATTATCCAGGAGGACCACTTCCAACCGAATGTACAGAAGGTTTAATCACAACAACACCGGGTACAATTCGATATGACCCAGATGGTAGTGGTATTTTACCGGAGTGTGCCAATGAAAATCAAGCGAATAATGGAATTTTATCAGAAGAATGTCAATCTGCAGCAGCTAGGGAATTAGCAGAAAAGCCTTGGGAATGGGGAGATAATACACAAGGTTTATTTGAAGGATATACCACGAGAGATATTTACACGACATATCAAGCCAATGTAGATGCGAATGGAAATGCTTTGTCATATCCAGTATGTATGTATGATAATATGTCTCAAAAAGAAAGAGATGAAATTGAGAATTTATGCGTAAACAATAGTTTATACAGAAGTATTAGCAGTTTGTATGGTCGTTTTGTAAATATTGGTTGTGAATCAGCAGATGAAGATGAAAGGCCTTCTAGTTGTAATAGTTTACAATCTCAAATTAGTCAGAAAGAAAGTTCTTTACAAAGTGGAACTAAGTTTGGTGAATTTATCAGCATTGGTCATAATGGTAGCTCTGGAACTTCTTGTGATTTTACTTGTCCATCTTCTTTCGATGTTTCGAATGGCTCAGAATGTCAACAAGAAGAAGTAGAAGGATATTATTCAGTTGAATGGAAAAAATATCAAGTTTATTATTATAAATTGATGACGCGACCAAAGAGTTTTTTGAATATTGGAAAAGAAGAATCATTTATTGAAGATTATTACCACGATTATATTGAAACCTCTGAAAATGCAACAGAAGAAGAAAAAGAAGAAACCATTGTAGAAATTGCCGATGGTATTTACGATTTACTTTATTCCATTATTGGTTCTGAAGAAGAATACGAAATGTACGTGGCAGGTTCAGGACCTGGTGGATATATTACATCGTATATTCCAGGTGATTCTGGTCCATGGCAAACATGGACACAATTTGGACAACCTTGGTCGGCTTTAAGTCTAGGAGGAAGTTCTTTAACCGTTAGTAACGCAGGATGCCTAGTAACGTCAATTGCCATCCAGATTGCTCGGTCTGGTTTATGGCCAGGAGAATTTGATCCAGGTGTACTAGTAACACAATTAAATGCCACCGGTGGATTCTCATCCGGCGGAGCATTACAATGGGGACCGTTGCGTGCTGCTTTACCAGCCGGAATGACAATGGAATGTGATACCCGAGATGGCACTTGTCCAGCTACTATCGAGTATATTAGTCAATCCGTAAGTGCTGGTAAATATGTTGTATTGCGAGCAAAAGTAAATCAACACTGGGTAGCAGTTGATTATGTTTCTGGAAATGATATTTATGTATACGATCCAGGAGTTACTCATACGACATCTCTTCCATTATCACAAATCAGTAGCAGTTATGATGGGTTGAGTAACTTGCGATTCTTAGTATTCTCTGTATCAGGATAAAAGGAGGACTTATTATGAAATTCAATAAGAACTTTATTATACTTGTCATTGCCGCAATTGTTTTATATTTAATTATTATGGCATTACTGTTTTTCCGCAACAATAGCGACAACTGGAACGAAGCACGTACAGATTATTTAATGGTAGGTTATAATGAATTGTGGCGAATTCGTGGCGAAGAGGTCACAACAGTAGATCAAAAAGATCGTGCCGAAGTTTTCGGTAAAAGAGTTTTTGATATTTACCAAAACACCAACTACATTGGACATTATTCATTGATTCCTTTAGATAATGGTATGTTTCAATATCGGAATGATGGAAGAGTATTAGTAGATATCTATCCAACTTTGATTGCATATTCTTCTATCAATAATACAGAATTTAAAGTGGTTGAAAATGTGGATTCGAGACCTGTTACAAGTGATGAGTTTACAAGACTAGAACAATATATTCCAGAAGAGGCAAAAACTCCTTATATCTTTAACGAGCTAATGACAAATTATAAATTAACTTACGATTTTGATAAAGATGGAATGAATGAAATAGTCTATAGTATTGGTTCGCTATTTAATGACGAGTATTCAGATAGCGAATATGTATTCCAACTTGTTCTTTTTGAAGATGATAATGGTACCATTCAAGAAGTAGTAAAGGAATCAGTTCTTCGTTCAGAGCAATATCTAGATGCTTATCAATATGAATTTTTAGCAGTTTTACAATTCTCAAATTCTGAAAAATATAGTATAGTATTTAATGGATATCGCCCAATGGGCGGACTAAATGATTGTCCAATCTTAATGTCTTTTGATGGATTTAATTCATTAAGAACTGTGAAATCGTGTCAGGAGGTTGAAAACTCATGAAATTAAAGTTTAAAGCAGAAGCACAAGATGTTGTAATATTTATCATCTTTGCCATTTTCTTGTTGTATATTGTATGTTTGGCAGTTTTGAATTTGCCAAATCTTGCTGCCGAAGGAACGTTTTATGGCTTAAATCCAATCGATGCCTTTGATTCTGACCATGTTGCGGCCACCATCATGTTTTACTTACTGGCATTGGGTGGAATATTCGCTAGCGTCAGTTCCTATTTCTTTGAAATGGAATCCGGAATTGGTTTCGGTTTCGGTAAGAAAACAGAAGGTTACAGTAGATGGGCTAAGCAAAAGGAAATTACGAGTGATAAAGGAATCGAACGAGTAGACCCACATGCAGAACGTACGAATGCTGCTGGTGTTCCTTTGGTTTTAAAAGAAAATGAAGTTTACGTAGATAACGGTGAGTACCATACATTGGTAATCGGTGCTACTGGTTCTGGTAAAACACAGACCGTCATTTTCCCAATGGTGCAATTACTAGCCAAACATGGTGAATCTATGATTATCACAGACCCAAAAGGTGAAATTTACGAAACAGAATCCAATATGTTACGGGAAAAAGGATATCAAATTTTGATTTTGAATTTCCGTGATCCGCAACGTGGTAGTTCTTGGAACCCTTTAGCACTTCCTTATGAAATGTATAAAAACGGCAATCAAGATAAAGCCATCGAGTTGTTGGATGACCTTGCTGCCAACATCTTGTACGACGAAAAAAGTTCGAATGCCGACCCATTCTGGGAGAAAACATCTGCAGACTACTTCTCAGGTATTGCCTTAGGTATGTTTGAAGATGCCAAGCCAGATGAGATTAACATCAACTCCATCAGTTTGATGACGACCGTCGGAGAAGAAAAATTTGGTGGATCTACTTATGTTAAAGAATACTTTGGTGCCAAAGACCCTAGCAGTGCTGCTGCAATTAATGCATCCAGTACCATCATGGCACCGAATGAAACAAAAGGTTCTATTTTAGCCGTATTTAAACAGAAAATTAAACTGTTCGCATCTCGTGAAAATTTAAGTGAAATGCTATCTCACAGTGACGTCGATTTGGCAAGTATCGGAAAACAAAAAACGGCTTTGTTTATCGTTATTCAAGATGAAAAGAAGACATATCACTCTTTGGTAACGATTTTGCTAAAACAATGTTATGAAACACTAATTGCTGTTGCTCAAGAAAATGGTGGAAAACTACCTGTTAGAACCAATTTCTTACTAGATGAGTTTGCCAACATGCCACCATTAAAAGATATTACGACAATGATTACAGCCGCTCGTTCTAGATTGATTCGGTTCACGATGATTATCCAGAACTTTGCCCAGTTGGATGAAGTATATGGAAAAGAAAATGCGGAAACATTAAAAGGTAACTGTGGTAATATTATTTACCTGATTACATCAGAGTTAAAAGCATTGGAAGAAATTTCCAAAATGTGTGGTGAAAAGAAATCGAAAAAAGACGATAAAACGGCATCGACACCACTTGTTACAGTTAGTGACTTACAACGTATGAAACAGTTCGAAGTTATCATCATTCGTCTTCGTATGCAACCGTTCCGTACGAAATTTACTCCAAACTTTAAAATGAATTGGGGCAAAACGTATCCGAAAGCAGATTACCCAGAACGGGAAAAGCAACCAGTTCATACATTTGACATCCGCGAGTTTGTAAAGAAGCAAAAGAAAGAAAAAGTAATGCAGATGTTAAATGAATCATCTGGCGGCAATGCCGGAGGCTCTCTTCCAGGAGGCTTTGCGGGTGGCCTACCAGGACCATTTGGAAATATGGGATTACCAAATACGCAAGGAGCAGGCACTCCAAAACCAAATCCGTTTGCTTCTACTGTAAATCCGAATGTTCCAAATCCGATGGTATCATCTCCAAAATCACAACCGACTTCCTCAGTATCTAGTACCCAAGCTGCAAGTGCAACTGTAACTCCAAAGAAACCAGAGGCAACGAAAGTGGAAGATGAATTTAATGTCGATGAATTGGTTCGTAAAATCGATGCCAAGATTGCAGAACTAGAAAAACAGAGTAGTGAAGCAGAAAAGAAACCGCCTGTTGCTCCGCCAACACAAGTTTCAAAAGGACAACAAACACCATCTATTTTGGATTCAAAATCCGATATGGAACCGGTTTTAAATCAGAAGCCAGATTTACTAGCAAAACCGCAAACACCAATTTCTGGCACAGCAACGGTTTCTCAAGCAGAAACCTTAGCACCATTTACGCAGACATCTAAGATTGCAAATGCTGTCAATCAGAAGTTTACGGAAGGACCTACGAAGGAAGTTGCAAAACCAGACTTGATGGCTGCACCAACTACTCCAGTATCAAAGCCAACCACAGTTGTAGAGCACAAGCCATTGACGGCTGAAGACATTTTAGGAACTGCACCAATCCAAAGAAAACAGGATACAGTGATTAAACATATTAATGAAAATGAAATTGCACCTGTTGAATTAGAAGCAAGCGATGATACATTCTTCGATGATTTCTTTGATACAGATGATGAATAAGAGGGAAACCTCTTTTTTTCTTGGTTCATAAAATGTAGTAGGAGGATATTTATGAACTACGAAGTTACCATTGAACAAGTTTTACAATTATCCAATGCTATCATCATCGACATTCGTTCCAAGTACAAGTATTCATTAGGACACATTCCAGGAGCAAAACACGTATTAGTAGATGACCTTTTGGATGAACCAGCAGAGCATCTAAATTATAATGATACTTACTATCTGTATTGTGAATACGGTGCTATATCGAACCGCGTTGCAACTACTTTGTCTCGCTTGGGTTATCATACTTATAGTGTAAAGGACGGATATTATGCATATCTAGAACACGAATCTATGATATAATGAGTTAGAATGAGGTGTAGATATGGAATATGCAATACTAATATTACTAGTCATTGCAATCTGTCTGTTGATTGCAATCTTAGTTTTTTTAATGACGAGAAAACAAAATGAAACCGATATGACGGAAAGACTCGGTCGCTTTGAACTAAATATCAATCAAGAAATTCAAAAGTTCAAAGATGATTTGGGTCGAAACTTAAATCAAAATTTTAGTACCATCAATGATAGACTAGAAGAGCGACTAAACATGATGAATGACAAAGTCAATATGCGTTTAGATGCCAATTTTGAGAAAACGAATAAAACGTTTACTTCTGTCTTAGAACGATTGAGTAAAATCGACGAAGCCCAGAAAAAAATCGACAGTTTAAGTGGCGACATCGTTTCTCTACAGAGCATTTTAACGGATAAAAAGAGCCGTGGTATTTTTGGCGAAGTTAATTTAAATCATATCTTGACGAACGTCTTTGGAGAACATAACGATAAGATTTTTGCCTTGCAGTATACGTTGCCAAATGGAACGATTGCGGATTCTGTCTTATTTGCACCGGAACCACTAGGTACGATTGTCATCGATTCTAAGTTTCCATTGGAGAACTACCGTCATATGGTCGACAAAAAAATTCAACTGATTGAACGTGAGATGTACGAAAAACAATTTAAAGTTGATGTCAAGAAACACATCGATGCCATCGCAAACAAATACATAATTCCAGGCGTTACATCAGATCAAGCAATCATGTTTTTGCCAGCTGAGGCAATTTTTGCCGAGTTAAATGCATACCATGCCGATATCATCGACTACGCATATAAAAAACGTGTCTGGATTGCAAGTCCGACCACATTAATTTCTACTTTGACGGTCATTCAGATGATTTTAAAGAATATGGAACGAGATCGTTACACATCGATTATTCATCAAGAATTAAACAAACTTGGTCTAGAATTTGCTCGTTACAAAGCGAGATGGGATCATTTATCGAAAAGTATTCAAGCAGTCAACAAAGATATCGAAAGTGTCAACATTACCACCGATAAAATCACGAAAAAATTCGATGCTATCAACAGTGTAAAAGTAGAAGAATTCGAAACGGATAATATGGAAAACGAAAAAAAATTAGAAGAGTAGAAAATCTTCTAATTTTTTTCATATACTGTAATAAACAAAATGTGTATAAAAAGATATGGTGGTGCCAAAATATAAATGACACTTATAAGCGTTTTATTATATATTTTAGGCGTATGTCTATGTGTATATGGACTTTCCTATTTTATCATCTATTTGAATCTCTTGACAGTAGGATTTTCATTGCTGGACTACCTGTGCTACATGATAAAATCCGTACCATTTTATCTGTTGCTAATTGGACTCGGCATGATTTCATGGATAATATGGAGAAAGAGGGGATAACTATGTTGTATGTATACGATATATTACTGAATTTTACGGATGTGCATACGTATTTAAACTTTTTTGAATGGGAAAATAAAAAAGAATTAACACACGTCAAAAAAATACCCTTACTGAAAATACCAAATTACCAGTTGAAAGAAATTTATGAAAATAGAATCCAGTTACAGGATGCTATCTGGGCCAAATTACAAGGCAAAGCAAAAGCATCCGGCAAGAAAAATTTAACGACCTTCTTGCTGACTGATGGAATGAAAGTTTTTGCCGTTGCCTTTAACAGTAAATCCGTATTAGAAATGAGAAGTGAACTTTTAGCAGACGATGAAGATGACATCGTCCAACTAGGAGACGATTTACCTTTTACCAAGTTAGAATATCGAATATTAAATAAAACTTATCAAAAACGATTTTGTACAAGAAAAGAAATGACGATCAAAGCCTATTTAAAATCCGAATTTTTAAAAGCCTATCAAAAAGAAGACAAAAATAAACTTATGTATTTATACAAAGATTACTTTAACCAAAATGAAACCGATATCAAAACGATGTACGAATCATTGACTTCTTCCTTAGAACAAATTGATTCCAAACATAAAAAGTTATATGACCTATTGCAATTAGTAAAAAAATAAAGACTGCCAAAGGCGGTCTTTATTCATCTCCATAATCGATTTGCATTGCTTTCTTAACTTGCTTCATCGTCTGTTTTGCTTTTTCTCTTGCGCGTTTCGTGCCTTCCTCTAAAATCTTATCCACTTCTTCTGGATGAGATTCATAATAAGAACGCTTTTCCCGGAACGGTTGTAAGTATTGATTGATGGCCGCAGCAAGTTCTCGTTTACATGCGACGCATCCTCGTTTACCTTGTTTACATTCTTTACAAACGGTAGATAAATGTTCTTCATTAAACAGTTTATGATAATAGTAAACCATACAGACATCTGGATTGGCAGGATCATCTTTGCGAATCTTGTTCGGATCTGTAATCGCACTCATCACTTTTCGATTTACTTCCTCAGGAGTATCTGCAAAGTAGATGGCATTACCCAAACTTTTTCCCATTTTTTCGTTTCCATCGAGTCCCTTAATTCTCTTATTTTCACTTAAATATGCTTCTGGCTCTTTTAATGTATCTCCATAGATAGAATTAAATTTCCGAACAATCTCACGACATTGTTCCAAAAGGGGAAGTTGATCTTCTCCAACAGGAACGAGTTCTCCCATGAATGCCGTAATATCTGCTGCTTGACTAACTGGGTATCCCAAAAAGCCATAAGTAACAGACTCACCACTTTCCCCAAAAAGTGCCTTTTTTTGCGCAACTTCCGTCTTTACGGTCGGATTGCGGAATAATCTAGAAACGGTAACTAAATTAGAATAAAAAACAGTTAACTCCGCAATTTCAGGAATTCTAGATTGTACAAAGATTGTCGCTTTCTTTGGATCAATTCCCATCGAAAGCAAATCCATCGTAACTTCTCTTGTATTGATACGAACTTTTTCCGGATCATGAAAATTATCGGTTAAAGCTTGCACATCTGCAATTTCAAAGTAAGATTCATAATCATTTTGTAACAGTGCCCAATTTCTAGTTGCCCCAAAATAATGTCCGATGTGTAACTTTCCAGTCGGTCTAATTCCTGTCAAAATGATTTTTTTCATGTTTCCTTCACCTCGTAATTAATTTTACACGCATTATTGACAAAGCGCAAGTAAATCGTTATAATTAAACCTAATAAAAACGTTGAAAAAGACGATGATTTCATAGAATGGATAGAGAGTTCGTGGCTGGTGGAAACGGATCATTCAGAAATCGGAGAACACTTTGGAGTTGCTTGAAGAAATCAGTAGACCAAGCCGGGAAATACCGTTATACAAAAATAAGAGGTTGCAAAAGAGTATCGTTTGCAACAATCAGGGTGGTACCGCGGATTAAACAGAAATTCGTCCCTAGTGGATAGAGTTTCTGTTTTTTTGTTTCCAAAAAAGATGATTAGGAGGAATGTTTATGCAATTAGATGTAAAAGAAATTTATCAAGATACAGACAAATATATGGATCAAGAAGTAACTGTCTCTGGATGGATTCGAAATCATAGAAAACAAAAAGAGTTCGGGTTTATCGATTTCTCAGATGGTACTTGTTTTGAACATTTACAATTGGTGTACGACCACGAATTAAAAGATTTTGAAGAAATTCAAAAATATCGTAACGGCAGTGCCATCACAGTAACAGGAACGTTGATTGCTTCTCAAGGTGCCGGTCAAAAATTTGAAGTTAAGGTCCGTCAAATCCAATTAGAAGGAGATTGTCCAGAAGATTACCCAATGCAGCCGAAAAGACACTCATCTGAATTTTTAAGAGAGCAAGCCTACTTACGTCCCAGAACGAATTTATTCCAAGCAATTTTTAGAGTGCGTAGTGTAACAGCTATGGCCATCCATACTTATTTCCAAGATCATGGTTACGTGTATTTTCACGCCCCATTATTTACAGCATCTGATTGTGAAGGTGCCGGTGAAATGTTCCATGTTACAACGCAAAATTTGGATACGATTGCAAAAAACAAAAAGAACGATCCAGAAAAAGAATTATTCGGTCGCAGTGTAGGTCTTACTGTTTCTGGACAATTAGAAGCCGAAACGTTTGCTACAGCATTTAAAAAGACATACACATTTGGGCCTACGTTCCGGGCCGAAAACTCCAATACTAAATTTCATGCCAACGAATTTTGGATGATTGAACCAGAAGTCGCATTTTGTGATTTGAAAGGCATCATGGACATCGAAGAAGACTGTTTAAAATACATCATCTCTTACGTCCTAGAACACGCCAAATCAGAGATGGAATTTTTAGATAAATTTGTAGAAAAAGGTCTAATCGATAAATTAACGAAATTGGTAAACAGTAAATTTACAAGAATTACCCATGAAGATGTAATCACACTGTTAAAAGAGGCTGAGAAGAATGGCACCCAATGGGAATTTAAACCAGAATATGGCGAAGATATTGCCAAGGAGCATGAGAAGTATATTACAGAATATTTTAATGGTCCAGTATTCATTACAGATTGGCCAAAAGACATCAAGTCATTTTATATGAAACAAAATGCTGATGGCAAAACCGTTGCCGCAGTCGATCTAGAAGTACCGGGGGTAGGAGAATTGATGGGTGGATCTCAAAGAGAAGAAAACTACGACAAACTATGCACCCGTATGAAAGAATTGAAAATGGAACCAAAAGATTACGAATGGTACTTGAATCTAAGAAAGTACGGAACATGCGTCCACAGTGGATTTGGAATCGGTTTTGAAAGATTATTAATGTACTTAACAGGAGTCGATAACATCCGCGATGTCATTCCGTATCCAAGAACTCCAGGAAACTGTGAATACTAGAAGAAAACTGGCAGAAGCCGGTTTTTTATGATTTTCCATAATTTGGTATATTTTAAGTGCTGAATTCCCATACTATAAACGGAGGATATTATGAAAAAGATAATTATTATAGTATTGGGAATTTTATTATTTACTGGTTGCGATGACGTAATGAACACACCAACCAAACGAGTAGAAGAATTTTTAGGAAAATATCAAACAATGGATAGTGAAGTCATCAATGATTTGGAATCGGTTTTAGATGATAATCCATATTTAAATGACGAATCTAAAAAAGAATATGAGAAAGCTCTAAAGAGACAGTATCAGAACTTAAGTTATAAGGTGAAAGATGAAATATTCAACGGCAGCAATGCAACCGTCGAAGTCGAAATCGAAGTTTACAACTATAAAAAGGTAAATGACGATGGCGATAGTTATGTACTAGAACATCAAGATGAATTTCTAAACGAAGATGGTACTCTGAATGAAGAAAAAGCAACTGCTTACAAAATCGACCAGATGAATAAAACAAGTGAAAAAGTAAAATACACGATTACATTTTCTTGTACAAAAGAAGGAAATACTTGGAAATTAGACCCGATTACGGAAACAACTCGACAAAAAATACACGGATTGTATTAAAAAACGCAAAAAACAAGCATATACTTTGTTAGGTGATTGAATGAAAAAGTATATCCTTGTTTTTTTTATGGTTCTGATTTTAGGTTTGATATCATCGATACATCCAGTTTACGCTTTAAACGATACAGCATCTTCCAGCATTGTCATGGACATCTCATCCGGTCGCATCCTGTATGAAAAAAATAGCCATTCACAACGTCTAATCGCATCGACCACAAAGATTATGACCTGTATCTTAGCAATTGAAAATGGTAATTTAGACGATACGGTTCAAGTTGGCGAAGAGGTTCTAAAAATGTACGGCTCCAACATTTACTTGGAGTTAGGTGAAAAGATGACACTAAAAGATCTCTTATATGGAATGATGTTACGAAGTGGAAACGACGCTGCTACAGTAATTGCTACTTATATTGGCAAAGATCAAGAGACATTTGTTGAAATGATGAATCAAAAAGCAAAAGAAATTGGAATGCAGGACACCATTTTTAGAAATCCAACTGGATTAGATGATTATGAGGAAAACTACTCGACCGCGTATGACATGGCTCTGCTTTCAAAATATGCCTACCAAAACGAAACATATCGCGAAATTGTAGGTACGGAAAAGTATCGTGTCGAAGGTGAAAAACTATACATTTGGAACAATCGTAACGAATTACTAAAAACGTATGATTATGCCACAGGCGGAAAGACCGGTTATACACCACGAGCAGGCCATACACTAGTAACTACTGCATCTTACAACGGATTAGATCTTACAGCAGTAACATTAAATGATGGCAATATGTACTTGAATCAAGAAGAACTGTACGATTATGCGTTTTCTAATTATGAACGAATCACAATTTTAGATAAAGACCACTTCGAAGTATCCGATAATTATTATCAAGATAAAATTTATATCAAAAACTCATTTCAATATCCTCTAACGAAAGAAGAACAAGAAGAGGTAACTACCTTGTTAAGTTTAACGAAAAAGACAAAATTAAAAGATGGTGACGAAGTAGGCAAGGTCGAAGTCTATTTAAAGGGCGAAAAAATTCACGAAGAACCGGTATTTGTAGAAATCAAAAAGAAAAGAACATTTTTGGATTTTTTAAAAGATTTATTTTAATTGCTAAATTACTAAAATCCGAGTATAATATCGCTAGGTGATACAAATGGAACGGTTACAAAAAGTAATAGCAGAGGCAGGAGTTGCTTCTAGACGAAAAGCAGAAGAACTGATACGGGCAGGAAAAGTAAAAGTAAACGGTGTCATAGTAACGCAATTAGGAACTAAGGTAACGGGAAAAGAAACCATTATGGTCGATGGAAAAGTTTTAAATAAAGAAGAAAAGGTGTACTTTTTATTGAATAAGCCACGTTCTGTTGTGACGACGACAAGCGATGATAAACATCGTAAGACGGTAGTCGACTTAATTGATACGGATGCTAGAATTTACCCAGTTGGCAGACTAGATTATGATACAACAGGAGCCTTACTTTTAACGAATGATGGCGAATTTGCCAACTTGATGATGCATCCCAAAAATCAAATTGAAAAGGTTTATGTTGCCAAGGTAAAAGGAATTGCTAAGGCAGAACACATCATCCCACTATCAGAAGGAGTTGTGATCGATGGCAAAAAGACTGCCCCTGCAAAAGTAAAATTGCGTAAAGTAAATCGTGATAGCAACACATCGATGGTAGAAATTACCATTCACGAAGGTAGAAACCATGAAGTAAAAAAAATGTTCGCAAAGGTTGGCTTAGAAGTAATTAAACTAAAAAGAGAGCGAATTGCATTTTTAAACTTGAAAGGATTAGAGTCAGGAGAGTATCGTAGATTGACACCGAAAGAGTTAAAAGAACTATACTTCTTGACACACCCCGAAAAATATCAAAAAGAAAAACACTAGTTTCGACTAGTGTTTTATTCTTCTGTAATGGCACCTACAGGGCAACTTTCTTTTGCATCCTGTGCATTGGCAACATCACTTTCTGGAACTGTATCTACTTTTGCAACCGCATGTCCATCGTCGCCAATTTCAAAAACATTTGGGCAAATTGCTTGGCATGCACCACAACCGATACAAGTATCTTGATTTACTTTTACTTTCATAATTTCCCTCCATAAATATTATAAATCAAAATGTACAAAATACCAATAAATAAATGAAACTCTATTTTTTTTTGTGTCAAGTTATGGTATGATAATAACAGAAAGTAAGGATGTGAGACCATGGCAAGTAGAATGGATCGCTATAACAAACCACAAGAACCAGAATCAAAGTCTCGTATCGCTAGACATCATTCTTTATATGATGACTTTAGTCAAAATGCACGGTATACAGAATATACAAACGTCGACAATGGTATTCCAATTGATTTGAGTGGAATCAAAAAGGAACCGAAAAATAGAGAGGATTATCAACGCAACAAAGATGTAGAAATGCTCTTGGATCATGTTACAGATAATGCTGATTCCCTGTCATCTATCCTAAACCAAGAACCAAATAAGGTTTATGATATCAATAGTGTTTTGGCAGAAGCAAAGAAAAATCGTGGTCAAACAGATGACTTAGAGCAAAAACGAAAACTACGAAATGAAAGTCTAAATATTTTGACGAGCATTGACAAAAGAGAAGAGGAGGAACGGAAGAAACCTCCAAAACGGAAAGAAGATTCTGGACTAGATGAAGAAGAGAGCAAGAATTTAGAAGAGTTAATTCATACAATTTACGATGCCGCTATGACGCAAAAAATTAAGATGGAAGAAGAAAAAGAAAGCGAACCAGATCAAGAGACAGAAGATTCTCAACAAGAAAAAGCATCTGCTAATAAAGAAGAACATACCCCAGTAATCGGAGATAAACAGGATGCCTCTTTATTAAGCGATTTAATGCCTAGTAGCAATACGGAAACAGTGTTAACAGGGGAAATCAGTAAAGAAGTAATCGAGGAAATGTCGAAAACCGAATCGACGGAAGAGAAGACTGAACAAACGACGGATACGAGATTCAAAGATAAAAATGTCGACCAGTCCTTTTATACACGTTCGATGGATTTAAGTGATGCCGATTTTACCGAAGAAGACGATTCTTTTGTGGAGAAAAAAAGTTCTGTATGGCTATTTATAAAAATACTTCTTGTCATTATATTAGTAGTAGGCATTGGTATTTTAATCTTTATTTTAATTAATCAATTGTAATTGGAAATCAAACAAAAAATAAGATAAACAAACATATAATAAAGTGGTGATGATATGTGAAACGCTCCACTTTTTTTGTTGTTACGATGGTAATGATTATTGCAATGACCGTGGGTTACCTGTATTGGATTAGCACAAGAGTTTGGCCCGGCGTTGAAAGAAGGGCAGTTCAAGAAGTGGAGAATATCATTTCAAAAATGGTAAATGCATTGGCAACCGAAGAAGATTATGATGTTGAAAAATTATATATTGTAGAAAAAAATGCCAACGATGAAATTATTATGATTGACTTTGATCAAAGTGAAGTAAATAGGGTATTGGAAAGAATTACTGCGAATTTAGGAACTTATTTAGTGGCACTCGAAAAAGGAAACATGGAGGAACTTGAGAAACATAACATCTATTTTACGAGTATTATTAAAAATCAAGATGATGACATCTATCAATACTACTTACGAATGGGTAACGTAACCGGAAATTTATTTTTAGAAAATCTCGGTGCCAAAGTTCCATTGCGGATTAATTTTATTGGAAATATTAACAGTAGCATCGATTTTGAAACAGAGGAATACGGAATTAACAATATTATAACTAAACTGTTCTTAAAGTTGGAATTAAATGTCTCCGTTATTTTACCAATGTCAGTAAAACAAAGCACAGTATCGACAGAAATTCCAATCGCGATAAAAATGGTACAGGGTTTAATTCCGGATTACTACCAAAATTTACCAAATAGTGTTACTGCATCAAAAGAATTGAACATTGATGAGTATCGTGATAAAATAAATATAGAGTAGAAGAGAGTAAAGGACATGATAAGATGAAAAAAGTAACATTAAATGGTAAAATTTACCAATTAATCGAAAACAAAAGTAACTGCTTTAATGAGGAAGATGTAATTCCTAAGTTTACAGAATATTTTGATACATTCGACTACGTACTAGGAGATTACTCATATGGTAAATTGAGATTAAAAGGTTTCTATGATTCTACGAGTAACAAAAAAACCAAAATCAATGACGTATCTCGTTGGAAAGAATACGTAAAGAGTTATTGTGCTTACGACTGCAACTATTTTTTACTAAAAAAAGAAAAATAAGTGGTTGAAATCTGATAATTATATGGTACAATTATATATAAGAAGAATAGAAGAGGAGGATCTTTTTTATGAATGATAAAAAAATGATGTCTATTGTTTTACAAGATGGAACCATCGATGAAGTGGAAGTATTATTGACGTTCGAGTTGGTTGATTTAAAAAAACAATATATTGTATATACAAAAAATGAAGTAGATGAAAATGGTAATGTTACGATTTATATTTCAACAGTAACTGGTAGCGATGATAATGTTCATTTAACGAATATTGAAACAGAAGAAGAATGGACTAGAATTAAAGAAGTATTAAGAGAATTATCAAAAGCATAAAGATATGATAGAAAGTGAGGCCGTTTGATATGAGTAATGTAGCAGAAAGATTGAGTACAAATGGAACTGTTGTAGATTTTAGACATGCTGACAAGGTTTATGGAGATGGGACTCGATTAATTAAATTGTCCCCAACATCTATGAGTGGAGTAAAAGCAAATATAATAGATTTAAGAAATGCATTTCAAGCTATGCAACAAAATGCACCCGCTCCAGCTCAATCAAATGTACAACCAGAAACCACATCAACACCAGTTGAACAAGCTACGGTCGCTGAAAATACGCAAAGTGCTAGTCAAAAATTATCTAAAATCGTTCCGCTAAATTTTTCGAGAGCAACTGCCGATGAAGATTATCATCGTGGGGTAAGACTTGGAAGTGCCGGTAAACAAAATATTAAGAGCCATTTAGTTGTTTCTGATACTGCAATGATGCAAACACCAGTAGAAACTGCTGTTACTACAACGCCAGAAGAAGCTAACTTGCGTCACGAAGAAACAGCAGCCGACAATGCTAATATACCACCAGAGGAAAAACCGGTAGAAGCAACTGATGAAAGTAAAGAAATGTTAAATAAATTACATACTAGTACAGAAAATTTAATATCAGTCAATAATCAAAAACAAGCTAATCAAGCTATTCGTGATCAAGCCAAAGCAACAAATGATGAAGCAATTAGAACTGCTGAGATGGCTGCCGCAGATTTAGAAGAAGCAAGAAAGAAAGAAGAACTTGCTAAACAGGCAGAGGAAGTTGCAAAACAAGAAAATAAAAATTTAACAGTTCAAGTTGGAGTGATGATTTCAACGATTTCTAATGCAACGAGAGCAACTGAAGTGAAAGCAGCTGAGTTACAACAGGAAGCTCGTGACTTAGATGATGATACAAAACAACAAAATGCTAAAGCCGCAGCAGATAAAGATGCCACAGCAGTGGCTTTACAGAGTGCTGAAGCACACAATAAAGTAGCAGATGAATATAGTACAAAAAATATGGAGATTAGAAAACAATTAGATGAAGCAAAAGCACGTATCCAGGCTGGAAACATTCAATTACAACCTGTTGATATGGATAAAATAGAAGCAGAGCAAGGTAATTTATTTGCTATGAATGATAATAATTACGATAATGATTATTCTAATGAAGATAATTATTCGTTTATTAGAAGAGCAGCCTAATGGTTGCTTTTTTTTTTGCATTTTTTTTATCTATGGAATATATATTAAAATATAATTAGGTGATCTTCATGAAAGAAAAAATCCAATATTATTATAATATGATGCCAATAAACTTAATTTATAGAGCAGAATATATAGAATTTACTAGTAATAATGACCATTATTATTTAATGTTAGAAAATGGAAAATTTCAACAAGTAATGTTAATAGACAAAATCATGAAGTTAAATAAAATAGATATATATGATTTTATTGTAAATAAAAATTTTCAGTATATAACATTAATAAATAATAAAGGTTATGTTTTATTAAAACTCTTAGTAGAAAAGACAGAAAAAGAAATTGATTTAAATGACCTATTATTATTTGCAAATTTAACTTTAAACTTTACATCAGAACTAAGATGGATTGACAAATGGATTCAAAAGACAGATGCTTTAGAATCTAATCGAAGTGAATTACTATCAAAAAATGAGACGTTGGAAAAAACATTAGATTATTACTTAGGCATAAGTGAAAATGCTATTATGTATGTAAAATATCATTCTACAAATATTGGTAAAATTTACCAATTACATTTACAACATGAACGATTAAATACCAAAACTCGAAAATATATTATGTTTTACAATCCATTTTATATAATATTTGACATTCGCGTAAGAGATATTAGCGAGTTAATAAAGCAATATATTTTGGAAGGCAAAAATTATAAGAAATTACTGAAGGAGATAATAGAAATTATGAAAATAAACTCTAATGAAATAGGATTGATCGTATCACGCATTATGTTTCCAACGTATTATTTTGATTTTATAGAAGATGAAAATAGTTTTGCCAATAAAAAAATAATAACTTTTTCAAGTTATTATTTAGATACCATGAATGAAATTATAAAATTAGCTAGTAGCTATTATGAAATACCTATGCCAGACTATCTTCATCAGTAACGTTGCGCACTTCAATAACTTCTGGAATTTCGCTTGTAATAGCTAATTCAATACCATCTTTTAAGGTATAATTAATTAAGCTACAACCAGCACATGCACCGCTTAATTTGACATAGCAAATCCCATCTTCAAATTTAATGAAGTCGATCATTCCACCATCGCTTACTAAAAAAGGACGTAATTTATCAATGATAGAAATAATTTTTTCTTCAATCTCATTATTTATTTTCATAAAATCACCTAAAGAAAATTATACTCAAAATATGAAAGAACTGCAATATTATTGATGGATTAAAAAAACTTTGATATAATGAAAAAGAAAAAAAGAGATGATTTTATGACGAAATATAGTGAAAATGAAATAGTAACAGGATGCGTAACTGGTATAGAAAAATATGGCATTTTTGTTGGTTTAGATGAATATTATAGTGGCTTAATCCATATTTCAGAAATTTCTGATGATTTTGTAAAAAACATAAATAGTTATGTCCGAGTAGGTGAGACAATTAAAGCGAAAGTATTAAGCATCGATGAGGAATCTTATCATCTTAAACTGAGCATAAAAAATATTAATTATAAAGTAGTAAAAAAGAAAAGACTAAAAATCATTGAGACACCATCTGGATTTAAACCTTTAAAGAACAGATTAAATGGCTGGATTAATGATAAATATAAAGAAATAATGGAAAAAAATGAAAAAAAAGATTAAATTTTATTGACAAAGCTGGGACTAGATGATATATTTAATATCGTCCAATTGATTTTTCGGGCGATTAGCTCAGTTGGTTAGAGCACCTGCCTTACAAGCAGGGGGTCATAGGTTCGAGTCCTATATCGCCCACCATGAGTGCCGAAATAGCTCAATTGGTAGAGCAACTGATTTGTAATCAGTAGGTTCCGGGTTCGATTCCTGGTTTCGGCACCATTTTTTTGGAGAGGTAGCGAAGAGGCTAAACGCGACAGACTGTAAATCTGTTCCCTTTGGGTTCGATGGTTCGAAACCATCTCTCTCCACCATATTGTTGCCTCGTAGCCAAGTGGTAAGGCATAAGACTTTGACTCTTACATGCGCTAGTCCGAATCTAGCCGAGGCAGCCATTTGTTCCGTTAGCTCAGTCGGTAGAGCATTTGACTTTTAATCAAAGGGTCTGGAGTTCGAATCTCCAACGGGACACCATATTTGCCTGAGTGGCGGAATTGGTAGACGCACAGGACTTAAAATCCTGCGAACTTCAAAATTCGTGCCGGTTCAAGTCCGGCCTTAGGCACCAATCGTTATTAAGCTCGGACCAATCGTTCGAGTTTTAATATAAAATCATTATATTCAGAATAGAATTTAATGAATACCTTTCAAATAATAGTCAAAAATATATTGACTTTTTAGAAAAGGTAATGCTATAATCTAATTGTTGTCGCTTAAAGAAAAGTTGCAACTGGAGGAATACCCAAGTCTGGTTGAAGGGACCGGTCTTGAAAACCGGGAGGTCGCGCAAGCGGCGCAGGGGTTCGAATCCCTTTTCCTCCGCCAATTATATCGCGGGATGGTAGCAGCTGGTAGCTCGACGGGCTCATAACCCGTAGGTCGGGGGTTCGAATCCCTCTCCCGCAACCAATGGTTTCGTGGTGCAGTGGTTAACACGTCTGCCTGTCACGCAGAAGATCACGGGTTCGATCCCCGCCGAAACCGCCATTATGGCTTCGTAGCTCAGTCGGTAGAGCAAAGGACTGAAAATCCTTGTGTCACAGGTTCGATTCCTGTCGGAGCCACCATTTATTTATTTGTTAATACCTAACTTTTTGTTAAGTAGCAAAATGCGTCCGTAGCTCAGCTGGATAGAGTGTTTGGCTACGAACCAAAAGGTCAGGGGTTCGAATCCCTTCGGACGCACCAGAACGGGAAGTGGCTCAACTTGGTAGAGCACTTGGTTTGGGACCAAGGGGTTGCAGGTTCAAATCCTGTCTTCCCGACCAGTTTGAATTTAACCTTGAGAAATCAAGGTTTTTATTTTGCCTGCAAGCCCTGATGTAACAATTATGTAACAAATTACGTTTTTTATAAATGTAAAATTAAAAGAAGTCTTAATTATAGACTTCTTTTAATACATTATAGAATTGATTTTACAATCGATAATGTTCAAAATAATTTAGATCAATAATATTTTTGAAACTATTCTGGATGAAACTCTTCAAATAAATAATCAATATAGTCTTCTCGTAAATCGAAACTAGTACCATGATCATATATTTCCCCTTTACGTGTTCCTGTCTTAAATCTCCCAATTTTAAAGCTGACTTTTATTTTGCAATGTTCTAATAAATATACAAAACGGTCAAATGACTTTAACAAATAAAAATGTATTTCATTGTAATGATAAAAAGAATCTCCCTGAATTTTTTTCTCATCTGCTATGACATAGCATAGTTTTTGAAGTTTATGAAGCAACTTAAATTTGATGTATTCTAGATCCCAAGCTATGCTTTTATCAATGAATTTTCCATTCTCATAAATAAATAAGAAAAGTTTTTCTTTTTCCAAATCCAAGCATAATTTCACTTCATATTTTTCAGAAATCGGCTTTTTCCACCCAACATACAATCCCATATTAAATTCATTCAAATTACTTTCCGGATTTAAAAATCCATAATTTTCACATAATGATGCAATTGCTTGCTTTTTACTATTTGGAATGCAACTAAACAAAGTAATATATCGCTTATATGAACTTCTATTACGCGTTTTCGTTTTTATTTCGATTCCATGATAGTCTGGATCTGCCAAGCTATCGCCATCAAGGCCAACTAAATATTCGAATGTTCTTCCTATGCATCCTCTGCCATTATATTGAGAACGCACATATCCTAGTTTCGAAATAGTTTCAAATTGATCTAGTAATTTTTTTTCATAGTTGATAAATTCACCCCCCAATATAATCATTCACCAAAAACATTAAAAATGACTCAAAATAATGAAGAAATATTTACATATTTTGCTTTCTTGTGCTATATTATAAAAGTGATATCGGGAAGTAGCTTAACTTGGTAGAGCACTTGCTTCGGGAGCAAGAGGTTGCAGGTTCAAATCCTGTCTTTCCGACCATTAGTATTTCAGCCTCTTTAAAGAGGTTTTTTTATTGATATATTTTTCCATATAAATATGATAAAATAAAGAAAATGAAAGGGTGATATAAGTGAAAAAAATGATAGGGATATCAATCATACTATTTATGACTGCATTGATATCTACAGGATGTAATGGTGAAAAAGAAATGACATGTCATAGAACGATGGTTTCTGGTAGTGATGTCGTAACGGCGACTTACAATGTGTGGTACAAGGGAGAAATAGTGTCAAAAATAAAATCTGTTGAATCGTTAACGAGTACAAATGAGAGTACACTGGAAGATTATCGTTCAAAAATGAGTACTTTATATGCTCCATATTTAGGCATCGATTATTATAACTATAATATTGATAATACAGAAAATCAAGTCAGTGTCACACTTGATGTTGATTATGAAAAAGTCGATATAGAAGAACTGATTTCAATCGATCCAAATAACGAGTCTTTCTTTCATGACGGCAAAGTATATTTGAGTACCTTACTTGACTTATATGAAAATGTGGGGGTAGTGTGTGATGAATAAAAAATCATTGATTATCACAGTAATCGTAATGATTCTTATTATATTCGTTGTCTTATTTACTCTCGTTAAAACCAATATCGTAACATTGAATAATGAACCTAAAGATTCAATTGAGCACATCTTAAATGAGATGACTTTAGAAGAAAAAATAGGTCAAATGATTATTATGTCATATCGAAATCCAACTGTAGATAGTACTTTAGAAAACACATTAAAAACTGTAAAACCGGGTGGATTTATTCTATTTAAAGAAAATATTACGACATATGAAAACACTATCAATTTTATTCAAACAGTCAAAAAAAGTAATGACATACCATTATGGATTGGAATCGATCAAGAAGGTGGAAATGTGCAACGGTTAAAAGCACTTGAAGATCATCCAGTAAGTGATATTCCATACATGAATGCAATCGGTCAGACCAATAATATTGATTATGCTAGGCAGATTGGTAAAGTGATGGCTGAGGAATTAAAAGTCTTTGGAATTAATATGGATTTTGCACCAGACATCGACATATGGACCAATCCAGATAATACAGTAATTGGTAAACGTAGTTTTGGCAGCAATCCTACTTTAGTGTCACAAATGGGAATTGCTCTGGGAGACGCTTTGCTACAACATCAAATTGTTCCAGTCTATAAGCACTTCCCAGGGCATGGAAATACGGCAGAAGACTCTCATTATGCATTGCCAGTCGTAACAAAAACGTTGGATGAACTACTATCATCTGATCTGATTCCATTTCAAGATGCAATTGCTCATGATGTACCAATAATCATGGTAGGCCATTTAGCAATACCAAATATTACCAATGATAATACACCGGCATCTTTATCAAAAGTAATGATTCATGATATTTTAAAAGAACAATTAGGATATAAAGGATTGGTTGTCACAGACGCATTGGATATGGGTGCACTAACACAAAATTACACAGAAGAAGAAATCTATACAATGGCTATCAATGCGGGAGTTGATATCTTATTAATGCCGCAGGAATCAAAAAACTGTGTAAAAATTGTAGCAGATGCAGTAAAAAGTGGCAAAATATCTGAATCTCAAATTGATGAATCTGTTCGAAAAATTTTGAAATTGAAGTACGATACAATTGCTGATACCTATAATCAATATGCACCTATAGACATTTTAAATAGTGCGGAACATCAATCTATTATTACTCAGATAAAGGAGTCTCAGCCATAGTGTTTTGCAAGAAACAAAAAAATATGTTATAATGATTCATATCACGGAGGAATGTATGAAGAGAGGAATTTCACGATCCTATCAAATTCAGGTTATCATGTGTTTTGGTGTTCTTTTAATCTTGGCAGGAATTATTCTTACCATAAAAACGGATGCGGAATTAATGAGTGCAACAGACTTTATGGGGATTACCAAAAAGGTCAATGCAATTTCTAAAGAAAGTTTAGAATCCGGAAATTATGAACAAAAACTATCTGCTAGCGGAAGTATTGCAACAAAAATAAAAGCGGTGCGTCCGATTGTAGATTTTAGGGTTGAAGTGTATCGCGGTATGACGATGGAGGAATTGGCAGCCCAATTAGACAAGAGTTTAAAATCAACTTTAGAAGGTACAGGTTATTTATTTGCAACAAAGTGTATTGAAGCAGGTGTAGATCCATATATTGCGGTTGCTATTGTGTTACATGAAACCGGATGCGATTATGGAACGTGTAGCAGCTTAGTAAGAAATTGTTATAATGTCGGGGGAGTCAAGGGAAGTCCGAGTTGCGGCAGTTCTGGCTACATTCGATATGCATCATTAGAACAAGGAATAACGAGTTATATTAATATGTTAGCAAGAGGATACTTCAGTCAAGGACTTACAACTCCAGAAACAATCGGTCCTAAGTATGCCGGAAGTCCATCTTGGCCAAGTAAAATAAATGCATATATCGCAAAAATAGAATCACGATAAAGAACTCATGAAGTTCTTTTTTCTTGACACAATATTGACGTTACTATAAAATACTGATAGCAAAGAAACTGTACAAAAAGTGCCCAATGCTTTGAAGACAGTCTACATAACCCAATCACATGTATTATATTTTACGATTACAACTGTATCTGTTAAAATCGTCTTTGCTATTTTAGCAAATAAATACATTGATTTTAAAATTAGCCAAAGAAGGTGCTGAAAATGAATTTACAAGAAACAATAGAACACGATCTAATAACAAAATATAGAACTGCATTATGGTCGCCTTTTATGAGAGCAGTTAGCGACTACGAATTAGTAAAAGAAGGGGATAAGGTTGCAGTATGCATATCCGGTGGAAAAGATTCATTCCTACTAGCCAAATGCATGCAAGAACTTGCAAAACATGGCAAATTTCCGATTCAACTGGAATTTATCGTGATGGATCCAGGCTACAAAAAAGAAAATCGTCAACTTATTCTTTCTAATGCTGAAAAGTTAGGAATTCCCATTCATATCTTCGACTCCAACATTTTTGAAACGGTAAATGAAATCACAAAAAAGCCATGCTATCTTTGCGCCCGAATGCGTAGGGGCTATCTATATCGTTTTGCCCGAGAATTAGGATGTAACAAGATTGCCCTAGGCCATCATTTCGATGACGTAATTGAAACCATTTTAATGAGTATGCTATTTGGCGGTGAATTTAAAACGATGATGCCAAAATTGCACAGTGCCCATTTTGAAGGAATGGAACTAATTCGTCCATTGTATTACGTACATGAAAAGGACATCATTACTTGGAAAAATGCCTATCATCTAAACTTCCTAAATTGTGCCTGCAAATTCACGGATTTAGTGGAAAAAGAGGAGAAAAGTTCCAAACGATTAGTAACTAAGCAGTTAATCGCATCTTTAAAAGAACAAAACCCATTTGTCGAAAACAACATTTTTAAAAGCGTTGAGAAAGTAAATTTAAATACCCTAATTTCTTACCACAAAGGAGATCAGATGACACATTTTCTAGACCATTATGACGATGAATAAAAAAACATCAATTTCTTTTCAAAAAGTGAATTAGAATTTATCCAAAAGGTTTGAGTGACTCAAGCCTTTTTTTGTCGATTTTAGTGGCAAAAGACAAGGGAAGGTGTTATACTAGAAGTATAAGAATAGGAGGGTATAGAAATGGCTATACAAAGAATTATTTTAAATGGTACAAGCTATTTTGGACCACACGCAAGGGAGGTGTTACCAACAGAAGTACAAAGCAGAGGCTTTAAACGGATTCTTGTCGTAACAGACGCTAGTTTAGTATCTGCTGGAGTTGTAGACAAAGTTTTAGAAGAACTAGACAGCAATTACATTCCTTATGAAGTATTTTCTGATGTAAAACCAAATCCAACCGTTGCAGAGGTTCAAGAAGGTGTCAAAAAATGTCAACAGATGGGTGCAGATTGCATCGTTGCAATAGGTGGCGGAAGCGCAATTGATACTGCTAAAGCAATTGGGGTAATTATGACAAACCCAGAATATTCAGATGTAGTATCACTAGACGGTGCTTGCAATACAAAAAATCCATGTTTACCAATTTTTGCACTTCCAACAACTGCTGGAACTGCGGCAGAGGTAACCATCAATTATGTTATTACGGATCCTACAAGAGTTAAGAAAATGGTCTGTGTAGATCCTCATGACATTCCAATCGTTGCAATTGTGGATACAGAATTAATGGCTAGCATGCCTGCAAGTTTAGCATCAGCAACTGGAATGGATGCACTAACCCACGCAATGGAAGGATATATTACCAAAGCAGCATGGGATATGACGGATATGTTCCACTTAAAAGCAATGTCAATTATTTACCAAAATTTACCAAAAGCAGTTTTGGAACATGACATAGACGCAATTAACAATATGGGAGTTGCCCAATATATTGCTGGTATGGGATTCTCAAACGTCGGCTTAGGAATTGTTCATTCAATGGCACACCAACTTGGTGCAGTATACGATACCCCACATGGTCTTGCTAATGCCGTATTACTACCATACGTGATGCGTTATAATGGCGAAGTGTGCCCAGACCGATTCGTCGATATGGGACGTGCATTCGGATTAGACATGAACGGAGTAACCGGAATGGATGCAGTCATGAAAGTAGTCAATGCCATTCAAGAATTGAACCAAAAACTAGGTATTCCAGCACATCTAAAAGAAGTTGGAGTAAAAGAAGAAGATATTCCAATGCTTAGTGAAAAAGCAATGAACGATGTTTGTACAGGCGGAAATCCTAGAGAGACAAGTGTCGCTGACATTGAAAAAATTTATCGCGAAGCATTTTAATAAAATTGAAGATAGAAAAGGAGTTAATTATGTTTAAAACAAACGTTGGTTATAGTGTGGCAGCAAATGCTACAGATTCTGGCCGTGAAACGGCTACAAAAGCAAGTGAAGGATTAAATCCAAAAGTTGGACTTTTATTTACTTCATGCGTTCAAAATCAAAATGAAATTATTGCAGGAGTCAAAAGTGTTTGTAAAGATATGCCGATTATCGGATGTACTTCAAGCGCTGCAATCGTAGTATCAGGAGCAGGATATTTGGGAAACGAAACAGGATATTCTGGAATGATGACTTTCGATGGAGACGATTTAACAGTAGGTGTTGCCGGAAGTGCAAAAGATAGTAGAACACCAAGAGAAATCGGAAAAGCAATCGCACGTGAAGCAATTAAAAATGCTGGTGTAAAAGTAATTCCATCATATTTTTATATGGTTGCTAGTCCAAAAGAAGAGGAAGAATATCTAAAAGGAATTCAAGATGTAGTTGGACGCGTTCCAATGTTCGGCGGTTCTGCTGCAGATAATACAGTAGAAGGAAAATGGTCAATCATTTGCAACGACCAAGTATTTAGCGATGGTTGTGCAGTAGCATTCTTCTTTGCTAAAAATGAATGCAAGACAAATTATACTGGAGAATACCGTGAGACAGACCATTATGGTGTTATTACAGAAGTTCGTAACAACCGTACACTAGCAAAAATCGATGGTGTTTCAGCCCTTAGCAAATATGCTGAATGGATCGGTAGTACCCCTGCTGATTTAAAAGGTTCTAATTTGCTAGTAGCATCTATTACAAAACCATTAGGAATTAAAGATCCAATCGGAAACTTGACAGTAATTCGTCACCCAATGTTCGGCGATGATATGAATACACCTGCCGATAACACAGACGATGTTATGAATTTAGGAAATAATTTAGTTACCAAAACTGCAGTCATTCAAATGGAAGCAACGGTTGATGAGTTAATCGAATCTAATAGCAAGGCTCTAACAGATTTAAATAAAATGATGAAAAAAGAAGCAAAGAGTTACTTCTTAGTACATTGTGGTGGAAGAAGACTAGGAATTGCCAATGCTGGTAGAGAAAAGGAAATTTATGATCAAATCGTAAAAGTAATTGGCGATAAAAAATTCATCATGGTATTTACATTCGGTGAATATGGATATCGTGAACATTCTGCAAATACTTGTGGCGGTTTAATGTTATCATTTACTGGATTCTCAGAATAATAAGGAGGCAATATGCAAAATTTAATCGGTGAAAAATGGATGGATTCTGTTAGCAAGAAAACTACAAATGTAGTAAATCCTGCAACAGGAGAAATCATTGATACAATTCCAGCATCTACATTAATAGATGTTGATTTAGCGGTAGATACTGCATATGAGGCTCAGAAAAAATGGGCAAAATATTCAATTGCACGTCGTGGCGAAATTTTAATGAAATTTGCTAAATTAGTTTTAGACGAAAAAGATGACTTGGCAAAATTACTATGTATGGAAACTGGAAAACCAATTACAGAAGCAGTAGCAGAAATCGCAAATTTGCAAATTTCTGTACCGGCTTTTGTAGAACGTGCTAAGCATATGTATGATGAATCAATTCCAGCTGGTGTTGAACCTGGACAAGAACATCATATTCAAATTACAGTTCAAGCACCACTTGGTGTCGTAGCTGCCATCATCCCATTTAACTTCCCATGCGATTTATTTGGTCAAAAAGTACCAAGCGCTTTGATGATGGGAAATGCAGTCATCATCAAACCATCTACTTACAACCCATTAACACTAACGAGACTTGGCTATTTGTTATTAAAAGCAGGAGTTCCAGCTGGTGTAGTAGAAGTTCTACATGGAGATGGCTTAACAGTAGGACAAGGCCTAGCCGCACATAAAAAAGTTGCCTTAGTAAGTTTGACAGGCTCTACTGGAGCAGGAATGCAAACGATGGCAACTTGTGCTAAAAACTTGACACATGTCATGCTAGAATTAGGTGGCAATGATGCCCTAATCTTTGCTGAAGATGGAGATATGGATCTTCTAATTGATGAAGCAGTTTGGGGAAGACTTTACAACACTGGACAAGTTTGTTGTGCAAGTAAGAGATTCCTGATTCACAATTCTAGAAAACAAGAGTTTATCGACCGTATGAAAGCAAAAATTGCAAGTATGGTTCAAGGTGATCCAATGGATCCAAAAACTCAAATCGGATGCTTAATTAACGAAAATGCTGCCAAACGTGTTGAAAAGCAAGTAAATGATACAGTAGCAGCAGGTGCCACAATCGTCTGTGGTGGAAAAAGAAACGGTGCTTTCTATGAACCAACTATTTTAGATAACGTTACGAGAGATATGGATGTTGCAAAAGATATGGAAATCTTTGGTCCAGTTATCCCAGTAATTGGATTTGATGACATCGACGAAGCAATCGAAATTGCAAATCAATCTAATTTCGGTCTATGTGGGGCAGTATTTACAAAAGATATGAAACAAGCCTTCGATGTTGCGAACCGTCTAGAAGTAGGAGGAGCAGTTATCAATGGAGCAAGTTTCTTCCGTTCAATCGAGATGCCATTTGGCGGATGGAAACACTCTGGTATTGGTAACGAAGGTGTCATGACTACTCTAAAAGAAATGTCACGTACCAAGACAATTGTATTGAAAAACGTTTTAAAATAATGTAAAAATCATAAAAAACACAAAAATATGAAAAAAAAGTCAATTAATAGTTGACTTTTTTTGTTGTCTCATGGTAATATTAATTTGCTGATGTGATTTCGAACAAAAGAAATAACATTGTAGCAAAAAGATATGCATCAAAAATGCAACGAAAAATTGCAGCAGAAAAATGCAGCGGTTTGGGGCATTAGCTCAGCTGGGAGAGCGTCTGCTTTGCACGCAGAAGGTCAGCGGTTCGATCCCGCTATGCTCCACCATTTAGAAATTAACCTTGAGAAATCAAGGTTTTTATTTTGCCCAAAATAAAAATCCTAACATGCAAAAAATTTACATTTCCCAATGTCCATGGTATAATGAACTAAGAATAATGATTACAAGAAAGCAAGGGAATTAATATGCAGCACATAACCTACATTAGTCAAGACGACCACTACAACTTAAGTCTTCGTTATTTTGAAAAAAATGATGACTTGTTAATTGAAATTCCACGATACGGAACAAATAAACGTACAGATGATGTCTACATTGCACATCTAGCAAACGACATTGCTAGGAGAAAAGACCAAATCAAATTGATAACAGACAGCTTTCGAAACCATACTCGTTATAAACAAATTGCAATTGATGGTCAAATTGTGGTATTGGAAAATCCTGTGGCATTATTAAAGAGACCAGATTTTGCTAACTTGGAAGTCGCTTTAAGAGACCGCAAAAATGAAATCCGTCTAAAACAAGCAAAGTTAAAAAGAACTGTAATCAAAGCAACTGCTGCTATTGGCTCTTTAGTTTTTTCAGGAGCCGTCATCGGCATGGTCGCTCCCCAGGTAAAAGCCGCACTCGATAAGAATCCAACATTGGTAGAAACCAGTGATCCATCTATGTCAGACAAGTTGCAACAAATCCCAGAAATGACAGCATCTCAAGAGATCACTCGAGAGTCAGCAATTCCTCTATCCACGACGGGAGAAGATCAAATAGAAACGGTTTCAAATATGAACCAAGAGGAATATGTCCAACCGGAACCAGTAGTCATTCCAGATGAGATAGAAATCGGTTCAGATGATGTCACGTACGATGCCACTTCTCAAGATATGGTAACAGTATCCATACCAGAAAATGATTCTGCCACAGCAGAAGTAAGTACTTCTGAGACAAACTGCATAGAATTCCTAGAAAATGCATATGGTATGACGGAAAACCAAATCGAAGAAATTTGCAATCATCAAAATTTAGATATGACAACCGCATCCTTCTCATCCGTACAAACTGCTGTTTCCAATGTGTATTGGCAAAATGCCGGATTATTTACACCGTTAGAAGTATCATCTTCACCCGCAGATGTAGAACAGGAAATTTATAAAGCGGCAACGGCATATGGTTTTACGAGTGATGAAGAAGTCGCAACCATCATTGCCATCTCACGTCTAGAGACAGGTCATTATACTTCTGAAAAATTTCGTAATTTAAACAACCTCGGAGGAGTACGAGATAATTCAGGAAACTTTATCCAATATGACACCATTTCTCAAGGTGCTATCGGTCTTGCTAAAAGTATTGCTAGAATTAAAAACAACATGATTCAAAATGGCACGTACAATTCATCTCGGTCGTTGGCAACCAATATTGGACCAACCTTTTGTCCAAGTAACGAATCCGTTGCTCCTTGGGCACCAACTGTCGATGAAATCAAAAACGAAATGTTGTCATCTGGTGAGTTAACATCAATTCGTACTGGTCAATCTCAAACAACTGAAAACCAGCAAGGAGTTATGAAGTAATGAAAGTTCTATTATATACTGAAAGTTTAAAAGCAATTTCCAAAAGTGGTTTGGGAAAAGCAATCAAGCATCAAATGAAAGCCCTCGATTCTGCAAAAATTTCCTATACCAACGATCCCAACGAGCAGCCTTATGATGTGGCACATATCAATTTCTACTTGCTGAAAAGTTATCGTTTAGCAAAAAAATTACGAAAGCAAGATGTGCCTGTCGTCTACCATGCCCATTCCACAGAAGAAGATTTTAGAAACAGTTTTATCGGTTCCAATCTCGTTTCACCGTTATTTAAAAAATGGCTATGCAAGTGCTATAGACTAGGAGACATCATCATTACTCCGACAGAGTATTCCAAAAAACTACTAGAATCATACCATCTAAATCGAAAAATTTATGCGATTAGCAATGGTATTGAACTAGAATTTTTCAAGCGAGATGAACAAGGTGGCAAAGAGTTTCGAAAATATTACCATTATAAACCAGAAGATAAAGTAATTGTAGGCATCGGTCTGTATCTAGAACGAAAAGGAATTTTAGACTTTGTAGAACTTGCCAAACGATTGCCGGAGTATCAATTCATCTGGTTTGGGTATACACCGCTTTATACAGTCCCAAGTAAAATCAGAAAAGCGGTTCGCACCAAGTTACCGAATTTGAAATTTGCCGGATACGTCGAACCAGCAATGATCAAAAAAGCCCTGAGTGGTTGTAATCTGTACCTATTTCCAACCTTAGAAGAGACAGAAGGTATTCCAATTATTGAGGCATGTGCAATGAAAACACCAGCGCTAATTCGAGATATTCCCGTGTTTGATGGCTGGCTTCAAGATGGTGTAAACGTCTACAAAGCGAAAACAATCGATGAATTTGAAGATAAGATTGTCCGTATCATCAATCACGATTTGAAAGATTTGACAGAAGAAGCATATCAAGTTGCCAAAGAGCGGGATATTAAAAACATTGGAAAACAACTAAAACAAGTATATGAAGAAGCAATTCAAATGAAAAAAGATAGAGCACACACCAAATAAAAAATTCTCAAAATCAGACAAAAAAGAAGTCCCAAGAGTATTCAAGACAGAATGCTTATCAGACTTCTTTTTGAATGGCATAAAATAGACCAAACGAGATGCTGTAGGATAATAAGGAAGAACCACCGTAACTGATAAAGGGAAGAGTGATTCCCATGATTGGCAAAAGACCAATGTTCATTCCAATGTTTTGAATTTGTCCAAATGCAATCGTTGCCAGCAATCCAATCCATAAAAATTTAGAAATCCCATGTCCCTTTTCGGCCATCTTAAAAATGGAGTAGTCGAACACCACTAATACAAGTAAAAATAGAACGGTTCCGATAAGTCCAACACTGCTCGCAAACACAGAAAAGATAAAGTCAGTGGCAGGTTCTGGAAAATAAAGTGGTAAAGAACCATGTCCGAATAACCCAGCAGAACCGATTGCTACCAACGCATTTTCCAGTTGCATACTCGTTCCATCGCGAAAATCTTTTAATCGATTCAAGCGATAATAGATATTAGAAGAAAAAATTTGAATGAACAGTTCTTCTTGAAAGAAATATAGGTAAAGAAAGATGGCGAGTAACACGACGACAGTACCGCCGATAATCCAAAACCAGCGCTTACTTAATTTAGAACAAAAGAGCATGACAACTGCAATGAAAGTGTAGATAAAGATAGAACCTGTATCTGGTTGCAAAAAGGTAAGAACGACTGGCAACAGTAAATAAAATCCCATCTTACACAAAAAGAAAAATTCCTGTTTAAAAGTAACTTTCCGACGTTTGTTAAATGCATCGATTTCTTTCGCAAATAACAGAACCAAACTGATTTTCATAAATTCGCATGGTTCAATGCTACCTAAGTAGGGAATGACATACCAGCAGCGGCTATTGTTAATGCTAGTACCAAAAAATAACAGTCCAACGAGAGATAGAATCATGAAGGCATAAAAAGGATAGATTCCTTTGATAATCCATTTGGCAGGTACCTTGGTGAGAATCCAAAAAACGACGATTCCTAATCCATACCAGAGTAGCTGCTTTACGGCCAAATTTCCTAAACTAGGATTGATGTAAAGTCTAGCTGCATAAATACTGTAAATACTGACAATCATAAAAATAAAGACACACAAAATTTGAGTCCAATTCCATTTAATTCTTTTTTTATACATGGTAACCACCCTTATTAGCATTTCCGAAATTGCAAAAAATTATCCTGTGTTTTAGAAAATGAATTCTGTTTTATCGTATCTATGCATACAGTAAAGATAGGAGGTTAAGATGAGCAAATTACCAAAAATTAGTAAAATTCCATTGAAAGAAGATATCAGCAACAATCAAACAGTGTATTATGACCGCAAAGAAAAAGAATTAAAACCGTTAGAGAGTTTAACGACCCAAGACGTAAAAGAGCAGATAAAAGAGATTTTTGACTCCATTCATCACTATTACAAAGTAGATGTTCAAATCAAAACGTTCCACCATACGTACGACACTAGAATTATTGGCAAAACAGAGAATGCAATTCTGACAATGGATGAAGATACGATTCCCATCGATGAAATTGTGTCGATTAAAATAAAAAAGTCAAACAAATAAAAAGTCGCCGTAGCGACTTTTTTGCTAACACCTAACTACATACATCGACGTAGGTATCTGCCAAACATTCTAATGCTCCAACACAGTTCAAGTTAATAGTAAAGAATTGATTTGTGGCAACGTAGGGTTCTGTAGAGCCTGTTGTAGATGGTGCTAAGATACGGCAAGTTAGACAGCACCCGTCTAGATTTTCAGCCCGGAAAACACTACTAGTTGAGCCATCTGTTCCGTATGGTAGTGTCCAAAGTCCACCATCGCAGCAACGGAATAGGCGAATCGGTCTCGTGTTGTAAGTGCAAATAGATGGACATGGTCCTAAGAACGGTTTATCGCATCCTTCTTTGATATCATCAAATTTTTGACCACGACGTTGCAATTTGATAATGACCTCTAGAATGTCACTTAGGCAGTTTTCACAGGTGTTTTTTTCTTGGTCGCACATGAAGATTCCCTCCTTTTCAAGTACTTAAAATTGAATCTGATATAAATCAATTTTGATTTATTATCTAATATAGGATATGTATTTTTAAAAATATTGTTATAGCCATTTATACCAGAAATAATTTACAAATATAGAATAATTTAGTATAATTTAGAATAGGTGATCGAAATGGATTGGACATATATCATAATATTAGTATTTTTCTTAATTATCGTTTTAGCAATTTTAAAAGCAACAAAAAAAGATGCCCATCTAGAGATGAACAAATTGCTAGAATATCTTGGGGGAAAAGAAAACATCATTCGGACAGAGACCAATCTGTCTAGATTTAAAGTAGAAGTCAAAGATGTATCGAAGGTAGATAAAGAGGCAATTCAAAAACTTGGTGCCAAAGGGATTGTAGAAATTGATAATCAATTGAAAATTATTTTAGGATCAGAATCCAAACAATTAAAAAAATACATTGACGATTTAAAATCTTAAAATCATAAATTATAGCGATTTTCTACGAAATTCAACGAACTTCTACGGAATTCGACAAAATCTGACATTCCTTCTTTCTATAATAACAATGGAAAGAGGGAATTTTTTTGAATGCTTTTGATTGTTTTTTAATCAACATGGTATGCATTTTATTACCATTATTGATTTATCAAGTATATAAGATGCATTGCCATAACTTAGAAAAGAACGAAGAAGAATTGATTTTATATGTGATGTTGACCTCTTCTTTGTACTTATTATTAAAGTATGGTCATTTTACTGAAACCGGAATTTATCAGTTTGCCTTTGTCAATTTACCAATTTTAATCGCATACTACTTTCGTCAAAAAGGCTTTGCTCTTTTGATGTCGATTTTCGTCGCAATTTATGAGGCATGGAACTATCCGAATTTCTTATTTGCAGGAATTTTAACGACCATTATCTATTTTGTGCTTTATATCTGGTTAGAAAAAAAATACCAAGGTCAGAAACTGATTCAATTATTTCTAATCATCACGACGTTTGTATTTACTGTGAGTATCGCATCGACGTATCAAGAAAAACCAATCGTTCAACTTCCACAAATATTACTTGCTATGATTCTTTTATATGGAAGTACCGAAGGAATCATTTGGATCATTCAAAAAGGAGATGACGTTTTAGATTTAAATGCGATATTAAAAGAATTAGAAAAAGAGAAAGTCTTACGAGCATCCTTATTTCAAATTACGCATGAAATTAAAAATCCAATTGCCGTGTGCAAAGGGTACTTGGACATGATGGATTTGGCGACAGATCAAAAAAAGATGAAATACATCCCAATCATCAAAAATGAAATTAACAGAACGCTCGTCTTGATGGATGATTTTCTAGATTATACAAAGATAAAGATCACACCTGAAATTATGGACATCACCTTGTTACTAGAAGAACTGTTACGAGAGTTAAAACCGCTTCTAAAAGAGAAAAAAGTAGAGACGAAAATCGTTTTATCGAAAGACGAAATCGATATTTTAGGAGATTATAATCGTCTCAAACAAGTATTTGTAAACGTACTGAAAAATGCCATGGAGGCCCGTGCACCACACCGCAAGATGAAATTAGAAATCACGATGAAAAAAAGCAAAAACAAAGTGACGATTACGGTAAAAGACAACGGTGTTGGAATGAGTAAAGAAACGCTTAATAGATGTGGAGAAATGTTTTATACGACGAAAACAAATGGAACTGGAATAGGGGTAAGCCTTGCCAATACGATTATCGAGCGTCACAACGGCACGATTCAATATCAATCGGAAGAAGGTCACGGTACAACGGTGACGATTCAGCTTCCTACGGCATAAAAATTATCAAAAAAAAGAACCATTAAATGGCTCGATATTTTTCTTTTCCTTTAAATGGATTTTTAGAATCGATTTTGTCTGTAAACATGATGCCGTTTAAATGATCGATTTCATGTTGGAATGCAATAGCAAGTTCTTCCCTAGCACGAATGCGAATTGGATTTCCATCCATATCGTATCCTTCTACGGTAACTCTAGCATAACGAGGGACAATTCCATCCACTTCACGATTGACAGAAAGGCATCCTTCACCATCTTCGACATAGATCATCTCAGCAGAATTACTGACAATTTTTGGATTGATAACGACGTACGTTTCAAAACCATTTTCAACTTCATATACAATCGTCAAATACCGTTTTGGAATTCCAAGTTGTACTGCTGCCATTCCCATACCAGGGCGCAAATCGTATTTTTTAGCAAGTTCCTCAATTTGACTATTTGTTAAATACTCGATCATTTCATCGATCGTTTTTCTATCTTCACTACTAAGTGGGAAAGTAACTTCCTCGCTTTTTTGGTGAAGAATTTTATTTTTTTCATCTAAAATATCTTTTGTTCTTAACATAGACTACCACCTGCCAATAGATTATATCAAAAAAATGACAAAAAGAAAAGGGATAAAATCCCTTAACGTGCGCCTCTGGCACCAAGTACAATTACTAACAAAATAAATAATACTAAAATAATTGCGTAGGAAGAGTTGTTATTCGTATATGTCATACAAGGTGTAGAGTAGATTGGTGTTTGGTTGCAACTGTTCCCACCACCATAATAATACATGATATCCCTCCTTTTTAGATTTCTAATATAAAGTATTCCAAAGATTGACATTTTGCTATTATAAATGACCAAAAAAACTTAAAAAGAAGGAATCTTTATGGTATGATTAATAATAGAGGTGAGATTCGTGTTAAAAAGGTTCAAGAAAATTGATAAACCTTTGCTAATCATAACCATCATCTTAATTGCCATCGGCCTTGTCATGATTTTCTCGGCATCTAATGTTGCTGCATTTCGGTCTTCTGGTGACTCTTACAGATATCTCAAACGACAACTGATGGTACTCGCTGTGTGTGCAGTAGCAACCATCGTCATATTAAAGTTTAAAACGAGTTCCTATAAAGCACTCTCCTGGGCTGCCGTAATTGGAATTGGCTTAGCGCTTGCTGGATTATTTGTACTTGGTACCGTTCGTAACGATACTTTAGGATGGTATGACTTAGGTCCTTTCTTATTTCAACCGAGTGAATTTGCAAAAGTCATTCTAATCGTATGGATGGCGTCCTACTACGATACGAAAAAGAAAGAAAACTTAGAACAGTACATGTTTGTATTTTTCCCAGTTATCGTTGCCGTCGTATTCTTTTTCTTGATTATGTTTCAACCAGATTTAGGAACGGCATTGATTTTTTCATTTATTGCCATGTACATGTTCTTTGCATCCCCGATTAGCAAAAAGATAAAGAAACAGATTGGTATGTTGTTATTCTTTTTAGTGGTAATGATCATCCTAATCGGTGTAACGACTAAGTTTAGTTTTTTAGAAGAACATCAACGAGAAAGAATTTTTATGTCAATGTCCAATCCATGCAGTAGTGAAAACTTCTACGATCAAGGAAACCAACTATGTAACGGATATATTGCAATCAATAATGGCGGATTATTTGGTTTAGGATTAGGAAACAGTATTCAAAAGAATTTGTATTTGCCAGAAGCATATACGGACTTTATCTTTTGTATTATTATGGAAGAATTAGGACTTGTCGGAGCAGGTGTGATTCTCTTACTGTATTTCTTATTAATCGGTCGCATCGTCAAGATTGGAAAAGATAGCAAAACGGATCGTGGTGCAATGCTTTGCTATGGAATTGCAGTTTATTTCTTAATACATATCGTCGTCAATTTACTGGGAATTTTCGGCTGGTTACCGATGACGGGAATTCCACTTCCGTTTTTATCATACGGTGGTAGTTATACGATTTGTACGTTGTCAGCATTAGCAATTGTTCAACGAGTCAATATCGAAAATGTAAACGAACGAGAAAAAGAAATGAAACAAAATATGAAAAAAACAAAAAAATTAGCGCCAAACGGAAAATAATCTCTATGGGAGGTTATTTTTTTATGGAGAGAAATTGGTTTGAACTATTGGAAACACATGGTAAAAAAATTGCGGTGATACTAATAGTAGTTACAATCATCATTGTTGCCATATTTGGATTTTTATCGTTACGAGAAGAAGCATCTATCATAGAGGATTCACAGCAAGAGATACAAAAATCTCCGCTCGCCATCACTCCAACTCCGACAAGCGAAACTGTAATCCGCGAAGAAGGGTGGATGGTCGATGTCAAAGGGGAGGTTGTAAATCCAGGAACGTATGCGGTAGAAGACAACATGCGTCTTTCTGATGTCATTCTTTTAGCAGGAGGACTTACGAACAATGCCGACACTTCACTTACCAATTTGAGTAAAAAAGTGACGGATGAAATGGTCATCATTATTTATAGTAAAGAAGAGGTCCAAGAAATCAAAGACCGAACAGTAAAAGCAAATCCAGATTTGCTGTGTGGGCCAGGTGAGCTTCTTTTAAATGGCGAGTGTACGATAACACCAAGTACCTCGACGGAAGAATCGAATAATCAATCGACGTCAACGGGAAAAGTGAATATCAATCAAGCAAGTAAAGAAGAATTGATGGGTATCCCAGGCATTGGCGAAGCAAAAGCTACTAGTATCATCGAATATCGTACGACAACTGGATTATTCCAAACGATTGAAGACATCAAAAACGTATCGGGAATTGGAGATGCCATCTTTGAATCGATTAGAGACTATATTACAGTCTAAAATCATACTGATTGTTTTAAGTATCATAGCGTTTGGATACGGAATCTATCATAAATTGAGTCCTAAGCAAAGTAATTACCGGGAAGGCGATGTTACATTAACAGTTACGGTAGAGTCTTACCAGATCCAAGATAATCAGGTAACGATAGAGGCAGTAGCAAAAGAACCACTTACAATTTATGGAAGTCTGGAAACAGAAGAAGACCGAGAAATATTTCAAAAACTGATTTCTGTAGGAGATAAATTACAAGTCACAGGAACTTTAAAAGAACTCACCAATCAAACGTATCCGAACTTGTTCTCTTACAAAGAGTATGCTAATAGAGAAGGTAAGTTTTATACGATGGAACTCATCTCATACCAAAAGGTAAAGTCGACATGGCGTTCCTATCTATATCGTTGGTTTCACAAGTACGAATGTGAATACATGGATGTTTATTTCTTTTTAAATTTGCAAAAGTTGCCGGATTCATTTCAAGAGGTAAATTGGGCTCCATTTTTTAGTATGTACAGTCTTCTTTTACGTCCAATAAGAAAGAAGAAAAAATGGTATTTGTGCATGCTTTTGTTGCTAGCACTCACTACGAACTTTGCCCCAAAAGTTTTAGCCTTGCTCTTCTTATTCTATTTAAGAACTCATCATCTATCCTTTTCAAAAAGTTTATATTTGACGTTGCTATTTCGAGTGATTCTAGAACCAAATATTCTATTTACAAGTACGTTTTTCTATATCGGCATAATCTATGGTACTTTAGTCATTCTCATTCAAAACCGTATCTACAATCCAATTGTAATATCGTATCTTTTAAATATTATGACGTTACCAATATTTATATCGCAAAACTTCTATTTTCATCCGATTCTCTTTTTCATTCAACCATTTATCCTCTATGCGATTAGGTTAGGATTTATCGGTGTGTTACTCAATACGGTAATTCCGTTTCAATTTGTATTAAACCCGTATTTTGATGGCTTGACAGCAATTTCGAAATTCTTGAGCGACACTTCATTTTTAAAAATAACGTTTGCCAAATTACCTATTTCTTTCTTAATTCTTTGTTATCTTTGCATGGCCGTATTTTTACTAGGAGTCATAAAAAGGAAATGGAAGTACATAGTTCCTATTTTATCGTTTGCTCTCTTACATTACCTAATACCTAATTTGCTGCCTAGACAGGATGTATTTTATTTAGATGTTGGTCAAGGAGACGCTACTTTAATTCGGATGGACCATAAAACGATTTTAATCGATACGGGTGGCATAATGGGAATCGGAACAATAGAAGAAAGTCGCACCGAACAACTGGTATCAAACAAACTGATTCCGTTTTTTCGTTCGTTAGGAATATCAAAAATAGATTACTTAATCATAACTCATGGCGATTATGATCACATTGGTGGGGCAATTCATTTAGTTCGTGATTTTAAAGTTAAAAAAGTAATCTTTAATTGTGGTGCTTTTGATGAGTTAGAGCAGGAGTTAATCGAAGTTTTAAATAAAAAGAAAATATCATATTACTCATGTATTAAAGGATTAAATATAAGTGACAATAAATTATATTTTTTAAATCATAAAGATTATGGAAATGAGAATGATAATTCCAGTGTTATTTATACTGAAATAAATAATTATAAGTTTCTATTTATGGGAGATGCTAGAGCAGAAGTGGAACAAGATTTAATAGAAAAATATAATTTAAAAGATATCGACGTATTAAAAGTGGGACATCATGGAAGTAAGACAAGTTCTAGTAAAAGTTTTATAAACGAAATTAAGCCAAAATATTCTATCATTAGTGTTGGAAAGAATAATCTTTACGGGCATCCTAACGATAGTGTTTTAAATAATTTAATTGATAGTCAAATATATAGAACAGATCAAGATGGTAGTATTATGTTTAAGATTAAAAATAATAAATTAGAAATAGAAACATACTTATCATAGAAAGGAATAGATATGAATTATTATAACGAAATTAAGAAAGAACTTCTAGATAATGAAGTAAATAAAAAAATAAAAGATTATAGTAAGAATAAATATGAACTTCAAAAATATTATAATGTTGGTAAGCTTTTGTTAGAGGCAGGAAATAGTTATGGCGAAGGAATAATGAAAGAATATTCTGCAAAACTTACAAAAGACATTGGTAAAAAATATAGTGTTAGATATTTGTATGATATCAGAAAATTATACTTATTTGCAAAAGTGCACCCACTGGGTGCACAATTAACAATGTCTCATTACAGACTTCTTTTTCCGTTAAATGATGATAATGAGATAAATTATTATATTGATCAAATTATTAAAAGAAATCTATCTAAAAGACAATTAGAAGAAATAATTAAATTAGATGAGTATAAGAGATTACCAAAAGAAACAAAAACAAATTAATAACTAATAAGGAATCAAATATAATTGACTTTGTAAAAAATCCTATAATAATTAGAAATCATTCCAATTACGAATTTATATCAGAAAAAGTATTGCAAAAATTAATTTTAGAAGACGTGGAATCATTTATGAAAGAACTTGGTAATTCATTTTCTTTTATAGGAAGTGAATATAAGATTAGAGTAGGAAACAGTTTTAACTATATTGATTTATTATTGTTTAATATAGAATATAATTGTTATGTTGTTGTTGAGTTAAAAGTAACGGAACTAAAAAAGGAGCATATTGGTCAAATACAAGTATATATGAATTATATAGATAAAAATTTAAAAAAGATAAATCAAGATAAAACGATAGGAATAATAATTTGCAAGCAAGATAATAAGTATGTAATAAAATATTGCTCAGATGATAGAGTAATTGCTAGAGAATATGAATTGGTGTAATATAATATTTATGGGTAAACCTATGGTGCCTAGCAAATCCAACTTATTTTTCAACTGCTGTAGACGGAACTATACGGTTTTTAGTGAAAAAAAGATTATTTCAAACAAAACCTGCATAAACTATATTAGCCGTTACATCAGTAACGTGGAAATAGATGGAGGGCATGGCCCTCTTTTATAAAATTTGCGTAATTAAAAAAAGTGTGATATACTGTTACTTGTCGTTAAGTAGTATCAGGAGTGTAGATATGAATATAAATGAGAAGAAAGACCAGAATTATTACAAGCTGGTAGAAGATATATTAGATAATGAAGAGTTTCAGAGTTTAAAGAATGTGGCCCATCACGGTTTGAATCGTTATGACCACTGTCTTCGCGTGTCTTATTATTCCTATAAGATAACGAAATTATTATCTTTATCTCCGGACGAAGTAGCAAGAGCAGCATTGCTACATGATTTCTTTTTTGAAAACGAAAATACTTACAGTAATCGCAAAGAACGATTCAATGTATTATATAGCCATCCACAGTTTGCATTAGACAATGCAAAAAAATATTTTGATTTAACCAAAAAGCAAGAAGATATCATCTTAAGTCATATGTTCCCAATTTGTAAAACGGTTCCAAAATACATGGAAAGTTGGATTGTCGACGTAGTAGATGATTTGGTCGCATTATATGAAAAATGTTATTCAGTTCGTTATCAATTTTCAGCAGCAGCAACGTTCTTAATCTGTTTATTGGTAAACTTTGGTAAGTAATATGCATTTAAAAGAATTGTTAGCGAAGTACCAAGACAAAAAATGTATTATGTTTGTAGACATGGATGGTGTCATAGCAGATTATGATGTAGGAGATGCTGATCATTTTCTAGATAAAAGACCACTCTTAACAAGCATTCAAAAATTAAAAGAAATAGCGACGTTTCCAAATATAGAATTGCATATTTTATCCGTATGTCGAAAAGATAAAAATATAGAAGAAAAAGAGAAATGGTTAGATCGATATGCACCGTTCTTTACTTCAGAACATAGACATATCCTTTCGAAAGAAACTTATCTAAAACACACGATAGAGTTAAAGAAAGAGTTCGTATCTTCTTTTATCAAGCGAGATGAAGTGATTATCATCATCGATGACGATCCTCTTCTGTTAAGAGAATATCAAAATATGGATGCCAATTTGGTATTATTAAAAGATACGGTTTTAGTAGATTAGAGCAAAATGCTCTTTTTTCTTTGCCTAAAATGAAGTATAATAAATATGTCTTGTGTCTACGTAGCTCAGTAGGATAGAGCGACCGCCTCCTAAGCGGTAGGTCGGCAGTTCGATTCTGCCCGTGGACACCATATTGATTTTACCCTTTCAATGAAAGGTTTATAAAAAAATGTTTTGAAAGCATGGTGAACATAAAAATGTCAGAATTAACCATTATCCTTTCTAGTTTTGGTCATAAAGATTTGAAAAATTATCTTTTGTCTTTAAATGGAGTTTCAGAAGTAAAAATAGAAAATGAACAGTATCTAGAAATTGATGTGAAATACGATTCTAAAAAAATACAGAGTAAAGTAATTAAAATGGAAATCACGCTGTTTTTAAATCTAATAAAAACACCATCTCTTTTGGCATTTGATAAACATTCTCCCGAACCAACAAAAAACTATCAAATTATAAAGAAAGAACCTTGTTGTGAAATTTGTATCGCATCCGCAATGGACAGACTATTTGAAATGGATGGGATTGAGAAAGTAGATAGCAATTATAATTATATTGATGATGCCACATCAGCAGAACAAAAATTGATTCTGAATATTTCTTATAATCCAAATGTGCTGCAGATAAAGGATATGAAAAAAATCGAAGAGACTATGAAAGCTTAAAATAATTTAGCGAAAAATGAGTCAGTTATGAGTAATTTAGAACAAATTAGAAGTTTATCACCTAAGGAAAGACGGGCATTATCGTATGATGAATTAGTAACATTGATTCGCAATATGACATCAGATGAAATCATGGAAGTTAGTAAACTGATCGGTTATCCTGTGTTTGCTAGACTCTGTATGGGTGAATTAAAACATAAATTTGTTTTATTACAGGATGGTGCCGCTGCCATCATTTTAAATAGTCAAAATCAAATTTTATTGCAAAGAAGATCCGATAGTGGCAAGTGGGGCTTACCTGGTGGTTGCCAAGAATTAGGAGAAAGATTTCAAGATACAATCGTAAGAGAAATCAAAGAAGAAACTAATTTAGATGTAAGAGAAGAAGATTTGGAATTGGTAGATATTGTATCCGGACCTAGTAGAAAAAACGAATATCCCAATGGCGATGTCGTAATCAATAATACCGTGTTGTATTGCGTTAAAAACTACAAAGGCAACATAGCGTGGGATTCCGAATCTAAAGAGATGAAGTTTTTTGATATCAATCAATTACCATCTAATCAAAATGATGCCGACTTAATCGAAGTATATAAAAATTGGGTTCACAAGTCAAATAATGAAAGTGATAAGTCATGAGATAAAACACATCTTTTTAATAAAATTCATTTAAAAGTATTGTATTTTATCAATAAGTAATCCATAAGGTTTAATGAGATGTGCTTAGGAAACTTTAGAGATCTAAGTTTTTTTTGAAAATTTTAGATGCATGATTTAAGAATAGATAAACACATTGGTAACTTTGTTTCAGAAATAAAAATGGTATCTGTTTATTAATGTTTTATATAGTACAAAAAAATATTGAAGTTTTAAGATTATTCAGCTACAGCTGAAGAAAGTGGATTATGTTAGAAAATGATAATGTATAAGTAAAGAAAGAAAAAGAAAAAATTAACTATTAGAATGAGAAATTTAAATAAGTTTAATTAAGTGAGGTGAATCCATTGTTATTACTATATATAGTAATATTAGCAGGAATATTTGGAGCGATAGGGCAATATATAGATAAACATTTAGTAAATAAAGGAATAACACGTAAAGATTATTTTTATTATATGTGTTTATCTATGATTCCATTTTCTATAATAATGGTAATAATTGAATATTTAACAAATCAATTAAAGTTTGAGTTAAATATAATTCCTTTCATTTTGTTAATTATTGCAATGTTTTTAAGATACAAAAAGCAGCACACTATTGTAGGGTGCCTTAAATACTTAAATCCTTATGAAGAATCTGCATATTTAACATTAGGAATTATAATTGCTTTTGTTATCGATGTAATATTAGGAATTGAAAGTATTCATTTGTTTTCTATCTTATCAATATTATTAACAGTATTTGGAGTGTTCGCAATTGCAAATTCAAAATTAAAAATAAAGAACTTACAGCAAGATTTAATGATAAGAATAATTGCATCCTTATTAATGAGTTATGTTACACATTATATGTTGCAATATTGGTCTAATGCAGTGTTTATATTAATTATGAACTTGTTACTAACAATTCTATTTTCTAAAGGTTATAATTTTGAGTATCATAAGAATCAAAAAAATATTATCAAATGGGTATTTGTACAACAAACATTTGGTTTTTGTGCATTATATATGAGTAACTACTTAGCAAGTAATTCAGTAACTTTAAGTTCCTACGTAAGACCAACGTCGATAATTGTAGTAGCAATTATTGCGATGTTTTTCAAAAAGAAAGATAAGAAACCTAACATTAGGCAAATAATAGGGATTTTACTTGTTGTATTAGGTATTTGTATGATAAATAAATAATAATAGAAACGAGGATTATAATGAAAATATATAGTGAGATATGGTCAAGTTCCTCATAATACTTTAAAACAATACAGTATTGCTGACGAAGATTTAACAGATTTAGGAATAAAACAAGCACAAGATTTAAGAGATAAAATGAATAATATGAAATTTGATATTATTATAAGTTCGCCATTAAATAGAGCAAAACATATAGCAGAAATAATAAAAATAACAAATCATAAGTAATTACGAAAGAGTAAAATTTTGTAACATTTTTATTTCCTTTTTTTAAAATATATAGTAAAATATAGATGTTGTTTCAAAAACAAACGAGCGATTAGCTCAGCTGGTTAGAGTGCTTGCCTGACTTGCAAGAGGTCATAGGTTCGAATCCTATATCGCTCACCATAAGAATTTTAACTAGGTTCGAAAGAATCTAGTTTTTTATTTATAAAGTGATTCTTCTTAAAAATAGAAACGAATCGAAAGATTAAAAATAACGTACAAAGATACACGAAATAGCGTTACATCTCCTGGTTTTCTGCATGAAAAAATTGACAAATAAATGCTTTAATAGTATAATATAGCCTAATTTAAAGGGGAAAATATTATGTTATCACAATTGACATCAGATTTATTATCACCAGAGGAAAAAGAAATATTTGTTCAAAGGATGAAGAAACAATCATTTACACTAATCACCAATCAATCCGTTCAGCCATGCCCATCAATTGTTTACGATGTAAATACATTAGATAAATATTTGGATTGTAATCAAATAACAGAACAATTTATGGAAGCACGTTGGCATATTATTGAAAAGTTATTAAGTGATTATAAAAAACCAACATTCAATGCTCGAATTGTTTACAAAGGTTCGCCAGAAGAAGTTCGTGGTTTAAATCCAAACGAAATTTTGGATTTGTATCCAAGTAAAATAATTCTAATCTGTCCAGAAAAGGTATCACCTGATGATAGACCATATGATGGGCCTACTTATCAGTTTCAATATCTAAATTTTGAGGAATTGAAAACGAGACTTAACGATGCAGAAATGACTATCAATATTCAAGCGGAGCAAGATGGTAACGTATCCCGTGATAATACAATGACAACATTTGCAATATCTCGTCAGAAAGACAAGAGAAAAACAATAAGTAAATAATTGCCAATAGATAAATTTAAGAAACCTCTCGAAACTTACCTTTCGAGATTCTTTTTAATATACTGGTGCACGGCTGGATAAACATCGGTTTTCACATCCCTTGTAAATTCATTCCAATCTTTAAAATCGATATCTAGAATTTCATTGGGATTTTGAATTTGAATTTCTCCACTGACGTAACTACATACATAATAAGTTAGCCGAATCGGTGCAGTTGGATGCATGCGACAACCTAAACATTTTTGTATAGAAACATGAATTCCAGTTTCTTCGTATACTTCGCGAATACATGCTTGTTCTTTGTTTTCACCTAGTTCTACTTTTCCACCAGGAAATGTCCAGTTTAGCAAACCATCTTTTTTAGCACGCTGAATCATCAACACTTTTTGATCATGACAGATAATTCCAATTACAACTTCTTGCATCCAATCACTTCTTTTCTTAGAATGTATCATAGTAAAAAATAAGAAAAAAGACAATTGCATTTAATAAAATAAAAAAATTAAAATTTATATTGACTCGTCCCTTAAGGGTAATGCTATTCTTGGGAAGAAAGGGAGGAATATTAGATGTATCAAATCAAAGAATTTTCATATTTATGCAAAACGACAATTAAGACATTGAGACACTACGAGAAAGTTGGAGTCCTATTACCAAAAGAGATTAATTCTTTGACTGGTTATCGTTTCTATGAGGAAAGTCAAGTAGAAACGTTTCAACAAATCAAAACACTACAAGAAGCAGGATTCACATTAAAAGAAATAAAAGATATTTTATATTCAACAAAAGAGTCACAACTAAATCAACAAATTCTAGATATGATCTCAGATTATAATGATCGATTAAAGAAATTGCAAGAATTAAAGGACAGCTTGCGAGAAGAAACAAAAATTGAACTGATTCCCAATTCGAACTTCATAATGATTGGAAAATACAAACGATTAAAAAGCAGAGATGATTATGACAAGGAATTTGCTAAAATTGATAAAAAGATAGGAATCTACAGAAATGTTTCAAAAAAAGCATTAGAATGTTACACACCTGGTTATCAAGAAGAAAATTTTCTTTGTTTTATTGGGAGAGCCGTAAAAGATGATTATAAAGAAATACATAATGTTGCCGCTTTAACTTCTAGAATGAAGCGAGTAGGTTTAGATATATTGATAGATGATAGGCCTCCTACCATGTTACACATTCATACCAAAGGAAGTGTTAGCGATGCTTATCAAAAACTAATTCAATATGCAGATCAAAACCAAATTCAATTGCGCGGTTCGTTCAAAGAAGTCTATAATGAGGATAATCTGGATATTTACATTGAAGCATATGATTTAACAAAAGAAAATCCAGATCGAACGAAATTTGAAACCGACTTAAAAAAGAAACTGGCAAGCACAGAGCCACAATATGATAAGGAATTGATAGGAAAATGGAAACTTCTAGGAGAGCAATTAGAACCAACTAAATTTTATAATCCAGAAAAGAGTCAATTTATACCAGACACCGAATTAAAAGAAATAGAGTTTCGTCCAAACGGAACGACGAACTTTTCAAACATTACTTGGAGAGACAAGTATATGATAATCAAAGAAGGGGAATATGACATCTATTGTTCGATTGGTGTTATGAAAAGAAAAAGGAAAAGGTATTTAACAGTATTATTAAATACAGAAAAAAGTGCGTCAAGGCCAATTCGTTTGTTCTATAAAAAAGAGAAAAGCAAAGGTGAAATTTTATAATGGAAATTTATCAATTAGGTATTTTTAAAGGAAAAAATAATGAGCTATTGAAACAACTTCGTCCAATTGACGATGATGTGATGGAGAGAATCGTGGATGAAGTATTGGAAACCGACTTTTTAGTGGATGATCCGATTTTCATCTATAAAAATATGCAACAGTCTCATTATCCAGCATTAGATTATTCTAAATTGGAACAAAAGTTACAACAAGTGATTGAACTATCAAACGGGGTATCGAGAAATGTAGTTCAAACGGAAAAACAAGGTGATGCATTTAACCGAGTTTTTATAAATAATCGTCAAAGCGGTCCAATTCAGTGTCGGTTCTATTTATCCCCAGAACCACAAAAAATGCATGGAATGGTTTATATGCTATTTCAAGAGTTTTTGAACCAACATTTACCACTTCAATTTAAGTACCAATTACAAAACGATGCCTATCGTTGTGACAGAATTGTCATCTATTCCGATAGGAATCATAAAGATGATGTTGAACGAGCTATCGCGAAAGTTTACCAGGCACATCCACAATTGTTTGAAGGATCAGATCGTTCCTTATCTTGGCTTTATCCATCTAAAATTCCAAATGTTTATATTGCGCCGGAAACACCAGAAACATCTTTTGGAATGCAATTTGCAGAGTTAATTCCAAATGCCAAAGCGATATTTGATTATTTATATCAATTAAAAAATTCAGATTCAAAGATATCCTTTCGTAGTAAGGAAGAAGAACAACAAGTTCGTAACGAAGTGAAAAAAATTGTGGTATCGCTATTATGCCGAGAAGGTATGACGTTAACAAGTGATGACATCCCATCTCAATTGTGCGGATACGATGATCCAGATCGTCATTTGTCTATCATATATCAATATAGAACTGGAAAACTGTATCAAACTTTTCAAAGCGGAAATAATAAATATATTGCCACATATGAAAATTCAGATACTGGACGAGCATTGTTACAAAAGACAGCATATGGTACAGTTAGACCTAAGGTAGATCAACAAGTTCCAGGTATTTCTATCCAAAAAATTTCACTTGACGACAAAGAAAAAAATCCACAGAAAGTGAAACGTAGACCAAATCCAAATGAGGGTAGCCACTCATAGAAGTAACTACTAAACGATGTTGGTTATAGTAATAAAATACAAGTTTAAGAAATATTGAACTTGTATTTTTTTGTTTAGCTTTTATTTTCAAAATGGGATGGACCATGACACTTCTCAAAACTAATGAAGATTGACCTTTTTGCGAAAACTATTTATACTAGAAACTATTAAGGAGTCAATAGAGGTATGGATAATTACAAAGATGAAGTTTATAGAAGAGTTCATTAAAAAGTAGAAGCTAACATTTTTAGCGAGGGAAGTAAAATTGGTTTGGAAGGAAAATATATCGCACCCAATATGAGTTTAGAAGATATTTCTCCTAATGATAGAAAACCAGAGATGTATGTGTCTCTCATCAATCATAATCGCTGTCATTTAGAAGATGTACCAGACGAGCTTCTAAGCAATTCCTTTTTAATTTCTACATTTCAAGGAGAGGTTCGTGATTATATAAAAAATCATCCAGCAAAATTTGACCGTCAATTTTATAAGAATTTGATAACTTCCAATTATTATGCGACAACTGGTGAAGAGAATTGTTTTCGTATCATGCCAGTAGAATATATCGATGAAGAAATGTGTACCTTAGCGATTTTAAACTCTCTAGATCATATGAAAAGTGACTGGTTTTACGCCGTACAAGAACGGAAACCAGAAGCATTGACCGAAGATTTATGGAAATTGGGGGCTAGGTTTTATGCTGAAGAAAAAGATGGCGAAAATAAATTTTTAAAAATGACGCCTGAACAATATAAAGATGAAGAGTATTACCTAGAAATGTGTAGTAGTATCTGTTCCTTATATCCAATTAAAGGAAAGATTATGGATACCATTCCAAAAGAAGTCATCACTCCTCAATTTTTGATGAAATTGCTTTCCGATACACTAGAAAATATTGCGACATTTAATGAGGATGCTCTAGAAACGAAAATCGCATATCATGAAAATGGCAATGAAGTTCATGAACGTATTTGGCAGTTTGCGATTCGAAAGTGGTATGCGACGGTGGAACGAATGAAATTAACTCCAGAGCGAATCGCATACTTTAAACAGTATTATAGCAATGATACGGATCAATACAATGGTAGTTTTAGAAGTAGATATCGGAAATTCCGCCATCCAAAAGTGAATCAATTGAAAGAAGGGGAAACACTTCTTCCAAATCAGTATGCAGGTACTGTTCCAGAAAATATGGAAAGAGAATACGATGCCGATCAATATCTAGAAGCTATATACCGTTCTCTTGGTATTGAAATTGTTGGCGAACTAACAGATGATACCTATGCAGTCGTTGTACCTTCTAATTTAACGATAACGAAAACTGACGATACGATTCAAATTCAAAATCAAGATAGTAATACCACCATCCAATTGTCATGTTATAAAAATTTGGTAAGAGAAATTGAATTTGCAAATTCAAAACAATCCGGTATTCGAAGCAAAGTAATTGTAAAAGACGGCTTACCAAAAAGGGTTTAAGTAAAATAAATTCATTCATAACAAACCCCAAATTGAGTTTTATAGTCAATTTGGGGTTTTAATTATCATAAATAGATTAGACGTACATAAATGCAACATTTTAACGTATCATTTGTTGAATATCGCCAATGTTTTCTTCTAAAAAAGCATATGGTTGAAGTGTTTGAAATTGACTAGGTAATTCAAATGTTTGCTTTTCTAACATATAAGAACGGATGGTTTGAATTGCTTCATACATACTTTTTTGTTCATCTGTTGCAGTTTGATTCTGAATGACGTCAGACAAATAATCATTTCCAATTTTAACATCTAAATAAATATACGGGATATTTCCAGCAACTCTCATATATCCCAAATACCATGTATAATTATTTTTGGTAGTTGATACAGATAAATAACTAGGTGCAATTTCAGGATAGTTTCCGTAAATTCCAATTTTCTTGGAAGAAATTGCCTTATTGTATAGGTCTAGAACTTCTTGTTTATCGATGAGTTCTAAATCTAATTCATCTAAGTCTTCCATGGAAATAACTGTTTGAAATTCATGTTCTTGAAAATAACTTTGGATGCGACGAACTTCCTCACTATAACGTTCATGATAAATATAATTTGGATGATTAACTGGTATTTCATAAGTAAATGTGCCAGTAGAGTCACTTTCTGTACCAGAAGAAACAAAACCATCTAATTTTGGATATTTGAAGTTTTCGCAATTGTAAGAATAATAATATGGTTTGTTTGATTCGGATGATTCGTATTCTATTTCAAAGTAACAAGTCCAACCATCTTCTTTTTCTAGTTGTGCATACTGAACTGGGAAATACACTTGACTACCAGGAACTATTTTGGAATTGAGTCTGCTTTCGTTTTTAGAAATGGTGTAAATCGCAATTCCAAATCCAATAATGATGAGTAGTAAAATAATACTACAAATGAAAATAACATACTGGCTCCTTTTCTTAATTTTGTTTTCAGAAACTTGGACCAGTCCTTTTAGTGTTTTATCGACTTCGTTTTTATCCATTTTTTCTTGAATTTTTTCTCCATGTAATAATTCAGATATTTCAATTTCTAAAATGTTGCAAATATCTTCAAACAAAGATATATCTGGTAGATAATGCCCGTTCTCCCATCTAGATACTGTCTTATCCGTGACACCTAACTTTTCAGCAAAGTCTTTCTGTGTCATATTTTTCTGTTTTCTGCAATCTGCAATAAATTTACCAATTTTTCCTTGATCCATATAAAATCTCCTTTCTGCCTTCATCATACAAAAAAGAATGAAAATTGAACATCCCATGAATGTAGAATAATTAAAGTAACATACTATGTAACTATTATAAAGAGTCAAAAAAACAATTTCAAAGGAAATGTTTTAAAAAATATAGTAAGAAAATCTTCTTTATGCTAAAATTATAATGAAAGCTAGGAAAGATATAGAAAGCTAAAAATACACTATAAAGTAATGTGGGGGTTATCGGATGAATCAAGGACGTTTAATTGTAATAGAAGGAGCATGTGATGGTGTAGGAAAGACCACTCAGTTTTGTCTGTTAAAAGAAAATTTAATCAAAGATGGGAACAAGTTATCACTCATCACTTTCCAACATATGGGACAAAGCAAGGTGCATTAGTAGAAGAATACTTAAGAGGAAGTTATGGAACGATTCATAATTTATCGCCATATTTCATTAATTCTTTATATGCAGTAGACCGTGCAGTCACATGGCATACTGAATTGGCAAGTGAGTATCAACAAGGAAAGACAGTTTTGTTAGATCGTTATACGACTTCTAGCATCATTTATCAATCGGCAGAAATTGATAATCGTAGAGAAAAAGAAGATTTCATACACTACGTCACGGATTATGAATATCATAAAAATGGAATTGCATCACCAGATGAGACCATATTCTTATGGGCACCATACGATTTGATTACAGAAATTAGAAATAAAAGAACGGCCAATGAAGGAATTTCAAAAGATATTCATGAACGGGATGATGAATTTATGCGAAAAGTTTATGATTCAGCAATGTATGTTGCAGATTATTTATCTTGGCATAAAGTGCAATGTAACGATGGTGCGAAAATGAGACCGATTGAAGATATTCAGGAAGAAATTCATCAATATGTAAAAAAGAAATAAAGGGCGAGTAATCGCTCTTTTTTGATTGATAAGAATAAATCGATTTTGATTTTCCATAATAACAATAGGTGATGATATGAAAGTTCGTCTAGGATATGTTGCAGGTCCAGAAGGAAGACAAGAATTGCGCTATGCTCACACTATGACATATCGTACGTATCAGACTTTATCAGTAGAAGAACGAAACCAAAAATTGGATCAAATGATTCGTAAGAATTTAGAAAATTTATTAAAAGTATTAAAATGGAACACAGCCCATGGAATTTATTTTTATCGCTTCTCGCAAAATATGATTCCACTTGCTACGAAAGAAGAGGTAGAATTCGATTACATTACACCATACCAAACGTTGTATCAAGAAATAGGAAATTATGTAAAGAAGAATGGAATTCGACTGGATACTCATCCTGATCAATTTTGTATTTTAAATAGTACGAAGAAAATCGTAACCGAAAACTCTATTCGATACTTAGAATTTAATAAAAAGATATTTGATGCAATGAACTTGCCCGCTTGTACGATTTTGCATGTCGGTTCTGGCGAAGGTGGAAAATCTGCTTCTATCGAACGATTTATCAACACTTGGAAAATTCTCCCAGAATCTCTTCAAAAAATGATCGTCTTGGAAAACGATGACCGAACATTTCATACGAAAGATGTATTGGAACTATGTCAGCGAATCAAAGTTCCATTTGTGTTCGATTATCATCATCACTTGTGTAACCCTTGCGAGGAATCATTAGAGATTCTTCTTCCTCAAATTAGAGATACATGGAAGCAATCGAATTTAATTCCCAAAATGCATTTTTCATCTTCTAAAAGCGCCACTTCGTTTCGAGCCCATAACAGGTGGCTTGAACCATTTCGTTTCTACGATTTTTTAAAAATAATTGCGCCCTTCTATGATTCTGTCGACATCATGCTAGAATGCAAAGGCAAGGAACTGGCATTACAAAAATTGAGTCATGTGTTACGATTCCTTCCCAGCATCCATCGCTTTACGGATGGAATTTTTGATTTTACCAACAAGGATTGTGAAAAATAACAAAATTATAGTATAATTACTACTTGGAGTTTGGTAGTTATGAATCAAAAAGTAAAAAATCAGTTACGATTAAATGAGAATGATATCGATCAGTTACTACATTGGTATCAAAAAAACAAACGAATTCTTCCGTGGCGAATAGATAAAAATCCGTACCATGTTTGGATATCTGAAATTATGTTGCAACAAACTAGAATCGAAGCCGTTAAAAAGTATTATGACCGCTTTATGAAACGAATTCCAGATATTCATACTTTAGCCACTATTGCAGAAGATGAACTGTTAAAACTTTGGGAAGGACTAGGATACTACAGTCGTGCTAGAAATTTAAAGAAGGCTGCCCAAACGATAGAAGAAAAGTATGCTGGAACATTTCCTAATACATACGAGGAAATTATCACGTTATCTGGAATTGGCGAGTACACGGCCAGTGCCATTGCTTCTATCTGCTTTGGTGAAAAGACATCTTGCGTGGATGGCAATGTCATGCGAGTCATATCCCGTATTTGTCACGATAAAAGAAATATCGATGATGCGAAGACTAAAAAAGAGTTAAAGAAAGAATTAGAACAAATTATGCCCAAAGAAGCAGGAGACTTCAATGAAGGCTTGATGGAACTAGGAGAGACAATCTGTATTCCAAATGGAATCCCTCTTTGTGAAGAATGTCCGTTAAAGAATGCTTGTCTATCTTACCAAGACCTAGACTATATGAATTATCCCGTTAGAAATGAGAAAAAAGAAAAGAAAGAACTGGAATACACCGTCTGTATTTTAAAATATAAAAATCTGTATTGGATTGAAAAAAGAAAGCAAAAAGGCATTTTGCAAAATCTTTGGCAGTTTCCAAATATGGAAGGGAAATATTCTAAGAAAGAACTAGAAACAAAATTAAAAGACAAAGCATTTCAAGTGGGTAAGATTACAAAACAAAAGACATACACGCATATTTTTACACATCAAAAATGGCATATGACATCGTACGTGATAGAATTGTCTGAAAAACCAGATTGCCTTACTGAAAACGAAAACGTTTCTACTTGGAAAGATTTAGAAGAAATCAAACGAGATTATGCCATTCCAACCGCATTTCAACCATTTTTAAAGGAACTAGAAAATAACTAGTTCCTTTTTAATGTAGTTGTTTTCGTTTGACGTATTTAGGAGATCCTTCCTTTTGAACTTTATCGAATAAAGAGATGGCTCTGTTTCTAGTGAGTACTTGATTCCAATCGTATTCTTGATTTGTTTCGTACTTACAATGCATGAATTCCATCGGGTGAATAATATGAGCATCCCGAAAAGATCGATTCATTAACGCTAAGACGTCTTGTTCTGAAATTGTTCCAGAATGTACGGCTAAGTAAAAGACATCACTGAATGTTACGGGATTCTTTTCTAAATTAGAAAAATTAGGAAGTTCCTCTTTATTTACCAATATTTTTAGGTGGTTTTCTTCTTCTAATTCATGTAGGTGATAAGAAATTAAAAGTTCGACAATTTGATATCGTAAATTGACCGTTCGTCTTTCTAATTCATCTAATTCTTTTAAATTGGAAACAAAAAAACCATATAACTCAAACGTACCATCTCGTTGAGCCTTGCGGTAATCTTCTTCTAAGTTCATAGTATTCCTTCTTTCGCACGATATATTATATGAGAAAAAGCACAAAATAATCAAGAAAAACTTGTGTTACAAACTTGTAACATTCAAAATAGGAGAAGAATGCTATAATAGGAACAGGTGATTTTATGAAAAAAATCGTAGTGGTGGAAGACGATAGAAACATGTGTACTGAACTCGTCCAACTTCTAAAAAATTCCGGATACGAAGCAGAATCGTTAAAAGATTTTGAACATGCCGAAGAAGAGTTGTTAGCATCTCATGCCGATTTAATTTTATTGGACATCAACATTCCATACATCAATGGTGAAATGTTACTGCAGAATTTACGAAAAAAATCAGATATTCCAGTCATCATGTTAACGTCTCGCAACAATGAAGTAGATGAAGTTCTATCGATGAGTTATGGGGCGGATGACTACATTACCAAACCTTATAATCCGACGATTTTGTTACTTCGCATCAGTAACGTTTTAAAACGAATTCAAAGTAAAGAAGATTCAAAATACCGTGATTTAGAAATTAACATGCAAAATGGAACGATTAAGAAAGATGATGTAGAAATCATTTTAACGAAAAACGAAATGATTATTTTTGGTTATCTACTTCAACACCAAAATAAGATTGTGACACGAGATGAATTAATGACGACACTTTGGAATAATGATGAGTACATTAACGACAATGCTCTGACCGTAAACATCAGTCGCCTTAGAACCAAATTAAAAGATGTCGGCTGTGAAGATGCGATTGAAACTAGGAAGGGAATCGGATATATTTTATTATGAAATTTACAAGTTATTTAAAAGACAAATGGCTATCCATTCTTCTTTATACTGTTTTACTCATCATTATCGTATTATTACTCATCGCTTTTAAAGTAGATTCGTCCTTGCTATATGCGATTCTTTTTCTATTTCTGTTGTTTGGTATTTTAATTGTGCTGTCAGACTTTTACCGCAAGAAATCATTTTATAAAACCCTAGTTTGCAACACAGAATTATTAGATAAAAAGTACTTAGTGTTAGAAATGATGAAGAAACCGAACTTTTTAGAAGGTGAAATCTTGTGGGATACGATGTACGAAATCAATAAATCGATGATAGAGAACGTAAAGAATTACGAATTACAAGTGACGGATTTTAAGGAATACATCGAAATGTGGATTCACGAAGTAAAAATTCCCATCTCTAGTTTTTTACTGTTTGCCCACAATCACAACGATCAAGTTCCTAAGAAAGCAGTTCGCTGGATGCAAAGAGTGGAAGATTACACCGAACAAATCTTATATTATGTACGAAGTGAAAATTCTGAAAAAGACTATTTGATTAAGGAAGTAGAGTTAAGCAATGTCGTCAGAGAGGTTGCCTTAAGAAATAAAGATTACATCTTAGAAAGTAAAATTGAACTCGTAACGAAAAATCTACATCACTCGGTATACACCGATAGCAAATGGTTAGAATTCATCTTAAACCAAATTGTGAACAACAGCATCAAATATCAAAAAGAACGAGGCATCAAAAGAATTGAAATCCGCGGTATTGCCACGGATAATCAGGTCAAACTAGAAATCGAAGACAACGGAATTGGTATTCCTGCATCCGACATTCCTAATGTATTTCAAAAGTCATTTACGGGCGAGAATGGAAGAAAGCGTTCCAAATCAACCGGCATGGGTTTGTTTATTGCGAGCAATCTTTGCAACAAATTAGGACATAAACTAGAAATCGAGTCCGAAGAAGGAAAGTATACGAAAGTTATAATCACGTTTGCCAAAGAAAACTATTACGACGTTGTAAGATAACTTTCAAAAATGTAAGATACGGTAAGGTAGAACGAACGACAAAGAATGTTGTCTGATGTAATATGAACTTACGAAAGGAGTTATTATGGAAACAATTTTAAAAATTGACAAAATTGAAAAGTATTATGGTAGTAGGTCTTCTTTGACCAAAGCCATCGACAACATTTCTTTCTCCGTAGAGAAAGGTGAGTTTGTTGCCATCATGGGTGCATCCGGTTCTGGTAAAACGACACTTTTAAATTGTATTTCAACTATCGACCGTGTTACATCCGGCCATATCTATGTAGCAGGTATGGACATTACCAAACTAAAAGGGAATGCCCTAAATAAGTTTAGAAGGGAAGAGTTAGGATTTATCTTTCAAGATTTTAATCTATTAGATACGTTAACGGCATATGAAAACATTGCCCTTGCCTTATCGATTCAAAATGCTGCTCCTTCTAAAATCGATGAAAAGATTAAGAAGGTAGCCAAACAACTGGACATCACGAATGTATTAGAAAAGTATCCGTATCAGATGAGTGGTGGTCAAAAACAGAGAGTTGCATCGGCACGTGCCATCATCACCGAACCTAAACTGATTTTAGCGGATGAACCAACTGGGGCATTGGATTCGAAATCTTCTAGAATGTTACTAGAACGATTCCAGGAATTGAATCAAGAGATGGATGCCACAATATTAATGGTAACGCATGACGCGTTCACAGCAAGTTATGCTTCTCGCGTAATCTTTATCAAAGATGGAAAAG
>UMHA01073674.1_pt1 | contig 87089 bp, 58 predicted proteins | sample 1965401 | NCBI WGS metagenome assembly UMHA01 (sample SAMEA4836085, study PRJEB28245) | human gut metagenome | biome: gut microbiome; material: fecal sample | place: Denmark | collected 2008 | reverse complement strand
CCGCGCGGGCTATGCGGCGGCCGAGGCCATCCCCGCATTCCTAAAAAGCTGAGCACTACCCTCATATGAACACTCCAGCCGATAGCAACACGCGTGAAAACGCCAACACGAACACCGACATCAGCATCACCGCGAATGCCACGGGATTCAGCACGAAAACACTGAACCCGCAGATTCTGGTGACCTTGTGGAACGTGGAGCGTTTGGGCTCGTTCTCCGCGGTCGCGCGTGAAACCGGATGGTCGCAACCGGCCATCAGCCAGCAGATCCGCAAGATCGAACGTGAACTTGACGCAAAGCTCGTGCAGCGCACGTCGCATGGCGTGGAATTGACTCCGATCGGCCGTATTCTGGCACGTCACGGGCAGCTTATCGACAATCGCGTCACCCAAGCCGTCAAAGATGTGGAAGAGTACCAGCGCAACGGATCGACGCATATTCGTTTGGTCGCTCCCCCATCGGTATGTTCGTCGTTCGTGGCACGCGTGCTCGTGCATATCAGCAAAACGTCCGACATTCGCGTGAGCCTCATGCAGATGGAGCCGCCTGAGGCCATGGAGGCGTTGGAACAGGGGCTTGCCGATTGCGCGATCATCTTCCAATACAATTCACTCCCCGCTTTGGCCGGACCGGACGATTTGGAAGTCGCTCCTTTCGGCGTCGATCCGCTGATGCTGCTGATCGGCGCGAACAATGCGATCGCGCGCCAGTACGAAAGCTCGCACCTGCCGGTCCAATTGGTTTCGGCACGCGGCGAACAGTGGATCGCCGGCTGCGAAACCTGCCAGGCGAATCTGGTGTCGTTGGCGCGTGCCGCCGGCTTCACACCGGAAATCACACATTCGACCGACGATTTTTGGGCCACGCAGAATCTGGTGGAAGTCGGCATGGGCGTCTCGATCATATCTCGCTTAGCCACAACCGCTGGAATCCAACCCGATTTGGCCGCACTGCCAATCGCCGACAACAACGCATTCCGCACAGTCTGTTTCGTCACAAGAAAAGTGGACGACCGACCGGCAGTGGCCCGCGTCAAAGACGAAATCGAAAGGGCGTCACACCAGTATTTGGAAAACATCTGATTCATCGTTTGATATCCGTGCTTATTCGCAATCGCGGAATACTGCAGCAAACAATTGTTTCCAGTATTTTGCTATATCGTCATAATCAGATTAATAATTGAATAGCAAAAGCATCTGATATAAGAAAACTTCATAACAGTCTTTGCTTTCAGTACAAGAACACACTGTTCGTGCAAGCATCGGTACGTCATGCTGGAACCATGGAAGAAATCATGGAAATGAAGCATCGTACCGGTTCCGGCTTTGACGCCGACGCCATCGACCACACCACCGCAGCCGATCTTGCCGCAGTCGGCTCCGACAAGTGGACACGCTACCCCGGCTGCATTGGCGCGTTCATTGCCGAAATGGACTACGGCCTGGCTCCCTGCATCCAAGAAGCCATCGACAACGCCTGCGACCATTGCAAACTCGGCTACATTCCCGAACCCTGGAAACAGCGCGTGGCAGCAGCATGCGCAGGATGGCAACGCTCGCATTACGGATGGGATGTCGATCCGAGCATTATTCGCGTGGTTCCCGACGTACTCGAAGCTTATGAGATTTTCTTGCGTGAACTGGTCGGTGCGGGCAACAGCGTGATCGTGCCGACGCCTGCCTACATGCCGTTTTTGAGCGTTCCGAAACTGTACGACGTTGACGTGATCGAAATCGAAATGCTGCAAAGCGGCGACGCCGAAACCGGAGAGGCGCAATGGGTGTACGACTTCGACGCCATCGAACGCGCGTTTGCGGCCGGATGCCATGCGTTCGTGCTCTGCAACCCGCACAACCCGATCGGCAAAGTGCTCACCTTGGAGGAGGAGCTGCGTCTGAGCGATCTTGCGGCACAGTATGACGTGCGTATTTTCAATGATGAGATTCATGCGCCGTTCGTGTTTGAGGGCAAGCACATTCCGTTCCCCACCATCAGCGAGCAGGCCGCATTACAGTCGATGACCGCTACCAGCGCGTCGAAATCGTTCAATATTCCGGGCACGAAGTGCGCGCAGGTGCTGCTTACCAATCCTGCGGATCGTGACATGTGGGCGGTCAAGGCGGAGTGGAGCGAACATCAGACCGCCACCATCGGCGCAATCGCCACCACCACCGCATATAACGAAGGCGACCTGTGGTTCCAGGATGCGTTTGCCTATGTGCGCAGGAATTTGGCGTTGTTCGACGAGCAGATGCGTGAAAGGTTTGCCGGCGTCGGCTATATCAAACCGCAGGGCACATATATCGCATGGCTTGATTTCTCGCCGCTTGGCATCGACGATCCGGCCGCATACTTCCTTGAGAAGGCGCAAGTGGCGTTGACCGACGGGCGTTCATGCGGCGAGACCGGTGCCGGATGCGTGCGCGTGAACATAGCAATGCCGTATCCGCTGCTGGTCGAATGCCTGGACCGCATGTATGGCGCGTTGCATGCGGATGGATTGCTGTAAACTTCGCCACATATTCAGTGTTTTCCTCAACCAACGGCAGCATAACGGTGAACGTCGTGCCCTTCCCCACTTCGCTGTCCACCGTTATGGTGCCGTTGGAAAACTGCATACTATCGACATGCGACGGAAGGATGACATGCGTTTGAACGTGAGTACCAGCATTGATGTGACAGCCCGCGAAAAGGCCGGCGATAATCTGCTGTTCTTGGGATTTCATGGATTCAGCAATGATGAAAATGAGATGATCCGCATTATTGATGCGATTTATGATGTTCCGAAGCAAGACGCATCTTCAACGGACAACTCCATTGCTCCTGCCCAGCATCCGAATTATCTGTCGTTCCGAGGCACGTACGAACGTCCTTACATCGGAAGCTACTACTGGTATCCAGATGGATGTTCCGTAGAAGAGCGTCGACGTGAGTGCAGTGCCGTAGGCGACGCCGTCGTACGATTGCTGGATTCGCCCGCATATGTGCGGTTCCGTAAAGTATTAATTGGGTTTTCGCAAGGCGGATACCTATCGTATCGCATGGTTGCGGAACATCCCGATGTGTTCGATATGGCGATTTTGATGAGTCCGTCATTCAAAGGTGAAACCGCTGAGCCCTTGCCCGCGACCGGACGCACGCGATTCGCACTCTGTTACGGCAGCGAAGACCGCACAATTCCTTTAGCCGACCAACAGTGCGCGCACAACAAACTTGCGCAAACCGGCAATCTCACGTATTTCGAATATCCGGGAATGGGCCACGGCATCTGCGATCAGGAAATTCGTGACCTACGCGCCTGGCTGGGATTGTGATATGCGCTGCGTAAGGAGTTCTGCGCATCTGAGACTCCGCGCGCGTGCCCATAAACTCGTTTTCACCCCCTCGGATTGTCATTGAAACCAACTCGGAACTCTTGATACACCCTAATCGTCGAAATTTATGGACATACACCCAGTTCATCTGAACTGAACCGCGATATCTGGCTTATATATGGCAGATTTGGCATCTTGACCTGAAGTTTCTCGCTTATATATGGCACATGCCCTTCGAGAAAAGCCACTTAGGGGGCATGTTTTTGACACTTTTCGCACGAACACCTGCCATATATAAGCGAGAAGCCTCCGTACGAACCTCAAAATCTGCCATATATAGGCGAGATAGGCGGCATAATTAAGCATTTTCCCTCACTGATGAGCCGCAGAACAAACCAGACGACCGAAGTTTTACGATGTTATGTACGTCAAGCTCACCACGAACATCTCTCCACATATGTCGCAACAATATGGTCAGCGATCGCCCTTTTCCAATGCTCGGGCGGCCACTGCATGATGGTCGTAAAGTCAAGCTTATGCGGGTTGGATTGTCAGCCTGCCGCCGAGAGCGTGCACGATCCCTTCATAATGGTATGGAAGCTCGGGTTGACATTCCTGTCGAGGCTCTTGTAAAGGCTTTCACGTCCCACACCCGCCTCCTTCGTGATCTGCCCCATACCCTTCGCTTTGGTCATATCGCCGATTACGGCCTGCCGCAACGCCGAATCGTCAAGCTCGGCCACCGATAAAGCAGCAACATGAGCGAGTCGCTCTTCTGCGCGGAGCAAACACGGTAGCCGGGACCGAAATTGAACCTCAGCGCGCTGGCCCCGTCACCAACCGTATGCAGGTCACCCACCGGCCGCCCCATCTAGAAGCGCAATCGGAGTCTCGCGCTGATTCGGGCTTTCGCGTTCCGGTCCTTTATCCGGCTGAACCATTGGCGATATTCGCCAGTCATATGTATTTCCATATGACATGTTGCATCCCATGGGACACAATATGTCTAGCTTGACGACCACTCACGAGATGAACGACCAAAGTAAAACAGAAATTCGACAGGTTAGCCAATTTCTCGTGCATCCGCACCCACCCGACCGTTTTCACATACACTATTTCTTTTACATAGCTTTCAGAAGCGACCCCATGCGAAACACCCAGTCGCAGTTCCTGCTCGTATTACCGTTGAAGTCGCCCCGAGCGGACAAAAACCCTGGTTTTCCGTTGCTAGCAGTCCCGCACATGTGGAATCCCGCATGTGCGGGGAACACTGGACATAAACAGGGAGAGCAACATCCACGCGGCGGCCAGAACGATGCAGACACCGATTTCAATCCACGCTCTCCATGAGGAGAGCGACAGACCAAGGAAGCGCAGCACAAGCGGCATCGTCCGATTTCAATCCACGCTCTCCATGAGGAGAGCGACTCGTTGGCCTGTTGCTTGATGGTATTGTCCGACGTATTTCAATCCACGCTCTCCATGAGGAGAGCGACCTGAGCTGCCTGCACCTGCACGGACGCGGCCTTATTTCAATCCACGCTCTCCATGAGGAGAGCGACCGACGATGATCCTGGGCAGCGCCATGGCTATCGTATTTCAATCCACGCTCTCCATGAGGAGAGCGACATGTTGCGGGAGTCGGAGGCATACGGCCCGTCTTCATTTCAATCCACGCTCTCCATGAGGAGAGCGACGTTGCGACGCCGATATGTGATCGAGTCGCTCCATTTATTTCAATCCACGCTCTCCATGAGGAGAGCGACTAGCTGTTCATCGGATGCGTTTAGTGGCATGATATTTCAATCCACGCTCTCCATGAGGAGAGCGACCGCATTGCAGAACGCCTACGCGAAGGCCACCGAATTTCAATCCACGCTCTCCATGAGGAGAGCGACGGTCACATTGGTGACGTGCACGCCGATCTTCCTATTTCAATCCACGCTCTCCATGAGGAGAGCGACCGCCGTGCATGTACCATCCGCTCAGGGCGTGGATATTTCAATCCACGCTCTCCATGAGGAGAGCGACGTTGTCTTTGGGAATACGTCGTGAAACATATTGTATTTCAATCCACGCTCTCCATGAGGAGAGCGACCTGTGGAGAGAGTGCCGTCAGCCCTCATCTTGGAATTTCAATCCACGCTCTCCATGAGGAGAGCGACTACCAATTGTCCGCCATGCTCCCCGAACTGACGTGATTTCAATCCACGCTCTCCATGAGGAGAGCGACTGCACAGCGCAGCTGGTAGAGGTCTGAGGCGGTATTTCAATCCACGCTCTCCATGAGGAGAGCGATCTTCGTCGTACCGACGTGGAGCAGCACCGTAAGATTTCAATCCACGCTCTCCATGAGGAGAGCGAAAAACGTGCCGTTTGCGGTGGCCCACTGCTCTACATTTCAATCCACGCTCTCCATGAGGAGAGCGATTCGTCTGCACCGTAGGCGGTATCAGCCTGATCATTTCAATCCACGCTCTCCATGAGGAGAGCGAGGCCGACCCGTTGTTGACGGCCATGAACGTAGGATTTCAATCCACGCTCTCCATGAGGAGAGCGACCTATCCTGAGCGACAGGAACGATATGTATCTCATATTTCAATCCACGCTCTCCATGAGGAGAGCGAAAAACGGCCTTGCGCTGTTTTTCCCCGACAAGCGATTTCAATCCACGCTCTCCATGAGGAGAGCGACAACGACATCCTAAACTATGATACCGGATTGCCATTTCAATCCACGCTCTCCATGAGGAGAGCGACGAACGCCGCCAACATTCCCCTTATAGCTTTTATATTTCAATCCACGCTCTCCATGAGGAGAGCGACATTACGGTTCCCACTTTCGAGCTGTGAGCGCACATTTCAATCCACGCTCTCCATGAGGAGAGCGACTGGAGGTTGTCGATCAGCGGGTGCGCCTCTTCTGGATTTCAATCCACGCTCTCCATGAGGAGAGCGACCAGGCCGCGAGCGATACATGTCGGCCATCCGGGCTATTTCAATCCACGCTCTCCATGAGGAGAGCGACGGCACGGTGGAGTCCAGTTTGCGGTGGGATGCGGTGATTTCAATCCACGCTCTCCATGAGGAGAGCGACTCCATGCCCTTGAGCACGGCGTAGACTCTCGTGCGATTTCAATCCACGCTCTCCATGAGGAGAGCGACGCGCACAAGGCGGTAGCATTGCAAAACCCGGCTATTTCAATCCACGCTCTCCATGAGGAGAGCGACGCGCACAAGGCGGTAGCATTGCAAAACCCGGCTATTTCAATCCACGCTCTCCATGAGGAGAGCGACGCGCACAAGGCGGTAGCATTGCAAAACCCGGCTATTTCAATCCACGCTCTCCATGAGGAGAGCGACCCGCTCCAAAGGATTTTTCCGCTCGTTCATCGATATTTCAATCCACGCTCTCCATGAGGAGAGCGACCCGAGGAAGAGAAGCAGACTGAAACCGTCGATGATATTTCAATCCACGCTCTCCATGAGGAGAGCGACTTACAACTCCTGGACTGGCGGGTGTTGGTATTGAATTTCAATCCACGCTCTCCATGAGGAGAGCGACCAGTTCGAGCGCATCAACAAAACCTTGGACGATTTGATTTCAATCCACGCTCTCCATGAGGAGAGCGACTGGTGTGCGGATAACGTCATACGCTGCACGGACGATTTCAATCCACGCTCTCCATGAGGAGAGCGACCATTGGCGTTCCGCTCGTGCTCAAGCTCTTCAAATTTCAATCCACGCTCTCCATGAGGAGAGCGACCTGGGCTATCGTTTTCGCGATCAAACTCGTTTTATTTCAATCCACGCTCTCCATGAGGAGAGCGACATGGGCGCGCGAACCATCCAGCAAAGTGTTCGTATTTCAATCCACGCTCTCCATGAGGAGAGCGACCTGGAAACCGGCTTCATCATCCTCCGGATATTCATTTCAATCCACGCTCTCCATGAGGAGAGCGACCGACCGCCTGCCCCGCATCCATCGCGGGAGGCCAATTTCAATCCACGCTCTCCATGAGGAGAGCGACGTAGGAGCCACGGTGTGCATGGATAATGAATTGTATTTCAATCCACGCTCTCCATGAGGAGAGCGACAGGAACAATAATGTTCGATACAATCACAGTCGGAATTTCAATCCACGCTCTCCATGAGGAGAGCGACTTCTCGGCAAGGTCGCTGATTCCTTTCACAACCTTGATTTCAATCCACGCTCTCCATGAGGAGAGCGACCGATTCCACGGAAAACGTCGTCCGTCTGTGCGAGATTTCAATCCACGCTCTCCATGAGGAGAGCGACGCTGCGCAAGGCCGTCAAGGACGGACAGCAGATTATTTCAATCCACGCTCTCCATGAGGAGAGCGACACGGAGGTTGCTATTGCCCCCGACACCGCGGCAACGATTTCAATCCACGCTCTCCATGAGGAGAGCGACTAAATCATTCCGTTTGCAGTGACCCACCGCTCTACATTTCAATCCACGCTCTCCATGAGGAGAGCGACCGGCCTGCTGCACGCGGTGTGGGCGTTGAGCGCGATTTCAATCCACGCTCTCCATGAGGAGAGCGACCATCTATTTAAGGGAGTGGTAACAATGGCTGAAAATTTCAATCCACGCTCTCCATGAGGAGAGCGACCATACGAACCCCAACCGGTCAGGTTGATATCACTGGTCTATTTCAATCCACGCTCTCCATGAGGAGAGCGACTCGGACTCCATCTCGACCTCCACCCCGAATGTATTTCAATCCACGCTCTCCATGAGGAGAGCGACGACGTAGCGCCACTCGATGGCCCGTTTCGCTGCATTTCAATCCACGCTCTCCATGAGGAGAGCGACCGACAAGACCCGGTCGAAGGCCGACCAGGCGCAATTTCAATCCACGCTCTCCATGAGGAGAGCGACGCGATATCCCAGTCTAAGGTCATGCCGTCTTGAGAATTTCAATCCACGCTCTCCATGAGGAGAGCGACTAGATACCATGCGCAACTTCCCCTATCTGCGCGATATTTCAATCCACGCTCTCCATGAGGAGAGCGACCAGAATCTTATGGCCATGAGCAATTTCACGTACTGATTTCAATCCACGCTCTCCATGAGGAGAGCGACCTATCCTCGCCAGACACGTCGGACGCCTTATCACATTTCAATCCACGCTCTCCATGAGGAGAGCGACAAGTACGTGCTCGGCAAGCCGAGCGAGAATCAATTTCAATCCACGCTCTCCATGAGGAGAGCGACACACCGCCGCATCCATCGCGGTGCATGCAGGAGCATTTCAATCCACGCTCTCCATGAGGAGAGCGACCAAGAAGGCCAATGAGAAAAGCAAGGCCGCCAAATTTCAATCCACGCTCTCCATGAGGAGAGCGACAAACATCACTCATTTTTTCATATAAGAAAGGGTGTATTTCAATCCACGCTCTCCATGAGGAGAGCGACGCGCCGTTTTCAACCATTTGCGCAACGGAGTCGGTATTTCAATCCACGCTCTCCATGAGGAGAGCGACGACAACATCAAGCAGACCGCCGACAACAACAAGGCATTTCAATCCACGCTCTCCATGAGGAGAGCGACATCATCTTATCGGCCTTGGCTCGCAGGAGCTCAAATTTCAATCCACGCTCTCCATGAGGAGAGCGACCGCCTTCAGGTGGCCTGGAAAGCGCCGCCAACATTTCAATCCACGCTCTCCATGAGGAGAGCGACGCAACGACTCACGCATCGTCGTGCGGGAAGGCTTCATTTCAATCCACGCTCTCCATGAGGAGAGCGACAATGCGACAGCATGCTCACCGGCACGCCAGAAGCCATTTCAATCCACGCTCTCCATGAGGAGAGCGACTCCTTGTATGGGTTTTCTGTGGTATATTGCGGATTTCAATCCACGCTCTCCATGAGGAGAGCGACGCGCTGTCTGCGTGCGGCAGCGGCGTTCCTGCTTCATTTCAATCCACGCTCTCCATGAGGAGAGCGACCAAAAATGAGTGACAACGTCAACCACCAGACAAGATTTCAATCCACGCTCTCCATGAGGAGAGCGACTTGGATTCCGTCAGGCAGGTCGCCGAGTCGGCATTTCAATCCACGCTCTCCATGAGGAGAGCGACCGACCATGCTTCCGCAACCCTGCGAAGCATCCAATTTCAATCCACGCTCTCCATGAGGAGAGCGACGTGCGTCGGTGTCCGCGTGGTGCGTCCGACCGGAATTTCAATCCACGCTCTCCATGAGGAGAGCGACGCCAGTTCTATCGCGATAAGCGTCGTTAAACGGATTTCAATCCACGCTCTCCATGAGGAGAGCGACTGATATAGCGCGCAGGCATAATCAACTCAGCCGCATTTCAATCCACGCTCTCCATGAGGAGAGCGACCTGCGCCCCAGGCGTCGGCGTCCATTTTGCGTTTATTTCAATCCACGCTCTCCATGAGGAGAGCGACCAAAGTCTCCTGCGGGACTGCACTCGCCACCGTCACCATTTCAATCCACGCTCTCCATGAGGAGAGCGACCTACCGCCGTAAGGTGATAAGCGTCTGTGGTTGCGATTTCAATCCACGCTCTCCATGAGGAGAGCGACTTCCGATGAAGATTCCGATGAAGATTCCGATGAAGATTCTGAGGATATTTCAATCCACGCTCTCCATGAGGAGAGCGACCGGCGGGGCGTGGGTTGAGGGTCAGACGTCCATGGGATTTCAATCCACGCTCTCCATGAGGAGAGCGACTAACACAACGTGCGCGGTTTCGGATCACTGGGTATTTCAATCCACGCTCTCCATGAGGAGAGCGACATATGCTCTGTTCAAGGATGCGACTATTCTTCCGATTTCAATCCACGCTCTCCATGAGGAGAGCGACTCTTTTATTCAATCCAGCACACTGCACCGTATATTTCAATCCACGCTCTCCATGAGGAGAGCGACCGCTCGATGCCGGCCCTGCGCAGCGCGACAGCATTTCAATCCACGCTCTCCATGAGGAGAGCGACTCCACAAGCTTGTTGTAGTCGTCTATCAGCTTCATTTCAATCCACGCTCTCCATGAGGAGAGCGACGCCAGCCCCCAGTCAAGATGACGAGGGCTAGGAGATTTCAATCCACGCTCTCCATGAGGAGAGCGACCTGCGCGCTTCCCTTGACGGCATCCTGCAGAAAGAATTTCAATCCACGCTCTCCATGAGGAGAGCGACCACCGCCTGCCCTGCATCCATCGCCGGAGCCCAATTTCAATCCACGCTCTCCATGAGGAGAGCGACTTGTAGGCGATGTCCTCGATCTCCGCCGAGGTATTTCAATCCACGCTCTCCATGAGGAGAGCGACAGTGCAGCTGGACATTTTTGTCCGCTTTTTGAGACGCAAGCCAGCTGCCTAGCTTTAAGCATATCAAACAACACCGCCGATACGACGAACAACATGTCTAAAACGAGCAACTGGCTTTCTGTCTCATTTTAATGTCCATTATTTAGTTTTCAAAACGCCCTACGAAAATCACAATTCGGATTTCGATAGTTTTTCAGGTGCGAAAGACGTCCCTTATCATGAGCGCTTACACTTCGCACAAACACCATTCCAAGACCGGCCACCTTGCCGAACACACAATACTGCTGGCTAGAAAACACACTCTGAATACCGGACGGCGCACTCAAACGCTCAACCCAGCATACCCCACACCATATCGTTATGGCACCATGCCATTTTGCCTGTGCTATATCATCATCACATCATTAACCGGCAAACTCCGTTCACGTCCATAATGCTCAATCCTATCCGCATATCGAGCGCCAAGTTTATAAAAGCGCAGGCTGTCCTCATCGGTATTGGCAATCTTCAGCAAATCGTGCACCAACACCAGATAATCGGAAGGACTCACCGAGCATTCGAAAACACTGTTCTGCACACGCTGTCCGTATTTCATGCATATCTTCGCCACCAAACGAAGACGACGCTTCCCCTCAGGGGTTTCCGTACTCACATCGTACGCAACCACAACCATCATGGTTTTTCACCTCCAATAACGTATCACCACGAATCATCGCATACCGCCACACACAGCTACGCACCTTTTACTTCCACATAAATGGCGGGTAATCATCAAGATCACCCCGCAACGATCGAGCTAGCAGCAGCGCTTGCACATACGGAACCAACCCCCATGAAATTTTTTCTTGCAGGAACGGATGAAGAATCTGATCGCTCTTCTTTTTCTGCCACGCCGTAAGCACTTTCTTCCGCCCGGAATCAGACAGCAGCACACCACCATTCTCCCGTATTTCAAAATCCCCCGGCTTAACAGCGCCTGTATTAACCAATGTCAGCACAAAGCGGTCAGCCAACACCGGGCGAAACTCTTCAACCAGATCCAATGCCAGAGAGGCTCTCCCGGGCCGATCCGTATGCATAAAACCAACATACGGATCCAGCCCCACGCCTTGCAAAGCCGCAATGCAATCATTCGTCAATATGGAGTAGCAAAAAGACAACAATGCATTTAGTCTGTCCAGCGGAGGCCTCCTCGACCTATTGGTGAAAAAGAAATCATCTTTATTCTTCAGGACCAAATCGTCAAAAGCGTAGAAATAATCTTTGGCAGCAAGCCCTTCGACACCCCTCAACTCATCAACCGTCAAACTTTTCCGAGCTTCTAACAATGCCGCCGACAATTTGCCGCTCTGCTCGGCAAGTCGGTCAATATTTACCCGCAAAGCATGATCACGTTTCGTACGTTCGAGCACCCATTTCGCATTGTAAAGTTTTCCAACAATGAAAGATTTCGCGTAACACAAAGATTTTTGTTCGTCATCCGCGACTCGAAATTGTTCACGGCGAAGTAGCACATTACGATTCTCCTCCCCTAACACGGAACAGTAATAATGGCCTCTCGGTGAATAGAATGCCATAGAAACGCCCAGTTTGCCGCAGCGCCCCATAAGAGCAGGCGAAGCACCCTTATACGAGAAACACATGATTCCCTCAATTGACCGTAACGGCACTTTCGCCAAGGTTTTGTCATTCTGATGAATCACAACATTGTCGTTCTCCAAAGCAAGATAGGCATCTTCCGTCATCACAAACAGCGTGTTTAACAGCTGCTTCATCACTCCCCGCTTTCCTTGAGCCGTTCTTCGATATATGCTTTTGCCGATTTCACCTTCCGTAATTCAGGCAGGCACAAATCCCGTAGAGAACATGACGAACACGATCTGGTCTGTTTCACTTTAGGAGTCCATCCGCGGGAGAAAAGATCATGCATTTGCAAGAAGTCAGCTTCGACCATGTTGCGAAGATCTTCGTCCAATTTTACCCGCTCACGACGTTTTGTCTGTCGATAAAACAAAGCACCTTCAGGAATATCACACGCGAGCATTTCTTCCAAGCACATCGCTTCCGCGCATAGCTGTAAACGATCAGCATCAATCGTTTTGGATTTGCCGTGTTTGTATTCAATCGGATATGGCAACCACAATCCATCTCTTCCGTGAAGCGGAACACCATCATTAGACTTATGGAATTCCACAACATCACAGGCTCCAGTTATGCCGAGCGCTCGCGAATAGACTCTCAAATCCCGCATGATCAGCGTATCGCCGCGAGATTCAGAAGCCGCATAATCGTGGGCGCGTTCATGTTCCAGATGCCCAGCTGTGGTCAAATAATTCTCTGACCACAGCTGTTCGATATGGATAAGAGCCCACTGTCGTTTGCAGAATGAGAAATGCTGGATGCCCGAAAGGGCCAGCCAATCTTCTTCCGGATATCCTTCTGGCCCTTTCATGCAACACCCCTTACTCTCTCAATTCCAAACGCTTCAGCGTCCTTCAATCACTTCGTACCGCAAGTCGGGAATAGAAGATCCATTCACTGTCACCGTTCCGTCCACATTAACGGAAACGGAACGATGAACTTTGGCGGAAGAGTATTGCCCTGACTTGCTGTTGTGCGTGAACCACACAACGTCCAACACTTCCATGGACCCCGCAGGACGAGCCGAACTTTCATCATTCTCAAACAACGTGACGAGAGCTTCCTTGATTTTTTCGGCGTCTTCTGCAGTAAACCCGGTTTTTTCGGCAAGCTGTGGGCTGATGCTGCCATACGTCGCATACACCGCACGGCCGGAAACACGGTATTTCATTCCCATGGTATCGGAGGATTTCTTACCGGTGTCCGTGGTTTCACTGTTCACTGACTTAGTGATCTGCACGTCGTCAATGGCGATGGGTTCAACCGAGAACGCAGCCTGAATGGAAACCGGACCGCGCACGCCCAAGGAAACTTCGTCAACATCCTTAGCTTTTTTGAATGCGAATACTTGTCCGAACGCACGTACGTCAAGCCACTGTTCGCACACTTTCTGGAACACCAGGTTCTTCTGTTTCTGCTCTTCTTTCGGCAAGGTTTTCAAATATGTGTTGAAACGGTCCGACAATGATTTTGCGCCGTCATCGGAACGGTCATCGGACTGCACGAAAATCGTTTCACCAGCATCTTGCAGGCGATTGCGAATCTTCCTTTTCAGTGCAACGTCAGAAACCTCGCCCAGCCCTTCCGATGTGGTTCGTGGACGATTGCCATTCAACGGATCACCATTAGGATTGGCATTATTAGACGCAAAAACGACTGCGAAATCAATCTTGTTTTCCAAAGCTGCCATGATATGACTCCTTAACTTTTTCTTTGATAATCAACGTCGATAACTTCAAAAACTAAACACTAGTTTTCTTTGCTCTTCTGGGATGCTTCTTGCGCTTTACGCATAGACTCCCTTCGCTGGCATGAATAACCGAGCAGAAAGAGCGGTGAAAGTGCACGGTTATCTTCGAAGTCTCCTTCTTTGAAAAGCGCCATGACCTCATCCACGCTGTTCTGGAACCAGGGCGCGCCATTCGCCGATTTCAGGTAGGGCATCAGTTGCTTCCACAGCGTTCCCCATGTTGTAAACGGCTTTGCGACGAAATTGCTCATGAGCTTAACGGCATTGGTCGGACGGGTGTCACTGATTCCTTGCTTATACAGGACACCGTTTTCAAAGCGGTCCGCGAGTGCCAGCAATCTCCCGTATAAGTAGTCGCGGTCATTTCGTGTTGGTTCAAGGTACATGGATATCGTGTCCTCCTGTTTGTTTTGCTTCCTCGCGTCGTCAATGTAATGTTTTTTCCATAGGCTGCATGCGATTTCAAAATCTCTTAGCCATGCTCCTGGAGCGTCATATCCCATAGGTTTAGTGACTCTGTGGTATGTGGCGTCCAATATGAAGCGGGGAAGCGATTCTCCTCCGAACATGCATTCTATAAGCTGCTTTTTCGTGTTTTTCGCAAAACGTTTATAGGCTTTGCTGCTTCTGTCTGACACGTCATATGCGCAGCTGATGATGTCGGCAAATGGTGGCGCACCTTCATATGCGACAAACTTCTTTTTTTCTTTGTCGTACATTTTCAACGGCCATGCCGCATCAACATGCCACCGCAGGATACTTTCGACATATTCGTCTTTTGAAAGTTCACGGTAATATGTAACGCTCAAACGCCCTGATGTCGCCGCATCCAGAATGACAATCATCATTGGGTCGGCATGCTTTTTGAGTTTGTTAGCATTGCCATATCCGCGTAGTACCTTCGAAAAAACTTGTGCGTATTGAAAGTTTGTTGCGGTCAGCGCATCTGCAATATCGTTGCGGGGAGCTTCCGGCTCGTCCACATCCGATGAGAACAAAGAGCCAAAATCATAAGAACCTTCCTGAGGGTCAAGCTTCGGCTTTTCGTTGGGGTTTTTCACCGAGCAGATGACTATGGCCTGGGTATCGGTAATCGTTCCATGATTATTGACCAACCATTGCAGCGTCGAATGTATCTTCTGCGATGTTTCACCATCGACTTGCAAAGCCTCCTCTTTGGATGCGAAGCGCCCTCGATAGGTGAAATTCGTTGAATCGTTTGCCGATAACAGTTTGGCGTTGCCATTTACGCTGACAATTTTCTTAGGGAAGTTCAATATCGGAGCATATAGGTCCTCTCCGAACATATCCTTCCCTTTTTTCTGTCGATCATGGTACAAATAAGAAATCCATTGCGCCTGTATATCGGGATCGTTCGAGACATCTGAGTTTTGCAGCCCAATTTCAACTTCGAAGCAAACACCTGCTTTCCGGTCTTTTTCGGTTATTTCCACATTGAATCGAGCGGCTTCTTCGCTGATGCTGTGTTCCGAAACGCATCGATAGATGGCATTGAGTTTGACGTTGTCGCCTTTCCAAGCGGCAAGCTGCTCCAAATACATGGAGGTTTTCTCCTTGTCGAAATGCAAGTCGAGATATTGGAGCTGATCAAACAGAGGATGCGGTACCGGCTTGATGGTGCGTCCCATGGAACTTTCTGTGCACGGGATAACAATCGTTTGTTTTTCCCTCAGAAGCCGTAGTATCTCACCATTCTCGTTTACCCCTAGCGTCAATAGTGTCGGAAGTGTCGTATGCCCCGGAGGAATCAAGGCTTTCCTAATGTCAAGCGTAGAACCGTCGCCACTTCTCGGAATTTTTCCGGCGGCGTTGTGCACAGATTCGTTGATAAGCAACAGATTGTTCGACAGGCTCATCACTCACTCCTCTCCCACCGGCTGCAGATTGCTCCCCAAAGCGAATTCCTTGACGCTCTGGTTTTTCCTGATAATTCGTCCATCCAATTTCGTGGATTCCGGACGCTCAAATTCGATGATGCCGTCGGACATAACAGGCGACCAGAATCGGGCGATAAAATCGTGGTCCTCGTTTTCATCCGGATACGTGAATCCATGGAACATGTATCCCATATTCCACTCGCCATAACCGTCATAAAACCCTTCGCCAGATCCGAACTCACATGGTTCCACATACCCCTGGCACTCGCGCGTCCCCAAGAATATGTCTCGGCGACCGCCTTTCTGAACGGATCTCAAGGCGATATTATGATGTTTGTTTTCGTCGCGGTCAGCGACAAGATCTTCACGCTGATCATTCCATTCGAAATGAGCCAAAACCTGATAACGCACGTCTTTGAGATACGTGTAGTACGAAAGATCATTGCCACCGCTCATTTTGATGGGTCGAATTCCCTTTCCTTCAGTCTGAACTCTGTTCATCACACGAACAGCGTCAATAACCCACATAAAAGTTGGCTTCCAATAGATGCTTTCCGTAATGCCTTTCAAAGCTTGGTACGTTGGCACCTGATACGAAAATTTCTCACCCCCAACACGTGTTGCTGCTTCCGAGAACAACGCATATCTGCCTGATACCTCATATTCAATTGAGTTGCGATGTCGTTGCATATAACTCCTTCGTTAATCGTTCCCTCAACCAGCCACTGTCAATATAGCACATTTTACGCTTATTGTACATAGAACTCTTTGAGTGTTTCTCAATCAACAATCAACCAGTTATTCTTGTATAAGTAGGTTTTCCTACTGTCGCCACATTCATGGCGTGGATTGAAAATATGTACAACATGCGTATTTACCAAACGAAACTCTCCTGCAGATTCCCATCGACCTGCAGGAGAACCACTGCCCTTTCATATCATCAACAGAGACATGTCCGTCTCTGTCACCACGCCATATTCGCCTTTGTAATAATCTCCATTCAGAACGCAAATATCGAAATCCTCGCTAGCGATGGAAATCGCATGTTTTTCGTTCAAAATCTTGTATTCGTAATCGAAAAGGGAAACCGTGTATTCCTGTAGCCGCCGCAGAATCGCAATCTTCTCCCTCAACTCACCGTGACCCAACATATCCAGTAATTCCATCGCATTGCCATAGGGAACCACAACATTGTGCGTGATTTTCGGAATCACACGATATTCATTGCCGACCGTTTTGAACGCCTGGGCAAAAAACGGATTGTATCTCTCCCCCATCGTATTGTTCTCGAATTGCTTACGTTGGCTTTCGTTGTATGCCAGCAACTCATAAATCGTTTTTCCAGCGTTTTCCTTTTTCCAAAGCGGACCATCCAGCAAACTATTGCCGCCATCTCGATCCTCACTTTGAAGCAGCATGCCATAAAACTCATTGAGCATGCCAGTAGAAAGCAGATCAGCATCAGGATGCTCACCCATAATCTGCAAAGTGAGCTTTTTGCCTCTGTGAATCTCTGGAAGATAGTCCTTGAACCTTTCCTCACCTTGCAACGGATAGACATACACATCCTTGATTTCTTTCGATTCACCATTCCTGTTGCACCTGCCAGCCGCTTGCATAATGCTATCCAGACCAGCCATCGCCCTGACTACGCATGCGAACGAAAGGTCCACTCCCGCTTCGATAAGCTGCGTGCTTACGCAAATCACCGGCTTGGAATCATGAGGATCAGTTAACACCTTTATTCTCGCTAACTGGTCTGCCCTATGTTTGCCACACATGGCAGTACTCAAATGAATCAACTCAAACTGCCCGTCAGCATTGAGCTCTTGCAAACACTGATACATTTTGCGCGCTTCACTCTTCGTGTTGACGATAGACAGACAATTGCCGTTCCGAAGTGCCTGCTCATATATGATGTTCGCAAGTTCCTCGCAACTCTTGCTTTCCTGTGAAGCAATAATCCGGGTACGCTTGAGCTTCTCTTCGTAACCATCAGTATTGTCGATAAGATCAGGCTCGTCTGACAGACGCAGATTCTTTCGCGCCGTTCGTTCCAATAAAGGCTGCGTAGCTGAGCACAGCAGAATAGTCGAGTCCAATATCGTCGAAAGAAAACTCACAACTTCATTAAACGGATTGATGATATTCAATGGAAGCGACTGAATCTCATCAAAAATGATGACGCTATTGGCCATGTTGTGGAATTTACGAAGTTTCGTACCACGCGCCGACATAACCGTTTCCAAGAATTCGACCATCGTAGTCACGATGATCGGATTATCCCAACGTTCAGACGCCAGTTTACGTTGACGTTCCTTCGCATCCTCTTCCTCACTTGTGCCGATAGATCCCGTGTTACCGGAATTCTGAAGGCCCGCGGTGGAGTAATGCTCCAGCACAATATTGCTGTCAGCATCCAGACCAAGCATATTCCGGAATGTTGCCACGGTCTGTGACGTAATAGACAAGTACGGAATCACATAAATGATTCGTCTTTTCCCTGTTTCCAAAGCATGATGCAAGGCGAAATTCAACGAAGCCAACGTTTTACCGCCTCCGGTCGGAACCGACAATCGGTAAATCCCTGTCTCTCTGCTCCCAGCTTGACGGCACTGTTCCGTAATCTGTTGACGGATTTTATTGATTTCGGATGTCGAATCGAATGATTTCATGCTTTCGTCAAGACGGCGAATCAGTTCCGACCAATCCGCCTTGATCGGATGATATTGCTCTTTCGTCTCAAAATAAGCCGTATCTGTTCTATCGGCATCAATCAAACGAGAATAAACGTATTTAACTAGTAATCCCGAGTAGAAATAACGACTATCTTTCGACAATTTCAGCAATTTAGTTCGTCCTGCAAAATCGAAAACATCTTTTTCGGCCTGCTGGAAGGTGTCTTGCAAGTCGAGATCCAAATCATGTAGCCCCTGTTTGATTTCCCCATACGCATATTTAGGATTCTGTTTATCTGCTTCCGTAAAACCTGTGAGAAAAGCCTCATCACCGATTTCATTGATGCAATCAGGAAGCTCTCCATGATGTTTTGCAATAACAAGTTCAAGAATCTCTTTCACGATTTCCGCTGCCGAATTCGAAATCGGCAGGTCATTGACGACGAACGCACCCTGCCTCGCATGAGGAATCTCACCACGACGTCCCTTGCCTGATATCAGATACGTTTGAAACTGTTGCGCGACCTTTCCAACATCATGCAGGAGCGCCGCCATTCGCGGAATCTGAGAAAACTCCGATTCATAGCTTTCCGCTAAGTCACCCGCATTGTGAAGATGGTCACGCAACGTCTGCACACCGCCATCCGCGTCCTTGTGCGCCAGCAAAGTCATAATCTGCTCCTTCACAGATATGTTCAAGCACCCCTACATTACCATAGCGTTACAGTTCTCACGAGCATTGCAACGAGGTTCGGCATATAGAGACAGAAGACTTTCAAGTGGAATAATCCGCATATACGCATACTCATTGGTATACCTATTCATATCTTTCCATTTTCAATTCCAAATGGAAAGATATGAATATTTTTTGCGTTAGCTACATTTAACCGAATAAGTGTAGCTAAATTCCGCGTTAGCCACATTTATTCGCACATAGAAAAACCGGACAGCGGATTCTTGGAATCCACCCACTTGGGCGAACCCATTGAATCCGCCGTCCGGCGGCGCGACTGCTTCTCAAGAATGTGTGCTTGACTCACATGGATGGTACTGAGAACCATTCGCTTAACGATCTGTTTCCGTGCGCGCCAACCGCGTAAGGAACGCGGCTGGCGCGGCACGGACACAAATCAAGTCTTGAGTGGACTCGAGCCGCGGTGGGCAACGCCACGGCGGCTCGAAAGCCAAGGGATTACTCTAGCCGCAGCTTGGAATAATCGCAAGCCGACCGAGCTTCGTTCAGTTCAGGCCTTGGCAACCTCCACGCTGAGCTCGGAGCCGCCTTCCTTCACGTTGAAGGAGGTGGCGAGCGTCTCGGAGGCGATGAGATCCTTGAACTGCTCGACCTTCGCCACGTCATCGGCCGGCACGGTCAGCGTCAGCGCGATGCGGTCGGAGATTTCCAGATCGGCGGCCTTGCGGGCGTCCTGCACGGCGCGGATCACGTCGCGGGCGTAGCCTTCGGCGATCAGATCATCGTTCAGCTCGGTGTCGAGGATCACGAAGCCACCGGTCGGCAGCGCGGCGGAAACGGAGTTGGCGGCCTCTTCGGCGTTCTTCTCCTCCACGCTGTTGATCAGCTCGTATTCGCCTTCCTCAAGCACGATCTCACCGTTCGGCGTCTCGCATACCGGAGCGCCGTCTGCGTTCACATGCCATGCGCCGGACTTGGAGGCCTTGATGGCGAACTGTACGTCCTTGCGCAGGCGCTTGCCTGCCACGCGAGCGTTCACGCGCAGCTCGTTGATAATCTTCAAGCCTTGGGCTTCGGCATCCTCAAGCGTGCACAGTTCAACGTTCTTCACGTTCAGTTCGGATTTCAGAATCTCGTCGTATGCGGCCACGGCATCAGTGTTTTCCACCACCACGGTCAGCTTATGCAGTGGCTGGCGCACGCGGATCTGCTTCGTCTTACGCATCGACAGGGTGCCGGACACGACCTCGCGCACCTTCTCCATCGCGTCAACCAGAGCCGGATCGTCAACGAGCACACGGCCCAGTTCGGTCGCTTCGCCGGTCTGTTCGTCGGCAAGGAACGGCCAGTCGGCCAGATGCACGGATTCGCCACCGGTCAGACCACGCCACACGGCTTCCGCTTCCATCGGAGCGAGCGGTGCGATCACGCGCATGAATGCTTCAAGCACGGTGTACAGCGTGTTGAACGCGTTCGCATCCTCATTCCAGAAACGGTCACGATTGTTGCGGATATACCAGTTGGTGAGCATGTCGATGAAATCAGACACCGCTTCGCAAGCGTCGGAGATCAGGAAGTCATCCAGCGAGCTTTGCGTCTTTTCGATCAGACGGCGGGTACGTGCCAGCAGGTAGCGGTCCATTTCCGGCAGTGCGGCGACCTCATCGGCACGCAACGCACGAGCATCGAAACCGGCACCATTATTAGCAGCGTTCGCATACAGGGTGAAGAAGTAGTACGAACTCCACACTGGCAGCATGACCTGACGCACGGTGTCGCGAATGCCATCGGCGGTCACGATCAGGTTACCGCCGCGCAGGATCGGCGAGCTCATGAGGAACCAACGCATGGCGTCGGAGCCGAAATCGTTGAACACACCGTTCACATCCGGGTAGTTGCGCAAGTGCTTCGACATCTTCTGACCATCGGAACCGAGCACGATGCCATGGCAGATCACGTTCTTGAACGCCGGCTTGTCGAACAGTGCGGTCGCCATGATGTGCAGCACGTAGAACCAGCCACGGGTCTGGCCGATGTATTCCACGATGTAATCGCACGGGAAATGCTGTTCGAACGTTTCCTTGTTCTCAAACGGGTAATGGTACTGGGCGAAGCTCATGGAACCGGATTCGAACCAGCAGTCCATCACGTCGGTGATGCGGTGCATGTGGCTCTTGCCGGTCGGATCGTCCGGGTTGACGCGGGTCAGCTCGTCGATGTACGGGCGGTGCATGTTGACATTGCCCTCATGGTCGCGCGGATAATCGCCAAAATCAGCCTTCAGCTCGTCCAACGAACCGTACACGTCAACGCGTGGATACTTCGGATCATCGGAAACCCACACCGGAATCGGGGAACCCCAGAAACGGTTACGGGAAATGGACCAGTCACGTGCGTTGGCAAGCCATTTACCGAACTGGCCGTCCTTCACATTGCCCGGAATCCAGTTGATCTGCTGGTTCAGTTCGAGCAGACGGTCCTTGATCTTGGTGACAGACACGAACCAGGAGCTCACCGGCTTGTAGATCAGCGGAGTGGCGCAACGCCAGCAGTGCGGGTAGGAGTGCACGTAGCTCTTCTCCTGGAAAAGGATCGCGCGCTGATCTTCCGGAATACGCTCCAGCGGGCCGTCGCCGGCACGCAGGTTACGCAGGATCGGCTTGTTCGCATCGAACACATACATACCCTCGTAATCCGGGCACAGCGCGGTGAACTTGCAGCCCGCGTCGAGCACGTCAACGCTCTTGATGCCCTTGGCGTTGAGCGTGTTCATATCGTCCTCGCCGTACGGAGCCTGGTGCACGAGACCGGTACCTTCAACGGTATCGACATAGTCGGCGGTGAAGATCTGATAGCCTTCCGGACCCGGAACCTTGCCCTCGACGGCGTTCTCGTCGCCTGCGAAGTACGGGAACACCGGGTAGTAGCGCCAGCCTTCCATCTCGGCACCCTTGAGTTCGCGCACGATCTCATAGTTGTCGCCAAGTTCCTTGGCGTAGGAGCCGAGCAGTGGCTTGCCCAGGTAGAACTTCTTGCCCGCGAACTTTCCTTCGGTCGGACGCACTTCCACATAGTCGATGTCTGCGCCGACCACGATGGCGAAGTTGGTGGGAACGGTCCACGGCGTGGTGGTCCAGAACACCGCATAGGCGTCTTCCTCGTCGCGCAGCTTCACGGCCACGGACACGGTGGTGTCCTGACGATCCTGATACACGTCGGCGTCCATGCGCAGCTCGTGCGCGGAAAGCGGCGTCTGATCCTTCGGACAGTACGGCAGCACGCGGTAGCCCTGATACGCAAGGCCCTTGTCGTACAGCTGCTTGAACGCCCACATCACGGATTCCATGTATGGGATGTTCAGCGTCTTGTAGCCATGCTCGAAATCGACCCAACGTGCCTGACGGTGCACGTAGTCCTTCCACTCGTTGGTGTACTTGAGCACGGAGGCACGGCAGGCGTCGTTGAACTTGTCGATGCCCATTTCCTTGACCTGATCGACCGAATCGATGCCCAGTTCCTTCTGGGCTTCAAGCTCGGCCGGCAGACCGTGCGTATCCCAGCCGAACACACGATTGACCTTGCGGCCCTTCATGGTCTGGTAACGCGGAATCACATCCTTGGCGTAACCGGTCAGCAGGTGGCCGTAATGCGGCAGGCCGTTGGCGAACGGCGGACCGTCGAAGAACACGAATTCGTTCTGGCTGTGATCGCCGGAAGGACGGCGTTCAATGGACTTCTGGAAAGTGTCGTCCTTCTCCCAATAATCAAGGACGGATTCTTCCAGCTTCGGGAAACTGGGGTTCGGCGCTACATTGGCGCTCTGCTCACCCGCAGCTGCCTTCGGATACACGTTGTTTTCGCTCACCGTATCTCCTCGTAGGTTCTTGCTATCTATCTCCTACGAGGACGATGGCCGTAACGTCTGCTGGACGCCGCCACCGCGGTACCACCTCGTTTGCCGCACTTTCAAATATACGTGCGACCGCTTGTATGTTCGGCTATTCGGGCCTTCCCGCCGGGTCTAATAAGTCGCTCACGCGACCGTTCTTCCGGAAGCTCCCCGCTGATAACGGATCATCGCTCGCATTTCGGTTGTCACTATAGCATGCAGCGCGAACTATTTTCGCTTGTTTTGCATGATTATGGACGATTTCACAATAGGTTTCATGACGATTCACAATAGCTCTTATGTAGGATTACATACAACAGAAATGCCGATACTGACAGCCCATCAGTATCGGCATTGTAATCGTATTTTCAATATGTATTTTTAGAACATACTATGTTCGATCATTCGGAGATTTCACCGGAAGCAAGCTTGGCTTCGAGCTCTTCGACAATCTCGTCGTGCATCTTCTCGGTGATCTTCACCTTGAAGAGGAACACGAGCAGGCTCAGCACGATGATGCCCAGCGGCACGTAGAATGCGCAGACCTTGAACATGCCGATGTTCGCGGCGGTCATATCCGCGGCGGTTGCGTCACCGATCATGCCTGCGGCTACGGCGATGAAGCCGACGATACCGTTGGAGCATGCGCCTGCGATCTTGTCGAGCATCGGGCGGACGGACAGGGTGACGGCCTCGTTACGCTTGCCGTTCTTGAGCTGACCATATTCGATGGAGTCGGTCAGCGACAGGATGGCGGTCATCTGAATGAAAGTCTGCGGCAGGTAGAAGAAGACCAGACCGACGATGACCATTGCCAGATTGCTGGAGCCGACGGCGAACAGCAGGTAGCCGACGATCATGAGCACCATGCCGCCCAAGTACAGGTAGCGGCGCGGAATGCGCTTGTTCAGGATCGGGTACAGCGGAGCCATAACCAAGCCGGTGATGACCGGGATGACGCCCACGATGGAGTATGCGGCGGTGTTGTCGAGGATGTACTTGAACAGGTACATGAGCACGCCGGTGGTGGCCACGTTGGCGATGGCGTACAGCAGGTAGCTCAAGGCAACCCACAGCAGCTGATCGTTCTGGGCCAGAGCCTTGAAGGCCTGCAGCGGGCCGCCGTTGTCTTCGGCCTTGGCACGCAGCGTGGTGGTGCTTTCCTTGGTGCCGAACGCCACGGAGCACACGGTGAGGATGCCGAGGATGGCCACGATGATGGCGAAGCAGGTCCAGCCGGACTGGCTTTCGACGTACTTGCCGGTGAACACCCAGCTGAAGTAGGTGACGATCGGGATGACCACGACGGTGATGCCGTTGTAGCCGATGGAGCCGGTGAAGGAGCCGAGTGCGGTGTAGGTGGAGCGCTCGTGGGAGTCGGAACTCAATGCAGGGATCATACCCCAGTAGGAAATGTCACGCAGCGAGTAGAACACGTCGAGCACAATGAAGGTGATGATGAACAGCACGATGAACAGGGTAGTATTCACGTTCACCAGACCGAACAGACCAGTGTAGACGAGCACCAGCAGGATGGCGGAAACGGTACCACCGATGAGCTGCCACGGCTTGAAGCGACCCCACTTGGTGTTGGTGTTGTCGATGATGTTGCCCAGCAGCGGGTCGATGAAGATTTCTGCGATACGAATCACCACGACCAGGCCGGTGATGATGCCAATCAGCTTGGTGGCGACGCTCTTATCGACGCCAGAGAACAGCGAGCTCGTCACGTAGACGATGAAATAGGTGCTCAGTGCGTTGTAGAACGCGGACTGGCCGACGTTACCGAACGAGTACGCCACGCGAGACAAGAGGTTCCCGCCTTTGGAACCGTTGTTGCCATTTCCCATCTTTGCTTCTCCTTAGAAGTCAGATACAGGTCCTTCCTTGACCTAACTATCAGTATATCCCCTTACCTAAAGTTAGTAAAATTTATCACTGAACATATCGCCTATCGGCGTGTCATATTTTGTGAGCTTCTGTTCGAAAGATAGCCAAAAACGTTATTTTTTCGCCATTTACACAACAAAATAGGCAAACTGTCGCATTATCTTGTGGCAGCTTTTACCAAAATCGATATTTACGATATGCAAAAGCTTCCACGTCGAAACGAAACCAAGCCAATCTGGAAATAGCCCGATTACTATACAGAAGTAAAGAAATAACCGCTATTTTGCCGGCACAAAACTATCGCGCACCACCAGCGACGTCGACAGGTACGCATGCTGACGAATCGTGCGTTTGCCGGAAATGGCATCACCCAACATCAGCGTCGCCACACGCGCAAGCTCGTTCTGATCGATGGAGAATGTGCTCAACGGCGGCGAGGTCAACTGCGAAATCGTTTGATTGTTAATGCTGATCACGCTGATATCGCGCGGCACCAGCACGCCAACCGCATTGAACGCCTGCAGCACGCCAACCGCAATCACATCGGCAGCTACGATCACGGCATCAGGCAGCACGCCATTATGGTCGCGCACGAATTGCTCCCCCAACGCACGGCCGTTGCTCACGGTGAACAAGCCGTCGGAATACACCAATCCGTCGGATTGAATACCGAAACGCCTTGCCTCACGACGGAAATATGTGGCGCGATTCTCCTCATCGACCTCATAAAAGTTCATCAGGCAGCCCTTGCCTCCGATGAATCCAACGCGCTTCATGCCCTTGGCAGCACAGGCCGCGACCGCATCATGCATGGTCTGCTGCAAATCAGGCTGCACGGAATCGAACAGATTCGGCGCCGGATTCACGTCAATGAACACGCCATACGGCATGGCCCTATGCAGCCGCTCCAAGTCCTCCTCGCTGATCTGGTCGGCGCCGATCGCCATGAACCCGTCGAATTTGGAACTGCGAGCGATCATATCGTCGAGATTGTGGAACACCGTCATTTCCATGCGTTGCTGTTCCGCATTGCGTTCGAGCGCTGAACGCAAATCGGTGAAATAGGAGTCCCGCAACGCCTCGTCGGACTTTTCATTGTCAAGCAATGCAACCTCATGAGGGATGACGATGCGCTTGGTCTGCACGCTATAGCCGAGGTCCTCGCTCGCCTGAATGATCTTGCGACGAGTCTCTTCACGCACCGATAGGGTGGGATCACCGTTCAGAAGTCGAGACACCGTAGCCTGAGAAAACCCGGTACGTTGCGCAATCTCTTTAATCGTCGCCATGTCTCGCTCTCCAATTTAGTAAATCGTTTACCCATGAAAGGATAACCTATTATTGACATAACGACAAACCAAGCGAGATTTATGCAACGATTACGCAAGCCAATTATAATCGCTGCTCATGCAGCAGTCTCATGAACGTATGACGGAACCGCCTTCACGGAAGGCGGGCTGGCCGCAGCCGAATACCATGCATGGCAAAGACAATAAGAAATCCCTTGCTTCAAAATCGCAATTTCAAAGCAAGGGATTTTCCAGAGGATCCGTGCCGTTCAAAGCCACCGGCCATAAGGGCGGTATCAGCCGACAGGGATCGAAGCGCGGCTAGTGTAGAACGCTAGCGTGTGCTCGCATCGCTCCAATTCAGGAGACTATTAGATTATTCGAGTTCTACGGCACCTGTGTAGAGCTGATAGTACTCGCCCTTCTGCGCGATGAGCTCGTCATGCGAGCCGCGTTCGATGATGCGGCCATGGTCGAGCACCATGATCACGTCGGAGTTGCGCACCGTGGAGAGGCGGTGGGCGATCACGAACACGGTACGACCCTTCATGAGGTTGTCCATGCCGGCCTGCACCACCTCTTCGGTACGGGTGTCGATGGACGAGGTGGCCTCGTCGAGGATCATGGCCGGCGGATCGGCCACGGCAGCACGTGCGATGGAAATCAACTGGCGCTGGCCCTGGGACAGGCCGGAGCCGTCGCCTTCGAGCACGGTCTGGTAGCCGTTGGGCAGCATGCGGATGAAGCCGTCGGCGTTCGTGAGCTTCGCGGCGGCGATGCATTCCTCATCGGTGGCGTCGAGGCGACCGTAGCGGATGTTGTCCATCACCGTACCGGTGAACAGGTTCACGTCCTGCAGCACCACACCCAGCGAACGACGCAGATCCGGCTTGCGGATGCCCTTGACGGAAATGCCGTCATACAGGATCATGCCGTCCTGAATGTCGTAGAAACGGTTGATCAGATTGGTGACGGTGGTTTTGCCAGCACCGGTTGCGCCCACCAATGCGATCTTCTGTCCGGGCTTGGCGAACCAGGTGATGTCGTGCAGCACCGGTTTGTCGGGGTTATAGCCGAAGTTCACGTCGGTGAAGCGCACATCGCCCTGCAGGAGGGTGAGGCGACCGTCCGGTGAGGTAATGGCGGTTTCACGGGCTTTCATGGCCACTTCGGCGGCACGCGGGCTCAAGGATTGCGCGGCCTTGAGCGAACGGGTGCCGTCATCGCCTTCCTCGCGCTTCCACGCCCAGTGACCGGTTTCATGGTCAACTTCGGTCATGGTGCGTCCATCTTCGCCGAGTTCCACGTTCACCAAGGTCACGGAACCGCCGTCGTCCTCCGGCTGCTCGTCCATAAGCGCGAAGATGCGGGATGCGCCTGCAAGCGCCATCATCACCATGTTGAACTGCATGGACACCTGGCCAAGCGGGTTCACGAAAGAGCGGGACAGCGTCAACAGCGAGATCAGCGTACCCAGGGTGAGCGGGCCAGCACCGGACAATCCGAAGTTTCCAAGTCCGCTAATCGCAGCAAATCCGCCGAAAATAGCCAGCAGAATGTACAGCAGGTAGCCCATGTTGCCTACGATTGGCATGGTCACGTTGCCCCACGTGTTCGCTTCGGCGGAAGCTTCGAAGAGTTCTTCGTTCTTCTTGTCGAAAGTGGTTTGGGTGGCGTCTTCGTGGTTGAAGACCTTGATGACCTTCTGGCCGTTGACCGCTTCTTCCACGAATGCGTTCACGTCGCCGATGGCGATCTGCTGCTTGACGAAGTAACGTCCGGAGCGGGAAACGACCTTGCGTACCACCACGAACAGGATCATGGTGAATGCGAGCACGAAAATGGTGACGGGCACCGACAGCCACAGCATGGAGACGAGCGCGGCGATTGCGGACACCGCGGACGAGAACATTTGCGGGAACGATTGGCTGATGGCCTGGCGCAATGTGTCGGTGTCGTTGGTGTAGCGGCTCATAATGTCGCCGTGTTCGTTGGTGTCGAAGTAGCGGATGGGCAGGGTCTGCTGGTGGGCGAACATGTCGTCGCGGATCTTCTTCAACGTGCCCTGTTCCACGGTGACGATGATCCACTGCCATAGCCAGCTGCAGAAAATGCCGGCTGCATACAGGCATGCCATGAGTGTCAGCGCACGCAGCAGCGGCATCCAGTCAGGGTTGGTGGCACCGACCATGGGCAGAATGTAGGTGTCGATCAGCGACTGTAGGAACAGTGACGATCCGGCCTGGGCCGCGGCACCGACGAGAATGCACACTACCACAAGTGCCACACGCCACTTGTATTGGAAAATGTAACCGAAGATACGCTTGGTGGTGCCGGGTGCGGCTTTCTGCATTGGTGGCTTTGGCTGTTTGCTGGCCACGTTGTTGTTGTCTTTGGATTTCAATGCGGAAGTTTGTTCAGTCATCTGTTGCCTCCTTTCACTGCAGTTCCTCAGGTTGAGCCTGATTCTTGGTTTGCGATTCGTAGATGGAGCGATATTCGTCGCAGTTTTCGAGCAGTTGTTCATGCGTGCCGGCTGCCATGATGCGACCGTGGTCCATGACGAGAATCATGTCGGATTCCTGCACAGAGGCCACACGCTGGGCGATGATGATCTTCGTGGTGTCGGGAATCTCATGATGGAATGCGGCGCGAATCAGCTGATCGGTTTTGGTGTCGACTGCGGATGTGGAATCGTCGAGGATCAGGATTTTCGGCTTTTTCAGCAACGCACGCGCAATGCACAGACGCTGGCGCTGGCCGCCGGAAACGTTGGTACCGCCCTGTTCGATGTACGTATCGTACTTATCGGGGAATTCCTGAATGAAGCCGTCAGCCTGCGCAAGCTGGCACGCGTGGCGAATCTCTTCATCAGTGGCGTTTGGATTGCCCCAACGCAGATTTTCGGCAATGGTTCCGGAGAAGAGCACGTTCTTTTGCAACACCATGGCAACCTGATCACGCAATACTTCCAAATCGTAATCACGCACATCCACGCCGCCGACCTTCAGCGAACCTTCGGTCACGTCATACAAACGTGGCACAAGCTGCACCAGACTGGACTTTGCGGAACCGGTGCCGCCGACGATGCCGATGGTCATGCCGGAACGAATCTTGAAATCAATATCGTCAAGCACCGGCTTTTCGGAAGTGGCGGAATAACGGAAGGTGACATGGTCGAAATCGATATCGCCATTCTTTACTTCCTTGACTGGATTAGCCGGATTCGTAACCGTGCTTTCCTCGTTCAGCACCTGGCAGATACGTTCGGCGGAAGCCTGCGAAATAATGCACATCACGAAAATCATGGAAAGCATCATCATAGCCATGAGGATCTGCATGGCGTAGGTGACCAGTGCGGTCAGATCGCCGGTGGTCAAGCCTAGGGCCGCATTGTTACCGGACGCCACGATCTGCCGGGCGCCCATCCATGCGATGAGCAGCATGGACACGTACACGCACAGCATCATAAGCGGATTGTTGAAGCTCATAATGCGTTCGGCCTTGGTGAAGTCCCTGAAGATGCGCTGCGAAATGCGGTTGAACTTTTCGGTTTCGTGGCTTTCTCGATTGTAGGACTTGACCACGCGGATGCCCTGCAGGTTCTCGTCGACCACGTTGTTGAGCTTGTCGTATGTGTGGAACACACGCTCGAACACCGGGTGCACCAGCACCGCCAGGCCACACAAGCCGATGGCGAGCACCGGAATGCAGGCGAGGAACACCAAAGAGATGGATGGGCTGATGCGGAAGGAGAAGATCCACGCCACAATCACCATGATCGGAGCGCGCACACCCATGCGGATAATCATCGAATACGCGTTCTGCAGGTTGGTCACATCGGTGGTCAGTCGTGTGATGATCGAGCCGGTGGAGAAACGGTCGATATTGGTGAAGCTGTAACCTTGCACCTTCTCAAACTGATCGTGACGCAGATTCTTCGCGAATCCGGCACCTGCGATAGCCGAGAACTTTCCAGCCAAAAAGCCGGATGTCAGCGAAATTACCGAGCAAATCAGCAGAATCAAGCCGAATTTCAAAATCGCCGGCATGCTGCCACCGCTGATGCCCTCATCAATCAGCGATGCCATGACAGTCGGAATAAGGATTTCCAGCACGCTTTCCACGGCTACGAATGCCGGGGAGAGCAGACTGACTTTTTTGTATTCGCGCAGGGATTTGCCCAGTGTGCGAATGACGTGCTGCTTTGGTTTCGGCGTTGCGGACGCCGTTGCGTTTGCCGTTGTCACTACTTGCCCTTTCCTTTTATTTTTTACCTATGACGTGTGTTACTTGCGATTGCGCTCGATCGCCATTTCCTGCGATATCCGCAGTACGTGCGAGACGTACTCATCACGAGCATCGCGATTATTCGAGGCATAGTCATCGCATGTTTTTTGCGGAACCTGCGATTCTTGCGGAACTTGCGATTTGCTTGCGTCCTGTTCCTGTATTTCCAAACTTGGATATCGACTTTCGTCTCCGATCAAACCTGTTTTCACCAGATTCGTCTGCATGACGTCAAGCACGTGCATGAATTGGCGGATCTGATCGTCATCAAGACCTTCCAGTAGGATTCGTTCCATGTTTTTCGCATTGTCGCGCAAGACTTCGGCGATATGCCTCGACTTGTCCGTCAACACGATTTTTTTCAGTCGTGCGTCGCGTTTCACCGGTTCGCGCGCGATCAGGCCCTTCTGTTCCATCAGCCCCAGCACCCGGCATGATGTGGATCGGGTCACGCCGAAACGTTGCTCGATGTCTTGAGGAAAGATTTCCTCGTTGTCATGCCGTGCGAGATACACGATGACGTCAACGTTGCCGTTGCTGATGTCTTCCGCCGCTTCAGGGCGGGTGACGCGCAGATACCGGTTGACCACGTTGTGCAGCGAGCGAATGGCCACGCTGGGGGGCTTTGCCAAGCCGCTTTCCCAGACTTCGAAGAGTCGTGAGCCAGTCGGTTCCTTGTATTGTTCGTTCGTCACTTCCGTCACAGCATACATAGTAAACCGTTGTATATACAACTGTTGCATATGCAACAATTGGCATGTCGTACGTATCCGTTTGCCCTGAAAATCGTCATAAAGCAACAATCCCAGAGCAACCTTCCAACAATGCAAAGGCCGAGGAATCAGGTCCGCACCGGTTCAGAGTAACGGATCAGATTCCCCGACCTTAAGTCTTGAATCCCGCGAAACTACTTGGTGAGTTCAGCGTATTCGGCAAGCATGTATTCGAAGATCTGCTTGCCATCGGCACCCATCAGCACCGACATGCTGTTGATCGGCATGGAGTCGAGGAACAGACGGGTCATGTCATTGTCGGGCACGATCGGCATGCGGCCGGCTTCACCTTCGGCACGCAGCTTCTCGAGCACCTTGGAACCGAGCGGATCCTTACGCCATTCCATGAAGTTGGACCACTCGGTGAGCGGCTGGGCCTTACCGTCGCCATCGAGCTCCACTACCGCGGAACCGGCGATGTCACGGCTGGACGTGCCGACTTCGATGGCGTATTCGCCGCTCTCCACATGCCAGTCGTTGAACTTCTCAGACCAGTAGGCGAAGGCGCGATCGTCGAGATCGAAGGAGACTTCGGCGGATTCGCCGGCTTTGAGGAACACCTTCTTGAAGCCTTTGAGCTCGTGCTTCGGGCGGGCCACGTCAGCCTTGCCAGGAGCCACGTACACCTGCACGGTTTCGGCGGCGTCAACGTTCGAGGTGTTCTTGACCACTGCGCTGACGGTTGCGGTGCAGGCACCGGTCTTGACGGCCTTCACGTCGCTCACTTCGAACGTGGCGTAGCTCAAGCCGAAGCCGAACGGGTAGTCGACGGCCTTGTTGTAGGTGTCGTAATAGCGGTAGCCCACAAACACGCCTTCGCCATAATCGACATGCCCCTCTTCACCCGGCCAGTTGATGGTGCTCGGATCGTCGTTGATGTCGAAGGGAATGGTCTGCGCAAGCTTGCCGGACGGGCTCACCTTGCCGAATAGCACGTCGGCGAGCGCCGGACCGCCAGACTGGCCGAGCAGCCAGGATTCGAGGATGCCCTTGGCGTTCTTGGCCCATGGTGCCACGGTGACGACGGAGCCGTTGGAGAGTACGACCACAACGTTCTTGTTTTCGGCTGCGACGGCTTCGAGCAGTGCGATCTGCTTGGCCGGCATGTCGAGGGTCTCACGGTCGAAGCCTTCGGATTCGGCCGCTTCAGGGAGCCCCAGGAACATGAGCACCACGTCGGCGCCCTTGGCAGCTTCGACGGCTTCGGTTTCGAGTGTTGGATCGGCCGGTTCGAGGTCGAGGGTGAATCCTGGGGCGAACTTGGCATCCACGCCGCGTTCGGTGAGGGCGTCAAGGAAGCTGGTCATCTTGGTTGGGGTGATGTGCGAGGAGCCGCCGCCCTGGTAGCGCGGAGTACGTGCGAATTCGCCGATGACGGTGACCTTGGCATCGCCAGCGACTGGCAGAATGGCGTCATCGTTCTTGAGGAGCACCATGGATTCGACGGCGGCCTGATGTGCGACCTCATCGTGGGCTTCGATGTCGAAACGATAGTTTTCGACGCTCATGGCTGCGCGGGTCTTGTTGACCAAGTCGATCATGCCTTGTGCCATGCGGTCGAGCTGTGCCGGCTGGATGCGGCCGTCGCGTGCGGCGTAGACGATTTGGTCGTCGGTGTAGCTTGGCGGCATTTCGAGGTTGAGGCCCGCATTGAGGGAGGCCACGCGGTCGTGGTCGGCGCCCCAGTCGCTCATGACGATACCTTGGAAGCCCCATTCGTCGCGCAGCACGTCGGTGAGTAGCCAGCGATTCTGGGCGGCATGCACGCCGTTGATGCAGTTGTATGCGCACATGATGGTCCACGGCTGGGCTTCCTTGACGATGTGTTCGAATGCCGGGAAGTAGATTTCGCGCAGCGCACGCTGGGAGATGTTGGCGCTGATGCGCAGCCGGTCGGTCTCCTGGCTGTTGGCGGCGAAATGCTTGAGCGAAGTGCCCACGCCCTTGGACTGCACGCCTGCGACGATGCCGACCGCCTCATGACCCGCCAGATACGGGTCTTCGGACCAGTATTCGAAGCAGCGGCCGCCAAGCGGGTTGCGCTTGATGTTCACGCCGGGACCGAGAATTACGGCAACCTTCTCCTGAATGCATTCTTCGGCCATGGCTTCGCCGACCTGGTGGATGAGTTCCGGATTCCACGAGCTGGACAGGCCCGCGGCCGGCGGGAAGCAGGTGGCGGGCACGGAGTTGTTCAGATCGACTTCGCCGGTGGTGGCCGAGTTGGACTTGCGCAGGCCGTGGGGGCCGTCGGTGATCATATAGCCGGGAATGCCCTTGGCTTCAACGCCTTGCAGATGCCAAGCGTCGCCGCCGGAAGTTAGGGATGCCTTTTCTTCAAGCGTCAGGTCATTGACGGAAGGATAGGTGTTTTCGCTCATACGTTCCTCTTTCGCATCGTTTTCTTGAGTTCGTATCGGTTAACCGGCCTGTGGAATCTCAACCCCGAAATCTTTACTAACCGGTCGGTAGGTACTTTATCAAAATCAACATCACAACACGCCAATCATCTTTGAAAAATCAGTTAACCGACCGTAAAGTAACTGCAGTATTTACGACTTGAGAGAAATGACGATTCATAAGCATTGCAGCGCACATGAATCGCCATTCATGGAAGGCAAGAAAGGGAATCATCATGGCCAACGAAGAAGTCGACCGAAGAGCGGCGATTCTCAATGCGGCCGTCGAACTGTTTGGAACGCTCGGCTATTACGGCACTTCCCTGCAGAAAATCGCCGATCGCGTAGGACTCACCAAGGCTGGCGTGCTGCATTATGTCGGCAGTAAGGAAGGACTGCTCACAGCCGCGCTGGACGAAGTCTACGATTCCGAAACGGAAGACATTCTTACCGACATAGTACGTGAGCCACGACCGTTGATCGCTGACATGTGGCGCAGAATCGTGGCGGTGAACGCACGCAGACCGATTCAGGTGCACATGTTTTCCACGTTGAGCGCCGAAGCGATCGACCCGAACCACCCCGCACACGAGTATTTCGCCAACCGCGAACTGCATAATGCCGACACCGCACTCAACATCCGTTGGCAAGTGCCTGAAGGTGTTGATACGCGTCGGCTGCTTAATGCGGGATTCGCCATGATGGACGGCGTGCAGCTGCGTTGGCTGCGCACGCCCGGCCAGGACCTGAACGCCATGTGGGCGGAATGCGAAGACGCCCTGTTCCCCCTGCCCATGTGGGAGGGTTACCGCTAAGCCTCTGCCCCGGCACTGCATTAATGTATAGATGCAGACGTAAAAGGAGGCATGTATGCGGATTCTGCTGGCACCGGACTCGTTCAAGGAAGCCGCTTCGGCTGAAGCAATCGCACAGGCGATGGCTCGCGGCATTAAGCGTGGCAATCCGCAGGCGGAATGCCGGCTCATGCCTCTTTCCGATGGCGGCGAAGGATTAACACAAGCCTTGGTTCATGCCACCGCCGGCACGTTGCACAATGTTGAGACAGTTGATGCGATCGGCCGCCCGATTACCGCTCAGTTTGGCTTTCTTGGCAATAATCGTGCTTCTTGTATTCTCCACACCGCCGTAGTCGAGTTGGCTTCGGCAAGCGGACTTGAACGGGTCTCCCCCGCCGACCGCAATGCGTTGTCTGCTTCCACGTTCGGCACCGGCTTGCTGATTCGTGCTGCGATTGACGCTGGCGCGAATCGTATTGTGCTTGGTTTGGGCGGCAGTGCCACTACGGATGGTGGCACGGGGTTGGCTCGCGCGCTTGGATTTCGTTTTCTTGATACGGCAGGTCATGATATTCCGCTTGGTGGCGGTTCTCTTGTTGATTTGGAGAGGATTGACGATTCGGAAGTTCCCGATTTTGTAAAAAATGTTCCGATTGTTCTCGCCTGCGATGTCAGCAATCCTTTGACCGGACCGGAAGGTGCTGCGCATGTGTTCGCTCCGCAAAAAGGCGCGAACACAGCACAGGTCGAACTCCTCGATCAGGGACTCGCGAATCTCGCACACGCGATCATGCAATACAATGGCCGCGATATTGAGCGCATTCCCGGTACAGGCGCCGCGGGCGGTACCGGCGGCGGGATGCTCGGCCTGTTCAATACAACAGTACGGCCGGGAATCGAACTTGTGCTCGATCTTGCGCATGGTCGAGAAGCATGCGCATGGGCCGACGTCATCATCACCGGCGAAGGTTCCATCGACAGTCAGACACCGTACGGCAAAGTGCCGAGTGGCATTGCGAAACTGGCGCAATCGCAAGGAAAACCAACTATTGCCATTGGCGGAACGGTAACCCGCGATCCACACACCATCGAAGCGTTGAACGAGACCGGCATCGTCGCAACGTTCGGCATTGCGCCCGGGCCGGCTGATCTTGCGACGCTGATCGCCAACACGGAACGCAATGTCGAGATCACGTGTGCCGCAATCGCCGGCACACTGCGCGTTGCTTCGGCTACTGCAGTAGCTGCAACTACTTCACCTTGCGAATCAGCATGATGAACACCGTGCCCAGTAGCACCGCAACCACAGCGATCGGGAACAAAGCCGTATAACCGCCAGTGGCAAGCACAATCGCGCCGGCAAGCTGCTGTATGGCGTTCATCCCCGCGGAACAGTCGGCGTTCATTGACGATGGCAACTGGTTCAACGCATGCGTCTGATCAGGCACCAGTACGAATCCGGAAGCAGCCATAAATAACGCGTATGCCACGGCAATGGTCCATTCATGTGAGCCGCCCACGATCGGCATTTCGTAGGCGGCTCATATCAGACTAGCGTGTCGATTATTGGGTTCTGCGACACGGCTTATTTCGTTTCGCTTTTACGCGACGGTGAAGGTAGTGCGCTTCAAGTGTTCGCGACGGCTGGAATGGCCGATAAGCACTTCGAATTCGCCCGGTTCGACAATTCGGTTAGCTTCCGAATCGACGATGGTGCAATCGGAAACCGGAATGTCGAAGGCAACGGTCTTACTTTTGCCTGGTTCGAGTTCCACGCGCTGGAATGCTTTGAGTTCACGATCAGTCCAGCTGTAGGAGGTCACGATGTCGCCGATGTAGAGCTGCACTACTTCCGTGCCCTTGCGATCGCCCGTATTGGTGAGGGTGATTTCGGCATGCACGGTGTCGGTTTCGGCGAATATGCCGGATTCCGGAACGTTGGTGATGGTCGGATCTCCGTATTCGAACGTGGTGTAGCTCAGACCCTCGCCGAATGCGAATGCCGGATTCTGCGTGAGGTCGGCGTAACGGTTGCCGTGCTGGCCTCGAATCTGGTTGTAGTAGACCGGCAGCTGTCCTGCGTGACGCGGGAAGGTGATCGGCAGGCGTCCGCTCGGTTCGGTTTCGCCAAGAATGATTTCGGCGATGGCCTGGCCGCCCTTCATGCCCGGGCTTGGAGCCCACAGCAGAGCCGAAGTGCCTTCGGCTGGAGTTTCGCCAACAATCACGCCGTTGGTGCCGATCACGGATGCCGGCAGCACTTGCGGCTTGGAGCTGACGAGCACCACCACGAACGGCTTGCCGGTTTCGCGAGCCACGTTCGACAGTGCATCGATCAGCGTATTCTGTCCGCCGAGCAGTTCAAGCGTGGCGGTGGAGCAGCCTTCGCCAATGGCCTGGATCACATCGCCCACCACGGCCACGATCAGGTCGCTTTTGCGTGCGTTTTCCACGGCTTCGTCAAGCAGTGCGCGATCAATCTTGGCGGAAACGCCGATCTTCGGGCGAGGCTGTCCATCCGGGTAGAACTCGCCTTCCGGATCGGGCACCAAATCCACGATGTTGGCACCGCGAGAGTACACGACCTCGCAACCTTCCGGAGCGAGCTGCTTGAAACCATCAAGCACGGTGGTGATCATTTCACGCGGGTGGCCGTCAGGCATCCAGTTGATCTGGCCGGAACTGCCTGCCCAGTCGCCCAGCTGGGTCTGGGCGTCATCGGCGAGCGGACCAACGACCGCGATACGCTTCGCACCGGCTACGTTGAACGGCAGTGAACCGTCGTTCTTCAGCAATGCCACGGCTTCGCGAGCCACTTCAAGGTTGAGCTGCTGATGCTCTTCGGAACCGATCACTGCATCGATACGCTTCTGGTCGGGCAAGCGTGGATCTTCGAACAGTCCAAGACGGAACTTCAGTGCGAGAATACGAGCCACGGCGGCATCGATCAACGATTCGTCAAGCAGACCGGTCTTCACGGCTTCGATCGCACCCTCGTAGAACTTTGGCGTGGTCATCACCAAGTCGTTGCCGGACTTGACCGCATCGGCAGCAGCCTGCACATAGTCAGGCTTGACCTTCTGCTCCCACACGGAACGGCCGACGTTGTCCCAGTCGGTGATGAGCGTGCCCTGATAGTTCCAAGCGCCACGCAGTTTGTCGGAAAGCAGCCACTTGTTGAAGGTGACCGGCACACCTTCGATGGATTCGTAGCCGAGCATGAAGGTGCCGCAGCCTTCCTTGGCCACGCGTTCAAACGGCGGCAGGAACCAGGATTCCAGCTTGCGGTGGCTCAGGTCGGCTTCGGAAGCGTCACGCCCTCCCTGTGTTTCGGAATAGCCTGCGAAATGCTTGGCGCATGCGAGGATCGCGTCTTTGGCGAGCGGCTCGCCCGCCTTGGCTCCACCTTGATAGCCCTTGACAATGGACGATGCCATTTCGCCAATCAGGTACGGATCTTCGCCAAAGGTTTCGCCCACGCGGCCCCAACGGGTGTCTCGCGCGATGCACAGCACCGGGGAGAACGTCCAATGCACGCCGGTGGCTGACACTTCCTCGGCGGTGGCACGGCCCGCGGCCTGTACCTTTTCAGAATCCCACGTGGTTGCCATGCCTAGCTGTTCCGGGAAAATGGTGGCTCCCGGCCAGAAGGAATAGCCGTGAATGCAGTCGTCGCCGATCACCAGCGGAATGCCGAGACGGGTTTTGGCGTTCACCGTTTCCACGGCTTTCGGCAGATCGGACGGCGAGGTGTGCAGAATGGAACCAACGTGCTTGTTGACGATCAGATCGTCCAAATCGCCGCTTCGCGCGTCAAGCTGCATCATCTGTCCGACTTTTTCCTCAAGGGTCATTCGACCAAGCAGATCGGCGATGCGTTCCTCAGTAGGAAGTTCCGGATTCCTATAGGGCAGATTTACAGTATTTTCAGTGGTTTCGGCCATGGATTGCTCACTTTCCTCATTGAAGCGATTTTCTTTAATTACCAATTGGTAGTTTAGTATATCATATGCACATCCGCAACTCGACATAACCCTGTCAACGCAAAAGGCGAGGGACCATCAGACCCTCGCCTTTTCGCACGCGCATGCAATGCCAATCTCAACAAGTATTCAAAATCAACGATATGCATCCCACAACGGGGATGGAAACAGCATGTTTTCCATCTGAGCCCACTCTTTGCATAAATCAACTTCAGGCTCGCGCAACCACCATAATTGCACACCATCCATGATTTCCATGGCTTTACGCACCACCGGTCGCATGCTCGACTTCCATGAACCCAATTGCGGAGGAATCAGCCAAGGATATTGCGAATAGTTCTCCCAAATATCGTCCATACGAGCAGTGAATTCATCATGCAACGGATGTTCAGGATTCAACGATTCCACAGAAAGCACGGTAAACTTTGAAACAGACACCCCCAAGTATGCCAAAACCAAGCGTCACTATATGTGGACGCAGCAATGAACAATTCCCCTATGACAACTAGCATGGGGAGACATTATTTGTAAAGCATAAAAGAAGGTCCATTCAAATGGAGAAGCCGAACGATATTAAAAGAGACTCCATATCAGTGAATTACTTTTTGAATACTGCTGCGTACAGCGGTCTCTTCTCCCTTCTTTCGGTTATTCTCACCGGCCAAGTTTCTGCGGCGTCATCGCTATATGTTGGGCTGGCGCTCGGAATTTTATCTCTTTTTTCTAGAGGCAGTACTGTTTTTATAGGTAGCCTGATTGAGCGTTTCTCAACGGTATCCCTCACCGAGGCCGGTTTCGGATTCATGGTTTTTTCACTTTTGCTGCTACAACCGGCAATGGGTGGTTTTATCGGCTTCCTTTTTGCGGATTTGGCTTTGCTGGGACTCGGTCTTTCATTGGTTAATTTTGCCCTACGAGGGCATATCATCGCTACAGTAAAGGATAAAAAAATTCAGGCTTCTTTGTTTGCTTTAGTGACTATGGCAGCCAATCTTGGATCCGCGATTGGACCTCTGGGCTCGAATTACATATATAAAGCTTTCGGACAAACGCTCTTTATTGCAATCATCGTCGGACTCTATGCTTTTTCTGCTTTACTAGCTCCAATAGCGCTGACTCATCATGTCTTCATACGCAATGAGAAAAGCGGCGAGGAAAACACTTCCTCCATCGTGAAGACCATTACAGACTCGCTGAAAAGTCCCGGTACGGTTCTTGCCATCCTGGCGGTGTTCGTGGGCAGTATAATGAATGGTCAGCTTTTTGCCGGAATGGCATTGGAATTCCACTCGTTATCCGATAGTCCAGTCATAAGAGGATTGTTCTATTCCATTGATGCCATATCGGTCATAGCACTGCAAATGCCGGTAAGTAAGATCATCTCGCGCAATATGACCAAAGAACATAATGCCACCTCATTCATAGTCAAAAGCCTGGGGATTTATGGAATTTCCTTCGCACTATTCGCCTGCGGAGTCTCGTCGTACTGGTGGATATGCATCATTTCCTTGGTTGTGTTCTCCATTGCAGAATGCATCTATGCGCCATTAATCAATATTGCTCTGGTAGAGGCACAGCCAGATAAGCCTTTGGTGGACATTCTGAACTATCGGCTGATAATTGCAGCCATTGGTGAATCGGCAGGCTCATTCCTTGGCGGTTGGATCGTTCCGGCACTACGTCCTGCAGGATTGACGGCTTGGTATTGGTGTGCACTGGCGTTAGTGGGAATAATGCCTGCAGTCGTCACTAATCAAATTAGAAAACGTGGACAAAGAATCATTCGTCATTGAAAGAAAAAGTCTTGGTGAGTACACCGGAAGGGGAATGACATGAAAGTATTATTGCTGCAACAGCCCAAATCTTTCTCAAATTATCCTAAATGGATTGAGGAAATCCAAGAACGTTTCGATTGTTTAGAAGTTATGGTCTTCACCTCGAACGATCGAGCCGCACACCATAGTTGGCCGAGCTCCGTCATCAAGGAAATCGAGGTTTCCGATTATTCCTCTGATAGCGCTACCGCAAAATTCTTTGATATTGTCAGGAAATTTAAACCAGATAGGATAGTTTCCAGCTCAGAGGAAGACGTACTGAGGGTTGCAGAGGCGAGAAGTTTATTTGGAATTCCCGGTTTACAGCATGAACTGGCGTTAAGCTGTCGAGATAAAGTCACGATGAAACAATCGGCCCTTGATGCCGGATTAAAGATTATTCCCTATACCACCTGCCAAGGCTTTGGAGATATTATTTCGGCGTTCGATCGTTGGGAGACGGTTGTTCTCAAACCTCGATGGGGCGCAGGGTCTGCAGGCATTACGATATTGCATTCGAAAGATGACCTGCCTGCTTTAGCTACCAAGCCGGAATTCATACGAAACGTGCATTCAAACCAGTATTACTTAGAGGAATATTGTTCCGGTTCCGTCTACCATGTGGATGTAGTCTATATCAATTCCGGTTCGATTCTGATCTCACCATCACGGTACCTTGTCCCGCCACTGGATTTCGAGAAACAAAACACCGGTTCCGTGATGTTGGATGAGAACGGTGCCGACTATTCCGAGCTGCTCCGACTGACAAAGCAATTAATTGCATCTTTCAACGATCAGACGATTCCGAATGTGATGCATATCGAATTCTATAAGAATGAAACCGGTGATTTCGTATTCGGGGAAATGGCGGCACGCAGAGGAGGCGGTCTCATCAAGCAGGAGCTGGCAGCCGCCTATGACATAGACCAAAGCAAGGCCAACTTCCTATTGGAACTTGGTCTTGTCGATGCGGATGCGAATATTACGCGATCATCTCAGTATGGCATACTGCTGGAAACCGCTGGATTGAACTGGCCAAAGGAAAAAGAAATCCCGGATTGGGCGGTTTTGGAATCTGTGGGCAAGAAAAAAGGTATCGCTCATAACTCTGTTGATTCTGACAGGAAATTTCTTATTTCCGGCAAGAATGAATCTGAGATTATTCAACGTTCTAATTATCTTATAAATAGTCAATATAATGAGTAAAATTAACTTTTTACAGAGGGACAATTGTAACTAATTCTGCAGCAGGTTCTATATATGACGAATTATTATGTAGAATTGGTAATTCTACTGAATCTAGACTCTTCCGTAAAATAATGATACTAGTATCGCTAGGGATGTTGGGAGCCAGCATTGGCGTCTATACGGGAAGCGCAGCAGGTAGTCTGACTGCATCAAAATGGTCGACATCTCAAGAAACCAGCATGTCTCTTTCAGCAAACTTTTCAGGCACTACCACAATAGAAGATAAGCAAAATGAGGGTGGCCGTCAGGTCACCCCCGAACGTATGCGGAACACACATAAAATCAGCGGCATGCATCCCAGAGGGGCGCGGGAAACAGCAGATTCTCCATTTCGGACCATTCCTCACACAAGTCCACTTCCGGTTCGCGCAGCCACCACAGCTGAATGCCATCCATGATTTCCATGGCTTTGCGCACCACTGGCCGCATGCTGCCGGCCCATGCGCCCAATTGCGGCGGAACCACCCACGGGTATTTCGAGTAGTGTTCCCAGATGTCCTCCATGCGTCCCATGAATTCGTCATGCAATGGGTGATCCGGGTTCAGGGATTCCACCGACAGCACGGTGAACAGCTGCACCATCATGCGGCGGCGCGAGTTGTGTTTCACCAGGTAGCGCAGATACGCGGGAAAATGCGGCGCGGACGGGTCGCTGCCCGGCATGCCCGAAGAGAAGAAGTCCTCCGGCGTGCCGGTCTGCCCGTAGTATTCGTCATATACCAGCGCCAGCATTTTGTCTTTGTTGTCGACGTATCGCAACACGCCTTGTTTGGAGATGCCGACCCTGTCGGCCACGTCTTGGATGGAAATGCCATTGAATCCACGCTCACTGATCAGCTGAACAGCCGCATCCAGCACTTCCGCTCGACGCTCCTGCGGTGATTTTCGGATACGTTTCGAAGTCTCTTCCTCTGCCATGATTCCGAGTCTAATGCACCTTGCGTCGATTGCCGTTGATTGACTGCCTATGGCACGTCATCGTGAGAGGTATCCGCCCGAATCCATCCATGACGCCATACGCGAGTCAGATCCCACGCCTCAAGATTGCCGCCGTTGCGAGGATCCCGCGGCGGTTTCCCTTCGCCACTACCCGGTTTCGCGGAGCGCGCAAGCTGGTAGCTCCAATAGATCTGCCCCGCCGACACGTCCCATGCCGCGCGTTGCAATCGTGACACTTGGCGGTATGCAGCCGATCGGTTTTGGCTGTGTAGGGCCCACTGATTCTCCACGCACCACTCGCCCACCAGCACGGGAATACGACGGGCCGCCGAACGGATGGCGATGCCACTCGCGCCCACCAGCATCCGGTACAGCCATGGCAGTCGCCGCGATCGCAGGTACAGCCGGCGTGCCGGTCCCGAAAACAGCGGATCCTCCATCGCGATGAGATACTGATGGGTGTCGAGCATGACGTTGCGCATGCCAGCACGACGGAACCAACCACCCCAGCGGAGCAGTCGGAAACCGTCATGGAATACGATCACGGTTTCCGGACGTAGCACGGCGCGCAACCGGGCGTAAGCGTCGCGGTAGAAGCGCTTCAGAAAACGCAGTGAGACATACGTGCTACCGGAAGCCTCATGAGAGTCTTTCGCCGTGTTCGACGTGCTATGGAACACTGACCAGCTCACTGGTTCGTTGAGTACTTCGATGCCGTGCAGGGCCGGTTCGTCGCGGTATCGGCGAGCCAATCGCTCCAGCACGTTCAGCGTGTACTCCACCAAGTCCGTATTCTGCGCCCATTTGCACACACCCGTCAGACCGCCGTTGTCGAAACCATTCTGCGAGCCGGGCACGGTATGCAGGTCGATCATGATCTTCAGTCCCGTCTCCCGCGCCCAACGGAACGCGCGGTCGAGGTACGTGATGCAGCCCGGATGCCCGGGCCAGTCGCCGAAGATGAAATACGGTATGGGAATGCGTACGAGGTTGATTCCGTGGTCGGCGATGATACGAAAATCCTCCAAGGTGATGTAGGTTTCGCGGTGCCGGCGCAGTTCCTCGGCTAGATTCCGTTCGGACCAGAGGGATACGTGCGTGCGGTGCATCCAGATTTCATCGTCTTCGGCGCTGCGGGTGAACGGTTTCGGATCCATCCATTTCTCCAGCACCAGCCAGTTGCCGAGGTTCACGCCGTCGATTCGCTCGTCGATGCCTAGCACCATGCGTCTCACCGCCCTTACGTTCGGGGGTTGCCCGACTTTTCGTTTCCGCCCATCACAACCCATGGCAAAACCCATTCGGCCCAATGGGCCAAGGAACCGCGCGTCATTCGCAACGTTCCTTGGTCCATTGTATGCGCCCCGCGAGCGGCCACGCGGCCGCTCGGAATCGGATCACAGCCGGATCAGGGTCGTTGAATGATCGTGGTGGCCGGCCGGGCGGGATCAGTCGACGGGCTTCGTCTCGTCCGCCTCGTAGTCGAAGAAGTCGAAGTCGGCGGTCTTCTCGTGCAGAGCGGCGTCGGTGACGGCGATGCCGACCATAGTGCCGGTGAATTCGCCGTACTTGCAGTATTCGTCAGAGAAGGTGGTAGTGTCGAAATCCGGGCCAATCTTGGTCCAGTTCTCGCCATCATAACCCCACTCGAACCAAGTACGACGACCTTCGATATTCAAACGGAAATAGATCGGCTTGTCTTCCACAGCAACGCGAGTGTCAAGCATTTCCGTCTTTTCACCGTTTTCGAGACGCACAATCGAAATCGCGCTGCCGCCAAGCGTCTGTGAATAATACTTGCGCAGGAAAATATTATTCATGTTGTCGTAGTAGATGGTCAAGCCAGCGCTGTGCTGGTAGACTTCCGGCTCGAACTCCATCTTCGTGGTGACGGTGGCGTACACGCTGGTGAGTTTGCGTGCGATCAGGCTCGTGCGGTTGAGCGATGCCAACGATTCCTCGCCGCGGATGCGCAGCCAACCGGGGCGTTCCGTCACGTTGGCGAAGGTGGTCGGCATCTGCCGCGGCGAATAATACCAGTTGCCGATCGCGCCGCCGTCGAAGTCGTCGTGCCCGGGAATCTCCGGCATCGGCGCATCCGGCAGATCCGGCTCTTCGACTTCGAGTTTGGCCAGATTGGAGCCGTCCGCCATGCGCAGCCAGCCGTCATTCGTCCATGTCATCTTCTGAATGGCGGTTTCACGGCCAAGCGTACAACGTAATTCCGGCACAAACGGACGGCTGGTCAGGTGCACAAGATATGTCTCGCCGTTCGGCAGATCCACGTAGGAGCCGTGCCCGGACTTCTGCAGCACGGAATCCGGGTTGAAATAGCGCGGCTTCAAATGATCGTCATCAGCACGCTCGTTTGACTCCTTCGGCTGCGAAGTGACGAGCGGACCATTCGGATCCGGCTCATACGGACCCCACACATTGCGGGAACGGCCCATGGTCACGGCATGGTTGTAGCCAGTGCCACCCTCGGCGCACATAATGTAATACCAGCCGTCACGCTTGGTCAGATGCGGAGCCTCAATGCAGCCACGATCAGTAGCGCCACGCCATATACGCTTCGGATAGCCAACCACATGCTTGGTTTCCGGATCATATTCCACACAGCAGATCACGCCCGGCTTCTCATAGCCTTCACGGGTCTCCCACTCCAAGCTGACGATGTACTTCTTGCCATTGTCATCATGTAAAATGGACGCGTCGAAACCAGAAGATGTCAGATATACCGGCTCGCTCCACGGACCTTCAATGCTCTTTGACTTAATCAGATAATTATTCACGTCGAAATAGCGTGCATTCATGGAGTTCATAACGCCGTAAATCACGTAAAACATGTCCTCTTCCTCACAATACGTGAGACATGGAGCCCAAATGCCCTTAGCGCTCGGCAGCTTGGTGAGGTTCGGCTTCGTATCATCAGTAAGCACGTGGGTGAGCAGCTCCCAATGCTTCATATCCTTCGAATGGTAAATCGGAATACCCGGGAACCATTCGAATGTAGAGACAGCAACATAGTAGTCGTCGCCTTTACGGCAGATGGCCGGATCAGGATTGAAGCCTTTGAAGATCGGATTATGCAGCATTGTCGTTCCTTAATGTTCTTGATATCACGCGTTGCTTTGTACGATTCTTGCGTCCGACGGAATCACTTTTGGACGGGGAACCAGTTTTGGGCGATGCAGCGTCCAAGGTCCCATGCGTCCCAGCCGATCCAGCCGGGAGTGTTGACAGTGTCAGTGAGCAGCTTGTAGTTCCAGTAGTAGAAGCCGCTGCCCTTGCTCCATGCGGCGAGCTGGGATTCGGCTAGGCCCCGGTACAGCGAGCGCTTCTGTTCGGCGGTCAGGGTTTCGACCTGAGCCCCTTCCTCGCCGTTGAGCACGCTTTGGCCGCCGTGGGTGTCCACACCGCAGCCGACGGAGTTGAACAGGCACCACTCCCCCACAATCACCGGGAAGTATTCGCTCATCTCGGCGATCATCGGCGCATAGGTATTCCTCACGAAGTCGTCGTAGCCCTCCGCTGTCTGCGGGCAACCCATCGTTTCGGCGGTCATGAGGTATTGGTGGGTATCGAGGACCACGTTCTTAAACTCGGGCGCGAGCTTGCCGTCGGGGCCGCGCATGAAGTCCTTCCACTGTTCGATGTCGAAACCGTCGTGGAACACCACGACTTTGTCGGTCGGCAACGCGCCCTTGTCAGCGTCGCGCAGACGGTGGTAGGCGGTGATGTAGAAGTTCTTGAGCCAGTCGAATGCGATCGGGCCGGTGCCTTCGGCGAGTTCCGGATCGACCGCCTTGTAGCGTTCGGTCACGTTCGCCATCGGCCAGCAGGTGGTGGTGTTCGGCTCGTTGATGATTTCGATGCCCATCAGCGCCCGACGATGGCCGTACCGCTTGGAGAGGCGTTCGAGCACGGACAGCACGAATTCGACTTCGTCGGGCAGCTGCGCCCACTTGCACACGCCGGAGATGCCGCCGTTGTCGAAGCCGTTTTGGCTCATCGGTGCGGTGTGCAGATCGATAAGGATGGTCAGGCCGTATTTCTCGGCCCAGTTGAAGGCCTTGTCGAGTTCGTCGATGCAGCCGATGAACGGCGCGCGGTCGCCGAAGATGAAGTACGGCACGGGGATGCGCACGGAGTTCAGTCCCCACGATTTGATGGTGGCGAAGTCGCGCTCGTTGATGTATTCGGCGCGGTGGGTCCTGATACGGGCCTCGTAGACGGCCGGATCAAGTTGCGTCGGCAGATAGTATTCGTCATCGGCAGTGGTTCCCTCGAATAATGCCGGGTTCATCCACTTTTCCAGAACCAGCCAGTTACCCAGGTTCACGCCCTTGATGTAATTAAGGTCCATATGCACTCCTTCGTACGCTTTCAATCATATTTTTTATTACTTAGTAATTACTAAGTTAGATGATAGTACATTTTTCTCCTCCCCGCAACTCGTCTCGGACATCTCTCCGAACCGCTGTCGCACTATTTCGCATAAAGCACCCTTTGCGAAAATCGTGGGACCGACAATCAAAATCGTGCAGCAATTTCACAGAATCATGCGATTAATCATAAGAAAAAAGCCTCTTTCTTGCGGGAAGAAAGAGGCAACCTGCAGCCGGAGAGACGATTACTGCTTATCGCTGGCGAATCGTTACGTGCAAGGCACTCACCGAGGCAGCGGGCAACGTTACCGTCAGCTCGGCACCGCCGGCAGATTCGTGCACGCTCACGGCACTATCCACGTCCACGGCATGAGTGCGCACCAGATCCGAATGCTCCACTGTGTTGCAATCATGCGGATCTTCGGAAGCAAGCGTTTCCATCGAATCAACCTGAGCGCCGCACGGCAAATGCAGCCGCACTTCGGCACCATCGTTCATATGCGCATTGGTGAGATTAATCAGCAGCTGCGTGCCATCCTCATTACGTGACGCAAACGTATACACGGCAGAATCCTCGGAATCGTTACGCGCCACATCAAGTGCGGTCATGCCACGATGCGCCTTATACATCATGAACACATCGTAGTTAGGCGTAAGGATGGTCCGATCGCCTTCAGTCAAGATCAGTGAGTTAAGCACATTGATGGTCTGCGCGTTACACGCCATGGTCACCTTGTCGCAATTACGCTGCAGCAGATCCAACGTAAGCGCGGTGGTGATGGCGTCACGCATGGTCACCTGCTGCTTGAGCGCAGGGCGTGCGAAGAATGCGGTCTTGTGCCAATTGCCCCATTCGCCGATGATTAGATCGACATGCGCGAGCTTGGAATCCATAGCCACCTCCGGCTCATGAATAAGCGCCAGGCCGTCATTCATCAAACGCCACTGATCACGCAGAATATCTTCAAGTTCGAGGCATCCCTCAATCACCGCATTCCAGCCGTCTTCATCGAACCGGGTGGGAGTGTCGGCATCGTTGTCCACATTCCAATTGTAGAAGTGCAGATCATAGCCGTCGATATTCGGCTGACGATATTCGGCAAGACCACGGAAGAAATCCTGGGTCCACTGCACGCGTTCGCGCGGCTTGTTGCCGTCAGGACCACTCGCAATAGCATACATTGGGGTCGGCGCGAACACATCGGTGGTGAAGCTCGGCATGGCGGATGCGAACCTGCGGTATTCATTGAGGTAGGTCCGCGGAGTCATGGTACCGCCGCCAGCCCACACTTCGTTGCCGATCCCCCAATATTTCACCCCGTAAGGTGCCTTATGGCCGTTAGCCTCACGTTCCTTGGCAAGATCAGTGGGCTGCGCACGATTGCAGTACTCCATCCAATCCTTCATTTCGGCGACTGTGCCGGAAAGCATGTTGATATTGATCCACGGTTCAGCGCCGAGCATTTCACACAAACGCAGGAATTCGTCGGTGCCGAAGCTGTGATCGTCCAGCTCATAGGTGGCGAAATTCTCGTTGAAAGTGGTTTTACGTTCGCTTTGCGGGCCCACACCGTCACGCCAATGGTAGGTATCCGCATAGCATCCGCCCGGCCAGCGAATAACCGGCGGCTGCAATGCACGCAAAGCATCCAATGTGGCCTTGCGGTAGCCACGCTCGTTTTCGATCGGGGAATCCTCTCCCACCCATAGACCTTCATCAATGCATTCGCCAAGGAATTCAATGAATTGGCCATGCAGTTTCGGATCGATACGACCAATCGTACTGTTCGGGTCAATGCAGACAACCATGGTTTGCTCCTTTTGCCGTAGTGCTCACATCTGCAACGTTCGTAATTCGTATGGTTCTTGTAGTTATTGTGCCGCACAATATATGCGAAATGGCCGAAGATTCCAGGAGAGATAATGAAAGAATCTCCGGCCAAGTTATTTCGAAAAGCGCCGACGCTACTTCACCTTTTTAATCATCAGAATGAAGATGCAGGCGAGCGCCACCATAATGATTGCCGTCGGGAACACCAGTCCGTACGAGCCGGTAGCTACCACAATGGCGGAGGTGACAATCGGGCCGACCATCTGACCGAGAGTAGTGGCAATGTTCAAAATGCCCAGATCCTTCCCGGCCTCTTCTTCATTCGGCAGAACGTCAACATTGAGCGCCTGATCGACGGAACCGTACATGCCGTAGCCGAAGCCACCGATGGCGGAGAAGAGAATCATGCCCAACGCGTTGTGCATGAGCCATGGCAGAGCATAACCGATGGCGAGCAGCACGCTTGCGGCCACAACCGGAATCTTACGGCGACCGATTTTGTCGGAAATCGGACCTGCGGAAAGCGCGGAAATCAGGGAGACAACCATCAGCACCAAGCTCATGGTAGAAATGGTGGCCGCGGAATCTTCAACACTTTGACCAATGTAGTCCTGCAGAATATACAGCTGGTAGTTGAGAATCATGTAGTAGCTGAACAGCAGCAGGGAACGGCCGATAAATGCCAGCCAGAAGTCGCGAGCGCCTTTGGTCGGCGGACGGAAGCTCATGATAATACCCTTGAAATCAACCTTTTCCTTAGGCATATCCTTGCTGGACTTTTCCTTCGGCCAGAAGACCACGGCAAGCACACCGGAAAGACCCATAGCCACACCGGACACGATGAAGCCCGGGAGCTGCAGGGTGATGAACTGCGCACCAACAATCTGACCAAGAGCAGAACCGAACAACGTACCTGCAGAGATAAATGCGGACATGGTGCCGCGCATATCTTCAGGAATACGGTCAGACAGAGATGCGATGACCGGTGCGATCATCATGTTCAGACCAACCATGGAAATGCAGTAGCTGATGCCAATGCTCACACCGTCCGGCAGAATGCCGATGAGGAACAGCGAAATGCCCGCAACAATGCCGCCCGATGCGATCCATGGCGTACGACGTCCGAAGATCGAGCGCGTACGGTCAGACATGTTGCCAACCACGAGGTTGGAAATCAGCGAAGCCAATGCCGTGGCCGAATTCAGCACGCCGAAAATGGCGTCTTTGCTGTCGGGCGCGATATCAGCCAAACGCTGCGGCAGCAGCACTGCAGCAACGATCTGTAACGCCAGCATCCATGCGAACGAGAACACGAAGAACGCTACGCAGAAACGCGTTTTGTCGATTTTGGAAAGCTCGTTGGCATGTTCCGCAGGCCGTACGTCAGTCATGCTTGTCTCCTTATCTTTCTTTTTCAAAGTCAGCCCTCTACGTTTTTTGCCGAATCTTCAATGATCATGCAAACAACAGGCAAGAGAGGCGTTGTGTTGAAGTCAACTCTCATCGGCTTCGTCAGTTATCTTATATCTTAAAGATATAAGATAACAAATCGGCGTGTCGAGCAACGACCTACTTTCAAGCACAGCAATCAACCGCATAACCGCAATATCGAAACCACATGAAAACGCATGTGGACAGCGGCAATAGTATTCTTCAAATCAGTATGGAATCACAGGAAAACACATCAGCAAACAGCATCAAGAGCCGTCCAATCAACCAAAGAAAACGACTCTCCCCAGCGCAGCGACGAAAACAAATCACACAAGAAGCGGTAACCCTAATCACGCAATACGGGTCATACGGCTTCCCAATGCAAGCATTAGCCGATGCAGTTGGCATGACCCTGCCCGGACTCAACCATTACGTCAAAAACCGAGAAGAATTACTCTCATTGGTCATCGAAACGTTCTACGACTCCGAAGAAGGCAATGCCCACACGACATTGGGCGCAGCCATCAGCCACTGCGACCAAACAGATTCAGCAACCAAAGAACGCCGACATCTGCCCGGCACATTGCACGAAACCGTGCGCTTCAACGCCAAACGTCCCGAACTTGTCGCACTGTTCATGCGCCTCGCCATCGAAGCGTCCGATCCAGAACACCCAGCCCACGAGTTCTACCAGAACAGACACAATTCGATTTTGATCGACATGACCAGCGTGGACTGGGAACTACCGGAAGAATACCGCGATCCAGAACGCCTGCATGACCTCATCGTCACCGCGTTCTTTGCCATGGACGGCGTGCAAATCCAGTCGTTAACCAATCCCAACGAATCCATGATGCAGCTATGGGAACGCGCAGAACGCATCCTATTCCCCTCCCCCACATGGGACGGCTACCGCTGAACAGAGCGCAAACAAGCAAAGACACCGCAAAAGCAAAAAGGCGTTTGCCTGCGGCGACCAGTAACCGATCACCATAGGCAAACGCCCCGCAACACAACACCGGCTTGCGAAGATGGCAGGAAGAGAAGGGAAACCTGCCATCCGGCATTCAACAAACCGCTGCCACAACCAAGCCGACGCGTTACGCACACATTCGCATCAGCCAGGCAGCTCCCGTCAGTCCAGCACAAACGTGTTGAACGAACGCGGAGCAAGCGTCACCTTGATACCGCGATCGGCATTGCAAGGATCGGCAAATTCAAACGGACGCTCCTCTTCGAGAGCGTTCTGGGCCACCACCACAATGGTGCCATCCGGATTACGGAACGCAATAGCCATCGAATTGAAATGACCCGTAGTGCCAAGCACATGCGCACCCGGCTTAACGAAATGCGAGAAATGACGCATCACATAATATTCCGGATTACGGCGAACCTCATGCGTATCCGCAGTAATGGTGAACAGTGAATTCTGCCACCACCCCCACGTAGAATCCTGATCGTCAAGAATCATATTCCAATAAGTGTAAGCAGTCGCGCCATTACGCAAATAATGGTTGATCAAGTGGAAAATATACTCCGCATATTCCCACGTATTATCGCCCATACCGCATTCGGATTCAGACTGAATCAGCTCGATTTCAGGCCAGGATTCATGCGTACGCGCAATACAGTTCTGGCCGGCCCACTGGTAAGCGATGCCCTTGATGTACTTGCGAGCGCCATCGTCGAACAGAATATTGTCGACAAAACGGTTGTAATTATTCAGCTTCATGCCGTAGCCGCCGGTCCACGCCATATCTTCCGGACCATTCAGCGTACCCAGCCAAATATCGGTGTCAAGACCAGCTTCGTCAAAAGCAGGTCCAAGATAATCGCGGATGAACACCTTGAGCGCTTCGGAATCCCACAATGCACTCGGGAACTTCTGATCGGCAAACACCTCATTCTGCACATGCAGCTGATTCACGGTAATGCCATGCTCGGCATAAGCTTGAATGTACTTGACGAAATACTTCGCATATGCCTTAAGATTCTCAGGCGTCTGCACCAAACGACCATAGTTATAAGCCTTCGGACGCTTCATCCATGTCGGCGGGCTCCACGGGCTGGAGAACAGTTGCATGTTCGGCTGCCATTCCTGCGCGCGATGAATATACGGAATCAGCGTCCGCTCATCATGTTCGACGGAGAAATGCTCCATCTCATAATCGCCGTCGGTCTCGTTATAGCTATACCAATGATCGGCGAAATCATTGGCACCGACCGGCGCACGATTGAAGGTGAAGTTCATCTCATCCGGGCTGAACAGTTCCTTGATGATCTGATCACGTTCCTCTTCAGTAACCGTCTGCAGAGGAAGCCAGCCAAGCTCGTTGAAGCAGCCGCCGAAGCCACGCAATGCCTGATATTCATTGCCATCAAGCTGCAGATCGGAAGCGGAAGTGGCATGCGTGGATTCAATTTCGGATGATTTGTCGGCAAGCTTGTTGTCTTGCGTTGTCGCGATCCAAGTAGCCATGGAAAGTCCTTAGTATTGTCGCTGATTCTTTGGATTTATATTTATTCGTTTTTTTGAGTTGTTTTTATTTGATTATTGGGATTTAGTTATCGATATTTAGTTTTTGAGATTGAATTATTGAGATTGAATTATCGGCAACGCAATTTCATTTCAGTAAGCGCAAAAACCGCAGGACGCCGCGATAATCTATTCACGACACGCTCCAGGCCGCTCTAGCCAAGTCTTTACGGTCTTAAACAGATTATCGCGGCATCCTGCTCGTAACGCTATGACGTTACGTTTGCACTGTTATTTAGTTTTGCATTGTTGTTCAGTTTTGGAAAACTTCCTATTACCTCTCTTCCTCTCCTCTTTCGAAATTGAGGGGAGGGGGAAGGGATGGGGTTACTTGACCTTCTTGATGGCCATGATGAAGAAGCAGCCGATGATGGCCAAGGCGATGGCGGTCGGGAAGGCGAAGTTGTAGCCGAGGGACACCACGATGGTGGACATGATGACCGGGCCGCACATCTGACCAAGGGTGGTGCCCATGTTCAGAATGCCCAGATCCTTGCCAGCCTCTTCCTTGTTCGGCAGCACATCAACGAGCAGAGCCTGATCGACCGCGGAGTAGACAGCGTAGCCGAGGCCAGCGATGCCAGCGAACAGGTACATGCCCAGGGTGGACGGGATCAGCCACGGCATGGCGATACCGATAGCGAAGAGCACGGAAGCCACGACAACCGGAGCCTTACGACGGCCGATGAGATCGGAAACCGGGCCGGAGATGAAGGAGCCGACCAGAGACATGACCATCATGAGCATGGCAACGACGGACACGGTGACAGCGGATTCCTTGACGGACTGACCAATGTAGTTCTGGATGATGTAGAGCTGGTAGACGTTGATCATCTGGTAGCTCATGAGCATGCAGAAACGGCCGGCGAAAGCCTTGTAGAAGTCGTGGGCGCCAGCGAACTTCGGCGGACGGAAGGATACGAGGACGTCCTTGAAGGAGCCCTCTTCCTTCGGCAGGAAGTCAGCGGACTGTTCCTTCGGCAGGATGATCACGGCGACGATACCGCCGAGGAACATGAGCACGCCTGCGACAGCGAAGCCGGCAGTCAGGTTTTCGATGAAGAATGCGCCGATCATGGTGCCGATCGGAGTACCGATGGTGGAGCCTGCGCCATAGAAGGCGGACATGGTGCCGCGGATGCCAGACGGCACGCGGTCAGACAGCACGGCGACCAGCGGGGCAATCATGCAGTTGAGGCCGAACATGCAGGCGCAGTAGAAGATGGTGAGCAGCACCGCGTTGTGCGTGGTGCCGGTCAGGAACAGGGTGACGCCACCAAGCACCGCACCGAAAACGATCCACGGAGTACGACGACCGAACCTGGAGCGGGAACGATCGGAGAAGTTGCCGAACATCAGGTTGGCAACTAGGGATGCCACTGCGGTGAACGCATTGACGATGCCAACGAGAGCATCCGGATCGGCGCCTTCGATGGTCTTGTAATGCATCGGCAGAAGCACGGCGGAGACGATGCCGAGACCCGACATCCACAACACGCCGAACAGCAGGAAGCCCGCACCGAAACGGATGGTGTTGACCTTGCTCAGTGGCTTGCCGGTTTCAGGAGACAGCTGCGGATCCTTGTCTGCAGCGGCGATGTTGGCGTTATAACGCACCAAACGCTCCTCTTTGCTTGCGATTGCTTCACTCATGAAACTCTCTCCTTCGATTCATGTTTCAGTAGTGTTTTCTGTGATATTCCTGTTTTCCGATAGGGCTTCTCTGCCCAATCAACTAACTACCACTTGGTAACTAGCTGGTTTTCATCATAGATGCCCTTTCGAAAGAACGCAAGTCAGACGCGAATTTTTCCGACGGCAGCGTTTTTCAAATAGCAATCCACAACGATTCGCCCCATACGGCAACTTCAGTTTTTATTACTTAGTAACTGCTTAGTTAAAGCATATTACAATCTCTTGTATCTGTCATTTTCCGGCGTGTCCCAACGTTTCCAACACACTTCCTCTCCCCCTTCTTGTAACTTAGTAAGCACAAGAGAGGAGAACGCATGCGTCGCCGCACCGAAAGCAAAACCAAGAAACGAATGAGCGCAGAAGACCGCAAGAAAGCGATTCTCGAAACCACGGTCTCTTTCATCTCACAATTCGGATTCTGGGGATTTACCATTCGCGACGTGGCACAAGCTCAGAACATCACCGAAGCAGGCCTCCTTTACTACTTCAAATCCAAAGAACAACTCCTTGAAGCGACACTCAAATACGCCGATCGCACTAACCAAATCGCCATTGCAGAGCATCTTGGCGTCGAAGGCGTGACCGGCGAAGTCTTGCAAGACGGCATCGCATACCATTGCGATCTCGGACTCAAGGCCATCTCCACGGGAACCGTGGAAACCAACGCAGGCCGACCCGAAATGGTTCGCCTCTACACCCTGCTCGAAAGCGAGGCCCTAAGCAAAGACCATCCGGTGCACGAGTATTTCGAACAGCGCGAAATCAATCTGCTGAAGGAATACACGTTCGCAGCCAAACGAGATGGCGTCGCCGATCCGGAACGCACCGCACTGCAGGTGCTATCCGCCATGGAAGGCTTGCAATTGCGGTGGCTCAACGGATCTCACGATATCGATTTCGTTGGAGAATGGAAGGCCCTGATCGACCTTCTCATTCCCTAAACGTTCTCTTCTCGAGTTCTCTTATCGCAGATTTCAGCCGGCGATCACCGCAACATTCCAGCGGCCGATCGTCAACGGATCACCCTGCTTAACGGCTGCACCTTCCTTCAGCACGACTTCAGCATTTGCAACCTCATCAATACTGCCGTCGGTGGCGATGACGACCGGAGCGACCACTACTTCACCCTCAATCGGGCTTGCAACAGTAACTTCGTCGGCGGAATAGTTGAGCAGATACGTCACGTTCTCGCCGCGGGCATTCACACCCTGGCGAACCGCGACCTGTCCCGCGAGCGCGGTTCCAGCGCCCTCGACGCCGGCATGCTCCACAGCCTCTCGCATAACCGCACGAATGGAATCGGCGTCAAGCAGTGTGGCGACCCACTCGGCATCGCCCTTGCCGAATGCGTGACGGGTGACTGCGGCGTAATCCTTCCAAGCGTAGTGTCCATAGGATGCGAGCACCTCAGTATCGGCGTCAGCGTTCAACAGTTCGATCAGCGACTGAGCATCGGTGGACGCGGTTTCGGCGAGCGCACCTGCGAATTCCACGGAAACGTGGCCGTTTGGGCGGGTGAACTGGTTGTACGTCATGCCGAACACGTCGGTGAGGTTGTGCGGCGCGCGGTCGTGCCATACGGTCACCTCGTCGTCGGTCACGAAGGAGCGCATGGTGGAGACGAGGTGTCCGCCGTTTTCAACGAACGCACGCAGGCGATCCGTAGTTTCCTGAGATGCGCAGTAGAGCGCCGGGGTCACGATCATCTCGTATTTGGCGAGACGTTCGGCCGGAGCATCGGACGGCACGAAATCGCATTCCACGTTGAGCTCGAACAGCGCGTCGTAGACATTGCGCACCACGTCGTTGTATTTGAGGGTGCCGCCGAATGGGAAGCCGGCTTCGATGAGGAACCAGTCGAGCGCGGTCAGCGATTCGTTGCTGACCATGATGGCTACCTTGTTGTGCTTCTTCAGGTGGACGAGCCGCTCCCCCACTTCCGGTTTGGCGATCTCGCGACCGAATACGCCGGCTTCGCGGTACGTGGGGTTCGGTTCGAGGTCGTGGCTCAGCAGGCCCTTCCAATATGTTTCAAAGGAATTATGGATGGAGTGCCAGTGCCAGTATTCCACCATGTCGGCGCCGGAGGCGAGGTGGGAGTAGGCCTGCAGGCGCAACTGGCCAGGGAATGGCACCCAGCCGTGCTGGCCTTGGGCCTCGGTTTCGAGCACCAGGTAGTTCTGGCCGTTCTTGGTGGAGCGGGTCATGTCGCCGCCGAAGGCGATCTCCTTGCCGGTCAGGTCGTCTTCGGTCGGGTGGTAGATGTCCACGCCGGTGATGTCCACCGCGGTCGCGGCCTTGAAGTGGTCGACGGCCGGCTGCACGCCGTAGGAGTATCCGCGCCATTCGAAATCGAAGTTGTGGGTGATGAACTGGTCGCCATGCGCGTATTCGCGCACGATGTCGGCCTGCCACTGCAGGAAGGCGCGCACCTGATCGCGGCGGAACTTGTCGAATTCGCCGCCCAGGGACTCGTTGATGGTGGCGGTCACGTCCGGGAAGTCCTCCCAAGAGTCGATGCGGTTGGACCAGTAGTCGAGGCCGAAGTGGTGGTTGAGCTCGTTCAGATCGCCGTGGAACTTCTCATGCAGATACTTGACGAACAGACGCTGCATGTCGTTGGACACGGAATCGTAGTACTTGGTTTCATTATCGACCTGGTAGCCGATCACCGCCGGATGGTCGGCAACGTGGGAGATCAGCTTGCGGATCACGCGCTCACCGTAGAAACGGTAGGTGGCGTTGACGATGTCCATGATCTGGCGGGCGCCGTACTTGCCTTCGCCGTTCGGGGTGACCGCGAGCACGCTCGGATCAATCTTGACGAGCCAGCTCGGCACCGCGTAGGTTGGAGTGCCGACGATGACGTCGATACCGACACGCTGTGCCGCGTCGAGAGCACGATCCACATAGGTGAAGTCGAACGTACCCGGCTGCGGTTCGCAGGTGCTCCATGTGGATTCGGCAATACGGATAACGTTCAGTCCCGACTCCTTCATCATCCTCATGTCTTCATCGACACGGTCGATGCCTTTCATCATGAGATATTCGTCGTAATATGCGGCACCGAAAAGAATGTGATCTGCCTCGTAACGACCCATGGATCCTCCATCGTCTTCATTGACTTGTTACTGATTGCTACTGTTTCTGCGTCTAAGGCTGTTCTTCTGCGATATCCCTGGGATATATCCTTGGATGCATCCTCGGAACTCTCATATCTAACAACCATTAGATATAAGAAATATAAATCTTCTAGATTCACTTGTCAAGAACCGCAAAATTTCATGGCGTGTCTTACCTAACAACCATTAGATACAGCGTTTCCCCTTGACCAAAACCAACCAATCACCGCACGCCACACAAAATGCTATCCCAGCAGGCAAATCCATCCAGCCACTGGAGGAATCACCCCGCCCGAAACCTTCCAAAAGCCCTGATTTTCTTCCAGCGAGTGGAAGAATTGGGACGCGAAAGGCTATAGAAACACAGCCCGCAAGAGAGTTGCACACGGCTTAGCGGTAGCTGTCCCAAACAGGTGAGGGGAAGATCATCTTTTCGAAGGCAAGCCATTCATCGTAGAAATCGATGGGCGGCTTACGCGTCCAACGCAGTTGAATGCCATCCATCGCTTCCAAGCTTTGACGCACAATCGCACGCATATTCTCCCAACCACCGATTTCAGGCGGCAATTTCCATGTGTACTGGGAATAGTGTTCCCACACGTATTTCGGACGATTCTCGAAATAGTCGTGCAACGGATGGCCCTCGCTGAAAGACTCGGTTTCCAGCACCATGTATAGCTGCAGCAAGCTACGTCGACTCTCATTGTAACGTACCAAAAAACGCAGGTATGCAGGGAACAGCATGCCTTCCGGATCGCTGCCCGGCAATCCGGATTTTGCAAAATCAGCCGGAGTGCCTTCCTGATCATAATTGTCGGTGACTAGTAGCGACAACAACCGTTCCTTATTGCCGATGTAATGCAGCAGTCCAGGCTGGCTCATGCCGATCGCATCAGCAATGTCTTTCAATGACGTTCCGTAATATCCCTTTTCCCCGATAAGACGGCTCGCCGCAGTGATGATTTCCTTCTTACGTTCCTCAGGTGATTTACGAACACGTTTCTTCCCCTCATTACCCATAAGGAACAGTGTACTATCTACCGTTCATTAGACAGACAAAATCGTATCGGACCGTTGCATTTCCACTCACCACACAAAAACGAGCCGATCTTCAACAGACCAGCTCGAAATCACATTCAAAACCACTTCGAGATCACATTCAGTCAGCCTCGACCAACCAAAATATTCGAAAAGCAGTTTTACTTCTGGAACACGTCAGGGTGTTTCGGATCACCCGGTTCGTCGGCGAGGACGCCCTCGAGCCCGAGGAACTCCTGCCAGAATTCCAGCGAATTGCCGTACGGAGCTGCCTGATGGCCACGCGCCTGCAGGTTCGCCTTCGCCTCGAACACGTCTTCCTCGCGAATGCCATCGAAATACGATTCGAGACGCTCACGGTTCGTCGGATCATAGAACAGCGATCCGATGATTTCCGTCAGTCGTTCCGCACGTGCTACCGGCAGTGAATCCCAGTGACGGAATTCAATGAAGTTCTTCAGACGGACATCGTTGAAATGCGTGGAAATCACATGATTGATTTCGTATGCGTTGAGTTCTCGATCAGGATACACGTCGTTCGCATTCTCATAGAATGCAGGATGATGCAGATCGGTTCCGGGAGTTTCCAACGCTTCCGGAGTGTGCGTCAGATCAGCGAACATCATCGGCGTGCTCAACACGTCGACCGCATAATCTTCCCAACCGAAGCGAAGATCAAACAATCCCGGAATAACGTTCGTGCGCTGCAAATCCAAATAATCCCACATGCGTTGGCGCAGCAGCGGATACGGATTCTCCTGTCCCTCGAAATACGGGGTGTTACGGAAGAACCATGCGAGAATCGGGCCGACCACCGTACCCAAACGCAGTTTGGAAATCGCGTCCTGTTCGGAAACATAGTCGATGCTGACCTGCGTCGAAGCGGAGCAACGCATCATGCACGGACCGAACTGGCCAACGCGCCCCAAATACGCGGTCATCGCCTTGTAACGGTCCTTCGGATTGACGGGAATGTCGGCATAGCCGGACTTCGGCTGATACCCGTAATTAACCAAGCGGAAGCCGAGATCGTCAAGCACGGGATCGACTTCGCGGCGGAACGCACCGTAAATCGTGCACAGATCTTCCGGCTTGTGCAGAATGCCCAGCGAGCATTCCAGCTGACCGCCCGGCTCAAGCGACACGGAAATACCTTCGCGACCAAGACCAACAAGCCTGCCGTTCTCCCAGTATTCCTTGCTTTCGTCGTAATACGGGCGAATGCGGTTCAGCAACGCCTCGATGCCGTTCTCCTCGTAATAGTTCACGGCGGTATCATCGCTGTTATGCACCGGCAGATGCTCGATTTCCACGCCGAAACCGCCGGTTCCGCGCTCTTGGCAGCCTGATTCGAAGAATTTGACCAGACTTTCCACATGCTTCGGATTCGGCTCAGTAAGCAGGTGTGCGTAAGAAATTCGTGGTGCTGTCATGTTGGCAATCCTACCGAAACTCATTGATGAGCACGGCGCGATTGCTATACGAAAAACTGATAGCCAACTCTTGCGTATCCCGAATCGAGTACACATTTTCAATTACAACAGACATGCTCTGCAAGACCGACCAATAATAATTAACAGCTGTCAATAAAGTCAGAAGCAATTACCACTATTTGGAAAATTGTTTGTATATATCAATAAAAATACCGACGCTGAAGATGTTGTCCGCGTCGGTATTTTGGTCAATTCCAGTCAGTGCTTATTGATTTATCTGCCTATGATCAGGCGACTTTTTTGCTTTGCGTCGTCTCACCCTGTTGCACGGCCTTGTGAGCCTTCTTGGCGGCTGCGATCATCAGTTTGATGCGGTTGAGCTGGTTCGCTTCGGATGCTCCCGGATCGTAATCGATGGACACGATGTTGGCTTCCGGATGCAGTCGGCGGATCTTGCCGAACATGCCTCGGCCGGTCACGTGGTTCGGCAGGCAGGCGAACGGCTGCGCACAAATCACGTTCGGACAGCCGGATTCGATGAGCTCAAGGATTTCCGCAGTCAGCAGCCAGCCTTCACCAGCCTGCACACCCACGGAAGTGACCTCGTCGGCCTTCTTCACGAGTTCCGGCATCGGCAGGTCCTGGGAGAACTTGCCGTGTGCTAAATCGATCGCCTTGTGCACAGGAGCGTTGTACATGTCAAGCGCCTTGCGCATCAGCGCGTAGCCAAGCTTGTTGCCGCCCATGCCGAGGTAATGCTCGTTCCAGTCGGAAATGTATGGGCGGGTGGTCATGAATTCCATGATGCCCGGCACCACAGCCTCGCAATTCTGCGATTCAATAACGTCGACCACATGGTTGTTGGCGTCCGGCTGGTACTTGACGAGGATTTCGCCCACCACACCGACGCGCACCTTGCGCGGCTCGTCCTTCAACGGCAGCGCGTCGAAGGATTTCACAATCTCCTTAACGAGCGTCTGATACGGCAGATACCCCTTGCCGATGAACTTGCGTGCCGTCTTGGAATGGCCGTGGTGTTCGAGCGTTTCACGCACGATGGTGTCCCACGTGTGGTACAGCTGATTAGCACTGCCTGGCGTCACCTCGTACGGGCGTACGCGATACAGGCATTTCATCAGCAGATCACCGATAATCAGCGCCTTGATGACACGATGCAACAATGCCGGAGTGGCGGTGAAGCCCGGATTGTCTTCGATGCCCTGCGTGGAAATGGCGATCACTGGAATCTGCGGATAGCCAGCATCGACCAATGCCTTGCGGATCAGGCCGAAATAGTTTGTGGCTCGGCACATGCCGCCGGTCTGTGTGATGGCGAGCGCGGTGTGTTCCGGATCGTATTTGCCGTCCAAAATCGCGTCCACGAGCTGACCGATAACCATGATGGCCGGGTAGCAGGCGTCGTTGTTGACGTATTTCAGACCGGTTTCCACGTTTTCGCGGCTGGCGTGTTCGAGAATGTCGAACTTGTAACCGCCGGAACGGATCACGGATTCCACCAAGGAGAAGTGGATCGGGCTCATCTGCGGAGCCACGATGGTGTAGTCCTTCATGTCTTTGCCGAATGGCACGCGGTTGGCGTACTTCGACATGGTGGCGGAATTGTGTGCGGATTTCTTCGCTTCGCCGATGCCGTTTTCCGCGGCACGCCTGGATGCGGCTTTGACGGCTTCGGTAAGTTTCGGATTGGCTTTCATCACGGTGTCAAGCATGACTTGACGTCCCGGAGTCGGCGCCTCAGACCCGGTCTTGCGGAATTCGCCCTGCTTGTTAGGCGCACTGTCTTGTTTATTAGGCATGACTGCGGCGATTCCGCGCTGCTTGTTGCGTTCGCGTTCTTCGACGGCTGCCTTGAGCGAGCGCAGTCGGATTTTTGCCGCTCCCAAGTTGGAGACTTCGTCGATCTTCAGCATGGTGTACACGTCGGCCTTGTCGGCGAGGATTTCGCCCACCTGGTCGGTGGTGATGGCGTCGAGACCGCAGCCGAAGGAGTTGAGCTGTACGAGTTCAAGTCCCGGATAGGAGGCCACGAAGTTTGCCGCCGAGTACAGGCGTGCGTGGTAGGCCCACTGATTGGTGACTCGCAACGGCATTTTGGTGACTTTGCGGTCTTCCACATGACGGAAGCCGTCCGCGTTCTTCTTGCGCGGATCGTCTTCGTCCGCGGCGAGGAAATCACTCAGGTTGAGCTTCTCCCCCGGCTGCAGTTCGCAGATCGAATCTTCAGACAATACCACCATGCCGAGCGAGCAGATGGTTTCCGGAATGCCATGGTTGACTTCCGGATCGATGTGGTACGGGCGGCCTGCGAGCACGATGCCTCGGCAGTCGTGTTCCTTCATGTAGGCGAGTGCCTTGAGGCCTTCCATCTGCACATCGTGCTTGAAGACTTCGTTTTCGGCATAGGCCGCTTTGACTGCGGTTTCGGCTTCTTCACGGGTCACGTTGGCCCAAGCGAATTCTTCGACGATACGGTCGACCATGAGTTCATGGTTGGCCATGTTGAAGTATGGGCGCATGTAACGGATGCCCTCTTCGCGCAGTTCCGGCATGTTTGCGCCGATGACCACGGGATAGTTGGCTACTACCGGGCAGTTGTAGTGGTTGTCGGTGTTGGGTACCAGGTTCTCTTCGTAGCTGACGCACGGATAGAAGATGGTTTTCACACCCTTGCTCAGCAGCCATTTGATGTGTCCGTGCACAAGTTTGGCCGGATAGCAAATGTTTTCGGATGCGATGGATTCGATGCCTGTTTCGAACAGTTCGTGCGAGCTTCGTCCGGAAATCATCACTTTGAAGCCGAGCGAGGTGAGCAGCGTGAACCAGAACGGATAGTTCTCGTACATGTTGAGTACGCGCGGAATGCCGATTTCGCCGCGGGTTGCGTTCTTGTCGGTGAGTCTGCGGTAGGCGAAGCAACGCTTGTACTTGTAGTCGTAGAGGTTCGGACGATCGGAACGCTTCTTCTTCGCGTCTCCGCCTCGTTCACAGCGGTTGCCGGTCACGTAACGGGATCCGTCTTGGAAGGTGGTGATGGTGAGCTTGCAGTGATTTTGGCACAGTTTGCACACGTCTCGTTCGGAGGTCATCGACAGGTTGTCGAGTTCTTCGCCGCTCAAAATGTTCGATGCGGTATGGCGTACGTCTGCGATCACCGCCTCTTTGGTGTCGGTGGTATCGACGTCTTCGTCTTCCGCTTCGTCGGCGTAGTGCATGCGTGCGGTCAGTGCGGCACCGTATGCGCCCATGAGTCCTGCGATGTTCGGTCGGGTCACTTCACGTTCTGTGAGCAGTTCGAATGCGCGGAGCACAGCGTCGTTGAGGAACGTGCCGCCCTGCACTACCACGGTGTCGCCAAGTTCTCCGGAATCACGTAGTTTGATCACCTTGTAGAGGGCGTTGCGCACTACGGAATAGCACAGGCCTGCGGCGATGTCTTCGATGGACGCGCCTTCCTTTTGCGCCTGCTTCACGGACGAGTTCATGAACACGGTGCATCGGGAGCCCAAATCGACCGGATGGGTGGAGTTGAGCGCCGCTTGGGTGAATTCCTGAATGGTCAGACCCATGGAAATGGCGAACGTTTGCAAGAACGATCCACAGCCGGACGAACATGCTTCGTTCACTGCGATGGAGTCGATCACGCCATCGTTGATGGCGAGATATTTCATGTCTTGGCCGCCGATATCGATGACGGCGGTAACGCCCGGGCTGACCATTTCGGCACCGCGATAGTGAGCCATGGTTTCCACTACGCCTTCGTCGAGGTGCAGGCCGGTGGTGATGAGGCCTTCGCCGTAGCCGGTCGCACAGGATCGTGCGATCCATGCGCCTTCAGGTAGTTCGGCTTGGATTTTTTTGACGATTTGCACGGCCGCCGTCAACGGGCTGCCTTCGTTGGTCGCATAAGAGGACCATACGATTTCTCGATCGTCGTTCACCAATGTCGCTTTGATGGTGGTGGAACCGGCGTCTATGCCCAGGAAGTGCGGTCCTTGGGCTCCTTCGAGCGTGCCTTGATGGATATGCTCGCGATGATGCCGTTCGTTGAATGCGGTGCGATCCGCCTCGGTAGCGAACAGCGGAGGCATGGTCGGAGTGTTGGACGGCAGGTTTTCCAGTTCGTCCAGTCGTGCCAGAAGGTCGGCGCAGGTTCGTGCTTCGTAATGCTTAGTCAAGGTCGTCACCATCCTGATCGGCCTGCAATGCGGCACCGTATGCCACATACAGGTGAGCGTCGGTCGGAACAATGAATTCGTCCACTTTGCCGTCGAGCGCCCGCTTGAACGCGGCTCGCAGTTCGGACATGAAGAACAACGGACCACCCAGGAAGATCACGGTTCCGTGAATCGGGCGTCCGGAGGCAAGGCCTGCAATGGTCTGCGTGGCCACTGCGGTGAAGATCGATGCAGCCAGATCCGGCTTGGCCGCACCATCGTTGATAAGCGGCTGCAAATCGGTTTTGGCGAACACGCCGCAACGTGATGCGATCGGATACAGGGTTTCGTATTGTGTGGCCATTTCGTTCAGACCAGCGGCGTCGGTGTCGAGCAGTGTTGCCATCTGATCGATGAATGCGCCGGTACCACCTGCGCAGGAACCGTTCATACGCTGTTCCGGAGTCGGCTTGAGATACGTGATTTTCGCATCCTCGCCACCAAGTTCGATGATCACGTCAGCCTGCGGATATTCCTTGTCGATGGCTTCGGTTTCGGCGATGACTTCCTGAACGAAGGGCACGTCGAGGCTGTCTGCGAGGGCAAGACCGCCTGAACCGGTGATGGCCAGGCGAATCGGCTCGTCGCCTCGGCCAAGCTTTTCCAGCTCCTGGTGGATGTCGGCCAATAGTCCGGCCACGGTGGCGCGCACGTTCGCGTGGTGACGCCGATAATCGGAGAACAGCGCGTCCGCGAGCGCGTCGGACTGATCGAGCACCACCGCCTTCACAGTAGTGGAACCGATATCAAGACCTACACGCAACGGCTTTGTGCCGTGCGTTTCGGTCACGGCTTCTGCTGCTTCAACCATGTCTCAACCTCTATCGTTCTATCCGCCGGGCTGCATTCCATGGCAGGCATGGAAGCCCCTACCCCGGGTTATCCAATCATGTAATCGTAGTCTGTGCCCACGCCTAAGTGCTTTGTAAATGCTCGCAATCAGCATAAAATGCACGACACAGCGCACAAATTAGACAACTAATCCAGTCAACGTGCCTAATTATGCATCTGGACGCTCGACGAATGTCGAGATCGCAAACCCTTCCAAGCATTTCCATGTCAGGATGCGCTGCCTTCCCCTGCAGAACGGTCTTTGCCGTATATTTCGGGAATGAATCGTGTTTGATCATGTAGTTTCGACCAGATCACCACTTGTCCGCTTTCCAGTGATTTCGGCACGTCGATGATGCGTTGGTTGCTGCTTCCGCGGAATTGCAGCAGGGAATCATGTAATTCTTTGATATAACGGCCATCCACGAGAATGTCGATCAGTTCGAGCAGCTCGCGCTTGTCGGGGCTTTCGCCTTCGCGCATGAGCTCTTCCCACGTGTAGCCGGTCCAGCACCAAATATCTTTGGTATTACCGAACCGTTCGCGTATTTTGCGCGCAAGGGGCAACAGCACGCCCGTGTTGAGCAATGGTTCGCCTCCGAGGAAGGTGATGCCTTGCACATACGATTGGCTTAAGTCATCCATGATTTGCGCTTCGAGCTTGTCGTTGTATTCGTGGCCGGCTTGGAAATCCCAGATTGACGTGTTGTAGCATTCCTCGCAATGGAACGGGCAGCCGGACACGTACAGCGAGCATCGGATGCCTTCTCCATCGGTCATGAGGAACCGTTTGTAGTCGGCGATCATATTGCGGCTCATGCGGTTGGTCCATTGCCCTGCTTTGGGATTGTTGGAACGAGTTGTGGGAATGAAAGGTCCGCGATTGGTTTCGTCCGCCGCAAAGTCACGACGTTGAATTGCTGGATTCGCGCTGCTGATCATACGTTGTCCCTTCACGTTTTGCCGTTACGTCGCGTTTTTGCGATTGCTGCTTGCCTCATGATTGTCACAGAATGAAAGAGGGTGGAAACCCACCCTCTTTCATATTTCGTTTATGTTTGCTACCGACGCGGCCCTTACTTGGCTTCCTCGAACCATTCACGTTCGGAACCGTCACTCAAGGTGACATGACCGGTTTCGCCGCTCATATGCTTGACGCGGTGCGCGATCTCCTCGTGACGTCCATGCACCATCGGGCGCTGCACCGGGTTGCCCAAGTAGCCGCAGGTGCGCTTGGTCACGTTGCAGTGGTCCGGGTCGGAGTTGCCGCACTCCGGGCACTTGAAACCTTCCTCAGTGGGCTCGAAGTCGCCTTGGAATCCGCAATCGTAGCAGCGGTCGATCGGCGTGTTCGTGCCCAGGTAGCCGATGCCGATGTTGTAGGCGTAATCCCACACCGCTTCGAGTGCCTTGGGGTTGGACTGCAGGCACGGGAACTCGCAGTAGTTGATGAAGCCGCCGGACGCGTAGTACGGGAAGTCCTTCTCGTAGTTGAGCTTTTCCATTGGGGTTGGCTGCAGCCAGACCGGGTAGTGGAAGGAGTTGGTGTAGAAGTCGTGGTCGGTCACGCCTTCCACTTCGCCGAACTTCTCGTGGTCCATACGGTTGAAGCGGTCGGTGAGGGATTCGGCCGGCGTGGAGTACACGGAATAGTGGTAGCCTTCCGCGTCGCTCCATTCCTTGCACAGCTCGTTCATGCGCTTGACGATGGACAGTGCGAATTCCTTGCCTTGCGGATCCCAGCCGTGATCGCGCATCCAGTTCTTGCCGTAGAACACGCTGGTCGCCTCATACAGGCCAATGTAGCCCAAGGAAACGGTGGCACGTTCGTTGCGGAACAGCTGGTCGACGCTGTCGTTGGCGCCGAGTCGACCGAAAGCTCCGAAACGGAACAGGGTCGGCGCATTGACCGGCGCGGCCTGCTTGCAACGCATGATACGGAATTGCAATGCCTGATGAGCCACGGCCATACGCTCGTCGAAGATCTTCCAGAAGCGATCCTTGTCGCCGTGGGATTCCAGTGCGATGCGCGGAACGTTCACGGTGACGACGCCAAGGTTCATGCGTCCGTCTTCCACGTCCTTGCCGGTCGCCGGATCAATCCAACCCTGCAAGAAGGAACGGCAGCCCATCGGGGCTTTGAAGGAGCCGGTGATCTTCACGATGTTCTCATAGAAGATCACGTCCGGATACATGCGCTTGGTGGCGCATTCGAGGGCGAGCTGCTTCAAATCGTAGTTCGGATCGCCCGGATCGGCGTTCACACCATGCTTGATGGTGAACACGAGCTTCGGGAAAATGGCGGTGTGATGTTCGGAACCGAGGCCGCGGATACGGTTCAGGAAGATGGCACGCTGAATCTCGCGGGCGAACCAGTCAGTGCCCAAACCGAAGCCAACGGTCACGAACGGGGTCTGGCCATTCGACACACGATTGGAGTTGATCTGGTATTCCATGGTCTGCATGGCATCGTAGATGGCCTTGCGGGTCTGGATCTTCGCCCACACCTCACGCAACTGCTGCAAACGGCTGGCATCCTTGTTGAACGGCTCGTCCATCGGCAGGGCCGGACGGTCCTTTTCGAAATGCAGACGCTTCGGTTCGACATCCTTGGCCAAGCGCACCTGACGTTCGGCGATTTCGATCGGCAAGTCGTCAGGCATGATCTCATGGGCCTGCTCAAGGAACTTGTCGTAATCCTTGCGCGCGTATTCGACGAAGTGCTCGTCGGCACGGTTGGCGGTCTGGCCACCATACTGGCTGGATGCCACGTCCTTCATGATCTGGGTGATCTGCGTGGCGGCGATGGAAATGCTGTTCGGCGATCCCATCGGCGCGTTGCCGAGAGTGAAACCGTTGGCGAGCATATCCCAGTAGTTCGGCAGCGAGCAGTTGGATTGTGCGGTGAACGGCGAGTAGTCGGCGTCGTGGAAGTGGATGTCACCCTTCATATGGGCGTTGGAGACCGCGTCCGGCAGCATGGAGAAGGCGGACGCCTTGGACACCGCGCCCGCCAGCAGATCGCGCTGGGTGGAGTAGACGTTGGAATCCTTGTTGGCGTTCTCGCGCACCAGAGCCTCGTCACGGTTCACCAGACGCTTGACGGCTTCGTTGATGTCGGTGGCCTTGGCACGTTCGATGTCTTTGTTCAGACGGTAGTTGGTGTACGTGCGCGCCACATCGTACAGGTGGTCTTCGATCAGGCCGTGCTCAACGAGATTCTGGATGTCTTCGATCTTGGCGGGACCGTTGTAACGATCCTTGATTTCGGCTTCGACCTGATTGGCGATATCACGGATCAGCTGTTCCTCCTGCGGCCCGATCTTCTTATCAAGGTCGGCGAAGGCTGACTTCACCGCGCTGATGATGTTGATCGGATCGAAGTCGACCACACGACCGTCGCGCTTCTCGACGAGCACCTTACCGGTTCCCGTTTTAACGGTTGCGGAGATGGCATTCAGAGCCTGCGTTTCCATTCATCATCCTTTCCGGGTCGGACCCCATCCGACCAGGTTTTCATGCTTCGTTATGCATGCCAGATTGTTGCTACGTCCATGACTGTACGCCATAGCCAGCACTAAATGTAGTAGCGGCACGCCGGCAGTAAAACTATATATTCCATTTTTCGGCTTGATTCCGCCATTCCTTAACTTGTGTGACAAAGGTAACGATTTCGCCACGGAGTGTCGCCCGAGTGTCGATTTAACGCACTCACCGAAGAGGGACTATACAAGGCGGGGTACCCTCACGGAATTCGAACATGTGTTTCATTTGTCCGCAAGATGATGGAATCTTGAACTATGACTTGGAACCAGGATTACACACCCACGGCAGCGCAGCCGAACAGCAAACCGCTGCCACGACTGGCCGGCGAAACCACCGCTGACAACCCCTGGCCGGTAAGTCTGCTCAGCGAGAAATTCCATATGGCCGTCGAACGGTGGCCATCGGTTTGGGTGGCCGGGCAGATCACGCAGATCAACACCAGACGTCAGGGCAGCGCCTATATCACTCTGCGCGATGATTATCAGGACATTGCATTGGAAGTCAACGGTTTCGGGCAGTTCGCCGCAGCCGCCACGCCTTTCGTGCAGGGCGACCGCGTCATCATCCATGGCAAACCGAATCTGTGGATGAAACGCACGTCACTGTCTTTACGTGGCGACGCCATTATCGCGGCCGGCGCAGGAGGCAGCCTGAAGGCCCTGATCGACGAATTACGCAAGAAGCTGAAAGGCGAAGGCCTGTTCGACGCTGACCGCAAGCAGCCTCTGCCCGAGTTTCCGCATTGCATTGGTCTGATTTGCGCGCCGCAGGCTCGCGCCGAAGGCGATGTCATCACCAACGTGAGATTGCGTTGGCCTGTTGTCGACTTCAAAGTGACGCATGTGCATGTGCAGGGTGAGCAGTGCCCTTCCGACGTGATCAAGGCGATCGCGCAGATGGATGCCGATCCTGATGTCGACGTGATCATCGTGGCCCGTGGCGGCGGCGCTTTCGAAGATCTGATCGGGTTCTCCGACGAAGGCGTGGTACGTGCCGCGGCAGCCGCCCATACGCCGCTGATTTCCGCGATCGGCCATGAGGATGATTGGACGCTGCTTGATCTGGTTGCCGATCTGCGCGCATCCACGCCAACGGACGCGGCGAAGAAAGTCGTGCCGGACGTGCGCGAGCAGATGCAACTGATCAACGTGAACATCGAACGCATGCGCATACGCATCGACGCCACCGTCAACAATGAAACAAGACTGATTGAAGGCTATGCGAACCGTCCAAGCCTCACACAGCCGCTCACCATGCTGGAACCACATCAGCGTCTCATCGATGATGCAAGAACCCGCATGAGAATCGGCCTGACACGTATTCTTGACGACGCAAGCCTCACCATCGAAAAAGCGCACGCCTCACTGACCGCGCTTAGCCCGCAATCCACCCTTAACCGAGGCTATGCGGTAGTGCAGGGAGCGGACGGCCATGTAATCGACGATGCGAACGCCGTGAACACCGGCGACCAACTCACCATGACATTGAAGCACGGCGTGATCGTGTCCGAAGTCACCACCGTAACGAAGGAGTAGCAATGACCAACGAAACCACCCCCGCATCCAGCCTGACCGACAAGGAACGCGAAGCCATCGCACAAATGCCTTACGAAGAGGCTCGAGATCAGCTCATTCAGGCCGTGCAGGCACTTGAGGCCGGCGGACTCAACCTTGACCAGTCCATGCGCCAGTGGGAGCTTGGCGAAGCCCTCGCCAAGCGCGCTCAAAGTTTGCTCGGCGAAGTGCGTGCCAAGCTTGACGCAGCCCAGGCGGAACAGGCCACTGCGGCCAATACCGCTGGAACGCAAGACAATCTGGCCTGAGCATCTCAAAAATACCGTCAATATAGCATTTTCATGACTGTGCGCCACACGTTTTACAAGGCATTATGTGGCGTACAGTCATGCATAAATTTCGAATTTCTTCATTTCGATACCACACTCGTCCGGAATGTGTGTAGAATGAAGATTCGTTGCCTCAGTAGCTCAGTGGATAGAGCACTTCTCTCCTAAAGAAGGTGTCGTAGGTTCGATTCCTATCTGGGGCACTTTTTATGCGGATACGCAGCCGATATGCAGTTGCGCCGACACTCTTCTCACACATCGAATTGCACGGTTGCCAGCAACGCCTTGTGATCGCTTCCATCGATTTTCAACGATTTGACCCGACCTGCCAACATGCCGGAATCCAATACGATATGGTCAATGCCCGCAAACGTCGGTACATAATCGATATTCGCAGGCCACGTGAATACCAATCCCCCGGCCGCTTGTTTGGCCGCGTCCGTGAACCGTGTTCCCAAGAAATTACGGAACGGCGTATGATCGTCGGTCGCGTTGAAATCGCCCATGAACACGTACCTACGAGACGTATCGTACCGGAGTCGACCAAGCTCATCCAATGAACGCTTCCACTGCTGCCAATATCCATCGGTCGGAGACGTGGTATGCACCGAAACGAAACGGATCTGCGTCTGACCATCATTGAATGCAACCGTGGCTCCTGGCATGAACGACGCGCTCGAATCAACATCATCATCAGCCGGATCAACAAGCGGACTCGCCGACCACAAACCATTGCCATACACGCCGTCTGAACTCGCAACCTGCGCATACGGCAGCAAATCGCCAATACCAGCCTTGTTCAACTCGTCCACGAAAGCATCGGTCGTTTCCTGCAATGCCAGCACTTCCACACGCTCGCTACGCACCACATCGACAATTTCCTGCGCGTCGGCACGACCCTTAAACACATTGCATGTCATCAAACGAGCATAATCATCCTGCGTATTGGCGGACGCTCCCGAAACCGCTGCGATCGCGACACGCGGAAGCTTCGTTTCATTGTAGAAAAACGGATACTGCCACCATACTTGCAACGCGATCGCCGCAATCGCCAGCAATACCGACATTGTTCGTTTCGAGACAATGCCGCAAACCAGCGCAATCACCGCAAGAATCGCAAACCAAGGCACCAATGAAACGATAATGGGAACATACGGCCACGCCTGAATCTCAGCAGGCAGTATGTGCGAAACAGTGCCCAGCAAAGCTGCAATCGACAGAATGCCAGCCAGAAAACCGCATATGATATTGCGCACGCGATGCGATTTAGTTTTCTTCAACGTGCGAATAGGCTTAACAGCCTTCCCCTGCGCCGTACGAGGTTTTGCACCACCCATTGCCAATCGCCCTCCCCAAGTTCCTCACACACATCTTATAGACGCATTGAAACAGCATCTATTCCTTTGGTGGCCTTCATGGCCTAAGCACCGCCATCAATTGCCACCCGTTCACCTTCGCGCATAGTACAGACTTGGCATTGACTTATGACTCATACAACAAAAATCCCGAGGAGCAGTGCTCGACTCGGGATTCAAAAAAGTTTAAGTGCGGCAACGTGCTACTCTCCCACACCCTCTCGAGTGCAGTACCATCGCCGTGCTAGGCCTTAGCTTCCGGGTTCGGAAAGGGACCGGGCGTCTCACCTAGGCTATGGTCACCGCAAGAGAAAAGAATACGCGCATGCGCCTCAATCACCAAATCACGGCGTGTCGCACTATGTTGCCGTTCTTAAATTCTCAAGAACACAATATTTCTGCGCTAAAGTCGAAGGCATGCAAGCGTAACTTCCATGAAAGAAGGCAACAATGACGATAGCCTCCTGCGGATCGGTTTCCGCAATCACTCTTGGACTTCCGAATTCCACCGCAATCTCCTCAGAAAAGGCGACGTTGCCCAAAGGGCTGTTTGTTGCGAAAGTTCCGGTTTCCGCCAAAACGAAGCAGCGTCTAGCCACTGAAGTCGAATCGATCACGATGCTTTCTCTGTTGCGACCGCAGAATACTTCGCTCGCTGCAGGCAATCGCATTCCTGAAATACTGGTGTTGGGATTACGTTTGCATGGCAAGAATGCTTCAGTTCCTACGGATGTCGTCGAATTGATCGCCATGCAACGCAAGTCAGGCATGCTGTTCGCCTGCGTACGCGATGCCGAAATTGACGGTACGGTACAGAAGGAATGCGCGTTTGCAGTGCGCCGCGCGTTGCCGGGACGCGCCGGGCATACTCCAACATTCAAGGTCTTCGCCTCCGCATGGGTTCCCGCCGATGAAGCATTGCTGGATATTTCCGATCCGGCTGTGGATTCCATGGATACGCTTTGGGAATCATTGTGCGCACAGGTGATTCTCGGTGATTCATCCCCCGCAGAAGTGGATGCCCGTATGGTACGGAACGCGCAAATCGCGCAGTTGAAGGCCGATATCGACAAGCTGACGCGAGATCACCAGCGGGTCAAGAATTCAGCGCAGCGCAACGAAATCTTCGCAAAACTTCACAAGGCGAAGAAACAACTCGAGGAGCTGCAGGGCTGAACCAAGCACCCGCTGGCAGTTAGGCGAATAATCGTCAGAAACCGAGGCGAGTGCGACCAAATTGGTCGAGCCAGCGCAGAATCGCGCCCTCTCGCAATGCCCACGGGCAGATTTCGATTTCCTTAACGTCGAGCGCCTTCATGATTTCGTCAACCACCAGACCGCCGCCAACGATCTGATATGTACGCTCGGGGGTTACACCCGGCAGCGCCACACGCTGGTCGGGGGAAATGGCCGCGAGTCGCGGAAGCCAGTCTTCCAGCTGGTCGAGCGTCATAATCGACGTGTCCACACGACCTGGCTGGCGCATCACCGCGCCGGCGAGACGAGCCAAGGATCGAATGGTTTTCGATGTGCCGACGGCATGCATCGGATGCTTCGACTTCGGGAAGGCCTCGACCATCGGGTCGAGGATTTTGCGGATGTTCCTACGCGCGTTTTCCAGATCCTTTTCGCTTGCAATACCGTTCTCCGGCAGGAATTCGCGGGTGATTCTGCCAGCACCGGCAGGCACGGACAACGCCACGGTCGGATCTTCGTCAGAACCCATGGCCACTTCGAGCGAGCCGCCGCCAATGTCGATCACCAGCAGGCGACCGGCATCCCAGCCGTACCATCGGCGAGCCGCCAGGAAGGTGAGGCGTGCCTCGTCAACACCGGAAAGCACGGTGACCGGCTGTCCGATGGCGTCTTCGATGCGGCGCAGGATCTTGCCGCCATTCGGCGCTTCACGCAATGCAGACGTGGCGAGCACCAGCAGCTGGGTGATCTCGTATTCCTTAGCCAGCTCCATGGCCTTCTCCACTGCGGAGATCACGGCTTCGACTCCAGCTTTTTTGATGGTGCCATCTTCTTTGAGGTACTGCATCAGGCGAACGGTGCTTTTAGCGCTCGCCTCAGGCTCAGGTCGGGCTCCTGGAGCCGCATCGACGATGAGCATGTGAACAGTGTTCGAACCGATATCAAGCACGCCGAGTCGCGTGGCATGCGAATGCAAACTGACCATAATCCAACAGCATACTTACTGAAGCGCTTAATATGTTGCGCGACATGCCATTGACAACCTTTGCATTTTCTTGGCGCAAATCAGGAGAAAAAGGGTGTCCGCCCCTCTTATAGAGCGAAAAACAACGATTGCAATCACTGAAAAGCCATATGAAAAAAGGCGGCTCCAACCGATGTCGCCATCGCGCAGGACCGCCTTTATCACACAAACAACAGTCTCAACAGACCCCGTAAGAATCAGCCACGCAGCTTGTCAACAAAATCGCCAAGACGACGCAACCCCTCACGCAACGCCTCGCGCGAGGCCGCATACGACAGTCGCACATGCGTGTCCGCGGTCGCCTCGCCGAAATCACGGCCCGGCGTCAACGCCACGTGCGCTTCCTTCAGCGCACGTTCGCAGAACGTCCACGCGTCAAGACCAGTGCCGGAAATGTTGAAGTACGCATAGAACGCGCCATTCGGCTCAACCTCCAGCGGCAGACCGATCTCAGCCAATCCGTCGACCACAATGCGACGACGTTCCAGCAACTCCTGACGGCGTTCCTCGCACACGGCCAACGTTTCCGGAGTGAAGCACGCGAGTGCCGCATGCTGAGTGGGTGTATGCGCGCACAGGAAGAAGTTGGTGGCGAGATCGTCCATGGCTTCGAGCGCGCATTCAGGCACGACCATCCAGCCCAGTCGCCAGCCAGTCATGCCGAAGAACTTGGAGAAGCTGGAACATACGATGGCGTCCGGGTCGCAGGCGAGCACGGATTTCACGTCGGAGCCGTCCGGTTCACGGTCGGCTAGGTCAAGGTAGGTTTCGTCGACGATACGCCATGCGCCGCGTTCTTTCGCCAGGTCGCACACGGCTTTCAGGGTATCGAAGGCGATGGTGGTGCCGGTCGGGTTCGACGGCGAGGTGATCATCACCGCTTTGGTGCGATCCGACCAGTATTCGCGGCACAGTTCCGGTGTGAGATGGAATCGGGTGGCCGCGTTCGTCGGCACGTCCACGACTTCGCCGCCGAACGCGCGGACCAGTTCGCGATTGCACGGGTACGACGGGTCGGCGATCAGCACCTCGTCACCCTCGTTCACCGTCAATGCGGCGGCAAGCAGCAGTGCCGTGGAACCTCCGGCCGTAATCGCGATACGTTTCGGATCGACGTCCACATGGTGGCGTTCCTTGTAGAAATCGGAAATCGCCTGACGTAATTCCGGCAAGCCCATTGCAGCGGTATACGGCAATGGACGGCCATCATACTGTTCGCGCATCGCATCACGCACTGCGGGCGGAGCGCCGAAATCCGGCTCCCCCAAGCTCAACTTGACCACATCGGTACCTGCGGCGATCATCTCGTCGGCCATCGCACCAAACACCATGGCACGGAACGGATTAGCAATCTGGGCGCGGTGCGACATCTGCGGCAGCGCGCTGTTCTCAGCATTTCCCATAGTTCGTTTGTATTCTTCAGACACGACAAATCACGCTGAATCACAAGCATCGTCTCACCGACGTTACATACCGTTTCGAAATCAAGAAAAACAAGAAATTAATCGAGCATACATCACGTATGTTCGGCAAGAATCACGCAATTGCAAGTAGATCGCATAAATGTCGATCAAGCAGGTTGCGTGCCGACGATTTCATGATAAAGCCGTTCCAGCCGTTCCTCACGTACTTTTTTGGCGAGCTCGCATTCCCACACCACGATCACTTTCCAGCCCATCGTTTCAAGTTCGGCATGCTGCCTGACATCTCGTTCGTGGTTGCGCAGCAGTTTCGCACTCCAGAATTCCACATTCGATTTCGGTACGCGTGTGGCTTTCTGGCAGTTTTCATGCATATGCCAGAAACAGCCGTTGATGAACACCATCGTACGGTATTTCGGCAACACCACGTCGGGATGCCCCGGATACCGCTTGTCGTTTTTGCGGAATCGCAGGCCTTTCGAAAAAAGAAAACTGCGTACCATCATTTCGATGGAGGTGTCTTTGCCTCGGATATGCGACATGATGTAGCTTCTCGTGCCACGCTCGTATTTCTCTTTTTTTGCGGATTTCCGAGGTTTTCCGGTCTTCTTAACGTGTTCCTGCGCTACCACAGCACACCATTATGGCAAGATCCGGCAAAATACGGCAAATCAGAAAAGCATCCGGACAAAACGCAATGCAAGTGCGATACGGATCAACGCGCGTTGCGATCACGCATGGCGTACGCTGGAACTTGCAACGCAGCAATATAAATGAATCAACACTATTCAGGCAGCTTACGAAAGATGGGAGTTGATATGGCTCGTATTCATGTCGCGATTCTCGGCGCAGGCCGGATCGCACAACATATGGCTGACACGTTGGTGAAAATGGCCGCGGACAGCCGTTATGCGGATTTGGTGGAACCGTATGCTGTCGCCGCACGAGATGCGGGTCGTGCGGCTGATTTCGCCGCGAAATACGGTTTTCCAGTTTCATACGGTTCATATGAGGAACTTGTGGCCGATCCGAACGTGGACTTGGTGTACATCGCTACGCCGCACAATCTGCATGCGGAACAGGCGATATTGTGCATGAAAGCCGGCAAGGGTGTGCTGGTGGAGAAAGCATTCGGCGCGAATGCGGCACAGACCCGTGAGATGTTAGCCGTTGCAAAAGAAACCGGCATGCTATGCGCGGAAGCGATTTGGACGCGATACATGCCGTCCCGCGCCATTATCGATAAGATTCTCGCCTCCGGTGCGATTGGTGAAATACAGGCGATCGATGCGAACCTGTGTTACCCCACCACCGCGAAGGCGCGAATCACTGATCCCGCGCTTGCCGGTGGCGCATTGTTGGATGTTGGCGTATATCCGATCAATTTCATCGACATGATCATGCATAATGCGCCGATCGCTCGCATTGAATCGTCGATGCGAGCGTACGAAACCGGCGTGGATGCGCATAATTCCATGACGTTCTATTACGAGAACGGTGTGATGGCGACCGCGCAAAGTTCGATTCTGTGCCATAGCGACCGCACGGGATCCGTGTGGGGAACCGATGGTTATATGGTGTGCCAGAACATTAATAATGTTGAGGCGATTGACGTGTATGACGGCAATCATACGGTTGTTGCACATTACGATGTTCCCGCCCAGCTCACCGGCTACGAATACGAGGTGGCGGCCGCCGCACAGGCCGTAATCGACGGTCGCACCGAATGCGAGGAAATGCCCCACGCAGACACCCTGCGCATCATGGAACTCATGGACTCCCTGCGCCGCGACTGGAACCTCACCTACCCCTTCGAACGTTAAGCTCCAATATTAGTTTCAGCGTCGGCGAATTGCGATTCCGTTCACACAGCCGACGCTGAAGCATTCATTGGCAGCACATATAATTTCTCCTTGCACTGGTTGAGGAGGAACATTATGGGATTGCTGAGCAAGTTCATGAACGCGCTTATTGGAGAACCGCCCGTCTCCAAAACGGCGACTCAGCCCGGGCCCAAGCTTGCGCGGCAAAACGTTCCCAATCCCACGCAACAGCAGACGACGCAACGCAAGTCCACTGTACAATCACGTCAAACGCAACAGCTTACGCAACCATCCCAATCATCACAGTTGGCGCGATCGTCATACCGCGCGCAAACACAAACCACAGCTCGCAATACTTCTGTCACAACGAATCGTTCGCGAGCGCAATCTCATGCCAATTCACAACCGGCTCAGAAGCTTATGCCGCAACCAATGCTCCCTGCCGAGCAGATCGAACGGGCGCGAAATATCATCGGCAAAATCGAAAAGCATGAGTTAAGCGACGAGCAGATCAGCGCCATCGCCGGAGCGGGTCACAATACGCTAGTGCTCGCAGGTGCGGGAACCGGCAAAACCACTACCATCGTCGGCTATATCGCATGGCTGCTGAACACAGGCACCGCCACCCCCGAAGAGATTCTGGTGCTGTCGTTCACCAAAGCTTCCGCCAACGAAATGTCGAGCCGCATCACGCAAAGCACCGGCAAAGTCATTCGCGCATGCACCTTCCATAGCCTCGGACTGGAAATCTGCCGTTCCTCCACCATTGCCAATCGTCCAATTATTGACGGGCACACGTCAAACAATGTGGTGCGTAACGCATTTGAATACCTGCTTGAACACAATGTTTCTTACCGTCTTCTGGCATTTAAACTCATGTCGCAACAGTTGCTCGATAAATATTCCACAGCTGCACGACTTGAGAATTTCCAGCTTCCAACAGACGATTATGCATTCAATCAATATCGTCAGAATCTTATCGATACCACACAAACCATTATCCAGCATATGCGGTCAAACAATATTGACACTACTGGAATGCAAGCTCTTAACGAACGTTATGGCGGTAAAAACATCGGTCGTAATCGTGAGATGCTGCAGCTCATAGAACCGCTTTATCACGCCTATATACAGAATTTCGCAACCAATAATGGCATTGATTTTCCGGGAATGATCGTTGATGCCATCAGTTGCGTCAATAATGGCTCGTACCGGCACCCATATAAATATGTGCTGATTGACGAATATCAGGACATGTCACGACCGCGCTATGAATTAATTCGTGCGCTTCGCTTACAACATGATTTCTCACTATTCTGCGTTGGCGATGATTGGCAGTCGATTTATCGTTTTGCAGGCAGCGACATTCATCTCATTCTCGATTTCGACCGAATTTGGCGCGCCTGGGGTCCGACCTTCATGTTCCAGATCACCACCACACGGCGCTTCCGTCAAAGCCTTATTGACGCAAGCGGAGCATTCGTGATGCGCGATACCAATCTGTATGTCAAACACTTGCATAATCCCAGCGATAAGAAGGACTACTCTCTGAAAGCACTTGGCGGGCATACTGAGGAAGAACGATTCAATGTGATCGTCGAGCAGTTGCGCAAACTACCGAAAACCGCGTCCGTACTACTGCTGGGCCGGTATCGCAGCGATATCAATCTCATGATTCGTTGCGATCAAAGCGGTCTGTTCTCCATCGACCAAAGCACTGGAAATATTCGTTTTCTCGAAAAACCGGATATGGATATTCGTTTCATGACCGCTCATGCGTCCAAAGGATTGCAACGCGACTTCGTATTTCTGCTCTGCTGTTCCGGCGGATTGAAAGGCTTTCCAAGCACGATTCCCGAAGAGCCGCTGCTTGGTCTGCTACTGCCGGAAGTGGAGCGATGCCCGCATGCGGAGGAACGGCGACTGTTTTACGTGGCGATGACCCGATGCAAGAAGAAACTGTTCTTCATCGTGGATCAGACCCGTCCGTCGCGATTCATGTATGAACTGCATAGCAAGATCTGTCCGAACATTTTCCGAGGAGTCAAGCTTCCTCCGCAATGCCCGAATTGCGGCGAAGCCCTAAGCTTGCGGCACAATCGCAACGATCCGAACCGCTCATTCTACGGGTGCACCGGCTTCCCAAACTGCCGCTACACCCAACAAGCAAAATAAGCGTGGCATACGTGATGTGAAAGTTTTTTGCTTCCAAAGATCATTTCCAGCTCTTCGTCAATGTCTGCATGCCCTATACTGCTATTTTGTTTCAATCTTTTGGGCCTGGCGCGATCGCCCCCGTTGTATCCTGGATCTGATTTTCCGACAAGAGAGGAAGCCACGATGCCACGTAAGATCATCAATGTTGTGGGCGCGGCCATTATCAAAGATGGCGAAGTATTGTGCGCACGCCGTGGCGAAGGCAAGTCACTGGCTGGATATTGGGAGTTTCCCGGAGGCAAAATCGAACTTCACGAAAGCGCTTCGTTGCACCGATGATGAGCTTGGATTATTTTCCGGAACGAGTAAAGAGCATGATCGTAAATATGTGTTTGCCACTGTGCAAACCATGTCTCGTCCGGAAATTCTTGCACAATTCAGCAAAGATGATTTCGATTATATTTTGATCGACGAAGTTCACCATGCCGCCGCGGATTCATATAAGAGAATTATCGATTATTTCACTCCTGATTTCATGCTTGGCATGACGGCAACGCCGGAACGTACTGATGGTGCGAATATTTGTGACGTGCTCCCGCCACCTGACCGCTTCGCGGTCTGAGGGGGCTTCCTGCTCAAGGCTCCTAGCGGAGTCAGTGTCTACAGGCTATTCCCGTGCGCCCCACGGTTCTCGTAAGTTTTTTGTTATCATTCCTGCACGAGTCGTCGTGTTTCGTGCATGATGTTGGTCGCGGCGTTCACGTCCTTGTCATGCCAGACCCCGCAATCGGGGCATGTCCATTCGCGGATATACAGGTTCTTCGTATCCTTATTGCGGTAGCCGCAATCGGAGCATAGTTGACTGGACGGGTAGAACCTGTCTACCGTGACCAGCTGCTTGCCTTGTCGTTCGAGCTTGTATGCGAGCATGGTGCGGAACATGCCGTACCCGTTGTCCATCGTGCTTTTGCCGAGTGCGAGGGATTGGCTCATGTCCTTCATGTCCAAGTCCTCCACGCCGACGCAATCATATCGGGCGGCGAGCCGGTTGGCCGTCTTGTGCAGGAAGTCGGCTCGCTGGTTCCTGACCTTGGCGGCGAGCTTGGCGATGCGCCGCTTCTGTTTCACCCAATTACCGGACCCCTTGACCATGTGGCTGAGTCTGCGTTGCTCGCGCATCAGCCGTGGCTCCATCTGCCGGTAGAAACGCGGGTAGTCGGCTTGTTCGCCGTCGCTGGACACGTACAGGCCGTGGGAGGCGTAATCCAATCCGACGATATGCACGGGTCGGACGGGTTCGGGTGCTTGGGTCTCGTACTCGAACAGTATCGTCGCCGTGTATCCACCGCTCTTGAGATGTTCCACCGTGGCGCTTTTGAGCTTCCAGTCATCGGGAATCGTCTTGTGCTGGCGGGCGCGCATCACGCCCACTTTGGGAAGTTTGAGGTATCTGCCTCCTTCGATGAGTCGGATGTTGCGGTTGTTGTTGTTCGTCGTGTACCGCCATGCGCTGCGATGCTTCGCCTTGTATTTCGGGAAGCCCACATGCTTGGGGTCGCGGAAGAAATTGTTGTACGCCTTCGCCACGTTCAATTGGGCGTTGCATAGTGCGAGACTGTCCACTTCGTGTAGGAACGGATACTCGTCCTTGTACTGGGCGGGCGTGGGGTTGCATGACTTGCCGGTGCGATTGTACGTGTCGATGCGGGTTTCGAGCATGAGATTGTAGACGAGTCGCGCGCACCCTATCGTCCGGTCGATGAGACCGGCCTGGGCCTTGTCCGGGTAGATGCGGTACGTGACCGCGCAATGCCGTGTGACCTGCATGACGCGCCTCCTACCTGCGTCCCTGATTCTCGATGTAGCGTCGTACCACTTCGATGGGAGCGCCGCCCGTGGTCAGCAGGCAGAAGCTGCGGCTCCAGAAATACTCCTTCCACAGTTTCTGCCGAATCTGCGGAAACTCCTGCTTGAACAGACGACTCGACGCGCTCTTGTAAGCGTTGATGAACTTGCTCAACTCACTCTTCGGCTGGGCGCGGAACAATACATGCACGTGGTCCATGTCGTGGTTCCATTCCTCCACGGTTATCCCATACTTGGGTGCGATGTACTCGAATATCTCACGCGCACGCGCCGAAACGATATCGTCGAACACCTTGCGACGGTATTTCACGACGAGCACGAGATGATAATGCAACAGGAACACCGAATGATGATTCGACTCCAATTCCATTGTCACCTCCTCGATTACAACATGTACGACTGAACATCATTATAACATGCGAACGCACGCCAATTCATCTCCCGCCTACGCTCCGCTTAGAGACGGGAGAATCCTTGGCGAAATCAGTTGAATTATTTGGCAATAACGTCGCGTATGAGATTCGCTTGCAGCAGGCGCTTGAAGAGGATATGCTCTGCCCGTCCCACTATTACGGGGTTGGCGAATACATTAGCAAGTTTATGGGGCAGCAGGTTTCCGCTGATTCCATGACAGACAAGGATCGCACTGAGTTTTCCCGTTGGCTCGAACAGCTCACCGACCCTAATCGCGTGCGCTATATCATCGACAAAATCCAGATTTACAGCGAAGCCGGAACCGATGTGCGCGGTTTGGTGTTCTGCTCTCGCCGTGATGAGGCGAAACGTCTGTCCGCCATGTTCAACGAGCAGGTGAATCAGCAGATGGAACGACCGTATCGCACGAAAGCCATTACCGGCGAAAACTCGCAAGCCGAACGTGACGAAGCTGTCAAACAGCTGAAAATGGCGAACTTGACTATATCTTCACCGTTGATTTATTCAATGAAGGTGTGGACATTCCTCATATCAACCAAATTGTTATGCTTCGTCAAACGCAGTCGAGCATTATTTTCACACAGCAGCTCGGCCGAGGTTTACGTAAGGCAAGCGGTAAAGATTCGGTTGTAGTGATTGATTTTATTGGCAATTACGCCAATAATTATTTGATTCCGATCGCATTGTATGGCAATACTGGCGATCGTGATGTGGCCCGTAAGAATCTTCAACGCGAGTCCATCGGCATTTCTTCGATCAGTTTCGATAAAATCGCCCGCGAGCGCGTGCTCGCGTCACTCGATACCGCTGATTTGTCGGATATGAAGCTGCTGAGCAAGCAGTATCAGCAGATGCGCTATGAGTTGGGTCGTATTCCGATGCTGATGGATTTCGCGCATCGCGATGCGTCTTTAGTGTTCACGTTGGCTTCGAAGAATAACGATTATCTGTCGTTCGTGGTCTCTCGTGAGAAGAGTCTGTCGCACGGCAAGCATGCGTCGGCTTCGTATGTGGAGCAGCTTGAACCGGTGTCAAACGCGCAGTCTGGTGTGCTGAAAATGTTGACTGCAACTCAGTTGCGTGGTTTGCGCCCGCATGAGTCGCTGATTCTTGCGGTGTTGTGCGATTTGGATTGGCGTCGCATCAATCCGGATTGTTCCGACGATGATGCGTCACTGTTTGAACGTTTTTCCACACAGCACAGCTTGAGTTTGTTTGATTTGCAAACATTATTGTCTACGCTGTTTCCGTATGTCGATAATAATATTCAGCAGTGCGGTTCTGCTTTTTCCACGTTGAATTATTCGTATTTCACAAGTGCGAATCGCACTCGTTTCGGCAATACTTCTTTGGTTTGTATGTGCGACAATGAATCGTATGCATTGACCCAGGAATGCGAGTCAATGCTCCATCACGCAACATTCCGAACGTTCTTTACAGATACCATCGAAGCCAGCTTGTTCAATGCGCTTGCACTGTCAAGGGAAGCTCGCAAGCGTCGCATCATGCCTGATCATGGGTTCATATATGGCGAGAAATATAGTCTTGCCGATGTCATGCGATTGTGCGCGTGGAAGGATGAGCAGATTCCGCAGAATGTGGGCGGATATAAGCTTGACACCTACACGAATTCTTTGCCGATCTTCATTAAATATGAGGCAAGCCAGTATGGCGATCGTTTCTTGAATCCTGGAGAAATTGAATGGTTCAGCAAAAACAATCGTTCTTTGCAATCTCCGGAATTCAAATGGCTGCTTGATGGAACCGAGCATACGTCGGAATGGAAGAATCGTCATTTTGTTCCCATTTTTATTCGACGTAAGGCCGAGGAAAAGGAGAAATCCTACTATTATGTCGGTTCGGCAGTAGCTGTAGACGATGCGCATGAGTCAGTGAATATCGCAGATGACGGAACCCAATCAAAGGTCGTGATTTCCACACTGAAACTCGCGAAACCGGTTGACCCCGAACTCTACCGTCACCTCACCGGCAACCCAGCATTCTAGTTCCAGAAAATTGCTGACGTGGCGGAAAGTCATTGTTGGACCGACGGCCGCCACGCCTCAGACATGGAAAATGTCACCTCATCTGCAAAAAGTGGCACAGTGCATCGTCGATGATCGCTCAAGCCTTTTCAAACCACCTTTTCACACGTGCAATCCACCCTACAATCATATGCAGATGTTCGTTTGAACAGAAAAGTAACATGTTTTTGCAGAACAAAAAGAACACGCTCAATGTTACTTTTTACAATGTCATTTTCAAGACCTGCAATCATTGCAACATCAACGATTCTCAGCATCATCAATTGCAAAAACAGTATTTTCCGCGGTATCACAGCTAAAAAAGCGTGCTATCGTTAGTCACGGATACAGCAAGCATCCATCAACAACATGAACCAGACTTCAAGAAATGATGTTCGTTTGCTTATCTAAACGAACATTAAAACGAACACTACTAATGTTCATGACATTATGCGAACACATCGCAGGAAAGGAATTCATCATGGCAGATGAAAAGACCGTCATCAACGTGGATCTGAACATGTTCGGCCAGGACGCGGACGCCAAGACCGCCGCAGCCAACGAGGTTGCCAAGAGCCTCGGCATCAGCGACGAAGCCCTCGCTCAGGTGGAGGAATTCAAGGCAGCCCTCACCGCGCATAACGCTTGGGACCTGCCGTTCATGGGCTACGTGAACGAAGACGGTTACGGCTACGCCTATGTGCCGGACGCAGCCATCACCATGAACCCGTATTGGGATGCGCACAAGGAATTCATGAACCTGCCGGAAGACGTGCAGACCGCTTTCGCCATCCGTATGCTGTTCACCCACCGCCCTGTCGACCGCTACGGCGCCGACATGTTCCTGCACTACCACCGCGGCTTCCAGGTCAACTTCGTCGGCAGCGGCGCCAACAAGTACTGACCGCCCCAGAGGACGTTGTATGAGCGCCCCATAGGACATATAACGATTCCCATACCGCCGCGGCGGTACTCTCCAGAAAAAGAAAAGCGCTTGGCTCGAGCCAGAAAAACCAGCTCAAGTCAAGCGCCTTTCGTATGCGCTGAAACGAAACTACCGCGCGTCTCTAAAAATCGCCCATATCAGGCGCATCGAATCCCATGCCAGGTCCTTCCGGCCCCGGACCGCCCGGACCTCCGAGGAATTCGCGCGCTGACATGCCATTTTCCTTACGGGATGAGTCCACGGCCTCCTGCATCACCCGGCGAACCTCAAAACCATGCACCACGTTCTTCAGTACCACAACACCGTTGCCGGAAGACTGGTCGCGCGTATCAAGTACCAGCGTGCTCAAACCGAACAGGCGCTGCAGGAACGTGCGCTCCACACTAATATCCACGATGCGGAATAGTTTGATGAGATTGAATTTCTCGTTAAGGATGCCGGTTTTGATGCTCATTTCCTGATCAGTGAGCATGTACACGGTGAACGTGAACGGCGTACGACACCAATTACGCTTGCGCTGACGCCACAGAACATTACCGCTTGCAACCTTCATATCATTCCCTTTTCCTTCGATGGAAAGCCGCCCTGTTGCGGCAACACTGCCATTCTACCGGGCGCCGCCGTACGGCCATGCCGCTCATTCCAAATCATGTTTCACACATCGTTTCACACAGTATTTCGGCATAATCTTTTCGCTTAATCAAAAAGAAATGCAACAGCATTCAAGCGACTATTCAAAATCATCGGCTTTTCGCCGTGAAAAGAGCAAAAAACATGCGCGACAACGGCAGCATGATATAGGCTGAATAAGGATATGTCTTGTTCCACGAAGCACCCGTCGTCAACGCGGCACATGCAATCCATGTTTTTAAAGGAAAGGCATGCAATGAGCAACGAACACGGTAGGATCAACCGTCTGCAGGAAGTCGAGGATCTCACCGAGTACATCAACAATGGATGGCTGCATTCCGGCGAATCCGACGGCCCGACGTTCCTATGGAACGACATGATCCGCGAGGCCAGTCAGGAAGATGCCGAAAACCGCAATAATGTGCCCGTAGCACAGCTTTCCGACGCGGACATGGTAATCAGTATGCCCATGCAATGGTATTTCGATTCCATCGCCGCCATGGTGCCCACAGCCGAACGCACCGATACCGGCGTGGAGATTCCAAGAATCGACATGCCAACGTTCCATCTTGATTCGCAGGCGCTTTCCGGCGTGGACGCGGTGGTCGGCAATGCCATCGTAAGCACACGTTGGCTGGATGCTGTCGGCAATCTCGCCAAGGCAGTGGAAATGACCGCGCGATTCGTTGGCAACGTCGCAGATCGAGACAATGAGGGCTTCGACTATTTGAAAGACCTGATTCAGACCGTGCGCGTGTACATGGACGCCGTGGCCTGCAATGCCGATCCCATGACCGGCGAACAGGCGCTGAATATCATCACGCAAGTGGCCTGCAATGAGGATTTCCGTCTTAACGCCATGCAGATGGTTGAACTGCTTTCGTGCGGCCTGTCGTTCGCGCAATGGGACGATACGCGCATGTTCGCTTACGATGCGTTGAATAAGGGCATTGCCACGATGAGTGATTTCGCCACGTCTGCTTCGACGTTGGCAAACTCGGCAGATGATTCCGACAGCCGCGACATGCAAACTGATTCGCAGTCTGTTGCGCAAGTGAAAACCGATTTGGGTTTGTTTGAAGACGCTGATTCCTTATCCGCAGAAGATTTGAATAATCTCGCGATGCTTGATCCTGCTTTGCTTTCAGAAAAGGAGATTGCGCAGGCCGCGCAGAATCAGTTCGATCATGCCGTACAGTTTTTGCGACATGACTTGCTGCGGATTAGTGGTGACATTGATGAGGCTGATCGTTTCCTGCGTGACAATCATACTTCCGAACCGCTCGCCGATGCGTATGCGGCACGTCTGATTGCTGCCGAACGTTGGCAGGATCTGCTCGATTTTGTCGATCTGGTGTTGCGGGACAAACCTAATCAGGTCACGATGATGTTCCCCGAAGAAGTGGTGCCCTACGAGTGGGAGACGATTCGCGAGGCCGCTTTGGAAGCGCTGGGACGCAGCGACGAACTGGTTGCCATGTATCAGGAACGCTTGGATGATACGTATGATCCCAATACCGCGCTCAATCATCTGAAACTCCACGCCTGGTTGAATCAGCAGTAGTCCCGATTCCTCCACTCACTGGAACAATCATCCCGCCCACGGGCCTTCCGGCGTCCGTTTTCCTCCACCGAATGGAGGAAGACACCCGTGCGCGGGAATAAAAA
>UMHA01077002.1_pt1 | contig 88689 bp, 91 predicted proteins | sample 1965401 | NCBI WGS metagenome assembly UMHA01 (sample SAMEA4836085, study PRJEB28245) | human gut metagenome | biome: gut microbiome; material: fecal sample | place: Denmark | collected 2008 | reverse complement strand
TATATAATAATATAATTATATATAGCTATAATAAGCTAATATAAAGGCAGGTTTACAGCTAATATAACAGCTAATATAACAGAAGATATAATAGAAGATGAAGTTGTAGATATTGTATAATATCCTCTACGGGCAAGATACAATAAACAACAAAGAGATAGCAAATAATAAAGATAAATATAAAAGAGAAGGTGAATATAATAATCCCCCTATTAAAGATGATGATTGAACAGCCCCCTTTATCTAGTTGTTGATGATAGAAATAATTAAGATAAAAGAGATAATAATGAAATAATTATAATAAGACTTAGAAATTATGATTGTGAAGTTGTTATAGAAGTTATTATTAAAATTAGAAGCAAAGTAGAAATAAAAATAAAAAGTGAAGATAAAATGAAGATAAAATGAGTTAGAAGTAAAGATATGGTTAAAAATAGAAGTGAAACTGGAAATGGAGCTAGAATGAAGCTAAGGTGAAGCTAAGGTGAAGCTAAAAATGAAAATAGAATGAAGATAGAAATAAAATAACGTTAGGAGTGAAGATTAGAAATAAAGATGTAAGTAAAAGTAAAGGTGGAAGTGGAGATTATAGTTGTGAAGATGAAGCTATATAATTTCCCCTTCTAAAAGTGATTGAACATCCTCTTATATAATAGGCGATTGTGATAAGGATATTAAAAATAATTCAAGTAATAAAGCAAGTGAAGAATAAAGTAAAAATTATAATGATTTGAATGATGAAGATGTAGTAGAGTTTGTAGTGGGATTTAGAGTTGAATTTAGAATTTATAGTTATAAAAATGAAGCTATGTATGATAGACCCCCGGGTCTTAAAATTGAATTAGATACCCCCGTATGCTAAAGACAGAGAAAATAACAAAGTTGATTATTCTCATGGTAATAACATAAAAGATTTTGCAGTCGATGTTGATTGTGCTAAAACTGATAATCATGGAATACATAGAAAATAATTTTACAGACGCTTTAATAGAAGCTATATGTGGTGAGAAAATCATCGAAGATGAAAATACCACAACTGAGAGTTATAATGTCATTGATGATGACGATATTTATCCTTTTTAAATTATTAATCATGAAAAAGATTATCTTGAAGTCTTTGGCTACTATCTTCTTGCTAATAGTAGCTGTGGTATTTGCGATTGCTTATCTTAATTATTATCATGTAGATAGTGTTAATGCGATGCTGTGTGCTATAGTTAGTGGTTGTGCTTTTCTTACTAATGTGCTTTATGTCACAGATTAAATTAATGGTTGGGCTGGTGTTATACCAGCTTAACTAAAATGTGACATCTCATATTAATGACATAAAAGATTTTGCCGATGATGTGTGTCGGTATAATTTATTATTAACAATTTAATACTTAATTATTATGGCAACAAACGAAACAACTCAGAATGTGAATGGTAATGCAGCTAACAATGCAGCAGCTAATAATGTTACTCCTGTGCCTGCAAAGCCTTACGATGAAATTGTAGCAGCTTTGAAAGACAATCAAGCTAACAAAGACCTTACTGTTACTATTGCATCTGTTCAGCTTGACAAACGTAATGGCAAAACTGGCAAGGAATATTGGAATTTGTTCATGACTTTGGACAAACCTATTATTGGCGTTGCTAAAGATGCTAATGGTGTTTATCAACCAGCTTATATTCGTACTATTCAGATGCCGTATTGGCAGCTTGAATTGGCAATGAGAGGTAATCAGTTCTTTGGTAGATTTATCAAGTATATTGCTGATGCTATCGAAGTTGGCTTTGGCGACCAATATATTGCTGGTTTGACTATGAATATTCTTGCTGAATTTGTTCCAGCTGGTGCTGATGCTCAGAATCCTTTTACTCGTAAGGAGAATAAGTACGGCGTGAAAGAGTATGACAGATATATTTATCATGTTGTAGGTGTTGAGCAACCGACTGATGAACTTCTTGTTCAAGCATATCGTGATGCTATTGCTGATACAAGAGAGATGATGCGTGAAGCTATGAAAGCAGCTCGTGCAGCTAAAGCAAATCGTGCAGCATTGTTAGCAAGTGCAGAATCTACAACAGAAGAAGTTCCATTCTAAAGAAGTTGGCGGAGTGACTACGGTTACTCTGCCTTTTCTTTTAGATAGTTTTGCTGTGACTTCTCATAGTAATAACATAAACAATGCTGATGATAGTAGTGCAACTCGAAATAATAACATAAAATTGCTTGCAGCGTTGTTGGAGTTGGTGCTAAGCGTTGCGGTGACGTGGTTGGTGGCGTTGGCGGTTGTCGAGTTAATGACATAAAAGATGATGATAGAGATAGTGGAGTTGGTGATAAGAGTTGTCATGTTGTTGATGATATAGCTGATAATAAAATGTTCTATATATATCTATATAGATTTTGGTGTAAAGCAGATAAATCGTTGATTATCAATAATATAGCTGTTGCAAAAATGTTAGGAATCTCCGTAAAAATGACACTCCAGCTATGCCAATCTTACGGAGAATCCTAACACTTTTATTTTTTATACCTATTATTGTTTGGTATATCCGATAAATATGATACATTTGCCACAAATAACTACAATATTCACTCCAAACTCTAACAATTATGGGCAAACTTGTATTTAATCCTGCTGGTATTAAACTTAATAAATCAGCTAGAAAAGCTATTGATAATAAGACTGCTATTATTAAGAAAGATTTAGAAAAAGACTATTTTACAATAGCTATTACTCCTTTTAATGTTGATTATGAATATAAAGAAGTAAAGAGTTATTATGAAATACATGGTGAAGAACATTGTGATATTAAGCAAATTCCAAAATGCGAAACATTTTATAGAATTACTGCTCAAACAATTAAAGATATTAGAAATCTCCCTTGTTATGAAGGTAAATTGTTATGTCATATAACTTGTAATCTTAATTGGAATAGTAACGTTGTAAGAATAAATCCTGAAGATTGTGATGAAGTTTCAACAGGTGTTAGATATGTAAAAGAAGCTATAAATGAACTAGTTAAACTTAAATATCTTGCTAAAACTAATATTGCAAATGTTTATATTATTAATCATAATAGAATGTTTTATGGAGATATAAGAAAGTTTATTACTAAATACAATAGTATTCATGAAGATGAAGAACTTGTTATAGATAACAGAGGTCGAGTTATTCTTAAAGATGAAAGAAATAGAAGAGGTGTATGAGCATGAGTAACTGGAGCTATTCCTACTGCTCCACTTACTAATCCTCTTCCTAATAAACTTCTATATCTTGCTGCTATAATTCTTACTCCTATTATTCTTACTCTAATTGCTTCTCTTACAACTCTAACTCTCATTATTCTAATTGTTATTATATCTTCTGCTCGAATTACTCTTGCATCATCATTATAACTTTTCGTTATACGCCTATAACTTTTCGTTATAATCTCATCTTCAATATCTTCATTTGTTATATCTTTTGTTATATCTTTTGTTAGTCCTTTATTATCTCTATTATAATACCATTTGTTATTCGTTTATTACCTTTGTTGATTTATCTATAAGACTTTCAACAATAACTCTCTTGACATTACATTTTCCATATCAATTATATTTACTTTTATAACCGCATACAGTTGTTTCATTTGTTACAGCTTATGCGGTTTCTTTATTTGTAGCAATAGTTATAACATCATCTGTTATAATAATATACTATATTGCTGTAAATAATAATTGTAATAATAATTGTTATATGTGAGAATATTATTATATTTGTAGTTGTAAATCTTTTAAATTAATTAGTTATGAAACAGAAAAAAGAAAAACCTGAAACTCCAGCTCATGTATTAGCTTTGTCTAGCGTTGTTAGAAATAATGCTAATATTAGAGGTATTACTATTGAATATCTGAAAAGATGTTTTGGTGAAGATATAAATGTATCTCTATTGGCAGATAGATTTATTATTATTAAAGATGGACTTAAACGAGAATATCATTATAGTAATAAACAATTTCTTGAATGTTTTACTGCTGCTTTTGATGAATTTAGTAATAGAACTGCTGCTTTATTAGATGAATTTGTTGCTAAAGAAGTCAATCGTAGCTTGCCCGTAGAGGATTAATGCTAAATAATATGACTTATATAATAAATCTCTTTGCATTCAGTACACTTATTGTTATTGCTTTAATTATATTTATTATAAGTGTATTTGTTATATGTTGTATTGTATCTGATATTCGACATGGTCGAGATGTTAAGCTATTTGATATTATAGCATTTATCGTTAGCGTTGTTGTAATTTTTGCTACTATAAGTGGTATTATTAAATATATTGATTTATGGTTATAGAATATGTAGAAACTGTTGATAAAGAAGAAAATACTATTAGTATTGATTCTGATATTGTTAATAAAGATATGTCAGAAATAGAAGTTGGTAGTCTTTATGAAGATTATGTTAGTGAAGATAACGCATTTGGTTTTAATGATTAAATAAAATGAATATGAAGAAAGTTGTTATGGTTGCCATTCCCTACGGGCAAGATGTTATAGCTAAAACTAATAAAGAAAAGTTTTTAAATGCCATTGCTTGGATTGAAGATTTTTGTAAAAAGTATGATGAAGATAGAACTGGTTTTCTTGAAGCTGTTGTTAAAGCTCAAGAATGTCCATTAAGTTATGCTTATTTGATGTCAATCCTTTACGGGCAAGCTACAATAGCTAAAGATATGACAAAAGATGAAATTAAATATGTTAATTGCGTTGTCAATGATGCTATTAATACTATTGTAAAAATTAATAAGTCTTTATGTCATAATATTAATGTTAGCATAAGTGAATTTAATAAAATTGCTGATAATAATATTAATGAATTAATGGATAAATTTAAAGATATTCCAACTGATATTCTTGAAGCTATTGTAAAAAAAAGAAAATCTGAAAAATAATTATATGTTTAACTGCAATTTCATAGTAAATAGACTACTCTTGCTTGTGAAAGTAGGAGTAGTTGCTCTCCAATTGAGAAGATGAAATGAAATCGAAACTATTATTAATAGTCTTGGAGTTATTACAACTGCATAAATACATTGGGTTAATTATTTTGATAGCCAGTATTGTCTGTGAAGATAGTACTGGTTTTTTTTATTTGATTATTGTTTAATTTAAATATATTGATTATGGTAAAAGAAGGAGATTACTGTAAATATAATTTTGTTATATTAGAAGAACATAATGGAAAAATTTTACCTTGTGAATATTGTAAGATTCGTTGTATTCATTCTAAAAATAAAAAAGATAATGATTATTTAGTAAAAAAGAAATAATTATGGATACTATTGCAAGCCTTTTAACTGATGCTATAGTTGATAGTCTTATTAGCAAATATGCTAAATTTCATAAAGGAGAAACTGTTCATTGTAAGGCTAATCAACGTGAAGTTGTTATTGTGATAATGTTAGTGATGCGATATATTATGACATTCGATGCGGTCATTCCCAGTATCATGCGATTCCTGAATACTTATTGACCGCTACAGCCTAAATTTGCCACTTCTTTTGACTTCTGTCGGACTTTTATATCAATCGTGATAATTTGTATTACTTTTGTGAGAAAGTCCGTCAGATGTCAAATAAATGGCTCATTCTGAATTTTTATATAATATAGAAATAAATAATTGATATGAAATGTTTTAAATGTACTAATAAATCTAATAATGTTCTTCTTGTTGCTGCTAATGATATAGAAGAATTAGAACGTGTGATAGAACTTGCTGATGATTGTCATGTTTTGAAAAATGATTATCGCGATATGATTATTGAGAGAATAAAAGAGTTGAATTATAATGCTGATAGAGCTACTATAATATTTGAAGTATGAGTAAAAATATAACACTTAGTAAAAATCATGGTCTTAATCCAAGTATGATTAAATGTTTTATTTGTGGTAAACATCATAGTATTGATTTATTTGGTAGACTTAAAGGAGATACTCAAGCACCTAGAGAAATAGTAGATGGTAGTATATGTCCTGATTGTCAAAAAGTAATAGATGATGGTAATGTATTTATCATTGAAGTTGAAAAACAAGAAGCAAATCCATATAGAACAGGAAGATTAGTTGCTATTAAAAAAGAAGCTGTTGCTATTCCTAATAACGGAATCGTGCTTTGTCCTAAAGAAGATTTTGAACAAATGTTTGGTGAACAATTTAAAGATAAATAATATGAAATTAATACATTTCTTTAGACTAATACAAATGTCTATATTTCAAAAAGGTGTTACTAGTATGATGTATAATAAGTATTATGGCGATAATATGGCTTATAATAATACTTGGTTCTTTTGTCCTCGTGTTGTTTGCAATGATGGATTTAGTATAAGTTTACAAATACATAATGGTAATTATTGTTCTTCTGAAAATGGTTATAGAACTTTAGGCCATACTATGGAAAGTGTTGAATTTGGTTTTCCTAATCAAGATGAGGAACTTCTTAAAGTATATGCAGAATGTCCTGAAGATGTTACTACTACTGTTGGTCTATTACCTATTGATGTTGCTCAACAAATAATTGATAAGCATGGTGGAATTGATTGGGATAAAACTGTTAGTATTGAAGAATTTAATAATTTAGTTTATGGCAAAAAAGATAGAAAATGAAAAAGGATTTCTTATTATAGAATTGACTTTAGATGAAGCAAGAAATAAATATAAGTTTGGTTATGGTAATGAACTTATTTGCGACCAATGTAATAAACTTATTGAAGATGATAATGAGATTATATATTTTATAGCTGTTCTTAATATGGCATTTTGTAAAGAATGTTATGAAGAATTTCTTAATAGACAAGAACATTATGAAGAAGATGAAGATTTTGAGAAAGAACAATATAATGTTGTTGCAGAGATGTTAGGATTAGAGTTGGTTGATTAGTCTAACATTCCTCTACGGGGAAGATTTTGTAGCAGAAGCGACTAGTGTTGCTTCTGCTTTTATCAATATTATTGTTTAATTTAAAACTTATGTAAAGTATGGCAAAAAATTATGATGAAGTAAGTGTTATCAAAGCACTGAAAGCAATTAATGGAATTAAAATTGTAACTAATGACAAAACTGTTAGAATTAGTAAAGGTACAAGAATGAGTAATTCTGTATCTGGAAAAATTGATTACCTATGTAATTATAAAGGATATACAAGAATTATGACAAATGATGAAGTAGTTGAAGTTCAGGATAGTTTGCCTGTAGAGGATAGAAAGGCAAACAAACGTGCTATGAAACAAACTATAATGACTAATAGTAAGAAACAATGTAAGAGATAATGTTATGGTAACTTTTAATTTCTCTTTATCTGCTATTAAGAAAAAAAAGAAAAGTAAGCCTAAGACAAATGTAGTAGAAACTATTGAAGGTGTCATCGCTATTGTTAATAACGAATATAAGTTAAAAGCAAATGATGTTTTATATGATATTGATGAAAATAGTATTTCTACTAAAGGAAAACGAATTATTTATACTCGAAGATTAGATGAAAATGGTCATAGAATAAAGATAATTCGTGATGGTGAAGATACGGTTGATGTTGGAACAAAACATTATACCAGTATTGCTATTGGGTTAAAAGTTAAAGCTAATATTTGTTTTATTAATAATAAAAGAATATGTGCTATAACTAAAGTTTATCATGATACATTATTAAATGATATAGATATAGATACAATAAAAGAAGTATTTTTTGAATATGATTAGTTTAGACCAAAAAGCTATTAAACCTAATTTTACTCCTAGTCAAGAGAAAGCTGTTGATAATATAATAAGTTTTATAGCTGAAGATTTTAATAAACTTCGTAATGTTCAAGCATTATCTGGCGGAGCAGGTTGTGGCAAAACTTTTGTTACAAATTATATAATTGAACATAGTAAATATGGTTCAAGTATGTTTTATCTTGCTGCTCCAACACATAAAGCTTGTCGTATATTGTCTAATGCTACAGGAGGTAGAAAAGTAACTACTATACAAGCTGCTTTTGGGTTTAGACTTGATATTAATATTGAAGATTTTGACCCAAATCTACCAGCTTTTAAACCTATTGGACCGCCTAAAGTTGCTAATGTAAAAGTTCTTATTGTCGATGAAGCTAGTATGCTTAATAAAGCATTAGTTACTTATATTAATAAATATTGTGCTGATAGAAAAATTAAAGTTCTTTATATTGGTGATTCATCACAACTTGCCCCTGTAAATGAGAAAGTTAGTACTGCTTTTAAAAATGCTTATAAGACTAGCGAACTTAAAGAAATTGTACGACAAGAAAAAGATAATCCTGTTACTGAATTGTTGGCAATGCTACGTGATGATATAAAACATAGAACATTTAATTTTCTTAGTTATATCTATAAAAACAGAGAAAATATAAATGATGATGTTGGATATAAAGTATATACTCGACAAGAATTTACAAATGTTGTTATGAATAAATTTTCTGATGAAAATTTTGCAACAAATGTTGATTTGTATCGTATGATAGCATATACTAATAATGCTGTATCTTATTGGAATAAAGTTATTCGTCAAACTATTGTTCGAAATGCTGATAAGACTATAATTAATAGAAATGATTTGATAATGTCTTATACAACTATTGTTGATGATTTTAATGATATTATTATTAATAATAGTGAAGAATATATTATTAAAGATATAGTTAATTATGAAGATGAAACTTATAATTTTAAAGGTTTTATGATAAGATTTCAAGCTATACATGGTGGAGCTGTTACTAAGCCTTTATTTGTTATAAATCATTTTGATGCTTATACGTTGAAAACATATTGTGATGAAATAAATTATCTTATTAATAAAGCAAAAAATGCTGATATTAAAACTCGTTCTAGTTGTTGGAAGAAATATTATGAGTTTAAGAGAAAGTATCTTTTGCTTGAAAATGTAGTTGATTATACAGGTAAGATTATTATTTCAAGAGATATAGATTATGGATTTGCTTTAACAAGTCATCGAAGCCAAGGTAGTACTTATGATAATGTATTTGTTGATATAAATGATATGTGTTATGATAAAAATGGTAATGCTTATAGTAATGTAGATGATTTGTTAAGACGATTGTATGTAGCTTGTAGTAGATGTAAGAATAAATTGTATATATGTTATGGATAATATAGAATTTGTAAAAAATAATCTTGGTAAAGAATGTCATATAAATGAATTTGCAGATAAAGGAATGATTGTTGGTTATCGCAATACTGAATATGTTATTATAGGATTTTATAATTATGTCACAGACAGATGGATGACTGACCCTTATAATGATAATTATGAAGGTGATAAATTTATTATTCAATCTGCTATGTTTAAAACTTATTATTATGTTAGACCATCAAATATTAAAATATTATGACGGCTGAAGAATTTATAAAGAAACATCTCGGTAAAACTTATAAAAATGAATCGGATGAAGAAGTTATGATTGTTGGTATATCAGAAAATGATATAATAATAGGCAGATATAACAATACAGGTTGGGATATTGTTAATAGTTATGATGATATTAGAATTAATTCTCCTATGATTGAAAGTTATAATTATTTATGGTGCGGTGAACTTTATATTGTAGATAAATTATTATCATTATAATGTTTTATATGACTGTTGATACTTGTATTCATTGTCAGTATTGTATAAATAGAATGTTTAATATTGGTCGTACTATTGATATTGGCATAGGATGTATAACTTCTGATATTGTTATTCTTTTACCTATGTATGGTAATAAGAATTTTCGTAATAAATTATTAGAAGATTTAAAAGCTATTTGGCTTGAATATACAGGACGAAATATGCTTGAACAATGTTATATTACGTATAATATTAAATGTTCTACTTATAATTGTTCATACAAACTTTATGAGAATAGTATGAGTAATTGTCGCAATATATTGAATGAAGAACTTATGAGAGTTCCTTATAGATATATGATTGTGATTAATAGTACTCGTACTGTTTTTCCTAATGGTTGTTCTAATAAGATTATCAATTATGGAAAATATTGTTTTTACAATATAAAATTTTCATTTGATAAATATAATGAAGCTGAGGTAAAGAAAGCTATAAAAACAGATTTTGTTAATGCTATAAAATATTATAATATGAGAAGATATGTATGATAAGAATAGAATGCTATGATGTAGAAGTACTTCCTAACTTTTTTTCGATAACATTTATTGATTTAGCTAGTTATCTTGATACTTTTAAAGATGTTGTAGATAGTAAAGGAAAACCAATTCCTATTGTTCAAAAAATATCTGTTAAAGAATTATTACAAAGACTTGATGTTGTAAAATGTAAACAATTTTATATTACAGATACAAATGATAGTCAATTATTCTCAATGGTTGAATATATTAATGGATTTAAAGCTAATGAACTTTATCCTCGTAGTGATTTATATGGTTATAATAGTCAAAGCTATGATAATCTTATGATTGCTGCTTTATTAATGTATTTTGGTCAAACAGATACTACAAAAGAACTTATTACAAGGCTTTATGAAACATCAAAAAAGATAATTGAATTACAAGATAATAAAGATGGTGCTAAAAATGATTTTCTATTAAGAAGTTTAAGAAAATATCCATTGCCGTTTAAAGGTGTAGATGTAATGAAAGTGTTTGCTTTGAATAAAGCTGGAACTATTGTTGATAGTAAAACTGGAGAAAAGAAATATATTCCAAAAGGCTTAAAACAAACTAGTATAAATCTACAATGGTATGAACTTCTTGAATACGAATTACCTGATATATGTGATAAAGATTATCACTATTATGCAAAAGATACAAGATATAAAGGTTATGATTATAAAAAGCTCACCAATGTAATTGATAAATGGGATAGATATATAATAGATGAATATATTCCAGATATGATGCACTATAATAAAAATGATGTATTTATTGTTTGTGAAATTGTTCGTCTTAATTCTAATGAAATTAAATCTCGATATGCTGTTTCTGCTTCTTATAAAGTAGATGTTCTTAATAGTAGTCGTAGTAATATGGCTAATGTTTTATTTCAAAAGTTTTATACTAAATATAGTGGTATTCCATATGAGAAATGGAAAGATGGAAGAACTAAAAGAACTGCTATGAATTTAGGTAAGATTATATTTGATTGTGTTGAATTTAAAACTCCACAGTTACAAGAACTACTTAAAGAAATAAAAAAGACTACATTATATAGAGTTAGTAAAGATGCTTTTGAGAAAGAAGTTATTATTGGTGATGTTAATTATACTCTAGCTACAGGCGGACTTCATAGTAAAGATAGACCAATGGAAATATGGAGTACTACTGAATGGGATGCATCTGGCAGTTCCTCTACGGGCAAGCTACAAAGAGATAATGCTTTTACAATTTATCATTTTGACATAAGTGACGCAGTGTCGTAATCTCGTGAATTGCTGGAAACTCCTAAAGCTGTTATTACTAAAACAGAAGATGAAAATCTAAATGGCAATAGTTACGAAAGTAGAAAAGAAATAACAGATGATATATGGAATAATATTCCTAAGTATCGTAATAATGGACAATCAGCAGCTAAGACTACTCATTATATTGTGAAATATAATAATAGTAAAGTTCATCGACTATCCGAAAGGAGTACACATTATTAATAAATGTGGAAGTGCGAGAAATCTTGTTAATAATATTGCATTTTGAAAAATTAGATATTATCTTTGTCAATATGTTTAATTTTAATAATATTGATTATGATAACATTTAATTTTTCATTAAGTAAAAAAGAAAGAAAACAAAAGAAAGAAGTTTATGGAATTATTAGAGGTGATTGTATTATTCCTTATGGAGATTTAGCAAAATACTCTAATGTTATTGGCGTTTATTATATTAAATCTAAAACTACTAATAAACAATATATTGGAAGTAGTAAAAATATACAAAGACGTATTGGAAAACATTTTAGCGAATTGAAATATAATAGGCATAGTGATAAAGATTTACAAGAAGAATATAATTTATATGGATATTCTAATTTTGAATGTGGATTATATGAAACTTGTAATATAGATGAACTTCTTATTAAAGAAAAAGAATGGCAAATTAAAATTGGAATAGATAATCTTTATAATCAAAAAATCTCTGGATATTACATTACAGAAGAATTAAGACAAATTCATGCTAGAGCTGATAAGAGTTCACATAAAACTAAAGAATATAGAGAAAAAATGAGTAATATTAAAAGTAATTATATCGCTCAATATAATTTAGATGGAACTTTAATTAAAATTTGGAATAGTTCTAAAGAAATATGTGATACTTTAGGATATACTAGAAGTGTAATATTATGTGGATGTAATGGTAGTAAAAAACATCCTTATGGTTATTATTGGAGATATTGTGATAGTAAAGGTAATTTGCTAGAAAATGGTAGAAAAGGAAAACAAGATTAAGATATAGTCAGGTTCATAGCGAAAGCTATGATGTTAATGTGCGTCGTATTATCCTAGTATTATGGCTGCATATAGTGTTGCTCCTGCTCATATGATTGAGAGTGCATTTCGTAATCTAATACAATGGATGAAAGATACTCGTGTTACTGTTAAGCATAGTGAAGAAGCTATAATTGATGGTATTCCTAAAGATGTGCTTGCACTTGTATTAAAAATTGTCATTAATAGTATATATGGTAAATTTGGAGATGAAAATAGTCCACTTTATGATAGACTTGCTACTCTTCGAGTTACTATAAATGGTCAATTAATGATGCTTATGCTTTGTGAAGAACTTGAACTTAATAATATACATATTATATCTGCTAATACAGATGGTATTATGGTAAAAGTTTATGAAAAAGATAAAGCATTGTTTGATGATATAACAACTAGATGGCAACAAAAAACTAAAATGGAAGCAGATAGTGATATTCTTCATTGTCTTATTGCTACAAATGTAAATAATTATTTAGCCTTATTTAGAGAAGAAAAGGAAGAAGTTAGAAAGTTAAAGACAGAATTTAAAGGAGCAATGAACCCAGATATGTATCGTATTGACTTACAAAAAGGATATGATAAACCTATTGTTGCTAAAGCTGTTTATGAATATTTCATTAATAAAGTTCCTATAATGGAAACTCTTCAAAAAGCTACTAATATTCTTGATTTTTGTATGACTCAAAATGTTGGTAGACAATTTCATGTTGAAGAAACAAAAGTTGTTAATGGAATACTTACAAAAATAGTTTGTCAGCGATATGTTAGATTTTATATTAGTAATGATGGATATACAATAGAAAAAGTTCATAATATTACTAATAGTAGGTCAAGAATGGCAGCTGGAGTTAAAGTTTGTGTTGTAAATACTTTAGATGATACTGATATTAGTTTAAGAAATATTGATTTTAAATATTATTATAATGAATGTATGAAATTAATAGACCCGATTAAGTTAGGTATTACTCCTAAAGGTAAAGGAAAGAGTAAAATTCGTAAATTTAGTGGAATGTACAATACTTTATTTGATGATGTAGATGAATAAAACATATATTGATATAGCAAATAAATGGAGAGAAAATAAATGTAAAGGTTGTTGTATACTTCTTGAACCTTATAATCCTGCTATATTAATAGAATATATAATGAAAAGAAGTATAGAGAAAAATCCAAATATAAAAGCTCTTATTGTAGTTAAAGATTATGATGTTAGAACTAGTATTGTGAATTATTTAAAAGAAAACAATGTAAGTTCTAATAATTATGCTTGTATTACTTCTGTTTATATAAAAATAGGTGTACATTATAATTATGATATAGCTTTTTATGTTGGATTAACTGATATGTATCAAGCAAATTATATTAATAGTATAATTAAATATGGACTATTTATTATAACAACAGATAAAATTCATCCTGATTCTCGTGCTTATCTTTATAAATATTTTCCTATATTAAATCAAGCTGATTATGCTGCTAAATATACAGCTAAATATAGCTTGCCCGTAGAGGAAATTCACATTGGAGTACAATTTGCCAGACAGGATGAAAAAGAATTATATGATAAATATAGTGATTATATAAATAAAACTATTAATATATTTGGTAGTCTTGAAAATATAAATCGTGCTAGAGTAGGAGATAAAACTACAGGTCAATCTGCTGAAGCTGTAAGATTATCTATTGCTCAATATAATGGTTGGAATGAACATCTTGATGTAACTATACCTTTTAATAAGCAAATAGATGATTTATTTAATCCTATTAGTATAGAAGAAAGATGTTCTACTGCTTATAATATTTTTCGTGAACGTAATAATTTAGTAAATAATAATGTAAATAAGATACCTATAGTTATAGATTTATTAAATGGAGAATTAAAAGATAAGAAAGTAATAATAGTTAGTAAGAATACTATTCTTGCAACAGAAATTTATAAAACTCTTAATAAAAATAATATATCATGTGGTGAATTTCATAATGATATTGAAGCTAGACCTGTTTATGATGAAAATGTTGGAGATTTTATAAGATATAAGACTGGTAATCGAAAAGGAGAAGTAAAAAACTTCGCCGCACAAGCCATTTCCAGCCTTTCTGTGCAATCTTTCAACTCAAACAATATTAGAGTATTATCCATTAAAAATTGTTCGTCAGACAGTCTAGAAATTACGTGTGATGCGATTATATTCATGTCACCAAACTGTTATAATATAAAAGAGTTTCTATATAGATATAATAAACTTACTTTTAATACTGATAAAATAAAAATCTATAAATTATATATGATAGGTACAAATGAAGAAAATGATTGTAGTAGACTAAAACCTATTAATGAAAATCATGAAATAAAAAATATTACAGAGAATGAAAAATATTATGTTCAAAGTTTTGGTAGTTCAGAATAATTGCTTATATTTGTCATGTAATCAAAAACAATAAAGCTCTTTGACATTATGACAGAAGATAAAGAAGTAAAAGAAAAGAAAGATGTTGCTATTGTTAAACATGATGTTGGTAATTGTACAATAGATACTATTAATCTATTGGATGAAAAACAACTTGCGTCTGCTAAAAGATTTCTTACTGAAATTGTAAGAAGTGAGAAAGGTGGTATTAAGACTATTAACGATGGTCTTGCTATTCTTATGAGAGCAAAAGATTTGGCTCTTCCTTTTAGCACTTGTATAGAACATATTCATGTTGTCAGTGGTAAAACGGTAATAGATATTCATATTATCAAGGCTTTGTTGTCAAAGGCACAAGTAACTTGGGAATGTACTCACGATTATACTTGTCTGTATCAATATACAGATGGCAATATTGCTTATAATGAGAATAATCTACCTGAGTATTGTAAAAAGTGTGCTACAGCTAAAGAAGCTGCTGAAATAACTAAAGAAAGTAATGGAGATATAGTTGGAGTTTATCAAGTTAGATATTATCAAGATTATAATGGTAATGTTTATGATGAATTTAAACTGAATAGTAATTTTGCTATTGCACCTAATAGAATGGTTGCTGCTGAAATTGCTAAACAAAACAAAATTCCAATATTTAGAATACCTCCACAACCTATTGATTATATTACTGAATATAAATTTAAACGTGCTAGAAGCATTGGTAATAAAATTCATATTCAAGAATGTACATCACATTTTAGTTATCAAGAAGCTCAACAAGCTGGTTTCTTTACAAAAGATACTTATCAAAAATATGCTAGAATAATGATTAGTCATAGAGCATTTACTCTTGGTGCTAGAGATATTGCTAGTGATATTTTGATGGGTTGTCAAGAAAAATTAGAGTGGAAACTTCAAGATAATATCGCTATCAATGATAATGATGTTATTGATGCAGAAGTTGAAACTGTAGAAGAATAGAGTTGAATTAGTCAAACTCTTAAAACTTTGATTAATGCTATTTGTATTAATATAATTAATTTATTTATTCACATTTAAAATTTTACAATTATGAAAACATTTGGTAAATTGTCTTTCGGTATGTCAGTAGTTAATCTTGCAAAACGTGGTGTAGTTGCTGAGCCTGAACTTATTGCTAATACAACTCCTGGTTCTTTTAGATTGACTGCTCCTGTTACTCGTGCTTTAGGTATTGCAAGTGGTGATTATGTAATGTTTGTTGGTAACACTGCTGCTATTGATATGGCTATTGCACAGAAAGATGAAGAATTGGTAGCATGGTGTCAAGAAAATAATATTGATATTACTTCTCCTGCTGGTATTGATGCTATTCACGAAGCATTTGATATGTGGGCTGTTGCTAAAGGTATTCAGGAATTTGATGCTAAAGGTAATCCTATAAAAGTTTCTGAAAGATGGACTAAGGATGCTAAGATGGCTTATGTGGCTAATGACTTTGATAATATCTTTGAAAGCGCAAAAGCTAATGGTGAAGCTGATTTTGTTGCTGCTTTGACTGCTGAAGGTATGACTAAAGAAGCACAGATTGAAATGATTGCTAATTCATTGCAGCCCGAAGTTGTTGATAAATATCGTGGTGCTAAATGCGCTAATCCTTCTAAGTTTGTTGGTATTGGTAATGTTGTTACATTTGCTGATGCTTCTGTATGGACTGCATTGAAAGCTAATATGGGAGAAACAATGAAATCTCATAGTCGTATTTTCTCTGTTGATATTACAGAACTTATGGATGTTGTTATCAATGATGGTTGCAAAGATGTAACAATTAAAGCTGCTGTATTGAAAGAATATCGTGATGTTGAATCTACTCGTAAGAAAGATAACGAAGAAGGAGAAAATGAAGAAACTTCTGCTGAATAATCTTCTGTTATAAAAATGATTTTCAAAGGCTGTACATGATACTATAGTTGATTGTACAGCCTTATTTTGTACAAAATAGTTATTAATCTTTTAAAACTTAATTAAGTTATGACTACAATTAATCCACAAGTTACAAATGTTGAAGAAGCTAATGTTAATGGTGCTAATGTTGAAACTCCGAAAAAGAAACGTAGAGGTTTAGGAAGTGTTCGTGGTGCTAGTAGATTGAAATTCTCTAAAGATGATTATAATCGTTCTAATGGTTTGTTTATTGGTCATCTTGATACTGTTGAAATGAAATGGGCAACACAGAAAGAAGATAATGCCACATCGTTTGCTGGTCTTGCAGTTCCTTATCTTGCATTTACTTTTGCTAGTAACCACGATAAAGAAACTGATAGACGTTATATTACTCTTCGTGTAATGCCTGTTGAAAGTAGTGCATTGACTATTGAAGGTGGTGATGAAGAATGGAAGTTTAATCAGCAAATGGGATGGCTTAAACATATTCTTGATGTATTTGTTCTTCGTGGTAAACCAATGACAGAAGAAATGGAAGATAAACTTGCACTTTCTTATGTTGATACTGATGAAGAAGGACAATATGTTCCTGTTGAGCCAGAAGAAGTATTAGCTGGTTGGAGAGCATTATTTGAAAATTTTATTGCTATTCTTGAAAATGATGGCAAACCATATTACAAGAATGATAAAGGTGGAATTCTTCCTATTTGGATGAAGTTGCTTAAATATGTTCGAGTTCGTGATAGAAAAACTAAAGAAATGTATTGGACACCTGTAGCTTCAGGTAATCAAGCTGGTGATTATAGTTTTACTAATTTTGTTGGTGAAGGTGCTATTGAAATTTATCATCAAGATAAAGCTCCTAATTTGAGAGTTGATGTTTCTAAAGAATCTGTAACTGACAAAGAAGTTCCAAATAAACCTAAAACTCCTAACATGCCAGCCATTCCAGGAGTTCCTACTACTGGAGTAACTCCTACTAATATTGGTATGGGTGGTGCTACTCCTATTGGTGGTGCTGGAGCATTTGACCCTAATGCAAATTATGGTACTCCTGTTAGCGGTGAAGATTTACCATTTTAATATTTAATTGTTAGTAGAATGGCTAGGACTTTAATTAGTTCTAGCCATTTTTTTATTAATATAAATATGATTGATATGATTAAATGTTGTTCTGTAGAAGGTTGTAATAATCCTGTCAAATATAAAGGATTATGTAATAGACATTATTTACAAATGAAACGGCATGGATGCATAGTTCAAACATCTAATGATTATGGTAAAATAAATATATATGATAATTATGCAGAAATAGTAATAACAGATAAAAAAAATAATATAATAAATAAAGCTATAATTGATATTGAAGATGTAAGCAAATGTGAACATTATAGATGGACTATAACTAGTGCTGGATATGTTGTTACTTATAAAAATAATAAACAAATATTATTACATCAACTCATACTACCGAAAGAATGTAATAATACTGTAATAGACCATATAAATCAAAATAAATTTGATAATAGAAAATGTAATTTAAGAGAAACAACTTATTCTTTAAATAGTCATAATAGAAATAATTTTGTTAATCCTAAAGGTATTTATTTTAATAATACGGAAAAACTTTGGCGAGTAGAATTTATATATAAAAATAAAAAATATTATTTTGGTAGATATAAAGAAAAAGAACAAGCAGAAATAATAGCTAAATATCATTTAAAAAGATTAGGTATAATTTGATATGAGAAACATAAATAATGGTACAATAAGTAAAGATTATGTACTCTCTAAAGTTAGTCAAATTAAGATATTCAGCAAATATTTAAATATATCAGAAGATATTATAAAAGATTGTATTAATAATGGAACTTTAATAAGCAATCCTTTACGAGTAGATATTCATCCTTCTGCTGGTTTTCGTTACAATAATAAAAACAAATTAAAGTTTAGAGATTTTGGTAATGAAATGTTTTGGGGTGATTGTTTTGATGTTGCCGCTTATGTAATAAGTAATGCGTATAATACACATATTGATATAAATAATAAAAATGATTTTATGAAAGTTCTTAAACATATAATGAGAACTTTTAAAGATATTTTTTATGGAACAGAAAAGGATGAAAATTTAGATAATGAAATAAATATAGGTATTAATAATATTCGTAATAGAAAAAATGTTATAGAGCTTGTAATTCGTAATTGGGAAGATTATGATATAAATTATTGGAAACAATTTGATATAGATATTAGTCTGCTTAATACTAATTTTATTTATCCTATTGACCAATTTTATATTAATCGTAATATTAATCCTGAACCTAAATATTATCATAATAAAAAAGATTTATGTTATGGTTATATATTAGGACAAGATAAACATGGAATATATAATATTAAACTTTATTTTCCTAATCGTAAGAAAGGTGATGTTAGATTTATTACTAATTGTAATCATATTGAAGGCGTTCTTAATTTTAATACAAATGATAAATATGATTATATAGTTATAACTAAATCTACTAAAGATAGGCTTGCTTTAAAAAGCTATTTAAACAAGACTACTATGTCATCATCCCTCTACGGGCAAGCTACAATAGGCTTAATTAATATTCCATGTGAAAGTTATAAATTAAAAAATAGAGAATATGAATATCTTCTTAATAATATAAAAGATAGATATAATATTATCAGTCTTATGGATAATGATATGACTGGTAAAAAAGAAGCTATATATTTAAAGAAGGAATTCAATATTACTCCTATACTTATTCCTAAAGAATATGAATGTAAAGATTTTGCTGAATTAAGACAAAATTACTCTATACAAATTATTGACGATTTATTTAAAAATGTAATAAATTATATACAAGAAGATGAAAACATTGAAATTGATTGGAATACAGAAGAGAGCAATACTTTGCCGTTTTAATAATTATGCAAAAGAAGTTGCTGTGATGATACCTTTAACTGATGAACAAGTTGAAGAATTAGAAGCAAATAGAAAAATTATTATTGATGATAAAACAATTACTAGCGATAATATATATTGTTATGGTGATATTGATTTATCAGATAAAGAAAATATTGAATATATTAAGAAATTTAATTTAATTAATCAAGATGATTTTTCTAACACTATACATAGTAATTTTAATTACGAAGAAGGTATTGTTAAATATGAAGGTAAAATTCCTAAAACTTATTCAACAGGTAATGTAATACTATGGTTTAAATATAATCATTTACTTATTGGAAAACCAAAGAATATATTAATATATAGATGCAAAAAAGTTGATTTATGATAGAATTGGATAAAATAGATATTAATTTTATTAATAGTGAAATTAATAATAAAGGACATTGTAAAGTTTTAGATGAATTGTTACGTAGTTTAGATGTTACAAGACATCTTCCTAATGGTATGAGAATAACAGCGACTACTTATTATACTTATCATGCTGATTTAGCAAGATATGATTATACTATTAAAGATGCTGTTGCAAAAAATATATTAAGTGATGAACAATATAATTTGTATTGTGATAAACTTAATGAAAGAATTGCCGCTAATCTCGAATATGAAAAACTTAATCCTCCAATGAATCCTTATAAAGATGGAAAAAGAAAAGTTAGTAAAAATTCTAGAAGTACTAGAAAAGCTAGAACAACGGATATGTTTACTGGAGAAACTACTATAAGTACTATTAATGATAAAGGCAGTATTGTTAGGTCAAAAAAGATTAAAACACCTGAAGGTAAATTAGTATTTAATTTTAATAAAAAATGATATGCAATGGCTATTTAGAAGAAATAATGCTGGACAACCATGTTGTTGGGGTGTTGAGTTAAATGATAATTCAATAGTTGTACAATATGGAGTTGTTGGTAAAACTATTCGTCAAGAAAAATATATTGTTACTCAAAAAGATGGTTTGAAAGAAGTTAAATCACGTATTAATGAAAAAGTTAAACAAGGATATATGTTTGCTAATGAAATACGTGATGACAATACTGTTAATGATTTTCCTTCTTTAGATTATTTGAATAATTATCTTCCTTATGATAGAAGTAATAATAACAATGATGTTCTTCTTGCTATGCTAGCGAAAACTTATAATAGTAATTTATGGAAGAAATATTCGTTAATGTTAGGACAATGGAAGATTAATGGTTTAAGATGTTTTATATCTGCTTATCAAGATAATGATATATTTGCTTCTACACGATTAAGATTTCAAAGTAGAGAAGGTCTTATTTGGACTACTCTTGATAGTCTTGAAGATTATTTATTATCAGTATTGCCAAAAGAATTATTAGATTTAATGGTAATTGAACATTTTGTTCTTGATGGTGAAGTTTATCTTCCTGGTTATAGTGTAAATGAGATTAATCATTTTGTTAAAGATAAGACTGATGATAGAAATAAACTATTACAATTTTGGTGTTATGATTTAGCTATCGCTGATATGACACAAGAGCATAGATTTGATATTCTTGATGATTATTTAAACAATCATAGAATTTTATTTGCAAATAAAGATGCTCATTTAAATAATACTAATAGATTAGTTTATCTTCCTCGTGTTGAAATATCAAATGATTATACTGCTATATATGCTCGTGATTGTTTTATAAAACTTGGCTTTGAAGGTCTTATACTTCGTAATCCTAATGTTGAATATCAATTTGGTAAACGTAGAGTTGGTTTTCTGACTAAATATAAAGATAAAACTGATGGAAGATTTGTTATTATTGATATTCAAAAAGAACAAAAAAGAGATTTACCTATTATAACTTGTCGTAATGATATTAATAATGAAACTTTTGAAACAAGATTTAGTTATCCTCATGAACGACAAAAAGAAATACTTGATAATAAAGAAAAATATATAGGTAAAAGTGTGTTTATTGCTTTTGGTGAAAGAAGTGGAGTTACTAATTGTCCATTTCATATTAGAGAAGTTTATTTAATAGATTAGAATGGTAAAAAATGTAAGATTTAATTTTGTAAAACGTAGCTTGCCCGTAGGGAATGTCAAGACGGCTAAACCTACACAGAAGATAACAGGAGATATTAATCTTGAATTTGAAGTTATATCTAATAAAGTATTTGATAGAAATAAAAGTTATTATTCAGTATTCTTTCAAAGTATAATTATATTTACTGATTATAAAGCTAAATCATATCAAATATTACATAAATATGATGCTGAAACTAATGAACGAAGTTATTATATTTGTCTTTATAAAGATAAAGTTGATAATGCTATTCCGTTAGTTAGAGATTATACAGGTGGATATAAAATTTATACTAAAGATATATTTTATGATATAACACAAGATACTAATATAGATGTAAAATTAGTTCAAGAAAGAGAAAATCCTGATTGTATTATTTATAAAATACGATGAGAAGTTATTGCTGCTGATAATGATGATAAATCATTGTCGGCAGCATTTTTTGTTTATATCCAAAACATATCAAAACATGGCTCAGAATAGGTCAGATTTTGCCTGTATTCGATTTTCTATATTGTTGTGATACATTGTAAGGATTTTGACAAAAGTCTGTCAGAATGGCTAGAAATGCGAAATAGAAAATTTATTTCTGCCAAATATTTCTTGATTGTTTGTTTTGATGATATTGATAATAATATTATATTTGTTACGATAACTTATAAACTTAAAGATATGAAACAACCTAAAATTATTGGAATTGCTGGCAAAGCACATAGTGGTAAAGATGTTGTTGCCAGTATTATTACGTATCAATTATTAGTTAATAATCCAACTTATGATAAATGGAATAAAAGATATTATGTTACAAATGCTTTATTAAGAGAAGATTTAATTATTCATTTTGCCGACCCATTAAAACAAGTTCTTTCTATTATAACAGGACTTAGTATAAAACAAATTAATGAAAATAAAGATAAAGGTTATTATCTTTGGGATAAACAAAAGTTGGTTGGAGATAATTATCCTAATGATTATAAATTAATTGATATTAAAAGTTTAGAAGTTACAGGATTAATTAATTATATAAAACAATTTGACGGTAAAATTGCTATTACTATTAGAACTCTTCTTCAATTTATTGGAACAGAATTAATGAAGAAAAGATTTGATAATAATGTTTGGATTAGACCTACTATTAATAATGCTCATGAAATAGCTAATAGATATTCTTTATGTATTATACCAGATGTTAGATTTAAAGATGAAGAAGAAGCTATTCATAAAGCAGGCGGTAAAGTTATTCGTATTTGGCGAGATGATGCTCATATAGAATATTATAATAGTAATCATGTTAGCGAAGAGATAAATATTAATGCTGATAAAACTATTGATAATAATGGTAGTTTACAAGATTTATATAATGAAATAGCTAAAGTTATAAAAGATGAAGTATTGTAGTTATAATGGTAGGCATTCCCTACGGGCAAGCTACAATGTACTTAAAAATCATCCTGATTATGGTGTTAATGCTGCACCTACTGTTTGTTATATATGTAAGAAACCGATGTTTTATACACCTTTCTTTAATACAATGAACAGAGATTGCTCAAAAGAAATTAATACTATTAATGGTGTAGTTTGTCCAGAATGTAAAGCAAAGCTAGAAATAGCTACGTTGTTTATTAAAACATTTGAAGAAGAAGATACAATTAGATTTGGTAGTTATATATTTATAAATGATAATGCTCTTGAAAATTATTTTGATAATGTTGAAGCATTGGATAAAATTAATTATATGCATCCAAAAGATTTTGATTTTCTTCGTAATGATATTAATTTAGATTTGTCGAATTTTTAATTATAATTGATATGAAAATTATTGAACCTTCAGTTGAACTTTGGTTACAAGAAGATGCTAAAGCTCATGTTGCAAGATGTGCAAGAGTTTGTTATGGTAGAGAAACAGGTAATGATGAAGCTACTATAAGAAGATTGATTAATGATAAACATTGGAGTATGTTTAGGCATGAAAGTGTTTATGCAATGATACCTAATCATGATAAAAATTTAGGAGATTTAGCTACTTATTATGCTAATTGTCCTTATATTAATATTCATGTGTTTGGTGGCTATACTTATGTTTCTACAAATAGAAATTTTATAATGGATAATGAAGATTATCCTTTTATTAAATTAATTAAACAATATCAAGTAGATAGACATAAATTTATTAGTATTGAAGAACATAGACAAATAACTATGCCTATGTTAAGATATACATTTAAAGTTACTACTCAAATTAGTACTAGTAGAGAGCTTAATCGTGTTTCTCCTAATAATATTGCTGAAAGAAGCACCAGATATGTATATGAAGATGGTATTATTTGTAGACCGCATTGGTTAAAAGATTATAGTGTAGTTGAAACTTTATATGGCAAATATATTATTTATAAAAATGGTATTGAACAAGATGATATTGATGCTTGTAAAGTTCTTAAATATATTGACTCTTGTGATAGAGGATTTAGTGATTATCAATATCTTGTAAAAGCTGGTTTACATCGTCAAGATGCTAGAGGTGTTCTTCCTCTTGATACTGCTACAGAATGTGTCTATACTTACTCTTATAAAGAATGGTGTCATATATTAGATTTAAGATATTATGGAACTACTGGACGACCACATGAAAACGCCCGTATAATTGCTGGTATGATTAGAAATAAATTAATGGATTTAGGTTATGAATTTAGAGAAGGATAAATATGAATAAGTTGTAAGATTTAAAATGTTTTCTTCATTTACATAAATATGAAATTTATAAAGAAGAAGAATGTAAAGATGTTCGAGGAAATGTGATTGGTAAAATTATTATCAATCGTTGTTCTAATTGCGGTAAAATTAAATCAACTATTATTGAAACAGTAAAGAATTATTGATATGGGAACAATTAATCAAAGTTTATATAGTATTGATATGAGATTATCATCTATTATAGATGAAATAATTGAAAATGGTGGAGAAATAACAGAAGAATTAGCAAAAGAACTTGAAATTACTCAAGATAATCTTAAAGAAAAACTTGATAATTATAGAAAAGTTATTGCAGAAATTTCTTCTCGTATTGATTATTGTAAAAATGAAAAAACTAGAATAGATGCTTTATCTAAATCAAGACAAAGAATTGTTGATAGATTAAAAGCCAGTATGCTAGATGCAGTTCTTAAATATGGTGATACTAATAAGTCTGGCAATAAAGTAATAGAATTAGATGATAGTAAATTAATGACTAGAGCAAGTAAAGTTTGTGAAGTTGATACTAATCTTGTTTTAGAATTAAAAGATGCTGCTTTTGATAGATTAAGAGAATTATGGAATAATGATATGCTATTAGATTCTAATGAATTACAAAGCATTGATGTTGATAGTTTTCTTAGTACATTAAATGCTAATTTTAATGCTGAATGTTCTGAAGAAAATCAAATTAATTTTACTAAAGATGATTTAGAATCTACTAGTGTTGAAATTAAATTTAACATACCTTTGATTAAACTTCTTGATAAATTAAATTATGATATTGTTAATACTTATTTTAATCATGAAGATACTGATGGAAGTTTGTCTGTCGATATAGATAAAACAAGATATAAAAATTATATTCTTACTAGAGAAGCTAAATTAAATGTTGCTCGACTTTGTGAAAATCAAACTTTAACTATTAAATGATATGAAAAAGAATACTCTTGCTTTAAATATTGGAGAAGAAGCATTAATTGAAGGTTTTGGTATTGTTAGATGTATTAAATCTAATATAAAATCTAATATATTTTCTTGTTCACAATGCTGTATGTATGGAAAACATGGAGGATGTATGTCTGGAGAATTAGCAAATATTGATAGTCTTGGATATTGTCTTGGTGAATATAGAAATAAGAAAGGACTTGATGATTGTGAAGAAGGAGTTATTTTTACTAGAGTTACTGCTGTTGTTAAACTTAAAGATATAAAATTATGAGTTATAGAGTTATTGGACAACCCTGGCGTTATACTGGGGCTGTCAATGTAGAAGATTGTAAAACTACAGAAGAAATAATGATTAAATCTGGTCTTAATTATGAAGTTAAAAAACATGAACTTGTTGCTAAAATGCCTATTGATGTAATAAATATGGATAAAGCATTAGATGATTTTAATAATCTTAAAAAGAAAGATTCTGATGCACATATTTTAGGTAGTAATTTATATACTACTTGTCCTAATGCTTATTGTACTTATCGTGATGATTATAAAATTCCTCTAGGTACTGTTAAGAAACAATATACTATTGTTCAAAATAAAGAAGCTTTTAAATTCTTTGATGATGCAATAGGAACAAATGAAGCTAAATGGCAAACTGCTGGTTTCTTTGGTAATGGAGAAAGAATATTTGTTTCTGCTAAATTACCTGATAATATTAGAGTAAAAGGTGATATTGTAGAAAATTATCTTTTATTTGTTAATAATCATGATGGTAATGGTGGAGTTAAAATATTATTTACTCCTATTAGGGTTATTTGTCAAAATACATTAGCTGCTGCTTTGAAGAGTGGAAATGCTTTATCATATAAACATACTAGTTCTGTTCATAAAAATATAGAAGAAGCCCATCGTGTATTAGGAATTACAAAACAAATTATACAAGCTACAAATGATGCATATAATTTATTAGAAAGTATAAAAATGACTGATGAACAAGTTATGAAATATATCTGTGAATTTTATTTGACAGATGAAGAAAAAGCAAAACTTCTTAATACAGGTCATAGTTATAAACAAGTTATATATAGAAATGGTCAGGCTTGTAATGATGCAGATATTAGTACACGTAAGTTGAATATTATTAGTGATACTTGGGATTACTATAATGTTGGTATCGGGCAAAAAGAAATAGTTGGTACTGCATGGGGTGCTTACAACAGTATCTCAGGATATTATAGCAATGTTGATACAGCTACAGGTGCGAAACGAATGGATAGTATAATGTTTGGAGATAAAAGTAGAAAATTAAAAGAAGCATTAGAATATGAATTTACTGTTTAAAATTATGTGATTATGAAAAGAAATGAAAATTATGTAGAACATGCACTTAAAATGTTACTTTCTGGTAGTAAAAATGGAGATGTGCTTAATTATTTAATTAAACAAGATGAACTTAATAAAACAATACCTGTTAAATGTTGGAGAGAAAATAAAGATATACCTCTTCCTACTTATGCTCACGATGGCGATGCTTGTTGTGACTTATATGCTCAATCTATTGAATATGATGCTAAAAAAGATAGATATATTGTTCATACAGGATTACATATGGCTTTAGATAAAGATTATGAATGCGAAGTAAAACCTAGAAGTTCTCTTACTAAAACTGAATATTATATAGCTAATATGCCTGGTTGTATAGATGAACCTTATAGAGGAGAAATAACGGTGGTATTTAAATGTAGAGATAATATTAATTTTTTAAATATAATTGATAGTATTAGAATTAACTTAGACAAAATTAATAATAATAAATCTAATGATTCTTATATTCATGTTCTTAATGCTATAGATAGAGATAGATATGAACTTAATGATATGAATAAATTCCCTTATAAAGTAGGAGATAGAATTGCTCAAATTCTTATTCGTAAAAGAACTAAGATTGAATGGCAAGAAGTTGATAAGTTAGAAGATTTAGGTGAAACTGATAGAGGACAAGGTGGCTATGGAAGCACAGGTAAATAAATTAAAACCTTTATATAATAATTCTCCAGTAAATGCTGGAGATTATTTTATTCATATTAAAACTGAGAATTTATATAAAGTTATAGAAGCAAGAGATAATCTTATTAAATTAAATGGTAAATGGAGTCCTGGAGTTATATATACTAGAGATGATATTGAAAGTCAAATGTATGTTAGAACTTTTGATGATTTTCGTAATCATTTTAGTCTTGCTCATGGTTTTACAGATGAAGAAGTTGTACAAGTATGAAAATAATAGAAGTTATAACAATTAAAGATTGTCTTGCTTGTGAATTTGTTAGTAGTATATTACAAGATACATGTAAAGATAAAGATATAAAATGTAATATAGTAACTTGTAATCGAGATATTGCAAATAATAAATATAAAACTAATGTTTTTCCTACTGTTATATTTAGAGAAAATATTAGAGAAATAGGAAGAATATTTGGCTCTATGCCTGCTGATTTTTATAAATGTGTTATTGATAAATTTGAAATGTTGTAATTATGGAAGAAGAAATTGTTGGAATTTATGATGAAGATGGACGTGGTTATATTTGTTCATGTCCATATTGCGGTAATACTGTTTATATAGAAGATTATGCCGATGATGAAACAATAGATATGATTACTGATAATGAAGTAGTTGAAATTTATTGCGATGAATGTGAAAGTTATTTTGATGGTCAATTAGCATAGAAAGGAGGTAAAAATGAAAAAGATGTAATAGATAATATAGCTTGCCCGTAGAGGATATGATGTAATGCTAGCATTCCCTACGGGGGAGCTACTGCTAGTAAATGTTATAATTTAGTTATTATTTATATTGACGATTTAGTTATTGTTGATATTACAGCTTGCCTGTAAGGAAGTGATGATTAAGCTAGCTAGCATGCCTAGCATTCCTCTACAGGCAAGCTAAAATAATCTAATTGATATTGGAAAAATGAAAGATATTAAAGATACTGTTGTTGATTTAAGTATTAAATTTGTTGCCGCTATTGCTTGTGAAAGTAGTAGCGGTTTTATTTGCGATATGCTGAAACGCCAAATCACTATATATAATAATATTATTAAGGAGCTGTAAATAGCTGATTATCAGGCATTTGAGTGCGATTTTTATCCCGCTGCGAGGGATGATTATATCAAATTTTTTGTTATATTTGAGTATAATTTTATGTGTTCCCTGATTGGGGGATATGGTATAACTAATAATATTATTGCTTATGAAGAAACTAGTATTTATGCTAAAAGAAGGCAATGAAGAACAATTAAAAAGAATTATGTCTAAATTTAAAAGTATATCTGATAAAAACTTAGATGTACTTGAAAAACATTTAGATAACGCTATTGATGAAATTAAGAAAGATGATAAGAGTAAATATATGCCTACTCCTTATCCGATAAAAATGTATAGTAAAACTAAAAGTAATAAAATAGATAATGTAGAAATAGCTATTACTAAAGAAACTACAAATGAACCATTTATACAATATAGTCCTATAGCTAATTATCGTATATTTAGAGATATGAGAAATTTTAATGTTATAGGTAGAAAGAAAGAAGCTAGTTCAGATAGCGCAATAAAATTATTTATGTATATAGTTAGCATTATTAAACAAGATTGTAACTATGTATATTTAAATAAAGATAAAGTAATGCGATATACTGGTATTGGAAAAAATGGTTATTATCCTACTATTCGTATATTGAATAAATTAAATATAATAGTTAAAGTTAAAAATGTAGAAGATTGTTATATCATTAATCATAATATGATATATAATGGAGATAAAAAACTTTTATCTAAATGGATATATTCTAGTAAATATCATATATTAGAATTTAAAAAAGACGATAATAAAAATGAAACTTATGTTGAATTAGATATTGAATATTTAAAAGTTAATCAGAAACGATTTAAAAATATAACGTTTGAACCTTTTGAAGAAACTAAAATTAAATAAATTATGAAAGAAGAATATGATATACATGAAGAATTTCTATGTGCTGTTGAGTATTTATATTATTTGCAATATAATGGATATAAACCTTTAGATGAAGATTGTTGTAGAATTATAAAAATTGCTGACCGTACAAAAGCATTAATATATAATCATGAACTTAAAGAAAAATATAAAATTACTTGTAATGAAATAGAAACTGAATTAAATAAAATACAATCATATAAAACTGCTAATAAATTACAAAAACATTATTATAGAAATAGAAAAGAATATTATAAAATACCAAAAATTGAATTATATGATGATAAAATTTTAAGTATAAAAGAAATAAAAGATATAGAAATTATAATAAATATATATGATAAAGGTCAGGAAATAAAATGGAAAATGGAAATAGAAGAACGAAGGAAAGAAAAACGAATGAAGAAACTAAATAATAAAGAATTATGAAAGAAAAAGAAGAACTTGTTATTGTAAAGAAATTTACTTATAATGACAAAGAAGAATTTGCTATTCAACAAAAAGCAAGAAATGGTTATTATTATACAGCTATTATAATGATAAAGGGAAAAAGTGTACCTGTTGTATATGATAAAGAAAATGATGCTAAAAGAATGTGTAATTTATTAAAGAAATTGTTATGACATTACCTATTGTTGTTATTGCTATTATTGGATATGTAGTAGCAAAAGTATTTATTAACGAAGATGATACTGAACAAGAACAATCTAATAAATTTGGTTTTGGTATTTTGATTGGAATAATATTATTTATTTTATTTATTGTTTGGAGAATAGGAGAAACTAATTGAAATGAAAAGAATAATAGATATTATATTTGTCGGTGTTGTGATTGTTGCTATTATAGCTGGAGTTATTGATGATAACGAATATAGTTGTCAATACAACGACTTATTTTTAAAGCTCTCTGACGAATGATTGTCAAAAATCAATACAAACTATCATGCTGACTAATAAAATGCAACAGACGGCAAATCTGTAAGCGAGAAGGCATAGTAATGAATTGTTATGAATGTGAGTAGTAGGCGGATGACTGGTTATTAACTGGTTGTCCGCCTTTATTTTTTTGCAATTACTCCATCTTCAATATTAATAATAATTCTATCAAGTGTATTAATACGAAAATGCCCATAAGGAGCAGCATGATTATTACCATGTCATTCCCTACGGGCAAGTTTCAGCGAGATATTATTCTCTTATCCATTCACCTATTGTTTTAACAGGTATAACAGACAAAGCATTATCTCCAAGTTTATAATAACTATTGTTATCAGGCAATTCAATAATACGTTGTATATTACGATATACAGGTATATTTCTACCGATTATAACTTTAAGTTTATTTTCTCCAGCATAACGACCTGTTTTATATTCTTCTTCAAATCCATTATCAATTAATGTTTGAACTCCAAATGTTAATCCTTTTAATAAATCATCACCACTTTGCCATATAGCAACAGGACTAGACCAAAGTTTTTCACCTTCACTAGCAAGACCAATAGGAGTAAATGCAAATGCTTCTGAAGCAAGTCTATCAGCATGATACATTAATAAGTTATACCAAATACTTTCTTCATTATCATCATCACTTCCAGCTATTGCAGTCAATGCTATTGCTCCAATTACAGCTGCACCTGTATAAACAAAATCAGCATAAGCACGTCTAATATTAGCACGTTCACTTTCTGATAATAGATTATAATTAAGTCTGATATGAGTAATAAAACTAATAGCATTTTTACAATATTCTTGAATAGCTTGTAGTGTATCAAGTTCTTCTTGACTGCGTTTATATTTAGTCAAATGATAAGGAGTATTAATAAATTGCATAAGACTATTATAACTACCTTTTTCAATAGTTTCTAATACTTCATCATAATAACCATGTCGTCTATATCTTTTCTTAAATCCAGGATATAGATGTTTATGGAATTGCATTACAATACCACCCCACCATTCATTTTCAATTTTAGCAGCACCAATTTTATCATATACGCCGTGTATTTTCTTATTAACTCTGATAACTTTTTCTACAAGTTTTGCAAAGTCTTTAAGTTCAATATCTGCATCAGCTTTTAGATTTGCATAATCATCAACAAGTTCAAACTGACTATAAACATCTGGTAATTCTTCAAATTTCTTCTTTGCTTCTTTCATTAACTCTTTACGTTTTCTTACAAATTCAACCATTCTTTCTTTTGTAAGATGTGTTCTAATAAAATCTGTTATGACATTATCATTAAACATATTATAATTAGCACGTCTATTTTCATCAGCAAGAATATCATTAAAGAATTTATCATAAGCAGCACGTTCTTCTTCATTCAATACAATCATTAATGCTTCTAGTTCTTTTTCTCGTTTAAACATTTCAAACGATACTATTTTAGCATTACCATCAGTATCTTTAATTATACGATGATTTTTCATCATTGTTAAAAGAACAGTATTTTGCATATAATGTTCACCAGCAGTTTGTGGAGTAAATAATAAACTTCTTAATTTCTTTATATTACCTTTTATATCATTAGCTGTCAATTCTGTTATTCTATCATAATCAATAACATTTGCTAGTTTTATAATACCATCTTGTAATGTAGTAGATTTATCATTATACATATTAGACATATAACTAAGAGCACCACCGACATAAAGATTTTGACCAATTATCCAATCTTTCTCATTAAAGTATTCTCTAGCAAATCTTTCTGCTGCAAGGTTAGTCTGACCTGTAAGAATATTTGCAATACCACCAGTAATATTTAACATCATATATTTAGTACCAGCCATATTTTGAGCAATACTAGCAAATTTCAATAACTGAGGATTTGTATTATTCTTATAAGTATCTCTTACAACTCTACGAATATAATTTCTTAATTGAGCAGATGTATTACGATTACTTTCAGTTTTATATTCAACTTCACTTTCTGCACTTAATCTATAATCTTGTATTAATTCATTCTTATAATTAAGTTTATAAGCATCATAACTTAATAAAGCATCATCGGCTGCATATAATTTACCTTTAATTAATCTAATAGCATCATATCTAGCACTATTTATTATAAATGATTTAAATACATTTTCCCAATCTTTATTAATCAATTGATTATGTATCTTTTCATTTTCTTCTCTTATCTTAGCATTAACATCTTTAGCTTCTTGTTTACGTTTAATAAATTCAGCTTCACTTTCACCAGGTTTAGGAAAATGAGGAACTTCAACATACTTAGAACTATTTCTATCCAATAACATTTGTAACATTGGATTATCTTTTTCTTCATCAGTATTATAAGTTATATTCTCCAAATCTTGCCGTTTAGTATCAGTAGGAATATTAGAACTAATACCAATAAATGCCATAGCTTCTTTAAATACATCTTTATAATCAAATTCTTTTTCTTTACTAATAGAAGGAAGATAACCTTGTTTTACATAATATTTATTACTATCAGTAAAAGCATATTGCATCATTATCTTTTTTAGATTATTCAGCAGTTTTAGTTCATATTCATTTAATGATTTATAATTAGAATTATCATAACTTACTTCTTTACGAGTTCCATCTTCTTGCTTAGCTTTATATGTACTACCTTCTTTATAAGTTGGATAATTCTTATCATACTTCTCATTAACATAATCTTTATTAGGCTCTAAATCTGTTTGATTAATTCTAGCTTCCCATTTACCTTTAGCTTTATTACCACTTTCATCTATATATTCAGTATGTGTCCATATTTTTAATGGTTCATATTGACGACTATAAGGATTATAATAATGATTATCAAAATACCATTTTTTAAATTCTTCTTTACTCATATTATCTCTATTAGTTCTCATAACTTCATAGTAATATTGAGTTTTAGTATTTTGAACGTGTTTATTAATCAATCTTATATAATCAGTTTTATTTTTGTCAATCCATTTACTTTCATCTTTAGGTTTAAGAACACCATAGAATATTGTATTAGGAACAACATTACCATCATCATCTACAGTTTCAAATACTTTCTTCCATGCTTGATACCATTCATCACCGTTTTTATATGCTCTTGCTTTATCTGTTTCATAAGCTGCATTATTATAATCAGTAACACATTCTTCAGCAATAAATTCAGCAGCCTTTTTATTTTTAGTTTTATCAAGGTCATACAATTCCAATAACTTAGACAATTTATTCAAATCATCTATAGTAAGTTTATCGCTACCTGTATTAAGCACTCTAGCTGTACTATCCCAAACTTTATCAAGAATTTTATTAATTGCTTCTATATCTTCTATTTCATCTTCTGACTTAACTTTATCATTTCGCAAACTATCATAGAAATCATATTTATAAATAACAACATCATCATCTTGACTTCTTAATATACCAGCATAAGGCAAACCACTTCTTTTACTAAAATGGAAATTGCGGACTGTTTCTTTTTTAATTCTTTCTATTTGTTCAGCAGTAAACTTTCTACCATCAATAATACCAAATTCATCACGAGCGTTTGTTTGTTCAATAGCAATATTTAAAACAGAAGTTTTACCAATAGTTGGGTCATTTAATGCAGTCAAGCAAGCATTAATTTCATTAATAAAATCAGCATCTGGTTTATACATTGCATTAGCTCTCAACCACGCTTTAGCTTTTCTATATTCTTTATTCTGCATAAGAATATTCATTGGAATAAGAAGTCGTCCTTCATGGTCACGAGCACCTTCAATATCAGATATTATCTTTAAAGCATTATTAAGCTGTTCTTCAAAACCAACTTTAATATTTCTATTAAAGAACAATTCTTTCAAATATCTATTTCTATCAATAAATGCTTGTAATGTTCTAGCAGCAGTTAAATCTTCATCATCTTTAATTTCATAATTTTCATCAAAATCAGAAGTCATTAGACAAAGTTTAAGACATATTTGATGTATCTTTTCATCTTGTTCTTCTGTTGGAGTATTACCAATCATATTACTTAATATATCAGATTGCTCTTTCATCAATCTTTTATATTCAGCATATAATTCAGCAACTTTTGGATTTTTATTATATAATACAGCATATTGATTAGTAATAGTTTCTTTTGTATAATCAACAGTAACTTCTTCTCCGTTATAATCATAATCTTTAATAGGAATAAATTGTGACTCTGTAGTTGCAGCTATAAATGCATCATATTCTAATTTAGCTCTTAATGCTTTAACACTAAATTTATCTTTTGTTTCATCTACAGCATTTACATATTCTTTGTTAAGTTTGTCTTTCATTTCAAACCATTCTTTATTATTTGGCTGAACAAGACGACCATTTTCATCAACAATTTTATTCCAATCAATAGATTTACCATTTTTAGCAGCTTCAGCTTTTAAATCAGAAAGCATTTTAGTAAATTGTTGAGCTTCAATTTTACCTCTAAACTCTCCTTCTTTAATAATAGCTTGACTTTCACCAACAACAGCTTGAACTAATTGATTATGATTAAATGCAATATCTTGTATATTCAAATTAAAAAATCCTGTATCTCCATAAAATGTAAGAGCATCTTGCAATCCAGATTTGATATTAGGATTAGTAGTACTACTATTAATAAATTCTCTCCAATAACTTCTTTTAGCTTGAAGCACAATAGTATCATTATTTAATTTATTAATAGCTTCTTTTATTGTTTCTAACGCTTCTTTTGTATCTTCATCATAACCTTCAACATTAATATTACTAAATGAATATCTATCTTTAAATGATGTGATTGTATTAATAAGAGTAATAAACTTACGTTCAAGATTATCATCTTTCAACACTCTTTCTATAACTCTAGCATCATTTAATTTCAATTCATTACCATTCTCATCAATAGTAAAATGATAAGCATCATATATCAATCTATCAGCAGTAGCTTTTACAAATTTAGCAACAGTAGAAGAAGCAACAGGAAGATTATTGGCAATTTCTTTTGTATCTTTATAATTGATATTAGCATTATTAAGTATTTTCATCATACTTTCAGCTAATTTATTACCGCCAAAACTTTCTTGTCTAGCAATAGCAACAGTTTGTTTAATAGCAAAACTAGCTGCATCACGTTCTCCAATGCTGCTATATCTTTTACCATGTTCCACTACGGGCAAGATACCATAATCACTTTCTGGTTTATAATTAGGATATTTATCAAGAAAATCAATATAATCTTGATAAAGATTACTAGTATTTCCTCTAAGTCTATTGGCTACTTCTTCTGTAATTTTTGTAGCCGCATATTTCTTACCATTTATAGCATTATTTATTATTAATTTATCTCCTGTAAATCCAGTATTACGAAGAATTAATTGTGACTTATTAAAGAAATTATGATTTGCTATAGCTAATGCTTCACTTATATTATTTGTTTCATCTATAGTTATTTCTGTAGCATTAACAAATTTATCTTTATATAAAGCATATTGTTCAGCAAGTTTTTCGCTTCTATATCCATATACAACATCAAATAAAGATTTATATACGTTGTTGCGAACAACTGAACTATCTTCTATTGTTTTATTAGTATCAATTTCATCAAGTTTATTTAATGGATAATATGTAATATCTTCTATATGGTTAATTCCATAATATAATTTTGCTGTATTACCACGTCTAATTTTTATTATTTTATATGCTTCATCTTTATTTAATAATCCTAATTTATTAAAATCTTTTGTATTAGCTATACCATGTGTATAAACAGTTATTGAGCCATCATTATTAAATTCAATATCTTGAGCATGATTTACATTTTTCTTTATAATTTTATCTATATCTATAAATCTAGCAGGAAAATCATCATAATTTTGACGAATAAAACCAATAATTAATTTTTCTGAAACATTTGTAGTTGGAGCAATAAATCTATAATTATCAAAAGCAAGTTTAGTACTAAATCCAATATTCATACCACCAACATTAGTAGGTTTTAATGGTAAAGTAGAAATAGCACGAGCAATATTACCAGCTTTAAAATTATTTCCTTCTACAACATAAGTATATTTTACCAAGTCTATTGCAGCCAATCTAATAATTGGATTGCTACTTAAATAAGCTAAATCAAATAAATCATATAAATAATCATTAGTATAATTACCTTGATTAAGTTTAAGTTCATTTGATATATAACCTTTTTGTTTAATAGTAAATTCATTAAACTTATTTACTGTTATAAAATCAAATATACCTATATTATCAAAATTCTCTTTAATATAAAGAACTTTTTGAGCAGGACTTAATTTAGCAAAAGCTAATACTTCTTCTTTAGTTGGATTATTAATATTAGCTATTTTAAAATTAGTATTTTTAGTATATTCATTTCCAATACCAGCAATTCTAGACATTTCATTTTCAATATCTATCTGTAGCTTGCCCGTAGAGGATTGCTTGATTAATACACCACCATCATCATCTAGGCTAATAGGATATATAATAGCTGGATTGTTATCATTTACATATAATCTCTTAACAAGATATTTCTTATAATCATTATAAAGTTTCTCTGATAATTTTCCATTTTTTGTATATTTAGCTATATTATATATAAGTTCTACAAAATTAGGTTCTGCTGTTTCAAATACTTGTTGTCCGACTTTTAATGCAGTGACAGAAGAATATTTCAACATAGCAGCAAGAGAAGGATAACTACTATTTTTAATATCAGCTTTAGCAAAATTATCTACACCTTTACTAATACCAGGATAAATAGCTTCAACCACTGGAATTATTTCACCTTTTTTATTTTCAGTATATAATTTATCATCATTTGCTAATATATCATCTATTTGTCTAAATATTCTATCTGTAGCATAATAACTAGGTTTAGCACCAAATTTATCTGCTGTCAATACACTAAGAGTATTATTAACAATATTACCTAATTGATTTAGTTTATTAAATTGTAGAAGAACCATAAAGTCATGTATCTTCTTTTCTTTTTCTGTCATTTCATCACTAAATCGTTTTACATTTAGTTCTCTATCAATAATAGGAAATCCTACATCGTTGTAAGCTCTTGTTATATATCCTTTTTCATTATATTTACGATAAACGGCACTCGCTAAATCATTTATATTTTTACCTTCAGTAATAATACCTAAAGCTGTTGCAGCATCGTCTAATGCTTTTGTCAAAGGATTAATATATTCACTATTAGCAAATGATTGACTTTCATTCCAATACTTAACAAGATTATCCATAGCAGGTTGATACATAAAACTAATAGCAGTCTTATAATCAATACCAGCATTAATCATAACTTTGAAAGCATTAAATGTATAAGTATTCTCATTATGTATAGCACCTTCTTTCATAACATCAAGAATATGTGCTGTAGTCTGAGAACTATAAGGAGTCAAAAGATAACCTTCAACATTTTTATTATCTTCTGACCAACCTTGATTTGTAAAATTAATAACATTGTTTTCAACTTTACCAAATCTATCTTTTTCTCCTATCTTTTGTTTATCTATTGTTTCTTTATCATATCTAACAGGTATAGCAAACGGCAATCTTATTTTTGTTCTATTACCAATACTAGCAAATGTATCAAGATTAACAGATATAGCTTTAAGTTTAATACCAGAACTAGCAGATTCTTTCCAATCTAATTGAGTAACAGCGTCATGATTACCATAAGATTTATCATCAATAACGTGTTTATTGCTAATATTAGCAATCTTCTTCATCCAATTATTAGCATCAGCAAGATTACTAAATTGAGATATACCCATATTTTCTTCAAAAGCAGCAGGACTGTTAAGAATGTCAATAAAAGTTTGAACAATATTATTATTGCGAACATCTCTACTAACTCTTTCCTCTACGGGCAAGCTTAACCAAGATACATAATTAGGAAGATTGTTATCATTAGCAAACTTTTCAGCTTCATTTAATTGTTCTTTAGCATTTTCTTCAATAACATCTTTTATTTTATTTCTATTAGTTTCGCTTAAAGCAATATTATCATCTTCTTGACTATCAAATAATTCTTGTGTTGCCACATAAGTGTCATAAATATCATCAAGTATTTTTGTTTGATTTTGTATTTCTCCGCTTTCTTTTAGATTATACAATCTTTCTATGGCAGAATTTATATATTCTCTAGAAGAAATATTATCTTCTTTTTTACCAATAGCTTGAATTATTTTATGAAGTTCTTTATCTTTAGTTTCTTTTGCTATTTGATATATATTGTTTTTATCTTTAAATCTATTATCTAATGATTTAAGAATTTTAGCTTGATAATCTTCATTTAATTTTTTTCTATCTTCTTTTTCTTTATCTTTAATAAATTTAATAGAACTTTCTATTTGACCATTATATTTACCTAATGCTTTTCTAGCAGCCATACCAACATTATCTTTAATATATCGAATATAGCCTTTTTCATTTAACGGATAATCATCTTCTGTTGGTTCAATAACTTTTCCACCTTTATTCAACATTATATGTTTAGTCATAGCATAAACACTATCAACGTCAAAGTCAGAACCTGTTTGTGTTACCCATTCATCTGGAACTACAACTGTACTACCATAAGCATCAGGAAGAAATTCTACAACTTTCATTATAACAATAGATTGTTTACCTTCTGTTGGAATACGATAACCAATCATTGTTCGCAAATCTTCAGGAACTTCATTAATATTTATTGGTATTTTCTTTGTTGTTCCATCTTCTTGTTTTACTGTTTTATATAAAGCATCACTCCATCTTCTTAATCTAATTTCAGCATAATAAACAGGAACACCATTTATTTCTCCTTCTTTTCTATATTCAAGTTTATTATTATGTTCAGCTTCATGATTTGTAAGATATTCACTATCTTTTACTGTATCTTTATCTACAGTAAATCCAAAATCTGACAACTGAGCAGCATGCCATCCTTCAATAGTTTGACGAGTAATACGTTTATTAAATAAAGCATTAGTAACATTTTCAAGTTTTGTACTAACATTATTCATAAATAATGGAAGTTGGTCACTACCTTCAAGAGCAGTATCAAGAAATTCCATAAGAACTCTATCTGCTCCATTCTTAGCCATATTCTCTTTAACAAGCTGCAAGAATACTTTTCTATTCAAACCAACTATAGCACCATTTTTAAGTTTAATATTACCATTATCTAATTCTATTCCTAATTCTGTAGCAACTTCAACAAAACTTTGTTTAATATTGGCTGTATAGTTATTAAAGAATTTATTAACAAGATTGTTATGATGTTCATCATTTGGAAGATTATCCAACATCTTCTTTAATATCTGAATACCAGCTTTGTTTTCTTCATCAACCATATGTTCAGGAACTTCTTGCTGACGATATAGATAATTATAACTATATGGTTCTATAACATTTTTAGCTTGTTCTTTAAATTCGTCAAGATGTATATTTCCATCATTATCCCATAAAGTTATAATATTATGATTAGCAGCTTTTGAAGTTTCAATAGTATTTAATTGGTCAATACCAACTTCTTTCATTGCATTATAAACTTGTTCAAGTTCTGTTCCTTTAATAAGTTTTGGTAATAAAACAAATTCAGCATTTTTAATTTGTCGAGGAACTTCAATACCTGTTTTAGTATCATAATATAAATCATAATAGAAGTTCTTTTGAATAGAAACTTTATTTTCAAAAGCAGTCCAATCTATTTCTTCAATAGGAGTATCATTTGTCAATGCTTCAATAAGACTAGCATATTTATTTAATTCCCCAGCAGCAGTAATTCGTCTTATCCATTCTTCTTGAGTAATATAAGACTGAGCATCATTAGTCTTTGTCTTTTCATCTTTAAATGGTTTCAACAAACTAGCTTTTGTTTCTTCTGATAACTTAGCTTTATTTAATTGCTTTTCAAGTCTATCTATTACTTCTTGTCTTGATGTTTTATTTGTATTATAAACTGTAACAGCTTTAAACTTATCATAAAGTTTAATTGGTTCTTTTGTTGTATAATCTATTACAGCTTTTTTACCATCAGCAGTTGGTATATCTATTGTTTCTTGTACAATTTTAGCAGGGTCTGTACTAGTTCTAGTAAAATCTACAACACCAAATGGAGAACCACCAGCTTGAATTTCTTTTAATCGTTTAAGAACATCTTGATTGCCTTTATAAAACTTACTCTTTCCATTAAACAAATGGTCATAATTAACTTGATTTATAATAGTATTAATAAGATATTCTCTTATATTCTCATCAGAAAACTTTTCTAAGAATGTGTTAAATTCTCCACGAAGATAATTTGTAGCATTTTTAAGATAAGTATCAAGATAAGTTTTAATAGCTTCATTGATTGCATTATCTACAATAGATTGATAATTTGTATCAAATACAACTTTACCATTTTCTACTCTTACTCGTTTTTCTCTATCACCATACAATATATCAATAACTTTGCCATTACCCATAAGATTATGATAAAGAGAAACATTAGCAAATTTACTATTCAAATCCGATAGTTTAAATACAGCTCCTGCTAGAACATATTTTCCATCAACTATATCATAAACTTTTCCGCCTCTATCTTTTTCATAATTCAAATATAATTCATTTGCATTATAATTATCTTTAAGAACAAGTTGTCCTTCTGACATTATAAGATTACCATTAGCATCTTCTTTAAATATTCTTCTAGCAGAAGTATAAGCATCAAGAATTTCTTGATAAATAATATTTCTTAAAGCATCAACTACTGGATGATTAATATCAAATTCAATACCAATGTTTTGACGTTGCAATAAATATATTTGATTATTAATATAAGCAAGTTTACTATTATTTACTTGAGTTTTAGTAACTCGACCATCACTAATTAAACCTTTAATAATAGCATTTATCAAATAGAATTGTCCATTAATTTCTTTTAATTGTCCTGTAATAGCATATTTTGCTCCATGTTTATCAACAAAAGCAAAACTAGGAGGATTATTTCCAACTTTATAATATTTATTTACATCAACAGGAACATTAATTTTTTCTCCATTAATCAAATCAACAAGACTTTTTGAACTAATTATATTTAATTTATTAGTCAGCCAATCTGTATATTTTTCATCTTTTAAATCTATTACATTTAAAGCATTTACTTTATTTGTCGCTTCTTGTCTAAATCTATTATATTGTTCTTCATTATATTTATAAAGACCATCTAATGACAATATAGGCATAGTAGCAACAAAAGTTTTAGGAGCATCAGAAGGAATACTCATAAAGAAATTAGCAGTAGCAAATTTATGTTCTTGACCATTTATAACTACAGCTTTTTCTTCATTCTTTACATAGTTCATCAGTCCTGTTAATAGATAATCTCCTTTAGACATATCTTTATATAATACAGCTGTATTTGTACGTCTATCGGCAGAACCATTAACAAGAGATATTTTAACTAATTCATTTGCATATTCAGTAAGTTTATAAACATCGCCAACTTTTCTAAAAAGACCTGGCTGTAGCTTGCCCGTAGAGGATACACGCTCTATTAATATATTACTATAATTATATCCACTTCCAGCAAACTTTTGTCTAGCATATGCTTCAACAGCTTCTTTACTACTAAATATCAAAGGAAAATTAGTAAGATAACTTCTATTAATAACATCAGAACTTAAATTATTAGCACCATTTCTGTTATTAAGATTGACTTTAACATTAGCATAAGGAGTAATCTTATTACTAAATTCATATATAAACGGCAAATAACTATCAGGAATAAAATTATTTAAATCTGATACATCTTCACCTTTTGATAGTTTTTCAATATAATCATTCTTATTATCAATAGTATCAGAAATAATTTTACCAATAGTTGCAATATTATACAATAAAGATTTATATTCATCTTTATAATTATCAGCCATATTTTGCAATGATTGATAATCAATATTTGGTATTATTAGCTTTAATGCTTCATGTACATTTTCAATAGTTGCATTTTTTATATCAATATTAAACTTTTGTAATGTAGTTTCATCAGCATTTTTAATACCTAATTTAATATCATTTACAACTATTTCTGTAGGATTAGAAGAAGTATTACTAATTCTTACTTGATAACCACCTTGATAATCATAATAAGTTTCTACTTTAGGTATAACAGGTTTATCAAACACCATCATAAATTTATAAGCAAGATTTTTATCTGCTTTTAAATCATTATATAATATTATAAGACCTTTTAAATTTGATTTACGTCTAGCAATATCTGCAATAGAGTTTACAAAATTATCTACACTACTTTTATCGGTTTCTGTAAATAACACTCCTGCAAGATATTGTCCATCCATAAATTGAATGAATCCAGCTTCAGCACCTCTATCATATTGATAAACAGGATTACCTTTTTTATCTAATGTATAATCAATAGAAGAAAGTTTTGGGATACTATTAAGTTTATATTTAACAACTTCTTCTATATGTTCTTTAAAATTACTCTTCTCACCAATATTTAATTCCCATGATTTAGACATATCATCAACAGTATCTACATCTTCTGTATTACTTCCTTCCTCTTCTTGATTGCCTTTATTTTCATCTTCAACAGCTTCAAATTCTAAATCAATTTGACCATATAATGCAGCAACATCTCGCTTCATTTTTAATTCTTCGATAAATGTTTTATCAGAAAGACTTTCAAATGCAGCAAGTTGATTACGAAGAATATTATTATCTAGTTTTTCAATAATATTCTTTAATGCAATAGTTCTTGATGTTTCAGTAAGAAGTTTATTATATTCTTCTTTTAACTCATCATTATTATTTATTTCTTTTCTAACATTAAATTCGATAAATCTTATCAATGTTGATTTAAAATCATTTATAATATCACCTAATAATTTATATTTATTAGTAGCATTAAATTTATCATTTGAATAAACTTTACTAATATTACTAGCAATAAAATCTAATGCTTCTATTTTAGCAAGTTTACTAGTAAATCTTCCTGTTTGATGTTTAGCAATACTTTCTTGCAAAGATTGCAAATTTTTTGTTTTAGTATTATAAACTTCTTTCAATACTTCAAATGCTTGTTTAGGAGAAGTTTTAGCATTAATATCTCTTTTATCCAAAGCATTTTGAAATTCAGCAGTACCAACTGTAGCTAGATAATCATTATAAAGTTGTGTACCAACAGCAACATTGTTCTCAATATAAGAACGAAGTTTAGGATAATTGTTAAGTGTGAGATTAGAACAACTCATATTAGTAAGTATTTAATTAATAATATTAATAACAATATCATGTTCTGACTATGACAAATTGAAAAATTGATGCCTTGTCAGAACATGATTTTTAGGCTGTCTGACGGACTTTTATCGAAATCCGATACATACTACATACAATATATAGAAAGTTCGCCAGTGGTCAGCATTTGGCGTGCAGTGACTTGCAATGCTGGTGAAATGTTATTGACAACAGAATTGAAATTTGTTATTTGTCGTTCATCAATAGAACTAAATGCAAATCTATCATCAGCAAAATCATCTTCAACATTATTATCTTCTTGCACATTATTAGTATTTATTACTTCTTGTTTTTCTTCTTCAACTTTATTTACATCTTGTTCATCTTTAAAATCTAATGTTGTTTGAATAACTTTTTTAGGTTGTGTTTTTTTACTTCTACCTTTAGTTATTTTATTAAGCAACATCATTTCTCTATATAACAAAGAATTTCTATCAATTTCAATGCCAAGCATATCTGCTATTACAAGTAATAATTCTTGAAATAAATTCTTTACTTTATCTTTAAATCTACTACTTGCTGGTATCTTATTTAAAGCTGACATCAAATCTCTATTAGTTAAAGACTCAACAAGAAATTCTTCAAGATTAATATCTCTATCTTGACTTATATCAATAAATTGTTTTAGATATGGTAAATCTTCATTATTAGGTTCTTTCTTTTCTAATTCTTCAACATATTGTTTATATCTATTATATATATCTTCAATAGTATTTAATGCTTTTTCTTTATTATAAACCGTATCAAGTTGCTTATGCAGACTTTCATGAATAATAGTTCTAATCAATCTACCATAATTCATATTACCAATACGATTACTATTTAAAGTAATTTCTTTTGTATTAATATCATACAAAGCATATATAGGTTTTGCTTCTGTATCAATTATATTATCAATATTAATAACTTCTGGTAATATACCAATACGTTCTAATGCTTCAATATATTCCAACACTTCATTGTTATTACGAAACATTTCACGTAAAGCATTATTAGTTTTATTAATAACTAATTGTTTAATAACAAATTCTGCATTAACTTTGTCATCTAACAAATTAGCTGTATTAACCCAACTTGTTTCATCTGCTTTAAATACAACTTGAACTGTTGTCAAATTAGTTTTATGAAATATACCACTTATAGTATTATCTTTATTTTTTGGTAAATTCTGTAGATTAGTTGAAAGAAAATTATTACTAACAAGAAAATCTTGATAACTATTAAATTCTTTACTAACTTTGCCGACAGATATTATTGTTTTACCATTTTCTCTTTTATAATATTTTGTAGCAACAGGTATTTTAACTTTATCGTTTATAAAACTAAATGGAATACCAATTGTAGCATTTGCAAATAAATTATCAATATTCTTCTTTAATTCATTTTGAATATATTCATCATTGATAGTTCTTATTGTTGCACCACGAGCCTTATCAGTAATATTATATTTTACATCTTTAATACTATTTATTTGTAATTTTCTACCACTAGCATCATCATAAATGCTAAACAACCATTTATTATCTTTAGTTTGAAAACCAATACTATTACCTCTTTTACCAGGCTTTACATTTATATTAATTAAACCGCTATTGCCTGTTAAAGCAAATACATCATTAGAGAATTGTTTAAAGCTATAAGTATTATCTGATATAAATCTAGCAATAATGTTCTTTAACTCTTCTTGTGCAGCATCTATTAATTGTTTACCGAATGGACTAATATCATTACTTGATAATTCTTTTTGATAACAATAAGCATAACTAGTTTGTCCATTCTCTCTAGGTATAGCTATCATTGTCATACCAACAATAGGATAACCATTAACAATATTTGGAACAAGAGAATTAGCAGATTGTAGATTATTAGGTTTAGTAATTGTAACTAATGGATATTTATCTTCATTATAATCATCTATTACTTTTGTTATATTATTCAATTTAGATTTATCTTTTGGGTCAGATAAATTAATAGTTCCTTTATATAATTTATCAATAACAAATTTACCTTTAGCTTTTTTCGTTGCAACAATGTGTGCTTGAGCATAACTATTAGCTAATTTATTAAACCAATTATTTATACTTTCTTCTATATTAAAATTATCTGCTGCAACTCTAGCATAAAGTTTGCCAATATGCATTACAATAGTTTCTATTTGCTTTTCTGATTCTTCTTCATTTTCACTTAATGTTTGTCTAAAATTAATAAATTCTGGATAACTAGATAATTCTGTAAATATCTGGTCACGATAAATCTTAACATCATCTTTTTTATTTCTAGAAAAAGCAAATTCTCTTAAAGCAGATTCTAAATCTTCAGTTGGCTCAGTAAATACTTTTAATATAAAGTCTTTTAATTTACTCTTAGCAAAACTTTCATTTAAAGTAATATCATATAACCAACCTTCATTAGTAGTTCTATAAACTCCTTCGTTATCTACTTGTGGTACACCAAGATAACCAACAAAATTTCCATCTTTTCTTAATATAATTCTACCAAGATAAGTATCATATTCATATTCTAATTCATCGCCAAGATTTAATTTTGTTATAGTTTCAAAATCAGTATCATCAATATTAGCATTATTTGGAATATATTCTTCAAGTTTAGCCTTTTCTCTACTTGTTAATGTTAATAATCTATTTTTATATTGCTCTTTACTAAGATTTAATATTGTATCATTATCAGTTAATACATATTCTGTATTATATTTACTATATATAAATGATTTAATTTCATCATATAGAAACTCTGCTACTAATCTATTATTTGATAAATTATAAATATATTGTGTTAAAGTATCAGCATTAATATAAGTTTTACCTTTTATAGTACGACCATAAGTTTTACCATTATCAGCTTGTTTTTTAGCAAATTCTTCTAATATAGCAATTATATGTCGTTGTTTCTTATTCGGTTTTTTCTTAATAATAGATAATGTAGCATTTTTCAATAGAACTCTATCACTTTCTGATATAGCACTTTGTAACTGATTATCATCACCAAATATAGCTAAATCATCAATAAAAGCACTAATAGTATTTGTCCATGTATTATCTACTACTTCTTTACTAAATCCTAATTCTGACAACTTAGTCAATATTGCTTCTTTATTGTTATTAGCAAATTGAGCAAATTCATCATCATTCAATTCATCAATATTAACATTAGTTGTAGCAGCAATACTATCTAGTTGATTATATAATTCTTCAGCAGCAACATCATATAATTCATTTTCACTTAATTCAGCAAGATTAAGAGTTGGCTCGGCTGTAGCTGTAGTAGCATTATCCTCTACGGGCAAGCTACCGCTAGCATTATCATCTTTAGTATCTGTAGCAACTGGAGCAACTTCAGGTGTCGTAGCAACTTCAGGAGTTTTTGATATATCAGTTGTTATATCTCCTTCTAGCTTGCCCGTAGAGGAGATGCCATCATCATCAACAGGCTTGCCTTCTAACTCTGGTACATCATCATCTTTATTTATAGTATCATCATAAGCAGCTTGTCTATCCAACTCTTCATCAATAAACTCTCTTTGTAATTCAAGGTTGTTTAAATCATATTCAGCTTCTTGTAGAACTTTCAAAGATGTATTATAAGCAGCTGCATCTTTTTCTTCCATATTAGCAACATCAAAATTATCTCTATATTTTCTATATAAATCATTTTGAGTTTTAATAGCATTATTTATAATTTTTCTTCTACTTTCATCAAGAACATTTCTAAGTTCTGTTACTCTTTTCTTTAAAGCTGGTTCTGTCAAATCAACACTCTTTTCATTTAATCTATAATTCAAGTCATTATCAAACTTTCCATATATAGTATCAAATTCATCAGAATAATTATCACGAACTTTCTTTACAGTATCAATTATTTGTTTGTCGTTTACAACACCATTTTCATCATATAAACCAGCTGGTTGTATTTCTTCTAATTGTTTCTTTTGATTTTCTAATTCATCTAGTAATTGTTTCTTTTCTCTTTTTGATAAATTAGCATCAGTTCTTATATTAAATAGTTTATTTTCAATAGCACGTATTCTATTTCTATAAACAAGTTTTTCAATAGCAGAAATATCTTCTTGACTAATATTTATATTATCATCAGCCATTATTTTATTATATAAGTTATCATTATATAACTTCAATGTATCATATAATCGTTTTTTATTATTTTCTTCTACTAATTGTCTTGCTATAATACGACCAATATCAAAATTGCCACCAACTTTATTTACTTTATCAAATACATTCAAATATAATTCTTTTGTATTATCAATTCTTTCAATAAACTGCTTTTGTAATTCTAATGCTTCATCATCTTTAAGATTAAGTTTTTCTTTAAATCCTTTTGCTATATTTTCATCTCTAGCAAATTCTTCTAATAATTCAAGATTGCCATTATCAATAGCATCTATTATCATTCCATCAAAATAAGAATCACGAGCAAGTTTTTCTAGTTCTTGACGTTCTGCATCATTGGTAATATCAGCAGCGACTTGATTTCCTTCCGCATCTTTAATTGTTATATAAGGATTTTTATTTTGATTAATGCTATTAATAGCTTCATTGTATCTTTGGAAATGTAATTGTCTATTTAGTATTTCTTGTTTCTTTTTATCTTCAGCATTTGTCCATTCTTTATTTAGTTTTCTTTGAATAAATTCACCAGCAGCATTAACAGCACCACTAAATACTACACCACCAATAACGCCCCAAAAAGCTGACTCCCACATCATCGGGTCTTTAAGATAATCTTTAACAGTCTTAACATCAGTGTCTTTATCAAAAGCAAGTTTAGCTAATTCCATACCTTTTTCATCACCGATATAGTTTATAGCTTCTTCTATACCTTCTGTCCATTCGTTACGAGTACCTGTTGCGATACCATAACCAATGTCTTTTATCTTATCTATTGCTTTATCTTTAAAAGCAGTTTTAGCTATTGCTTCTTGTATAACAGCAGCTTCATCACCAAATTTTGCAGCAGCAGTTTTATTAAGTTTTTGTAATCTTCTAGTATTACTACCTTGTAATGCTTTCGACCACATATTCTTTAACCCATATACTTGTGCTATATCAAACATAGTATTCCATAGATTAAAATCAAATGCTTCATCTCCTGCATTATTTGCTATATCTTTTGCTATTTCTTCATTTGTCTTATTTGTATATTCTGGATTATTTTTATCAAATTCAGCACGTTGTTTAGTATCCATACTATTAAGTTCTTTAATAGCATAATCATAAGCATTTTTACTAGCTTGATTAGATTCTTGATAGTTTTCCAACATACGCATTGTAATACCAATCTTAGTAGTATCTATACCTTTAGCGACACGTTCTCTAGTTTTCTCTGATAATTTCAATACATTTGCTAATTTATTACCAGCTTTATTTATATTAAGCAAACTACCAACTTTAGATAATCCTTTACTAACACCAAAACCAGGAAGCATTAAAGTTAAACTACTAGCTATACTCGGAGCATTACTACCCCACCATGCAAAATCAGTAACATCAAATGCTTTAGTTGGGTCTTCTCTATATATCGGCATTTGCTCATTAATAGATTCTTTAAAATCAGCTAATGATTGAATAATATCAGGTCTTTCATAAGATAAATCTCCATCCATTGCTTCTATTAATATAGAAGCTAAATCAGCAGCACCTAATATAGTTCCTGTTGTCATTTCATTCAATGTTTGACCAATAGAATACATTCCTTGTTCAAATACAGATTGATTATTAGCACGTTCTTTATCTAATTCTTCTTTTGTATTAACAGGATTAACAGTTACATCGTATTCAGCATATTTAGTTGGGTCACCTAAATAATTAAGTCCATATTGATTAGGTATAACATTTTCTAATATATTGGATGCAAAGTCATCGCGTTTATTATAATCTGTATTAACAATAGAAGGAGGCTTTAAAGCCCCCTTTTTAGTTTTAGGATTATATTCTGGATTAGGTCTTTTATCTTTACCTTTGATAATATCTATTATGTTCATAATCTTATTCTTTTAAATCATTTAATAAAGACGTTTTAATATATTCATAATCATTAGGTCTACCATAAGATATTGCTATTGTAGAAGCAATATTCTTTATTTGTTGTCTTATTGCATCATTAATTTCATCAACTGAATAATTTGTATCTTGATATATATCTCCAGATATTAAACTATCTTTTATTTGATGATAATTTTCAATACTTTCGACAATATCAACAGCAGCTTTTCTAGAAATAGGATAAGTTCCTGTATCTGTTTTATAAACAAATTGATTATTACCTAAACAATCTATAGTTTGTCCACCTAATGTTGGAGTTTCAATAGAACTTGTTAAATATATTTTTCTATTAGTTTCATTGCCTAAAGCAATCTTATCTGATGCAATTGTTTTAGGACTATTATCAAATTCAGTAGCAGCTTGTTCTAATATAAGACCAGGAATAAAGAATGTTTGAGCATCTCCTTTAGGTGTTCCATCTTGGTCAGTTGCTGCATATATTGTAATATTTGTACCATTACCATGAACAGCATTATGTCCAGCACTTGCTTTATATCTACCAGTGCCTACAGCTGCTTTAATTAATTTTCCTACTTCTAATCTTTCTTCGCTTTCTATTTCTCTACTTAATGCTCCAGCACCATCAGTATCTTCGGTTGTAAATATATTTACTTGAGGATAATTAGCGTTAATAAGTTTATTTTCCAAATCAGCTTTTAATTGTTTATCATAAAGATTATATTGTTGTTCATCAATCTTGCCTAAAGTATAATCATGTAACAACTTCTGTTCAGTAAAAGTTTGATAAGGAAGATTTTCATTAGATATAGTAATTTGTTGAGGAGCAATATCAGCAAACCTACGTTTTACATTATTATTAGCTGTTTCATATATATTAGATATATCATTCATTAATAATGGGACTGCATATTTATCATTATAATTTGTACCACCACTTCTTGTTATTGCATTACCATTTTCATCTAATACATTATAATGAACATCGTCAAACAACATTTCGCCAAAACTCATTCTATCTTTGCTTTCCTTTATAGCAGAAGCAAACGCAACAATTTGATTATAATTATTTTTATCTAGTTCAATATATTTATTACCAGCACTATCTATACCTGTTCTATATCCTAATTCTTTTAATCCATTTGTTGTATTACCTGATAATGTATTTTTCAAATTAGTATAAAAATTATCACTATCGGTTGTAATTCTTAAATATCTACCATTATCACCATATATAGAATTAATTTTGTTTGTAATTTGTTTACCTTCAGAAGTTGTTGCATCAATATCAGCACCTCCATTTACTTTAGAAATAAATCTTATTGATGATTCATCTTCTTCTCCTAAACCTTTTATTAATTCTCTATAATTAATATTAGCTTCTTCTAGTTTACGAATAGCTTTTCTACTTTCTAATATTAATTTAGATTTTTCAGCAGGAGTTAAATTACTATTAGCAACAGTTGTTTCTATTAAATTCTTCCAATCATTAGAAGTAGCATTAGACATATCTTGTTTAATACTTTCACCTGTTATTGTTTTTACTATTTCATTCAATTTAGCTGTAGAATTTTGTTTATCTGTTTGAAGATTTGCAGCATAATCATAATTAATAGTAATAGGAGTACCTTCTGTACTATATCCAGGTAATCTATAAAGGTCTTGTAATTGTTTTTGTGCGGATGCTTGTTGAGCTTTTAAAGCAGCTTTATAAGTTGCAAGACCATTACCATAAGTAGTAGTTGTATAACTTCTATTATATATAGCAGCTTGAATACCTGGTTCTAGTCTTTTTTGTAGATATTGTTCAGGAGATAAAGTAACGCCATTCTTATCTTCAACATCTGAATTAACTCCATATTTCTTTTGTTTATAAATAGCTACATCATAATCTTGTTCAAGGCTAGCTTTAATTCCAGGTGTTGTTTCAATATATGCTTGTATGCCTTTCATTATTTTATCTCTACCAAGACTTTCCCATTGATTAGTTGTAGTATTATACACTTGACCATCAAAAATATTATCTGATGTTGGGTCTGTTATTACTTTTCCATTTTTATCTAAAAATCTTGTAATATTACTTCTACCCGCATCTTTAGCCGCTAATTCTATACCACCTTTTAATATATTAATTAATGGTATTTCTGATACAGCTTCTTTTGTTGGTTTCCAATCTGTACCACCAATAACATTACCATTAGCATCAAGTTTATCTTGATAACGATAAGTATTTATTTCTTTGAAAACATTTTTATAATCTTTTGATAAATCTGTTCTTTTATCTAAATCTTCAATATATTGTTTATACTGTTGTTGTGCTTTTAATCTACCACGAACATCAGCTCCAGTAAGCATCTTTGTCCCTTTTGTTATAATATCATTTAATGCATATCCTTTAAAACCATTTATTGACGCATCATTTATCATTGTCTGAAGTTCATTCATTTTATTAGCACGCCATTCATCTTCTGCACTATTTAAGTCTAAAGCAGCAAATTGTTGTTGTATAAGATTTTCTTTTTCAACAGCTAAATCATGTCTTTGCTGCAAATAATTATAAGTATTAGCAATTTCTTCTAGATTATGTTTAGGACTATAAGCATAATCTTTATATCTAAATGTATTTAAAGCCATAGTTATTTATTTAATATATAATCTATTATTTCTTGTGGTATCTCTTTGTATCTTGCCTGTAGGGAACGCAACATTTCTTCATCACGCAATCTAGCATTTCTATTTATCATATAATTATTAAGACTTCCGCCAATATTACTAAACAGATTTCCAATACCAGCTGCATAATTTTCTAATTGATTAGTTCTAACATTTGTATTAAATAATATTTTTTTAATCAAGTTATCAGCATTAAATCTATCAGTAGCCATCTTAGCATTTGCATTAAATTGGTCTACTGCAAGTTTATTACCAATATTAGCTCTATCAACCATCATCTTCAACTGTGCTTTCTGCATTGCTTGTTGTGCTCTTGCTGTTAAGAATTGATTATAAGTAGCAGCATTAGCTTGTGCAACTTGCTGAGCATTTAATCTATCTTTATTCATCAATTCTGTTTCAATATTTTCTTTCTGACCATAAATTTGGTTTTTAGCTTCTTGAGATTGAATAGCAGCACGTTGTTTTCTAGCTAATGCAACTCTACTACTAGAAGTATTTCTATCAATTTCATTCATAGTTCTTCTAGTTTCATCTTCAATTTTAGATAATTGAGGATTAACATTATATCGAGTTTTAAGTTTAGCAGCGGCAACAGTAGCAGGAGCTTCCAAATCTTTTATTTCAGCAAGTTTAATTTCAGGAAGATTAGCTAAAGTAGGAGCAGTCATTGTTGGTAAATCAACAGTTGGCATTTTACTATTTATAATAGCACTACTAATAAAATCAATAGCACTTCCTCCTAAATTAGTATATAAATTAATTTTATCAAGATTGTTATTAAACCAATCAGTAAATCTATTAAATCTACTTGGTTTTGTATATTGTCTTGCTAAATTAATTGTATCAACATCTTCTATTTTTTTTGCCATGCTAGCTAAAGAAGGTCTTTTATAAACATCTTCTGTATATCTAGGAATAGAAATTTTATCAGGTTGAGTATAAGGAATAGCTAAAGAAGTATTATCAGCTATCGGTTTGACTAAATTATTAGTCGATTTTGCATTTGAACCAACAGTTCTTTTGGCAGCAGTTGATGTAGTTTTAGGATTATAAAAATATGTTCCAATATTACCAACATTTAATTGTGGGATACTAATTGTATTTGTATCAGATGTATTATTTGCAGGTTTGCTTGTAGCTTTATTTGATATAGTAATTGTGTCAGGAATATATTTTTCTTGAGTTTTTAACCAATCAACAGCTTTGATAGCATTTGTAATACCATAAGGATTAGCTTTAGATAAATCAGCTGAAACAGGTACAGCTTCATTTCTTGCGTTTACATAATATTTTTGCCCTTTATAATCAAAAGTATCTCCGATTTTATATTTATCATTATTTATTCTAAAACCTGTACCAACTTTAGCTTTCTTTCTACCACCACATCTCATAGTGTGAATAAGCCCATTTTTTACATTACCATTAATTGTTGCTATCATATAACCACCATTTTTATATTTCGTACCATCATCTTTAATACGATTTTTATCTTTAAAATTCTCTTGTGTATTAAACACAACATCAGGATTAGCACCACCAAGAACTAATTGTGCTGGAGAGCCTGCCCGTAGGAAAGGAACAGAACTAAACACTCTTACTTCATCAGGCTTCATTTGCATCACTTCTCCACCTTCAACTTCTAAATCTTTTCCAACATCAACTCCACCATTAGTATGTTTACGTCCAGCAATATAATACATATTATTACCTAAATCAATAGCTTTACCACCACGAACAATATTAGGTGTAAGAGTGCTATTACTATTAATCGGTCTTACAATTTTATTCTTTCTCATTGTTATAAAAATTAATCATTTTCGTGCGTTCTAAGCGATTTTCTGACATCGACCTTTGCAATTAATCAATCGAAAAAAGATAATCGCTTAGACGCAAAAAGAATGAGGTTAGCATTTGCGTTTTGACCTATTTCGGAATACTGATTTGCCGCCTGCACGGAATCTCATAGTCGGAATATTATTAATATTATTATTACCAATACTACTAGTTCCAGCATATTGTGCATTATTTTGTCCAACCTGTTTACCTGTATAACTATTTGCAATAGATTTATCTACTTCAAGATTAGCAACTACAGGGTCATGATATTTAAGTCTACCACTATAATCTAATTTATAAGCTGGAACTCCAGTTTGAGCAGTTGCCGCAGATATAACATTTCCAATTCCACTATCAATACCTGAAGCTATACCAAACCATGCTTTTTGTCTATCACCACATTTACGTTTTTTTCTACCACCATATCGCATAAATCTATTCTTAAATTCTTTATCGATATCAGCAGTATTTCCAAACGCTTGTGTTAAACTTTGTGCACTTTGTATTCCAACTTTTTGAGCAGAAAGTTCATTTTGTTCTTGATTAAGTTTTTCTTGTGCTTCAACTTCTGCAAGTTGTTGTTGGTAATTAGCATCAATTTGGGCTTGAGCATTTGCCATTTGTTGATTAATAGCAGCTTGTTGATTTGCAGCTTGTATTTTTGCAGCTTGCGCTTGTGCTTCCGCTTGTTTTTTTTGTTTACGAGCACCTATAATACTACTAATAATACCAAATAACGCTTTTTGTCTTTTACATCTATTTTTCATAATTATTTATTAAAATAAGATTGAACATCTTTTATTACTATCTCTCGTGTATTATCTCTAAATATAATTCTAACAACTATATATTTTCCTGTCATTAATTTATTATCATTATACCTATTATCATTAAGAGTTAAATCTGGATTTATTTCTCCGCTAATTCTATTTGTAATATTTTCATATTTATAATCAGCAACTTTATTTTTGAAATAATTAAAATTCCATCTACCAAAATCATAAAATGGTTTCTTATAATCTTTAATAGATTTTCTTTCTTCTCTTATATTAAGTTCTCCACTATAACAACAATTACTATATAACTTTACTTTTAATATTTCAAATGGAGTATTATACTTATTAGTTATATATGTTATAAAATCAAGAACTTTTATTTGATTATAATTACCATTATTAAAATATACATCTATATAAGAACAAATAGTACCATCTATTACTTCATTATAGAAATCTTTATTTAAAACATTATCTACATATTCATTATAAGTTGTTTTAGAAAACTCTTTTAATTTAAAAGCAGTATCCTTATCTATTATATAAATATTATCTTTCATTGATATAAAAGGATAATTGCTTGTATAACTATGAGCAGATAACCAATCATTATTAACAAGATTATAACTTAATATATTACTATTATTATTTTCATCTATAAAATTAAATAACAATCTACTTCTTACATTATCTTCTCCTATATAAATATGTTTAATGTTTTTACTTCTAATATAATTTATAATACCAGTAGTTATTTCTGCAATAGAATTATTATCATAACGATAAATTACTTTAGCATTAGAATCATAAAATATATAACCATAATTTCCAACACTATAAGATATAAAATCTTGAAAACCGGCAAAGCCTCTTTCTGTAGTAAATACTTCTTGATAATTAACTTCAAATACATCTGGCATTAGCATCTGTACATCTTTATCTTGCGTTTTCAATGTATTATCAACATTGAATACAAACATTGATTTTTCAGTATGTACAATCAATAATGTGCCAGCAGCCACAATGTTTGTTATCGCACCTTTATTTTCTGTTATTCTTTTATATGCTTCAACTTGAAAATTCTTCCATCTATTTTCAATAGATTCATCAGATATAACATCACTACGATAAACAGTTTGATAATAATTCTCAATAGTATTTGATATTAAATCGCTTCTATAATTATATATCAACTTTGTTAGATAGTCATAATAACAAGCCTCAAGTTTAAATAATTCATTAACTCTACTAGGTTCTATTACGGTATTAATTTTTTGTATATTTGTTGAACCATCACTATAATTATAAGCTATTGTTCTAGGAAGATAATTAGCTTTTTTAGCAAACAAAGGATAATGACTAAAATGTAAATATCTAATAGCAAATACATGTGGTTCGCGAGTACCATCAGCTATAACATTATCTTGATAAAATAATTTCTTTGTTGTATAATTAGTAGGATTAGCAACTGTATCTGATATTAAAACACCATCATGATGAAATTGATAAACACTATTCATTTGCAAATAATAATTATTATTATATTTATAATTTGCATCATCTCCATAATTTCCAGTTGCTCCTGTTTTTAATTTAATAAATCCTAATGGTATTAATTTTTTATCTTTCTTACCATAGAACGTTTTAGCTATTTCATAATGCCCATTCGAATCTACTGTTCCTCTTATACCAACATATAATTGATTTGTATTAAAAGTAATTCCTTTATTTGCTGTAATTTTTAAATGTCCTTCTCTACCAATATTAGTATCTATATTTGGAGTAATAATATTTGTACCTGATACATCATATTTTTCTCCATCAATCAAATTACTATTTTCATAAACATCATAAAATTTTGTTTCATTTTCACTAGAACTTCTTGCTGTTTTACCGCTTAATGTAGCAATTTGTTTTATTATACCAACATCAGTATATCCACCTATTGTATCAAATTCAGGATAATTAAAATAAAAAGTAGCAGCACTAAGACCTGTTTTATAAGTTGCATTATATAAATAACTATTTATTGCTGTAGCTAATCCTTCACCTATTTCAACATATTCAGGTTCTTCATAACTAATAAAATATCCAACAGCCTCTTCTATTATTGGTATATTTTCAAATACAAATCTAATACCAACTTTCATATTTTGGTCAGCTCTATAAATATAATCTCCATTATTATTTACATAACTTTCCATTTTATAATTTATGCCGTTAGTTGTATAACTATTTAATGTTCGAATTTGAATACCATCGCTATAAGTTCCATCTTTATAAACATAGTGTATAAAGAAAGAATAATAACAATAATTTGTTATATAAGTTTGTTCTTCATTTTTACTTAATGTTGATAATTCATTATTGCTTCCAACACAATAAATTTTTATATTAGAAGTATCAATATCTTTTAATTTAGTATTAGGATTATCAACTTTATAATTACCAAGATAAACTCTATTTCTATAATTACATAAAGTTCCAACATTATAGAAAGATTGCTCATTTACTGTTAATTCATCAAGACTTATAATTTCATCTAATAATGATACATTAACTGTTTTAACAACATCATAATCATATTTTACTGTACGTCTAGCTTCAGTTCCACCGTTATAATTAATAATATATCCTAATTCAAATTGAGTATATAACTTACTTGTTTCTAATATATCATTAATATTTACAACAACATTTAAACTAATATTGCAATATTCTAAGTCATCATTATAACAATCATCAATCTTAACAACGGTAGGTGTCTTATCACTTTCAGTTTCTCCAACTAAAGCTAAATCTAATGTTTGTTTAGCAATTTGATAATTATATTTATCATAAACAATAATAGGCATGCTTATTGGAAACCATAATGTTTTCTCATATTCATTAATATAATAACGAATAAAGAACACATAAGTACCTGTTCTAATTTTAGAACCTTTATTCAAATAATAATTACTAAAGTTTGCTATTGGAACAATCGGTCTATTTGTATAAATATCATCATCATTATAATTAGCAATATAAACAAATCTATCAAGATTGATTGTTTTTAAAGCAACATCTTTAGTTGCATTTCTTTCACTAAATGATATTATTAATTCATTGTTTACATTATAAGTATATGTTCCAAATACTTCTCCACCACACCATTTCCAATTGGTTGTTAATTCTTTATAACTACCATCTGTTTTAATTCTTGCAATTTTATTATTATCAAAGAATAAAACAAATTCTTCATTACAAGAAATCACACCAACAATATTATAACCAGCAGGAATATTAGAAAAATCTATTAATGAATTTTCGTTTTGAATATTAATACCATCTACTGTTAAAATAATATTACTAGCATGACAAAGTTTACCATCTGACATTTGGTCGTACGGAGTATCTAAGTCTAATTGCGGTATTACTTTCATTATCCTCTAGGTTTAAATGTATAATTATAAAAATAATTCTGCCATTCTTTAGTATCAATATTTCCTTGTATTGTATTAATAACACTAGCTCTGGCTTTACTCTTTAACTGCATCCACATATAATAAGGATTAGTACCATATTGACTAGCATTAAGATTAAATACAGAATGTTTCATACCACGACATAACATCTTATACATACAATAATAAGCAAGTGCTTCTATAAGATTTCCATCGTTTGGAATAACAGGAATTTCTTCTTGAAAATATTCACTATATTGAGTTTCAACTTCAAGATTTTCTATATAAATATAATCAGTATCAAAATTTAATTCAATATGATTAGCGTCTACTAGTACATAGTTTCTTTCCTCTACGGGCAAGATATAACGGTCAAATGTTATATTTCTTTTATTAACATCATCTTCATTATTATGAATAGCAATACTTTCTCCATAATTAACATCTGACATTCCAGCAACTATAGACATAGTATCTGATAAATCTTCATTATCTAATTGTAGCTTGCCCGTGGAGGATTGACATCCACAATCAACTTTATCATCTATATTGGCAATAGTACATCCTCTTTTATCATAAACTTTTAATTCATTATTAATTATATTACAAGAACTATATGCTATTCTATTATTAACATTAAGTTTTCGTTTCTTCTTAACAACAGATAATATTTTTAATTGTTGCATAGCATCAACACACCATGCAGGAACTCTATTAACCCAATCACTATTATCAGGATTGAAATCGTTGTCTATTTTTGCGATTATAGACTCCATTGGTAAATTTGTCTTGTTCGGCATTTCGTATAAAGTTTAAATAAGACATCTTATCATGTTTAAGCAATATTCCTAATTTATGTGTTATATCACAATTAAGTGCATATATTTCTTCTTTGTTTTTACATTTATCAGCAATCTCTTCTTGTGTCATTCCACGTAAATTAGCATTTATAGTTTTAATACGTTCAAATTCTGTACTAACTTTTCGACCAACATATCGAAGTGTCATTTCTAATTTATAATAATAATTATCTCTTCTATAAGTAATATATTTAACGCCATTATATTTAACGCCATGTAGTTTTGCTATTTCAGCATCTTCTTTATTATAAGGAATCAAACCTTTAGCACGAATTTCATCTAATTTAGTTTTAGTAGCTTTAAGGTCTGCCATTCTTTTATCTTTCTTACAACCATCAGTTTTATATCTATTAATAAGAAATTCAATCTTTTCATCAGCAAAAGAATACATATATCCTTCTAATAAACATTTATGAACTCCATATCTATAATAATTATAAACAATTCTTTTATATTCAGCAAAACTTAAATTTGCTCTTTTATCAAGCAATACTTTTTTCTTTAATAATATATGAACTCTTTTTACATCATTAAGATATACATTCAAATTATATAAAACACTACTATTAGAATTATATGCTTCTCCATGACGCATTAATTGTATAACTTCTAATCGTAATTCTTTATTTAATATTCCATCTTTTATTTCTGGATAATCATCAAGATTAATATCAAAAGTTTTCTTTATATAATCTTTTTTAGAAAAGACAATTTCTTCATGTCTATTTTTTACTTCTAAAGCTAGATTTAATTCTTGTTCGACTTTTGTTTTAACATCATTAGTTTCACTTTGAAACTTAGTATAAAAATGTTGCAAATCTATTTCTACTTTCATAATTATTATTTAATTAAATTATCTACAGGTGTTTCGTTTGTTTCTCTAGGAACTTGAAGTATATTGCGTTTAAATATAACATCTTTAATACTACCAATCATATCTTCAGGAAGAAGAAATTCATTATCATCTAATTCATCATTATCTTTTATATAATTTCCTTCAACATCTATTGTTTCTGTTTGTATCAAATGTGGATATTCAAATACACTTTCAATAATAATATTTTCAGCATTTTTTATACTATCATTATCTCCGTATATATAAATATAACCATTAACATAATCATAAACAGGAGTTTTACAAAAACCAGCTAAAAGATGATAAAATTTAGCAGTAGCTTCTTTTGCAAATGATATATTTCTATTACTATATCCAACAGTTCTAACAGATAAAAAAGGCATACCATTTGTTAATCTAACAGGAGTAGGTACTTTATTCTTACTACGTTTAATAGCAGGAATTAATAATTCTCCACTTTCATAAACATCTCCATCTGGAACATCTATAATTTCTATTCTAAATCTTTGTTCTAGACCTTTATCTATTACTCTATTATTACCATAACTTTTTCGTATTAATTCATTACGAGTATGAATAATAGCTTGACGAATATTACGTCTTAAAGGTACATTATTAGGTTGACCAACAGCATGAGCTATTTCACTAATTAATTGATTTAAAGTTGCCATATCATCATGTATTAAGTTTATCACAAAACTATTATTGATAACGAATAACATTATGTCATTAACCATCATTAACAACATTAATAACATCATTATCAATATTATTATAAAATAAAAATAATTGCTACTATCGCTGACGCATTTTCAAACTGTCTGACGGACTTTATCCAAATCGTGATATTTACATCATAACGATATACAAAATCGAACAGAGAGCCAAAAAATGCCCTCTACGTTGATGTTCGATATAATTTTGTATGTCAATCAGAATAAAACCATAGTCAGCCAATCGAGAAAATCATCATCAGCAACAATAGCAATTATATTATTATCACTACTAATAGTTGTAGCTTGCCCGTAGGGAAATGCTTATACCTTCATCTGTCCAGCAGCAGTCATCGCATCAATTATACTATCAATGGCAGTTTTAAGATTAGCAGCAGTATTATCAGCAGGTTTAGAAACTTTTGCAGCTTGTTTAACAAGTCCTAATTTACTTTCAGTAGCAGCAGTATAAGTAGTATTAGTATCTGTCCAAGGGACATTAACAAACATTTTACCATTACTATCTAATTGTACAGCATAATTTTTACTAGCTGTTGTATATCCAATTTTAACTCCACCGAGAGTTGTACTAGTAGCTTGAGTTAATGCTTTAAGTTCATCAAGTTTCTTTTTATCTTCTTTACTCATTAAACCGTCTTCAGCTTGTGTAGCTTTATCAATACCAGCAGCTTTGGCGATTTTATCATAAATACTAATAAGACCAGCACGAACTTTAGGACCATAAGGGATTGTTCCAATAAATTTAATAAATTGACTTCTTTCCATAATTGTAAGTTTTAATGATTAATTATTTAGTTATTACTGTAATTTTATTTGTATCAACATCAATAGATATACTATATTTACTAATATCATCTACAGGTTTACCTCCTTTAGTTAATTGAATATTAAATATACCATTTTCTTTTAATATATCTTCAGGGATTTCTGTAAAATATTCAATTTGCATAATAGTTTCTACCATAGCAATATGGTCGCCATTATTAACTTGAACAAATGAGCCATCATCTTTATTAGCTTTTGCTATCAATCTATAACTTTCTCCTTTTTTGAAATTATATTTAAATGCAGGAATAGTTACAATAACTCCATTTGGAGGTAATGTATTAGCTTTAATAGTTTTAGTAACTTTACTATCATCTATAGGAGTTAAACTGCCATCAGCTTCAATTTTTGCAACATAAAACTCAACTGTATTATCCGTACCTTGCTCATTAAATACATGGAATGAACAAGACATTGTACCAACAAAAGACTTAGTAATTAAAGCATCACCTTGAAGTTCTTTATTAGCACTACCAATATCATACCAAGCATTATTATTTTTAATAAAAGAGTTCTTTTTAAATATACCAATAGGCAATTTAGTTTCAGCCGCATTAATTGTAAATCTTAATGATATTTCTCCATTAGGACACAATATGGTAGATTTAGTAAACATATCTCTTTTTACTAAACTTTGTTGTCCTCTATAGAATTTTTCTTTAACAAGAACATAAGTTAATGATGGTTTAATATCTCCTTCAAAATCATATATTGTTACATCTACTGGAGTACTATTATCATTAGGTCTTAGCATAAACACACATTCGTTATAATCTTCAACAAGAGGGAATGTAAATGTTTTAGCTATTCTTCTTTTATCAGATATAACATCTTCACTAATAAACATTTTATCTAGTTCTGTCCATCCATTTTCATATACAGGTTGCTGATTACTAAAACCATTTAGTATAGGTTCAGGAGCAGGTAAAATTCCTTTATAACCTAACATTACAACATCAAAAGCGTTTTGTTTATTTTGTATTTCAACAGAAATATCAATATCACATCCTTTTAATCTCATTAAATCTACAGAAGTATATTTCTTATATAAAGAGAATATACAAGAACTAGTTGTAGATTTAATATTAAAACCGTTATTAATTACTTGATACGATAAAGCTGTTCTGAAATCAAATTTAAGATTGTTACCTAAATTTGTAGTTTCATTACTACTAATAGTAATTATTGTATCTCTTGCATTAACACGAGCAAAATTAATATTATTTTCTCCGTATATGACTTTACCTAATTCAATATGATTATCTGTGTATTGTAGATATTTTGTTAATGCTGAACCTAAACCACTATTTTCTGTAACAGCTTGAACACATATTCCTGTACCTAAACCAACAGATATATCTTCTTCTTGTTCAAAATCTCCAGAGATTTTATAGAATACTTCTTTATATCCTTTAGCTTTAAATACAACAACCAAATGCATTTCTTCAGTAACATTTCCTGCTTTATAATCTCTTTGAATAATCGCAGGTCTGCCATTTATATCATCGATATAATTACCGTCTTTATCTACTAGTTCTAATTTTATACTACCATCTTGTGATAAAGTATTATCTTCTTCTAGATTAGGAACATAATCAAGCATAGCTACAAATGTAGTACCTCCTGTAACATTCGGGTCTTTATTATCAATTTCTTGAGTAACAATACCTCCTGTTTGTTTATTAAATTCTACACTCATTCCTCCGCTATATAACATATTAGTTATACTAGGTTGATTAGTTACAATACCTAAATTAATATTATGAGTATATTCTGTTACTAATGCAACTCCTTCATCTTCCGCTTTACTCATAATAGATAAATCTATATCATATATTTCATTATTATCTTTATCTCTTCCAACTCCTAAAGCAGAAACTTTAATAGATTTATCTAATGATTGAATTCTTCTACCATTAAATTCTTGATTTAATATATTATCTTTAGCTGCAATAGTTTGACTAGATTTATCTATAGAAATAGTTGTTTGTTTTATATCATCATTGTGTTCTACAGTAAGACCTTTAAATTTTAAATTTTCTGCTCCAATTACTATATTTCCTTTATCATCACCAACAGTTAAACTATAATCTTGAGTTTGATGATGTGAAATAAAATCATAAGAGTTCTCATTAATAATAGGCAACATATAACCATTATAACCATTTTCAGATATAGTTATAGGTATACTAGCTCCATTGATTTTATCATTTCCAGTTGATAACAATTTTAATGTAGGATTTGTTATACCACTAGAAAGAATAGTTTCAATCATTATAATTTGATTGTTTGCTATAGGAGGAAGAGTTTGTTCTATAGTTTGATTATTAGTAGTAAATTGAAACACTAATAATAAAGTTGTAACATCTTTATAAGGAGATTGAGATAAATCTATTGCAGTTTGTGTTTCATATCTATTGGTATAAAACAATGCTTTAATTTCATCTTTAGTTTTACCTTTAACTGCATCATGTTGAGATTTACTCAAAGCTTCAAAAGCGGGAGTATTTTTAACAAGATTATCAGCATCCGAAGTACTAATTCTACTTACTATAGAATTACTTTTTACATTAGATAAATCTTTAGAAGCTAAACCAGCAGCGTTACCTTTTTCTAATAATTTAGCTAAATCAACATCTTCTAAATTATTTTTAGCTAAATCATCAGAAGCTATTTTTGTATTAATGGCATTAACAACAATTTTAGGAAGTATGCTATTTATTTTATTAATAACTTCTGTATCTATTTTTCCTGTTAAATTATTAGCTAGTTGTTTTGTTACTTCATTTACAACACTAGTTTGAATTAAATTTGTTACTAAACCAGGCAAATTAGTTGTAAGATAATCTTGTACTATTTTATTTACATCTGTTGGGTTGATAGGTTCAGTGGCATCTGACTCTTCTCCATATAATATAACATCAGCAACAGCATAATCTTGAAGATTACGAACATCAGTATTAGATGTAATATTAATATCAAGTTCTTGTTTAATATATTTGCCTAATACATCTTCGGATGATGTAAATCTATAACCTTCAAAAACAACAGTACCTGATTTAAAATTAGGAGTTATATTAAACCAAACAATATTATCTTTAATAGTACAATTAGTAAGAGCTCCTTTATTTAATTCAAATTCAAAAGGAGTATTAGGATTAGTATAAAGTTTACCTTTAATGTGTACATCATTAGGATTAATAGGTAAACGATTTTTCTTTCTAAATTGAATACCAATTCTTTGGTCGCTATTTGTTGAAATAGGTATTGTGTCCATAATAATTTAATTTTTAAATACAACCAATAATAATTCCAATACAATCTGCGATTATATCTTTATAATCACACATTCCTTTCTTGCTTACTTTGTCATATACTTCTTTGCTAATTGCTATAATAAATACTATTATAATAGCAATCCATAAATCAATAAATCTTCTAAGTTCTAAAGTAAGACTTAAGCAAACAAGTAGATGTAGAATTTTATCTACACCTACTTTATTAACAATACCATTTATCATATTATTCCTCCTTACTACTCCATTCATCACTTTCCAACAAATTATTAAGTTCATCTGTATTATATTCATAGCTCGGATAAGTCCATTGAATAGTACCATCTGTATCAGTTGGAAGTTCTCTAAATTCAAGTGTTTTTCTTTTCTCTAGTAAAGTTTCTTCATGTACAATTACTTGACTTCCGTCAATACTCTTTCTATGAGTTTCAAGTTCTTTTTCGCTAAAGATTATTTTAGCATCTTCTATTGGTAGTACGATAAACTTCATATTTCCTCCTTTCTTTAAGTTGTTTGTTCACTTGGTAATACATAATTAGCATCTATATACTTTCTTATAAATGCTTTTATCTCTTGTTCGTCTAAGCTGCGGTCAAAAAGATAGGCAGAGTAGAAAGCCATTTTAGCATGATAAATATTATTTCTTAAACGACCTAAATTTATTATATTTGTATCTTTTCCATTTCCTTTATTTACAATAATCGAATTATAGTTTGTAGGAGTTACATATATAATAGGATAATTTATCGGGTATTGTCTTCCACTTTCAAGCCCATAACTAAGATAAGCCCTATATCTTAACGAAAAAGCACAATTACTATAATCTCCCGCATCTTTAGATAGAACAGTCACATTATAATCTTTATTATAATTAAGAGGGGTAGTCTTTAATATTAAAGTAAAATCATCTTGTATAGGCATATTCTCATTAACACCATAATCATCTACACCATCAAAGACTAATGCTCCTTCATATTCAGGAAGAAGTTCTATTGTTATATTACATTTTCCAATAAATCCAGGAATTATACATCTAGGTTTTGTACTTTCTATATCAGTAAAATCTATATCGTATGTTCCATCTTCAGTTATTGTTTTTACTATATAATTACTACCATCATGACCAAATTTAATTGATTGATTTTGTTGCAATCCAGTTACTTTTACTTTCATTGCATTAAGTATAAAACTATAATATAATAAAGCCTTGGTGACGGTATTTGATTCAGTAATTACAATTTTATTATATTGTTTTTCAAAAACACCGCTATCTTTAACAGTAGACCATTTTTTAAAATCTGTAGAATACCCTCCATACCCACTCATCTCACTAAAAGCAAACTCATTCAAAGTAATATCATGTCCATTACCTGTCAAATCTTTAAGAGTTGCTTTATCTTCATCATCATTAGATTTACCTTTTGCTGACCAAGCGGCTATAAGTCCAGGATAAATAATATTTCCTCTTGCTCTATTTCTTAAATATCTTCTTCTCATACATTACTAACATTAATATCAACAACAATTTTATTAACTATATTAATCTGATAAATCTTATTAGCTTCAATAGTCAATGGTTCTTCATATTTTAAATCAGCAGAAAGAACTAATTTAGTGGCAGTTGCTCCACTAATAAATTCAATCATATATTCATTGACTATATCATCATTAGCTACATCACCTAAAGTAATATTCAATTCAGCAACTTCACCCCATTTATAATAAATATTAGGACTAATTGTTTTAGTAGTAGCTGTTTCATTAATAAGTTTAAAATTAGTTTTATTTTCAAGATTAGTCACTTTAGTTTCAACAGTTGTTACATCAGATTGTATATCACTAACTTGTTGTTTAAGTTTATTAAATTCATCAGGAGAAACTCCACCGCCTGTTCCACCACCTTCAGCAATTCTTGTTAATAATTTAATAACTTGTGTACAGAATACATTCAAATTCATAATTGTAATATTTAATTGATTAATACTAATATAATGATAAGTCATTGTAGCTTGCCCGTAGAGGAATACATGACTTATCATTACACTTTTACTTATTCACTTTTATCATCAATAGCTTTATCAACTTTTCTATAATTAATGCCTAATTTATCACAAATAGGAGCAGCTAACCACTTCCAAAATACAGGAGCAAGTATAGCACTATTTAATAACATCTTTATATCACTATATCCTATTTCGATATAAACAGCAGTAATTATACCAATACAAACAACTAATACTAATCTTTTTTGCCAAGCTGGAACTTTCTTTTTACCATTCATATCATCAATAATCTTAATGATAAAATAAGTAAGTCCATTAATAGTAATCATAAAAGAAAAATCAAAGTTGTTTATTATCAAGTCTATTATCTTTTCTATCATAAAGCAAAACACAACCAAATTAATAAACCGCCAATGATAGCTGGAACAGCACCATCTAATATACTTTTCCAATAAGTTTTATTATTGTACATACCTTCATAAGCAGCACAACAAATAGCAACAAAACTAACAGGTATCATACATTCTATTGTCATACTTAATGTAATACCAAACAATGCAGCTACAGCTATCGCTATAATTGCATAAAGTAAATGAGTTTTTGTAATCATAATTGTAATTGTTTAAAGATTAATTATTTAAAAATAACTTTTACTATTTCATCATCTATAACATCCAATGCATAATAGCCTACATCAGATTTAGTTGCAATATATTTATTATTAGATTTACAATAACTATTAATAGTTAATATTCAATCTTGTTTAACAAGTAATTATAAAGACTATTATAATATATCTTTTTCATGAAAAAAAATATTAAAGTTATTATCAATATTAAGTATATTATTATTAATTTATTAATAAATTATTGTTTAATTCCAGTTACAGATATAATAACATTTGCTGGATTATTACCTGCCCCAGCTATAATATAAAATGAAGTTTCAATATTTTCAGCATAATATATGTCAGCTTCAGGTTTTCCTTCTAGACCATTAAATGCATTTGATGATTTAGCAATAGTAATAGCGTATTTCCTAGAACCAATATTATGATTTACTTTAAATCCGTATATGGTATAATCTGATATAGAATTTTCTATTCCTGGTGATTTATATGTATATCTATCATCAATTTCACCACCACCATACTGAGTACTACTAAAGTTTATTTCAAAATGAAATAAAACAGTTCCTAAAATACTTGACATTACTGATGCAACCTGCTCTTTTGTCATTATTCCTGCAACTTTTCCATTTTCATTAATGCAAACAAATTTAGAGATATTATCAAGTTTAGGTAATGTAGCTATTTCATTACTTAATTCAGTCTTACCAACATATTCAGTTAAATCAATAGCAGCTTCATATTGTCTTAACAATTCCCATACATCATCAACTACTACAAATTCATCATATTTATTACTTTCTCCTTGTTTTGCTGATACTTTAAGATATATTTTATTTTTATCATCATCAGACATGTTAGGTATATTAGGTAAATTAATAACAACTCTATATAAAGAAAGGTCTAAATTAGAAATTCTATCGGCTTTTTCTTTAGCATAATCTCCTTGTTCTTTAGCATAATCTGATTGAGTGTTAGCTTCTTCTATAGCATTAGTTGTATTTTGAGTAGCTTGATTAGCATTATTAATGGCTTCTGTTATACTTGGTTTTACATTATCATTATAATCTGTTTTTATTTCATTGGCAGCATCATAAGCAGGTTGTTTTAAATCTTCTATTTGTTCTGGGGTAAAATCTTCATAACTAAATTTAATCATACCACTATTTTGCCATTTTGGATTACTAGTGACATTGCCATTTTCTCCAACATATAAATATAAATGGCCATCAATTAAATAAGCATCTCCATATCTACCATCAGCAGGTAATTCACTTTCATTGTTAAGATTAGAAATAATATTTATACTAGCACCAGTATCTCCTTTTAAATTTTTAAATTCTAAATTTATAATTCTATTAAATTCATCACCTTCTAATGTTATAATACATTCTGGCGTTCCTATATGATTATCAACACTTGCTGTTACATTTTGTATTGTAGCATTTTTACCACTAGCTATTTCCATCCAATATTCTTTGTTATTAGTAGAAGTTCCTTTTGGAACATTTTTTTCTAGCGATAAAAGTTTTACCATTATCATTAATAGTATCAAGAATATTATAATCTCGACCAACATCGTAATCTCCTTGCGGAGTTATACTAACTTTACCTAATTTTCTTATTATCGGTTTCATCTTTATTTACTTTTTGATAAATATTACCATCTTCATCATTAACATAAAAATCAATATCATCTATTGTTATTTCTGTTCCTCTTATTCCAATCATATCAGGATGTTCGAAATAGAAAGTTTCATTATATATTTCTCCATATTTATTAATTATATTATCTATATTACAATTTATAAAACTTATAAAGAAATCAGCATCTTTTTCAAATCCTAAATTATAAGCAACAACAGCAGATTGAAATAAATTCCAACAATCAATAATATGTTTATTAACAACATTATCAGGCTTTTCTTTTATTGCTTTATTATTATTAATTATAAGGGTTATAAGTTTTTGATAAGTTGTAATATAATTTTCAGGAATAAGAAGATAAATATCAGAAAGTGATATTTCGTTTATATTTATATTATTATCAAGAACTGACGGATTTCTATACGTAACAAGACCATCCGCATTACCAATTGAAGTTTTCATACTATAGCTAGAAACAAATGATTTTGTGGTTCTAGTAATAGTACATGTTATATTAAGTTTATCATAAACAAAATTATAATATCCATTTGAATCATTTCTTGTAATTCCTATTATTTTATGTTCAGATTTATTTTGAATTATGTGCCCATTTATTAAATGATATGATACAGCAACAGCAGTTTCTACTTTTACACTTTCACCGTATTGAAAATAAAAATCAGGAGCAGTTATTTTTTGTTCATAATTTTTACTAGAAGCTTCTTGATTAATATTAATATTTTTATTATTATTTGTTTCTGTTTGTGTAATTGTAACAATAGCTGTTCGCATGTAACTTAAATTTTCATCAACAGATATTTGTGTAGAATTATTATTTACTTGACACCATGATTGATTAGATGAAACATTATAAGGCACATTAGCTTGTTGGTCTTGATAAACATCATTTATATATAATTTTCTATAGCTTTGTATTGTAAAATTTCTTCTAATTCCACTGCTTTCATAATTAGGAACATTTATCTCACTTTCAGTTACTTCAAGACTATATCTCCATTCAGATGTTCCAGCAGCTTGTTCTAAACTAATAGGTAATTCTTTATTACTTTCATTTTGAATAAACCTTACGCTACCAATTCTTATATTAGTTGTTTTATTTTCACTAACTTTAATTTCTGTTGTTTTTTCTGTTGTTGCTCCAACACTATAACCATCACCTTGTATAATAGTTTTAAAACCAACTTGTACTTTACCGCCTGAAGGACTACCGTTTAATAATTTCTGTTTTTCAGATGTTATATTAAATGTTTTTTGACTGGCACTATATGGAAAACTAACTTTATTAGTTCCTTCTGCTACTGAAAATGTATATACATAAGACTCAGTAGCAGCATTTTGTATAATAGTTACAGTAAATTGTTTTTTACTTTCATCTTGTACAAATGTTGCAGTTCCTCGTTTTTCTTCTTCATTTTGGTTTTCTGTAGTATTTACAACATTTTTATTAATAGAAAACCCTTCTGTAATTGAAGAATTATAATTAATTTGAATAGCATCACCGTAAGACTTTCCGTTAACAGTTTTTTGTTTCGTTGATATAACATTTAATGTTTTATTACCCCCAGTGGCTTCTATACGTATAGTATCTACATCAGTGTTAAAAGCATAAATATAATCAACTACAGCTGGTTGTTGGATAATTTTAATTCTTACTTCTTTACCCTTAGCATTATTTTGTGTAACAATTAATGTATCTTCTCGTGTTGTTTCAGATATATTTTCTGTCATATTCCAAACAGCACCGTTTTCATTAACACCGCTTAAAAATCCTTTAGCAGAAGTAATAGTAAATGGCACTTGTTCAGGGTCACCAATAGGTTCGCTACCATAATAACCTTGTTTTGTAGATAAAACCGTTATTATTACTTTACCGTTTAAAGCAGGAACAATACTAGTATCAGTAATTGCTTGTAAATTATATATAATATTTAGTTCGCCAGCTTTTTGTGTAATAGATATTTCAATATCTTTTGATGTACCCAATTCAGGTCGATTAATAATAAGTTTACCTGTACGTGCTTTATAGTCATTAGCTTTAGCTACAACTTTATTTGTAAATGAATTATAACTAAATCCATATCCATCAATTTTTGCGTTCCATTCAACAGGTATTTCTTCTCCTACGGGCAAGCCTTCCGCTAATTCTCTTTTACTACTTTTTGTAACATTAAATTGAATTTCTCCACCTTCTTTTTCAAAAACAAAAGAATCAGGTTCATATTCAAAATAATATTCATATTCAGTAGCATCTTTAGCTTGATTAATAGTAATATCTATTCGTTTATTACTTTCATTTTGTTCAAAATAAATATTACCTGTTCTAGGTTCAGAAGAATTAGGTTTAATGGTTAAAGTTTTATCATTATAATTATATACTATCCAATTAGCATCATCTACATTATTATATCTTATATCAAATGGTACATCTTCTGTTTGAACATCATTTCCATCTGATATAGTTTTTGTAGATGTTATTTGAATATTTATTGTTTGTCCTTTACCATTATCTTCAATAGTTGTTCCACCAGATATTACAAATTCATAAGTTGTAACAAGATTTGGAATTTTATATATCCAACCATTACAAACTATACAAGTATGTTTATTGCCTTCTTCATCAATATAATAATTATTTGCTCCTTTATAATTAGGTATTTTAATAGAATTATATATTTTATCAAGATTGGATTTTATATAATCAATAAAATAATCAGCTTTATCAATTTCATTCTTTTCAAAACAAACAACAGCTAATTGAAACAAATTCCAAAGTTCAATAATAGTTTTATTATTTGTTTTACAAGAAGCAGAGCAATCTTTAATTATATCTATACCATAAGCATATAAACAATATGCAAGTTTGTTATAAACACAAACATAATCAAGTGGTATTTTTAAATAAGAATATTTATTCATATACTATATTATTACTCATATCAAACAAATTTAATTTTGTATTGTCATCAAATATATCTATATTGTCAAATCCATGTAAAACAACAATAGATAATATTTGTCCAATATCTTTTTCTTTCTCTTGTATCATAAATCCAAATTTCTTTTTCTTAATATTATTTGTTTCCATTAATACAAGTTTTTCTTCATATTTTGGTTTTACAATATCTAATTCTAACATTTCTCTAAATATTTATTAGTTACATAAATACTATAATCATTTATTTTAATATTTATCTTATTGTTTATATTATAAAGTTTTTGTTCTTTATTAAGATTTTCATTATAAATAATATTTATCAATACATCTTTAATTTCATTTTTCCAATCTACTTTTATATAATCAGTAATTGGATTTGCATCAGTATGATAAAGCATTAACGCACTATACAAACTATAATATTCAGCATTAACAATATCTTCAATATTACTTAATATGTTTACTTTATTAATCTGAATATTATTTGCAATAATTGTATCAGTACCAAATTTTATAATAGAATTAGCAGATGATTTAAATAAATGTTTGATAGCATTTACACATCTTTCTTTATCTTTACCTATTATATTTTTTGTAGTTAATGTAATAAAATCACTAATATTTGCAACGCTATCAATCAATTTTTGATTAATAACTATTTGATGCTTTTTGACTTCTTCTTCTTTATTATGTTTTTTAATTTCTTTATAAGTATCAATCACTTTTGCAATAACAAGATAAATCCCAACAACAATAGCAGACCAAATTCCTTGTTCTACAGCACTATTCATCAAATCCATAAAAATATATACAATAAAAGGAGTTACCAATACTAATCATAAGATTAATATCAATAACTCCTTTTTTGATTAATATTCGGCTAACATCTCTAATCAATCAAGTTATTTGGCAAGAGCAACAAGTACAGCATCAATTTTAGCTGTTAAAGTACCTGTCGGCAAAGCAATTTGAACAATCTGATTAATGGCAGTATCTACAGTTCTTGTAGTTCTAGGTTCGGCAAACTGAAGAGTGTAAACTATAAAACCTGCATCAGCTGTATCGCTTGCCCGTAGAGGATTAAGAGGATAATGACCACGATAAATAAAATCATCAAATGTATCTGTATATCCCATATCTCCAGCAGCTTGCAACCACATTTCCTGAATAGCTTTAGCATCATTAGTTGGAGCAATAGCATGAGTAGGTGTCTGAACAGTTCCAGCTAAATCATCAGCAAATACAATTTCATAATCTTGTCGTTTATCATTACCTGTAATAATAACATGACTTGTAGTACCTGTTACCTTAACATCAAGTTCGGCAGCATTAGCTGAAAAATATTTTCTCAAATAATCTGCAACTGTATTAGCCGTATCACCATCTTTTGCTAAATAAGTTCCTGTCCATTTATTTCTATGATTAAAAGGCATGCCTTTCTTAACAAGAATCATAGTATAAGTCAAACCAGCTGTAGGAGCAGGGATTGTTATATTACAATTAAATGCAGTACCAGCAGCATAAACACTTTTCACATAACTAAATCTATTCTTATAAATCGGAATATTCCACATCTTCTGTCCATCGTGATAAAGAATAACTCCTTCTTTTTTAATTTTAGTACCGTCAGCATCAAGTATTAAACCTGTGCCATCTGTTCCAGCACCATCATTTTTAAAAGCAGCAAATGCAACTTGTCCAGCAGTCAAAGGAATAGTAGTAGGATAATCAGCCATTGCTGTTTTATCAGCTAAAATAAATCGTCTCATAACTTATCAATTTTAATTTTTACCAATACTAGATAAATAATATTTTACTGCATCATTTACTATATCATTATGAAGATATATTGGTAAATCACAATTTATATTGTTATCTCCATATTCTTCATCATATACAACTGTATTCGGTAATTTGATATAACTATACTTTATTTGTTTAGGTTTTATCTTATCATCACCATTATATAATTGTACATCTATTTCATTTTCAGCACCAAATGCAGTAATTATAGGATATGTCTTAGATGCTCTATTACAAAAATCTCGTAATGTATCACTCAATTCTTCATTCTCAATTATTCTACATTCATAAAGTTTTGTATCATAATAAAGTTTGAAACCTGTTATCAACATTATTTCAGTCGTATCAATATTAAATGTAAAAGGACTTATTTCAGTACCATCTCCATTAATATCATCTGCATCAATAATTCCTTCTTTATACAAAGTTCGTAAACTATTTAATGGAGATACTCCTATTTGTTTTGCTTTATTAGTTGGTATATTACCAATATTTTCAGCTAACAAATTTCTGACTTTTGCATTAATAGCATTATTAAGACATATATCTATATTTTCAGAAAAGATAGCACGTACAGTCTGTAACCCCATCTGTTGTGCTACCTCTCTAAACATGACGTGCATCTCTTCTATTGTCATATTACATATAATTTAGTTTATTCTTATATGCTTCAACGGCATTAGCATTATCTGGATTAGTAAACCATATTACAGCTTCTTTCATATTTGCTCCAATATAATCACCGCTATCAGCAGCAACAATATTTTGTGAATAAGGATGCCTATTAAGAACTCCATTTTCAATAAGTTGTTCAATCAATGACTTAACAACAAGTTGTTTATCTGAACATATCTTATTAAATTTAACAGGTTCTTCTTGACTAAATTTATCAAGATTATTCTGCTGTGTAATCTTACTTTCAGCAAGAGATGCAGAAATTGGCATACCTTTAATAACACAATATTGAACATAAACATTTTTAAAGTAATCATCATCATCACAAATTCCAACATAATTACGTTTAGCTTTGTTAAGTTCAATACGCAATCCTTCTTGAAGTTTAGCTTCTTTAGCTTCATCTTTAATCCAAAAACGAATAGACTTATCGTTATTAATTAAAGCTGGCTCTTTTGCTATATCTTTATATAACAAACAATGTCTGTATAAAAGATAATCAGCAATATTTTCAGGATAACCATATTTGTATTGTTCACTTTCAAGAGCATTAAGAGCTGTAATTTTCTTTTCAAGTCCTTCTTTAAGAGCTTTAGTATTTGTCTTGTCTATTGCATCATATTCAGCATTAATTTTATCTTCAGCATCTTTATATTTAAGATAATGTCTATACTGATAATAAACAAAACTTGTATTAAGTTTAATACCTAACTTATCTACTTTTACTTGAATATTATTCAAATACTCTTTGACTTTTGTAATATAATTTTCATTACTAGGAGAAACTCCAATAAGATTTGGAAAGTAAGCGTTCATTTCTTCTTTGTTACTAGCTAAAGTACGTGAAGTACGAACACAACTACCAATATACTCATTACGTTCATCTAATACTTTATCGTTAGCTTTTCTATAGAAAGAATAATTGTTTGTTAAGGCAATAGTAACACTTCTTTTATTTGTATATTCTTTACTAAGAAACGCTTCTCGTTCCTCACTATTAGAAAATTTCTGTTTAGTTTCTTCTGTGGTTTCTTTTGCTACTTCTGCTTTATTAGCATTACCATTCGTCATACCAAATTCTAATCCCATAATACTATTATTTTAAATTATTACAATACACACTTCAACAAGAACATCTTAGTTGCATTATTAACTTGCAATCCCATTGAACCTTTAATTTCATAACGAGCCATATCAACATCTGTAGCTGCATGACCAGTAGAAGGAATACCCCAAGATGCAGGAATCGGTGTCATACCTTCAATAACTTTAGCCATATATTCTTGCCCAGCTTGTTTAACAATACGAACATTCTGTACACCTTTATAACTAGACATATCAATAAGACAAGCCTGATGTGAAGTAATAGGAAGTCCTGTACGAGGATGAATCATACCATTCTGTTTAGCAGCTTCTGCTGGCGTACCATGGTCAAAGAAAGCACAATGTTTAACTGTAATAGTATGACCATCTGGTGTCTTATACTGATTAAAGTATTTACCATAAGCAAGACCATCGCCGTTATCCATGATTTTCTTTTCTCCAAGAGGAGTAACAAAACCTTTAGCCCTTGCATCATTTTCAACAGCTAACTGGAAATCCTGAATAAATCCTTTACCACCCATAAGAACAACATCCATTGTTCCATCATCAGTATCTTTATTCAAAACATCGCCGATAGTTCTTTCAAGTTTATTCAATGTCAAATATTCACCGTAAGTATCATAGTTACTTTCACGACAAATTTCTAACATACCAGCAGTCTGATAAATAGGTTTACCATTATCTCTATCAATAAGTTTAACCGTACCATCAGGCAATCTATTATATTCATGCAACCACAATCTTTCTTCGTTCATTACACGCATATTCAGATTGAATTGTCGCATTTCTTCATTAATCCAAAGTTTATTACTAGCACCATTTTCATCAATAAATTCATACTGAGTAACGGTATTAGCAAGATTACCAGCAATTTCTTTACTATATCTAAAGAATTCCAATTGTGAAGTCATTTCACCAGGTCCCATAGAATTACTTCTATTACCTTTAGAATAACTTTCACTAACAGTAGGAGCAGTTAAACTCCAATATTTACCTTTAGCTAAAAGGTCTAGGTCGATAAAGAAATTAGGGTCAGGATTAGTACAAACAAGAATATATTTATATCCATAAACACTCTGTCCACAATCTTTCTGAATACGAACTTGTGTAATACCATCAGGTGCAAGCAAACCATATTGTTCAATAAACCAATGAGAAGCAAAATGAACTTCAAATTCAGTACCACCAATACCAGGTTTAGTATTACCACTATTATAATAAGTTACATAATCAGTAAACTTCATTCTTCCCATAGTTTTCCAAGTCCACTGAACAGTCTTACAAGTAGTAATACCTCTACTGCCTTGTCCTTCTGTCATAAAACTAAGAGGAAATCTATCACTATCCATACCATAGTTATAAGTAAGGAAAGCATTTAATTCAACAGGTCGAGTAAGCTGTAGATTAGCGATAGATTCTTCATTAGAATAACCTCTATCATCATATCTACCTGTACTCAATTTTCGCATCGTGTACATAAGTAAAAATAATTTTAAATTAAACATTAATAACTACTAGCTATCTTATTTGCAGTAGAACCAACAGTTTTTGTTTCTTCTCTCTTTGGTTTGGTAATAGTTACTTTATTCTTTTTATTTGCAGAAGTTAATACTAATTGTTTCTTCTTTTCTTCAGCCATTGCTAAATTAATAAGACTGGTATAATCATTACCAGTAAAATCTAAATAAGCTTCAAGAAGTTGTCTTTCACATCTTTCTTTCGGCGTCTTATTCATTAAAGAATATTCGTATCTACTAATACCTTTATCATCAACTTGATAAACATAATTATAGAAGTCATTCAAAGAAGCAGTAACTTGTTTACCATCTTTATTGAGCATAATCACTTCTGGAAGTTTGTAACCAGCAATTTGTTTATTGTCAATTATTTCTTTGACCATTCCCCAATATTGCTCTTGTTCTTGTTGCTCTTTTACTATTCTTTCTTGTGCTTCTTTAGCAATTTGTTCTTTAACTCGTCTATCATATTCTTGCAATCCTTCTAATTCAGATTGAGCAACATCTTTTAATTGATTACTATCTTTAAGATATTTAATGTAAGCATCAACATTACCAGCTCGTTTACTTTCTTTCCAAGCCTCACGAATAATAACTTCTTGCTGCGCTTCATTATTTTCATCAATTACGATAGAACTTCTATCTTTATTTTGTCCAAATCCTTCATAAGAATTACCATTTGCAATATAATAATTAAGGAAATCATTTACAATAGGATATTTCTCAATCAATGCTTCAACACCAGCTTTAGCAAATTCTTCTTTCTTTAATTCAAGAACTTCATTAACATAAGCAGCAGCTCCTTCTGGTGTATTTTCAAAAACTACATCTTCGCCATCTTCATCTGTAATTTTTGTTCCGACAGCTTCAATCATACCATTAATATCAAATACTGGAGTTTCATCTTTTTCAGTAACTTCATATTCTTCAAGAAAAGCCTTTACATCTTTAGCTTCTTTAAAAATGTTTCCATCTTTATCAACTAAATCACCTTTCTCATTAACAGTATAATTATCTTCACCTAAACTAACAACAGCTCCAACTTCTAAATTGTCATTATCACCTTCTCTATTATTATCTGCTGGAGGAGTTTGTTCACCAGGATTGCCATTGTTATCTAAAGTAGCAACTTCTTCACCATTGTTATCAACTTTAGTTTCTTCTCCTGTATTAACATCAACTTTTGTTTCTTGTGCAGCAGCAGCACTTTTTTGTCCTTCAAAACCAAATTGTAATCCCATATTCATATACGTTTAATTATTATTATGAAAACAAATATATGTACCTTCAATTATATCAGCAATCTATATCTATAAGCCCATTACTAACAATTTGTTATCATTGGTGCAAAATGTTTCAAATGAGGCAAAATGAGCCACTTTCCTTTGTGTCAGAGCGATTTATTTGCAGTGGCTGAACAATACATCCGAAATTGTGTAAAGTGCTGGCAGAGAGCCTGAAAATCGGTCAAAATTCAGGAAAAAAATAAAGTCTGACATCATTCATCACGAATAACATCAGACTTATCATTAACATTTATAGCAATACGTCTTTCGGTTTATTTATCATGTCTATTTTTATTAGTCTTAGCAATTTTAAGTTTATTATTACTATCAAGAATTTTAGCATTAATTTCTCTATTTTTAAGAGCAGCTTCAGTTCTATTTTTTTCTCTCTCAATATTTAGCTTTTCTCTTTCAATAGATTCTTTTATTTCATCTAGCTTGCCCGTAGGGAATAAAGCATCATCAGAACTAAGCATAGCTTTCAAACTCTCTATTTCACTATCAAGATACTTCTCTAAGGCTAAAGTTTCTCTATCTTGTTCTCCTTTAGCTTGTATCTTTGCTAGTTCATTCTGTTGTTTCATTTGTTCCATCTGCTGTTCCATTTGTTTCATTGTTTCTTCATGCTTAGTTTTTGCATCTTGTAATCTATCTATAAGACGTTTAATCTCAGCACAATTATCACCTTCAATAGCAGCAACAGCCATACTCATATCTCCATTTTGAGCAGCGCTAAAAGCAAATTGTTTATATTGATTTAATTTCTCTCTTTCTTTAACAGACAACTTTGCTTTAATTACATAATCCGCATAAATATGAGAATTAACATCAAGACTTAAATATTTAATACTTCCTGTATTCTTATCTTTATATGATGTATTAAGACCATCTATCCATGCAAGTTTAGTATAATCTAAATCTCTAGCATAGTCATGTTCTCTAGCCCAATCAAACATAAACTCAACAATAACACTACCCATGCTACCACGAATGACAGCTTCTTCTGTAACACCTTTACCAGCACTATTAGCAATAGCACCATATCGTTGAGGTGTCATATCTACTTTCATCATAGCCATTTGTTCATTATCTTGTAACAGTTGTCCTAATTGAGTAATATAATCATTTTGTCTAGTTTCAAGCATTCTTACTTGTTGAGCTTTTAACATCCCTTGGTCATCTTCATCATCTATATAAAGAACTCCATCTGCCGCCATCTTATAAATTGTATCATCAGGCTTAGTACCTAATAACGACTTAGCTATCATAAGAACATTAAGTTTGTTTTTAGCAATAGCCATTTCTCTATGATAAGCAACAATATTTCCAAATATCTGATATGGCTTAATAATATCAATAATACTAAATTTACCATAACCAGGAAGAAGTTCCATTAAACCATTATAAGGAAGTTTACCATTTCTATTATAATCTATTGGTCTAGCTTTAAAAGGATAAATTGAATTATGTCTACCTCCAATTCTATCACATTCATAAACTTGTGTATCCCAATACCATTCAATAGAAATATCTCCAATAGCTTTATTTAACTTATAAGTTTCATCAACAATTCTGGTTGTAATTAAACCATTATTTTGATAAGTAAGAATGCCTTTTTTAACTTCTCCTTTCCAAACAGTTTTCCAAACATCTATAAGACCTTGATTTAAATCTCTAGTCATTATAGGAACTTGTTTAATTTCAGTATCATTAAACTTCTTACATATATCAGGAAATGTTTTCTTATAATTATTCCAATACCATGTATTATCATATTCTCCACCACGATTACCATTTTTATAATATGATACAAGATATTCTTTTTCTTTATCTGATAAATCTTCTGAATATTCGTCCATTATCTGCTGTAATGACATCTTTCGTCTTTCAGCAAACATATCAAAATCTTCAACTAATTGATTATCATTTGGAGTAGGAAAAGCATCTCTGTTTGAAACAACTCGTTTATGAATTGTATTTCCTTTTACTTCTGTATATGTATAAAAGCTACCAAATGTAACCCATTCAAAATATGCTCTAGCATATAAAGCAACACTATCTGTCAAATCATCTATAACATCTAATATGGCTTGTCCTTGTGCTGATATATCATCAATATAATTCTCATTAAAATCTTCTATAAATTTATCAATATCTATAGCTTGTTGAGGATTAAATTCTTCTGGATTGCCACCTTGTTGTATAAATGATTGCAACTCTTGTTGTATTCTCTGTGCTATTTGTTGTTGCACAAGCATTGTCAATTCTTGATTTAACTTTACATTTCTTGCCAATACAACTTCAGGATTATTAGCACTAACAATAAAGTCATGAGCATTTTGTATATATTCTCCAACATATCTTCTTATGATACCACTAGTAATATCATAATTTCTCATTGTTGCTGGAAATCTTTTATACTTTTCTTCTTTAACATTATAAGGATTCAATATCTTCTTATAATCATTTTCTGATATATTTTCTTTTAAAAAATTATATTTATCTTCTATATCTTTTGTATCAATACAATTAAGTCCAGAAGATATAACATAATCACAACAATTAGCATACCATTCAGGTTTAGCTTTTTCAGCAGCAGAAACTTTCTGTTGAGGAAAATCTACATTTTGTTTATATCCTATAACATCCATAATTAATACTTTTTTCTACAAATAAAATAATATCTATAATATCCCAACTAATTCCACTATATTTTATAATAGTAAATAGTTATTGGTGTTAATCAGTAAACCATTCTCTATTCCAAAAATCATTCTTAGATTTTTCGTCTAAATCTTCTATTTTCTTCTTTGTTTGCATATCTAATCTACCTTTTATATCCAACGACTTATAATATATTGCATATAACAACATTTCTGATACTCGGTCAAAGTTTCCTTCTGCATTCCATTTCTTTAATTCTAATATAGTTTGATAATCATATATTCTAGTAAAAGCATATATATCTTCTCCATTATCGGTTTTACCTATTACTTCATATAATATTTCTTTTAATAATCGTAGCGCATCAAGTTTCTTTGCACCATCTGTTACAACATATCCATAAGTTGTACTAAATTTACCTTTAATAGTAGAATCCCAAACAAATAAAGGTTCATGTGCAAGATATTGTAGAGCTTTCCATTTCTTCATATTAGAAACAGTTTCACCTCTATTGACTTCAACAATACCTGTTCCATAACAATGATACCAAACACAAAGCATATAAAATATCTTATCAGCTTCTTCAAGTTTATCTGGTCTACCATAATAAGCAGCACAACATTTAAACTTATATCCATTTCTAACAGAAGGATTTTCCCAAACTCTTATACTATTATGCGAATGTTTATTTGTAATAGCTTTCTTTTCTTTATCAATACCAACAGGGTCATAAGTAATAGTATATGTTCCTCTAGGAATAACTTTACGTTGTCCAAATTCTGTATATTCAATATCATATTGTGGAGCAAACCAAACTCTAACACAACCATGAGGGTCTTCGTTTCCTTTTCTAGGAACACCATTTATCCAATCATATATTTTAGCAGTTGGGTCTTCAGCTTTAATTCGTTCATTACTTTTAAAACTAACAACTCCATTTTGCATAAATAATTGTCCATCAACATAAAATTTTAAATTATTATCCAATCGAAGTTTATCTTCCCATTTATTAAATTCTTCACTTGCAAATATATTTTCAGTTGCACTACTAAATGCTTCTGCTGGAAATAATGCTCTCTGTCCACAATAGTTAATATAATCAGCATAAGTTTTAGCATTAGTCTTCATATTTTTTCTACCTCTATCAGCTAATTGCAAACCTATATCTATTCGTGAATTACCAAATTCATCAACTCCTTTAACACCATCTATCTCTCCTTCAATACCCCATGCATAACTTTTAAAAAATCCACACACTTCATGTCTACAATCTTTATCCCAAACATTTTCAAATGGCATAAAATTATATCCTTTTGGATTATAAAAATTACTTTCAAATACTTGCATATTAGTAGCAGTAGCTGTTCCCCATGCAACTAACATACCTGTAGTAATATCTCCAACAGTCATTGCAGGTTCAGTCACAAACATAAAGTCATCAAAGTTATCCATTGTAGAAAGCTCTTCTACATTAACTCCGATAGCATCTTTACCAATAGCGCAGTCTGGGTCATTAGCAGCAGATACAGAAATAAGAGAACTTTGCCAACTATCTTCACTTTCAACTCCATTAGGTAATCTAAATCCTAAACGAAAATCTTCTACATTAGGACTAAATATACCTCTTTTAAACATAGTCTTTTCTTCATAAAATTTTAAACTATTAATTGCAAAGTCAGTTAAACCACCTTTCTTAGTAAGATATTTCTTATCAGATGCAACATTTATAAAAACTTTATGTTTTTGAAGATTAATAGCGTTAGCGCTTCTAGCTGCCATCATATAACTAAAACCTCCACGACGAGTTTTAACTATAATAATATGAAAGCCATTATTTTTAGCAAATTCTAATATATTATGACTCCAATATTGAGCATCAATAAATCTAGGAAAACTATATTTTTTTTGACCTACACCACCTTTACTACTATTAATAACACTTGTATCATCGGTCATACTCATACGAGTATAATTAAGGAAATTATAATAATCTCCACTTATATGAATATCCTCTATACTACCATCTGGATTTTCCCAACAAGGTGCAGAATATCCATAATATCTTCTATGTGTTTCTCTTTTTCTTAATTGTCTATAAGGAATACTATCTTTTTTAAAATTAGTATATTTACCTTCTTTCTTAAATACATCAGCCATCTCTGTAAATAAATGAGTATTTACAAATCTACCTGGTCTAATATTCATAAGAAATCCACCACTATCGCCTATAAGAAAATTATTATAAGGGTCATAATATCCAGCTTCAGTAGCAGTTTTATAATGTGATTTATCTTCTTTAATAAATTCAGCAAAAGGATATACTTCTTTAGCCATAACTATAGTTATTTAATTAATATAAACAATAAAAGCGAAGTCGCTAATCCACCAGCAACTCCGCCATATATAACATTTCTCTTTTTGTATTTATCAACATCACGTTGTAATTGTTGATTTATTCTTTCAGTTGCTATAGCAGCATCTTTCATTTTATCATAAGCATCTTTATAAACATCTATTTTTTTATTTTGTAGATGAATAATACTATCTTTTAAAGCTATAATATTATTTTTAAATTTATATTTAATAAATACTCTATTACTTGCTCGTATTTCATTAATACCAACATTAATACTATCTTGTTGTAGCTTGCCCGTAGGGAATGGAATACTATCATTACTCCAACTCTTGCAATAACTGTCTAAATAAAATAACTGCACTATCATTATTAAGACTATCAGCTTTATTGATTTCATCTTTCATTATATTATTAATTATTATTATTGTACTATCTTTTTGAATAATATTATATTGAATAGAGTCAATCCGAAGTTTATTAAAAACAGTATCAACATTGCATTCGTTAAAGGCTTCTACAGTTTTTATTTTATTGATAACAAACAATGTTAAACTTAAATTAATTATCTCTATAATCAACACTATTATAATAATCTTTTTCATAACTCTATTCAATTATAATTTTATTTTAAAGCAACTAATTTATTAAATAAATCAAGTTTCCAAATTCCAGTTTCTCTAAGTCCAAGACTTCTTTCTGCAAATTTAATTGCAGCAACAGCACCTTGATTAACACAAGTATCAAACATAATATCTGCAACTTGTTGATTTGGAATTTCATCTAAATCAAAACAATCCCAATATTTATCTTTATATAAATCATAAACAGCTTTTTCAAGTTCTGGATTTCTATTAAGATAACCTTTAAAATCTTTAGGATGTTCTTTTTTTGTATTATCAATTATACGCCATCCTTTCCAATCAGGATTATATTTTCTTGAAATTCCTTTATAAGTTTCTCCACCTTTATCATCTGGGTCATTAACATAACCGCCTTCACGATAAAGAACTTTATCTAACGCAGTTTTAAAATCAGCCATACCTTAAACATTTATTATAATTCTAAACAATTCAATAGCATTATTTTTATCAAAATTATATTGCTCTTTATCATTACTTTCACATATAATCTTTTTAAAAGTTATCCATATTCCAAACTTCTTTATCTGTAGTTTAAAAACAGCATATTTAATAATATAATCATCAACTCTATTTAATTCAGTAGTTTCAATAAGCCTAAGATTATTTTTTTTAAATAGTATTTCTTTTTTCATAATATTCTATTAATTCATCTAATTTATTTAATACTTCTTCTTTAGTAAGATTATAACCAAAAGGGCCACATTCAAATTTATTATTTACATACAATATATATCCTGTAGAAAAACCATTATTTTCTAATACTTTTTTTATCAGGATTTCCATCAAAAAGTGAACAATGTTTCATGGTAATATATCCAATTTGATATTTATTACCATTTACAACTTTTTTTATTTCACCATAAACATATTTACTTATACTTCTAATATCATTCATTTAAAACTCTGTTTATCCAGCCCCTCAAAAAACGAATGTTGTTTCCTTTGGCTGCAATGTTATTATAATATCTAATTCTTTCTAATTTATATTTAGCAACAAAAAGTTCAGCTGAAATAGTTGTATCACATTTATAAGCATTAAGACTATCTTGAGTTCGTCTAAGAAGTTCTTTAGTAAGAACAAGTTCTTTTAAACTCGTTGTATCTTGCCTGTAGGGAATATAACGAATTTCAGGAACAGGTTTGCTATTAAATATAGTAGCAAGTATAATAATAACTATACCGACAATAGTAGCTATTACAACATATAAATTTTTATTCATTACATTTCAAGTTTAAATTGTTGTTTAACTTCATTAGCTTTAAGTTTCATTTTCCTATCAGCTAAAACTTTATCTATCTCTGCACTTCTATAAGGCATAACATAAAATTTAGTTTTCTCAATAGGATTATCTTTTATGTGATAAAGACCATCTTCAAATCTTTTCGGCATACCATATTCATTAAGTTCAAAATCACTATCAATATGACATAACCAAAGTCCTTTACATGGAATACCTAATATAATCTCTACAGCTTTAGCATACATACTTAATTGTAGATTATAAATACTGCCATTACAATTAGGTAAATTATTAACAGGAGCTAAAAGAGTTTCTTTTTTATCAACCCAAATATTAGTTAATTGAGCAGGTTTTTGTGATTTATCTTTCTTAAAATAACCACTTTTAAAAACAAGACCGCCTCTATTAGTTTTCCAGTCTCCTATAATAAAACCATCTTCTCTAATTAAAAGAACGTCTATAGTACCACTTAAAAGATAATCTATTAAGAACCATCCTATTTCAGAATATATTTTATATCCAGCAGCAGTATATTTAGCAAAAGCTTCATATATTTGAGGATATTTATTCCCTGTTGCTTCAATAAAATAATCTATATCCAATAGTTTATAATCAGCACCAAATAAAGGAATATCAGCAACAGTAATCATTTCTCCATCTCTTTCAATATTCAAATATTGAACAGCATTTTGAAATTGACTACTACCTTTAATACCATCTTCTAAACCATTATGAGTATTAGAACCTCTTGTACAAGCCTCTTTAGTAATAGTATTCCATTGTTCTTCTAATTCTTTTTCGCTTATTCCTAACTCTTTTGACTTTTTCTTTAACCAATAGTTTTTATCAAAAGAAGGCTGATAACTATGTAATATAGTTGTAGTAGAAACATAATCATTACCAAGAGTATCATTATATTTATGACCTTCTTCTTTAAAGATTAATCTAACTTGTTCATATCGTTTATCTGATAGTATCATATTCTTTTATTTTATATATCTTCTTCAATCATACTAGATTCAGCATTATTACCTCCTCTAACTCGTATTGTTTCCTCTTCAAGTTGTAATTGCTGTTGTGCTTCATTTAAACTTTTAATAAGATTTGGTAAATCTGTAATCTTTTTATTAAGCCTATCCATTATATCAATAACAGTTGTAGCATCTTCATCGGTTAATCCACTACTCAATTTGTTATTTAATAATTCATTTAAAATATTACCAGCAAGAGTAACATTATGAATAGCTTTTTGTAAAGATTCAACAGCAGTTCCAACTACACCTACACGTTCGTCATGATAACGCTTTATAAGTTTTTCTACTAATAAATCTGGTCGATAATTAATAGGTAAATCAAAATTTTCTATTGCTCTTTTTAATGCTTCTTGTCTGCTAAGTCCTTCTTGTATACAAGGACCTTTCGGGTCAGCAAGATAATATATAACACCAACTTCTTTTATATACATCATTTTATCAGGAGTATTATCTCTAAGATATAATGCTTTTACGTCTTTATCAAGAAGTTGTTTTATATTAGGAGCTTTTGGCATACCTGTATCATCAATCGTCAAAAGTCTATCTATTTGTATCATCTGTTAAAATTTCCATATAACTATCATGTACTTCTTGTATAAAAGGAATATCAATCATCTTCTTTTTAAATTCATAATATAACTTAGCAAATTTCATTCCTTTCTTTCTACAAAGATTTACATAATCAGTAAATTCTTTACCAGGTGTAAGTTTAAATGCTTTCTTTCTTGCAATTTCTTCATCACGTAATCTTCTTTCTTCAATAGAAGATGCTCTTAAAAATTCTCTTTTTTCTTCTTTAGTGAGATTATTACTTTCAGAAAGAAAATTCTTATATTTCTTCAATACATTTCTACGAATAAGATTTTTACGAAATTTACCAATATAAGGTATATGAACTCCATTATCAGCACGAAATTGAATACTAGCTTCTAATTCTAGACTTTCAATAATACTTGCACAAAGCAATCTTTCATTATCATTAGCAAAAACTATATCTTTTAAAACATCATCAAACTTTTTATAAACAACAGGATAATCTGTATTTATATCTTCTCCGTAAAAAACATCATCCATATTATCTAATTGTAGCTTGCCCGTAGGGAATGTTAGAACTTCATAATACTCTCAAATTTAGCATCTTTAGAATATACAGCTTTAATATCACAGTTAGGAATAACTTTATATTCTATAAAATAACAATCAGGAGCATTATTCTTAGCTTCAATATTTGTTTCATTACTTTTCTTAAAATAAGAACCATTCATAATAGACATATAAAGGTCTTTATCATCTGCACAATATTTACCAACAGAAACAAAACTATTAATATTATTTGGAATATAAAAATGTGTTCCTCTTTCAATCGACAAACTATCCATTATAGGTCTATCACAAGTTTTATATTTATTAGATTTAGCAATAATTGGAGTAATATCAACTTTAATATTAGAATCAGTTTTAACACTCATTGCACAATTAAACAATTTATCTTTATAGCAAATAGCTACAATAGAATAGTGTTCAGTAACTTCTACATCTTTCAATAATTTTTCAAAATAATCAGCATTAATTTCATTAATACTAGTAGGAACTACAATTCCGTAATTCTTTAAGTCACTCTTAATTTTCAACATAATCAATAATTTTATTTGGTTATACAATTAATTCCTAGTTCTCCAAGATTAAACTTTCTATTGGTTTTAACTTTAATTTCTTCTCTAGGTTCTTCTTTAGCTTTTATAGTAGCATTTTGTCTTTTATTTTTACTTATAAATGCTTCAGCTCTTTCAATAACTTTATTCATATCATTATCATTTATAATTTCATCAATACAATTATAAGTAATATTATCGAGATAAACAATAGCTATAACAACTTTTAACAATTAAGCTGATTAATAACATCTATATAAATCTATCTTATATTATATATCTTATATAGATATATTATCTATATTATATATTATATAATAATAATAATAATAATAATAATAATAATAATAATAATA